>Ga0116144_10004546_pt1 | contig 13109 bp, 10 predicted proteins | sample AD_UKC035_MetaG_FD_89746 | JGI IMG/M metagenome (GOLD analysis project Ga0116144, IMG submission 89746) | Active sludge microbial communities of municipal wastewater-treating anaerobic digesters from USA - AD_UKC035_MetaG | ecosystem: Engineered > Bioreactor > Anaerobic > Digestate | place: USA... | reverse complement strand
TATTGACCAAAAAATAAAGGAAGGCAACGACATTGCCCAAGCCAACAGCAACAATTTTGACGGCGTGGTCTATGCAATCTTGCAAAACGCACCCAATGCCACTATCGAGTATGCCATTTCAAAAAAGGGCAATGATGTGAACAAGCTGACCCACGACGGCAGGACATATATTTTCTGGGCGGCATACAAGGGTAATGTGCCATTGATGGAATACCTTTTGAAAAAAGGCGCCAAAACCCACCTTACAGACGACAAAGGCAATACGATTCTCAATTTTGCTGCAGGCTCCGGTCAAACCAATACCAAGGTGTACGATCTGATGTTGGCCAATGGAGCCAATCTGAAAGAGGATTTGACACCTTCCGGAGCCAATGCCTTATTGCTGGCAGTGCCTTACGACAAGGATTTTCAGCTTGTCAACTATTTTATATCCAAAGGATTGGATTTGAAAAGTACGGACGCCTATGGAAATGGTGCGTTCAATTATGTCGCCAGGACAGGAAACATCGATTTGATGGATCAATTGCTCGGAAAAGATGTAAAAGCTAATGACAATGCATTCATTTTTGCAGCTCAAGGGACGCGTAGCAGTAGCAATGGTATCGAAGTTTACAAATATTTGGAAAAAGTGGGATTAAATCCAAAAACAGTTTCAAAAGATGGTCAAAACCCACTTCACATTTTGGCTTCACGCTCCAAAGATTTGGAAATTATCGGTTTTTTTGTTGATAAAGGCGTGGATGTCAACCAAGCCGATGCAGATGGCAACACACCATTCTTGAACGCCGCAAGCCGAAACTCGCTGGAGGTAACAACATTGCTGTCCAAAACAATCAAAGACATCAACCACAAAAACAAAAAAGGCGCATCGGCTTTGAGTATGGCAGTTGCACACAACACGCCGGAAGTGGTAGATTTTCTTTTGAAAAACAAAGCTGATGTTTCGGTTGTGGATACCGATGGATACGATTTGTCAAACTATTTGGTACAATCATTTTCTATTGATAAAACGGACGATTTCAAGCAAAAGCTGAATTTGCTCCAACAAAGTGGTTTTCAATTTGGGACAGCTCAAGCCAATGGTGACACCCTTTGCCATCTTGCCCTGAAGAAAAACGATGTAGAGGTCTTGAAATACTTCCAAACGTTCAATGCCGATGTCAACGCAAAAAACAACGAAGGCTACACCCCGCTACACCTTGCAGCCATGAGAGCTACTGATGTTGGCATACTCAAATACCTTGTTTCCATAGGTGCAAAAAAAGGTGCTGTAACAGATTTTGGAGAGACGGCTTATGATTTGGCATCTGAAAACGAGATCCTAAAACAAGGTAAAGCGTCAATTGACTTTTTAAAATAAGATAACAGGCGCAAGTGGTCGAGAGCTTTTTGGGAGGTCTCGACCACATTTGCCCCATCTATGGATGAACGCAATGCGACAACTCAACAATATCAACTAAATGAAACTAAAACATATCACATTCTTAAGTTTGCTTTTTGTACTAATGATGTCCCACACGACACAGCTGCCATCCACAAAATACAAGTGCATGATACAGATGACCAATTACACCGGTGAAGGTGCTTATGTGGTCATCTCGCTGATTGACCCAAAGGGCAACTATGAAAAAACACTTTATGTGCAGGGCGACGATGCCCAATGGTACAACACCATAGAAGCCTGGTGGAAGAATTTTTATGGCAAAAAGCGAACAAGTCTCGATGCCATTACCGGGGCAACCATTGCCGGTGGCGGGCGCTCCGTGAGCGTTATCGATATTGAAGACACAAAGATAGATACCGGTTACAAAATCCGATTTGAGACTGCTGTTGAAGACAAAGAATACCATCGGTCCGATGTGGAATTTGAACTGACATCCGAAAGTATTAAAAGTAAGGTAGATGGCACAGGGTACATTCGCTATGTGCGGATGATGCCGAACTAATTTTGACAACATGACCATTTCCATTTGGAGATATAGCCATCTTGCTTTGGCCATATCTTCTTTTGTTTTTATATTTCTTGCTTCCGTTACCGGGATCATTTTGGCATTTGAACCCATTTCGGAGCAAATACGACCTTATAAAACAGAGGGCTTTAACAGCGTCACGTTGGCTGAAACCATCGATGCTTTCAAATCCAATTATCCTGAAGTCATCAGTCTTGAAGTGGATTCTAACCAATTTGTGTCTGCTTTGGCCATCACTACAGAGGGCGAATCGCTCAATGGCTATTTCAATCCAATAACCGCCGAATATCTTGACAAGAAAATTGAGCCATCCCTATTTTTTCAATGGGTAACAAATTTTCACAGATCGCTGTTCCTCAAAGGTACAGGACGTTTTTTTGTTGGTCTTTGTTCCTTTTTGCTCTTCTTGATAGCCTTTACGGGAAGTGTCCTGATCATAAAACGCCAACGAAGCTTCAAGAGGTTCTTTTCAAGGATTGTAAACGACAATTTTGCCCAATATTGGCATGTGGTTTTAGGGCGATTGTCACTGATCCCAATCATCATCATTACACTTACTGGCGTTTATTTGTCTTTGGAAAAGTTTGATGTGCTTCCGGAGAGCGTCAACCGGCATCAAATTGATTTCGACCATCTTTCCCAAACACCAAAACTTGCTGTCAGCGAAATTCCGGTTTTCAGGGATACCAAACTTTCGGAAGTTCTGTCTGTGGAATTTCCCTTTTCGGAATTGGTTGATGATTATTATACCATCAAGTTGAAAGATAGGGAAATAGTGGTCAATCAGTTCAATGGTGAGATTTTAAGCGAGATGGAGGATTCGTTGCTCACGAAGTTCTCCAATTTGAGCCTGACACTTCACACCGGAAAAGGAAGCATTTTGTGGTCAATAGTTTTGGCAGTTGCCTCTGCGAATATTCTATTCTTCATTTATTCGGGGTTTGCGATGACCTTGAAGCGCCGTAGGGCAAAATTAAAAAACAAACACAAAAAAAATACCTGCGAGTATGTTATCTTGGTGGGTTCTGAAAACGGCGGAACACTGCCGTTTGCAAATGCCTTGCAGCAACAACTCTTGGCACTTGGAAAACGTGTTTACATTGCAGAATTGAACAAATATTCAAAATTTAAAAAGGCCGAACATCTTGTGGTTATGACCTCTACCTATGGCGAGGGCGAAGCACCGACCAACGCAAACAAGTTTTTACAGCGTTTGGAGCACATCGAACAAAAACACGATTTCAGTTTTTCGGTTGTCGGCTTTGGGTCTCTTGCCTATCCTGATTTTTGCAAATTTGCCTTTGATGTCGATGCAGCATTTTTAAGGCAAAATAGGGCTCAATTGCTTCCACCATTTACCATTAATGATAAATCGTTTGAAAGTTTTGAGCAATGGGCGCAATTGTGGTCAGAGAAAGTTGGTTTGGACCTAACTATTCCCAAAGAAAATCTGGTATCACGGCCAAAACACACCAAATGTTTTGAAATCGTTTCAAAAACCAAGGTTGAAGACAATCCTGACAATACATTTCTTATGACTCTAAAGCCAAAGCAAAGCACGCATTTTAACTCTGGAGATTTGCTTTCGGTCTATCCTAAAAATGATTATCGTGAACGCTTGTATTCCATCGGGAAGGTCAATGGCAACATCCAGTTGAGCGTCAAATATTATGAAAACGGACTGGGTTCAACGTATCTCAACAATTTCAAAGTTGGCGATACATTCAAGGCACGATTGATCGAAAACGCACATTTTCACTTGCCCACAAAAGCGTCAAAAATTATCATGATTTCCAACGGAACAGGTGTGGCGCCTTTCTTGGGAATGTTGCACGGCAACAAAAAACATATCGTAGCTGAAATGTATTTCGGAATTCGTACAGAACAATCCTTTCAACTCTACCAATCACAGTTGAATCGGCTCCTGAAATCAAAAAATCTCACAAAACTGAATGTGGCTTTTTCGCAACAAAACGAAAAGGTGTATGTTCAGGATCTACTGGAAAGAGATGGCGAATCCATCGCAAAGGGCTTGGAACAAAAAGCTGTAATTATGATTTGCGGTTCTTTGGCGATGTATAAAGATGTGATGGAAACTTTGAACACGATTTGCATGAAATATAACGACAAGCCGTTAAGCGCGTATTCAAAACAAATTAAATCGGATTGTTATTAGTGGTTTCGGTTTCTGGAATTTCTTCTTCAAAAGTCTCCTCCAATTCCTTTTTCATTTCCAAAATCGCAGGAAAAATCATTGGCACCAAGGATTTCACGGGATTGTAAAGCACGGAATCTTCAATGGTTTCTTCATTGGTAAACAGAATGGCCCGATTCATACTGTCAAAAACAATCAATACAACGCTCAAGATCACGGTGATTTTCAAAGCCCCAAACAAGCCACCCAGTATTTTGTTTACAATGCCCAAAGCTGCAAAATCTGCAAGTTTGGTAAGTGCTTTCCCGGCAAGGGCTATCACAAATACGATGATGATAAACGTGATGGCAAATGCAGCAATATTGATGGTATTTTCGTTCCAATCTGTTTTGTTGCCCAAAAGCCCGGCGGCATAATTGCTAAAATGTATGGCACCATAAACACCCGCTACCAAGGCAACCAAAGAGGCAATTTCCACAAATAAGCCTTTCACCATACCACTTACAAGCCCAATAAGGATCGGTGCCACCAAAATGATGTCCAAAACATTCATGCCTTTCAGAATTTTATCAAATATAAGTTAACTTTGCGAGAATTAAATATTAAGAAAGAATTGAACAGTAACTTCAATATTCGGTTTCGACTATGTCAAGAGACGAACAATTAAAACAACGCTGGGAACTTGTGGTCCAGAAACTATCGGCGCAGTTTGCCGAAGGAGATATATTGGACCTGGATGCTATCATATACTTGATCGGTGTTCAGGAACTTGGACAATTCCACCGGACTTTCAAAAAAGACCACAAGCTCGATCTGATGCACATCGCCATCTGCCGCCTTTTGGAACCATACGGCTATTATGAATTTGATTTTTATGATGAAGACAAATGGCCCCATTATAAAATTAAAGAACAATTGCCTAATCTTAAGGCTGGTGAGCAGAGCGTTCTGATGAAAGAAGCCATTGTCAACTATTTTTTGGAATCAAAATATATCGAATGATTTATAAATTGCAAATTTTGTTTTATCAGTTAAAAATCATAGATTTGCAACTAACCTAAATCAATTTATCATGAAAAAAGCAGTTTTATTTTTGAGTTGTACACAATGCAAAAAAACATCATCTATATATTAATATTTCTGATTAGTTCAGTAAGTTTTGGTCAAAAAATCAAAACAATAACTGAATTCAGAAAAGATAAAGACAGCTTAATCAAAACTCGTAAAACCGAATTTGACAAGTCCGGCAATCTAACGAAAGAAGTTAAATTTGGTGGTTATGATGCTGTTTCAAAAACGTTAAGAAACAAAAACCGAATTATTAATTATCGGAACGGGAAAAAAAATATTGAATATAATTGTGAAGATTTTGTCGCGAAAGACACTTGTGTAATTCGCTCATTTTCTACTTACGAATACAATCCAAAAACTAAAGTGGAGAAACAGACAAAATTCGAACCTGACTCGCTAATTCGTTTTATTCGAGAGATAAAAACGGAAAAAAATATTAGGATTTCAAAAACAAATTCGTGGGATTTTAATCCTGTTAAAGTGCCTGATTTTGAAAAGGCAGTAATTTTAACTGACACATCGTATTTTGATAAAAAGAACCGATTAACAAAACGAGTGAATTATAACAGCCGAGAAAAAAAACCATATATCGAAAAGTATGTTTACTCAAAGAATAAATATACTTATCAAACCATTGGCACTGCACGAGATACTGTTCTCACTTACGATTATACCGAATTACAAAAGAAAGCTGATAAGAATAGTATAGATTACAAGTTCAATACTGATGATAATTACGAATACGAAATTGAATATTATTGAGGAAAGCACTGTGTACAACAATGTATAAAAAAAATAGGGCAAGTAAGTGCTAAACCCAATATTTCAGGCGTATTTGCGAGGTCGCCAAATCTTTTGATTTGGCTTTTAGAAGAATAAAATAAAACAAAATGCAAAAGATTTGGCTTGTGGATAATCCGAAAGGTAATTGCTTATTTACAGCCCTACTTCTTTTATACTAAACGTTTTTTAACTTTAATTTTTACTTCTTGTAGCAACGACGATGATAGTTCGTCCCAACAAGATCCAGTTATTGGAACATGGAAATACTACAAATATTACGCAAATAGTGTGGAAATACCTTTGTCGGAATGTGAAAAACAAAAAACCATTGTTTTTAGGACTGATAATACTCTTGATTTTGAATTTTATGAAGAAAATGAATCGGGTACTTGTGTGTTAGTACTAGAACTTGAAGGTACTTGGTCAAACGAGGGAGGAAATGTGTATGCTATGGACTTTGGAGAAGGTCCATCAAATCAAGTCTTGACCTTTGAAAGCAACACTTTCTATATTGAAGATGTCATCGAAGATACCACGTATAGAGTAGTCTATAAAAGAAATTAAATCACTACAAACATAGCGCCTTCTCAAATGAAGGCGTTTTTTTATGGCCAAAAATTCCTAAATTTGCATTCATTTTTTTGAGGTATGATAGACAAGCTAAAAGAACTTATTGCCGAAGCCGAAGCATTCACGGCGCAATCAAAAGAGGAGGTTGAGGCATTCCGTATCAAATATTTGGGAAAAAAAGGCCTGCTTAACGATTATTTTGCTGAGTTCAAGAACGTGGCAAACGACCAAAAGAAAGAGTTTGGGCAGGTCATCAACAAGCTCAAAAAAACGGCCGAAGACAAGGTCAATGCTCTCAAAGGGGAATTTGAGAGCAGGGAAGAGCGAAAAGGCATCTATGGCGATCTGACCCGACCGGGCGAACCAATTGAAATAGGAGCAAGGCATCCCATAACTATCGTAAAAAACCAAATCATCGATATTTTTTCTCGTATAGGTTTCAATGTGAGCGAAGGACCCGAAATTGAAGACGACTGGCATAACTTCACTGCCTTGAACCTGCCCGAATACCATCCGGCTCGCGATATGCAGGATACGTTTTTTATCCAGACCAACCCCGATATTTTGCTGCGTACCCATACCAGTTCGGTGCAGGTACGGTATATGGAAACCAACAAACCGCCCATCCGTACCATTTCGCCGGGAAGGGTGTATCGCAACGAGGCCATCTCTGCCCGATCGCACTGCTTTTTCCACCAAGTGGAAGGCCTGTACATTGACAAGGACGTCAGTTTTGCCGATTTAAAACAGACGCTTCAATATTTTACCACCGAAATGTTTGGAAAAAGCAAGATTCGGTTGCGCCCATCCTACTTTCCTTTTACCGAACCAAGTGCAGAAGTAGATGTGTATTGGGGGCTTGAAACAGAAACAGATTACCGCATTACCAAAGGAACGGGCTGGCTGGAGATTATGGGCTGCGGCATGGTAGATCCCAACGTACTTGATAATTGCGGAATCGATTCAAATACATATACAGGGTTTGCTTTTGGCATGGGTATCGACAGGATTGCCATGCTGTTGCACCAAATTGGCGACATCCGCCTGTTGAGCGAGAACGATGTGCGGTTTTTGCAACAGTTCAAGAGTGCTTTGTGATGCCTTTTTGTAAACTTACTTTAAGCCGGCAAACCGTCGGCTTTTTTTATTTAACAATCATTTAACTTCGATTGGTTCGGTAAATAGCGAACCAAATATTAATTTTGTGCTTTTGTAGTTCGATTAAAATGAAATCTATGGAAAACAAGAAGCGCGAATTGGTTGAAAAATTGGGAATCCATTTCGAAAAGAAAAAGCAAATGGCGCCAGTGGCCTCAAGGATTTTATCCTACATCATTCTCAACGGAAGACAAGGCGCTACTTTTGAAGATTTGGTAAACGACCTTTGCGCCAGCAAGAGCACCATATCTACGCACCTGAACCACTTGCAGGATTTAAAAAGGCTCACCTATTTTACCAAAACAGGCGACCGAAAAAAATACTTCATACTGGATCGTGAGACCATGATTCGCGATGTTGGCAGTATGCTCGAAGAATGGAAAAGCGAAAAGGAGTTGCACAGTGAAATGATTGCTTACAAAAATGAAATGAACAAGACACTGGACGACGAAAACAAGTTTGACCTCCAATTCCACAAACAATTCGTTGAGTTTAGCAATGAAGCCATCAAGTCAATATCCAAACTAAAAGAATCCATCATAAAACAATAACACTAAAACACAAATACGTTGCACAAAATGAAAAAAACAATGAAAACCAATCTGTATGCCGCAGCGATCATCGCTCTATTTTTGGCAAGCTGCAAAGAAGCACCGCAGCAGGCAGCACAACAAAGTGCCTTGCCCTTTAAGGTGAGCGCAGTTACCCCCAAAAGCGTAACATCCTACACCGCATATCCGACAACCATACAAGGCGCCATAAACAGTGAAGTACGTGCCAAGGTTTCGGGCTATATCCAGAAAGTATTGGTGGACGAAGGTCAAAAAGTGCGAAAAGGACAGCCGCTTTTCAAGCTCGAAACCCAATCATTGAGCCAAGATGCCGAAGCGGCCAAGGCCAGGGTTAATGTGGCAAAGGTAGAAGTTGAAAAGCTCAAGCCCTTGGTGGAAAAGAATATTATTAGCGCCGTACAGCTGCAAACAGCCAAGGCAAATTTGGCACAGGCTGAAAGCAACTATAACAGTATCGTGGCAAATATAGGTTATGCTACCGTAAGCAGTCCCGTGGATGGCTATGTAGGTGCTATCCCGTACCGTGAAGGTTCCTTGGTAAGTGCCACCAGCCCAAGCCCACTTACTACTGTGGCGAGCATTGATAAAATGTATGCTTTTTTTTCAATGAACGAAACAGATTATTTAAACTTTTTGCAGAAAACCGAAGGCAAATCGCTCAAGGACAAAATAAACAACTTTCCAAAAGTACAATTGATATTGGCCAATGGCGAAACCTATGAACAGCAAGGAACCATAGAAACTGTGACGGGCCAAATCGATGCCAAAACGGGAACTGTAAGTTTTAGGGCAACCTTTGACAACCCGAACACGCTATTGGCAAACGGTAGTAGCGGAACATTGAAAATCCCAACAGTATATGAAAATGCCATCGTGGTACCACAATCCGCCACTTACGAACAGCAAGGTCAAATCTATGTTTACACAGTGGGCGAAAACAATACCGCGGTTGCTACCTTAATAACCATTAAAGATAAAACCGATTACCTTTATATTGTAGATTCTGGATTGAAACAGGGCGATTTGGCAGTTATGCAAGGTGTCGGGAAACTCCGTAACAACATGCCCATACAACCGCAAGAGGTTGCTTTTGACAGTATCGTAAAGCCCATAAAACCTTTGTTTCAATAACAACTAGAGAGATCCAGCCATGCTAAAAACATTTATAGAAAGACCGGTACTATCCACCGTAATTTCCATCATCATTGTGATTCTGGGGATTTTGGGCTATTCCGCATTGCCGGTAGAACAGTATCCGGACATTGCACCTCCAACCATTCAGGTAAATGCCACCTATCCCGGTGCCAGTGCAGAGACCATATTGGAAAGTGTCATCATTCCCATTGAAGAACAAATCAATGGTGTAGAGGGGATGACTTATATGACTTCCAGTGCCGACAACAACGGTTCCGCCAACATTACGGTATATTTTGACCAAAAAATGGATCCTGATATCGCCGCTGTCAACGTACAAAACCGTGTTTCGAGAGCCAATCCTTTACTGCCGCAAGAAGTGGTGCAAACGGGTGTTGTTACCCAAAAATCACAAACATCGGCGCTGATGTTTCTTTCGGTGTATTCCAAAAACCCGGATTATGATGCAAAATTTATTCAGAATTATTTAAAAATCAATGTGCTTCCCGCCATTCAGAGGGTCAATGGAGTAGGAAACGTCAACGTGTTCGGAAGTCAAGAATATGCAATGCGCGTTTGGTTGAAGCCGGAAAAAATGGCTGCTTATGGCTTGTTGCCATCAGAGGTCACGGCTGCTTTAAAGGAGCAAAGCTTGGAAGCATCTGCCGGATCTTTGGGTCAAAACGATGGACAGTCATTTACTTATGCCATCAAATATGGTGGACGTTTTAAAACCGAAGAGCAATATCAAAATATCATCATCAAAGCACTGGACAATGGCCAATATCTGCGCCTTAAAGACATTGCAGACGTTGAACTGGATGCACAAGGCTACAATTCTTACGGATTTACGGGGGGCTATCCCAGTATCAATATGGGTATTTTTCAAACGGCAGGTTCCAATGCACAGGAAATCATCAATAACATCAAAGTGGAGCTCGAACGCTTGTCAAAGGATTTTCCTGAAGGTGTCAGCTACGAGATCAATTACGATACCAATAATTTCTTGAAAGCTTCAATGAACAAGGTTCGGAACACTTTGATAGAGGCATTTTTTCTGGTGTTCTTGGTGGTTTTTGTTTTCCTTCAAGATTTTCGTTCTACGCTTATTCCGGCCATCGCAGTACCGGTTTCCATTGTGGGAACCTTCTTTTTCCTCAATCTTTTTGGCTATTCCATCAACTTATTGACGCTTTTTGCCTTGGTTTTGGCCATTGGTATTGTGGTCGATGATGCCATCGTGGTCGTGGAAGCGGTGCATGCCAAGATTGAACAGGGTTCCAACAGTGCAAAATCGGCTACTTTGGATGCCATGCACGAGATAGCGGGTGCCATTATTTCCATTACCTTGGTCATGGCAGCGGTGTTTGTGCCGGTAACTTTTATTCAAGGTCCTTCGGGCGTGTTTTATGAACAGTTTGGTGTTACTTTGATTGTAGCCATTTTGATTTCCGCACTCAACGCATTGACTTTGAGTCCGGCACTTTGCGCCTTGTTCCTGAAAGGTCACGATGAACTCGAACACGAGCATGAAAGCAAAAGCTTTCTTCAGCGCTTTTACGATCGATTTAATGCCGGGTTCCATGCCACTACCGAACGATACGGGAAGTCCTTGGCTTTTTTGTACAAGCATAAATGGATTTCTGTGGCCATTTTAGCCCTTTCGGGTGTCGGTATCTGGTGGGCTTCAAACACAACGCCAACAGGTTTTGTGCCAAGTGAGGACCGTGGTATTATCTTTATGAACGTGGAATTGCCCGCTGGCGCTTCCATCGACAGAACAAATACCGTAACCCAAGAAATTTATGAGAAAGCCAGCAAGATACCAGGGGTCAAAGGAGTTACCGTAATCAATGGCCGGAGCTTGATGAGCGGTGCGGGCGGCAACTATGGCCTAGGATTCATAAAACTCAATGATTGGGACGAGCGAAACAGCGAAGACCAAACGTCCAATGCCATTACCGGAAAACTTTTCGGCATAGCGGCTACCATTCCTGAAGCCAATATCATCTTCTTTTCGCCACCCAGCGTTCCCGGTTTTGGTATGTCCGGCGGATTTGAAGTAAACCTTTTGGATAGATCTGGAGGCAGTTTTGAAGACCTTGATGCCGCTACACAGCAATTCATTGGCAACTTGATGAAACATCCGGCCATACAGTACGGACAATCGTCGTTCAACACAAAATATCCACAGTACGAACTCGACATCAATGTGCCATTGGCAAAACGTTACGGCGTACCCGTCAGCAGTATATTTTCCACATTGCAGGGTTATATATGAAGCGTTTATGCTGCCGATTTTGCGAGGTTTGGTAAGCAGTACCGTGTGTATATACAAGCAAAGCCCGAAGACCGCGCAACGGCTGAAGACTTGAATAAATTGTACGTAAAAACAAGTAGTGGCGAAATGACCCCCATCACGCAGTTCGTAAACTTAAAAAGGGTGTATGGCCCGCAATCGGTAACACGTTTCAACCTGTACAATTCCACAAAAATCAGTGGTGCGTCCAATCCAGGGTTCAGTACCGGAGATGCCATTGCCGTTGTTAACCAAGAAATCAAAAACCTGCCCAGCAATTACGATGTGGCCTATTCTGGTCTGTCACGAGAAGAGGTAAATGCCGGAAATCAAACACTTATGATTTTTATGTTGGTCATCGTGTTTGTGTATTTCTTGTTAGCGGCACAATACGAAAGTTATTTATTGCCATTTGCCGTGATACTTTCGTTGCCAATGGGTGTGTTTGGAGCATTCATTTCTACCAAATTGCTTGGTTTGGAAAATAATATTTATTTCCAGATAGCCCTGATCATGCTCGTGGGACTATTGGCCAAGAATGCCATCTTGATTGTAGAATTTGCCGTACAGCGACGCAGAAGGGGCGAAAGTCTGGTCGACGCCGCCATCCATGGTGCCAAAGCCCGTTTGAGGCCTATCTTGATGACCTCGTTTGCCTTTATAGTAGGCTTGCTTCCGTTGGCATTGGCAACGGGTGTCGGTGCCGCGGGAAACAATTCCATAGGTACCGGTGCCGCTGGAGGCATGCTTATTGGAACCCTGCTTGGCGTGTTTGTTATCCCAATTTTGTTCGTCTTCTTCCAATGGTTGCAAGAGAAAATATCGAGCAAGCCCGCTGTTATTGAAACTAAAGACTTATAACCATGAATTCGATTATAAATAAAACCTTCTTCGTGGTCGTTATGGCCACAACCTTGCAAAGTTGTTTCGTGGCCAAAGAATACGTACGCCCCGAACTGGAAGAAACAGAACATCTCTACCGTACAGATAATTTGCCTTTTGACAGCCTGTCTATGGCCGATGTGTCATGGAAAGATATGTTTGCCGACACCTATTTGAAGCAATATATCGATGAGGGTCTTCAAAACAATTTGGACATCCGTGTGGCTTTGCAACAAATGGTCGCAGCCGAAGCCTATATGAAACAGGGCAAGGCAGGCTATTTGCCAAGCTTCAGTGTTAGAGCACAGATGACGCACCAAGAACTGTCCAAAAACAGTCAGTTTGGGTCGTTTTTCAACGGCAGTTTACAACAATATGATATTACCGGAAACTTGTCATGGGAAGCCGATATTTGGGGCAAAATACGCAGCGCCAATCGTGCGGGGGAAGCCAGTTACCTGCAGAGTGTCGCGGCACATCAAGCAGTAAAGACTCGGTTGGTTTCTACCATTGCT
>Ga0116144_10004543_pt1 | contig 13116 bp, 15 predicted proteins | sample AD_UKC035_MetaG_FD_89746 | JGI IMG/M metagenome (GOLD analysis project Ga0116144, IMG submission 89746) | Active sludge microbial communities of municipal wastewater-treating anaerobic digesters from USA - AD_UKC035_MetaG | ecosystem: Engineered > Bioreactor > Anaerobic > Digestate | place: USA... | reverse complement strand
GGACGGCTCTGAAGATGGCCGCGTTGTCCGGGAATCCGGAGACGGCAGAAGCGCTGCTTGCGGCCGGAGCGGGCAGCTCGGCAGCGGACCTGCTGGCCGCGCTGGAGGCGGCGGAATCGCGCGGACAGGCCGGGGTTGTCGAGACACTGCTGCGCAAGGCCGTTGATCTTCCCGAAAAGAGTTCCCCGGTGCTTCCGTTTTCAGCACGGGGCGGGTATATCGATGCAGTGAAGGCGCTGCTGGAACAGGGCGCGGATGTCGGCACAAAGGACGCCAACGGCAAAACCTCCATTATGCTGGCGGCAAACAGGGGGCATACGGACATTGTAAAAATCCTGCTGGACCACGGCGCAGACGTGAATGAAGCCGCCGGGAAAAGCCATGTCGAAAGCGGAACCGCGCTTTATGAGGCCGCGCGCGGAGGAGAGCATGTCGAAGTTGCTGAAATGCTGCTTGCGCGCGGGGCTGACATTAATGCGAAGAACAATTTCGGCAGAACGGCATTGAGCGCCGCTTCAAGCCGGGGTCACGCCAAAACCGCGGCCGCGCTGCTGGCCCATGGCGCGGATGTGAACATACAGGATAATTTTGGTGTGACGCCGCTAATGGAGGCCGTAAAGATCGGAAACCTCGAAATTGTGAAAGCGCTGCTGAACAGGGGCGCAGACACTCATATTGAAGACAATTACGGCAGAACCGCCCTGAGCCTCGCGACTCCCGGGGGCCCGCCTGAAATGATACGCATGCTGGAGCAGGCCGGGCCCGCGAAATAAGCAGCCGGAACAACCCTCCCCGTCAGTCATGAAAACGCCCCGGAGGAATCTCCGGGGCGTTTGATGATCAGAACCCGCTGATTATTTCGGGCACTTTTTCAGGCACATGAACCAGTCCAGGCACTTCACGTCCGGATCGGGCTTTGCGGTGCGGTCTTTCGCGGTGCCGCAGGAGCCCGGAGGCGGAACGATCACATCGTCGCCCGGCTGCCAGTTGGCCGGCGTCGCAATGCCGTGCTTGTCCGCGGTCTGCAGCGCGATGAGCACCCGCATCACCTCGTCCATGTTGCGGCCGGTTGATGACGGATAGTACATGATCATGCGGACCACGCCCTTCGGGTCAATCAGGAACACCGCGCGAACGGCCTGTGTGGAGCTTGCGCCGGGCTGCAGCATTCCAAAAGCCCGTGCCACGTCCATCTTCAGGTCCTCAATCACCGGGAAATTGACCTCAAGGTCCTTCATCCCGTTGTATTCGATCTTCTCCTTGATCGTGCGCAGCCACGCGATGTGCGCGTAGATGCTGTCAATGGAAAGCCCGAGCAGCTCGCAGTTGCGTTTTCTGAAGTCCTCGGCCATCGAGGCGAAGGTCATGAATTCCGTTGTGCACACCGGCGTGAAATCGGCCGGATGCGAGAAAAAGACCACCCACTTGCCCTCGCCCCATTTGGGGAAATCAATTTCCCCCTGGGTGCTGACGGCCCTGAAGGACGGGGCCTTGTCACCGATCAGCGGCATGCGGACTTCTGCATTCTGTTCTGTCATTCTGATTTCTCCCTGAAGTTGCGCGGGCCGCCCGGCCGATGCTCCCCCGCTCGGGCGGCCCGCTCTGTTGATAATGTTTTATTACTATATAGTAATAATTCCTAAAAACAAGCGAAAAAGGGAAATAAGTTCTTCGAGGCGGTTCAGGCCCGGGCGCAGCGGCGGCACAGCCCGCGCAGCTCGATCTGCACGGAGGTGATCCGCCCGCACGGCACGTTCTTCAGCCGGGGACGCACGGCATCGAGCGCGTCGCTGCGGAAGTCGCGGATCAGCCCGCACTTTGTGCAGATGAAGTGGTGGTGCTGCCCCGTGTTGCCGTCAAACCGTGCCCGGTCGCCCGGATAGCTGACGCGGCTGATGATGCCCTTTTCCCCAAACAGGCCCAGGGTCCGGTACACGGTGTCGAGCGAGATCTGGGGGATGCGTCTGCGCACCCGCCGGTAGATGCTGTCCGCGTCGGGATGCTCCAGCGTGGCCGCCACCTCGCGGTACACTTCCGTCCGCTGGTGCGTTACCCGGATCCCCGCGCGCAGGCAGAGTTCGGGAAAGGAGGCCATCCGCACCGCCAGCAACTTTTTGTCCACCGCTGTTTTCATTGCGCTCGAGATATGAATGATTCCTGCTCCTGCAATCTAACACCGTCCGTCCCCTCTGTAAAGCCGGATACAAAAGTTCCAATGACTGGAACTTTTGCGGAAAAAACTTCCAATGGTTGGAACTTTTTGCGCGGAAACTTCCAATGATTGGAACTTTTTGCCGCGCCGGGGCTATTTGCGCTTCCCGACCTTTTTCAGGGCCTGGTCTATGTCGGCCAGAATCTCCGCCGCCGGCTCAATGCCCACAGAGAGCCGCACCGTGTTGGGCTTGACCCCGAAGAGAGTGCGCCGCTCAGGCGGCATGTAGAGCATGGTCGTCAGGAACGGTATGCAAATCAGCGACTCTGTGGAGCCCAGGCTGACCGCGTGGCGTATGACCCGCAGCGCGGAGATGAATCGCTTGGCGTCCTCCTGCGTTTTCCCCACATCAAACGCCAGCATGCCGCCGAAGCCGTGCTCCATCTGCCGGGCGGATATTCTGCGGCCGTCATCGCTCTTCAGTCCCGGATAGTGCAGGCCGGAAATTCCTCTGCACTGCGCCAGATGCTTTGCCACGGCCATCGCGCTGGAGGCCATCCGCTCGGCCCGCAGCGGAAAGGTTTTCAGTCCGCGCTCCAGCAGCGAGGCGGAATAGGCGTCAAGGGTCGTTCCGATCGCCTGCCGCGTGAACCACAGCTTGTCATAATCCTCCTTCGAGCCCGCGATGGCGCCCGCCATGAGGTCGTTGTGCCCGCCCAGAGCCTTGGTCGCGCTGTGAACAACAAGGTCCGCGCCCAGCTCAAGCGGGTGCTGGTGATACGGTGTCGCAAACGTGTTGTCCACCACGACCATCGCGCCGACCTTGCGGGCCATTTTCTTTGTGGCCGCAATATCTATCACCTTGCACAGAGGATTGCTGGGCGTCTCGAGGAATATCATCTGCGTGTTGGGCCTGATGCAGTCTTTGACGCTCTTCCAGTCCGCGGCATCCACCCAGGTGACTTCAACCCCGAGGCGTTCAAGGATAAGCGACACCTTGTAGTGCGCGCCGTAGATGTCGTGGAACAGAATCAGGTGCCCTCCTGCGCGCAGATAGGTCAGATAAACCATGGAGCAGGCAGCCATGCCCGTGGTGCAGACGACGCAGTCCTCCGCGCCCTCCAGCTCCGCAATCCGTTTTTCGACCGCGCGCACCGTCGGATTGTCGTCGCGGTGATACGTGTAGCCGTCAATCTTTCCGTCCGTGATCTTCTGCAGGACATCGAAGTCGAGATACTCGTAGTTCACCGCGTTCACGATGGGGGTCACCATCGGGCGGTTGCCGTAGGGGGTCAGCGGATCGTCGTGATTTCTTTTCCTGTAGTGATGCCGCGCATGCTTTGAAATTTTCATTCTGTCTCTCTTCCTGCTGCGCCGCCCGCGAGCCGGGCGGGAGGTTTTCCGGCATGTGTAAGCGAAACGCCCGGCGCAATCAAGGGCCGTTTTGCCGCGCGGAACCGTCAAAGGCAAATACGCTTCCTGCGGCACAGGGAATCATGCGGCCGGGCAGGCGCCGGGCCAGAAACTCGATGGCGTTTGCGCCCGTGCAGTGGCCGGCGGCAATCTGCTTCACGTGGAAGCGTTCAAGGGCCTCGGCCGTTTTCCCCAGCCGCTTGACCGTGGCGCGCGCCAGATGCATTCCGCCCATCACGGCGAAATATTCCGAAGCGCCGCTGAGTTCTGAAATATATTCCAGTGTGTTGACGACTCCGGCATGCGCGCAGCCGAGAACAACGACCGTCCCGTCCGCGGTATCAAGCCACAAGGCCTGATCATCGGGGATGGGATCGGGCTTCAGACCCAGCTTATCAAGGAAGAACGGGCCGCCCGTGTCTTCGTACTTGTTTCGCCGCGGAATTGCGCCGGTGACCCATACCCCCGGAACAACCTCCATGGACTTTGCCGTGTGCACGATGTTCCCGCTGTGCGATTTCAGAGCCCCTTCAGCCGGATAGGGCATGTTGATGGCGCGCATGATGGTGTCGCGGATGCTGAACCGTGGCGCAAACGCCTCCGGATGCAGGAAAACCTTTGCCTTCGGTGCGCGCTCCAGCGCATGGGGCAGTCCGCCCGTGTGGTCATAGTGGCCGTGACTCAGCACGATCGCATTTGCCCGCTCCAGCGGAATCTTCAGCGCGGCGGCGTTTTGCGGCAGGGCCGGGCCCTGGCCTGTATCGAACAGGATGTTCGCGTTCGGGGTTTCAATCCATACTGAAAGCCCGTGTTCCGCAAGCAGGCCCTCCATCGAAGCCGTATTTTCAACCACAATGGTAATCTTAATGTTTTTCATACGGCCTCCAGCTGGGGGAGGACATGCTTGAGGACCTTGCGGGCTTTGGTGCCGCAACTGGCCATTGCCCCGGGGCAGGGAATATAGCCGATGCGGCTGGGAAGGTTCTCGATTGCCTTGCAAATTTCCGGAAGCGATGCCCCCTGCGCATACATCAGCCCCGCCGTCAGGGCCGGAGCGGCCTTGGTGGCCAGTCCGCAGGCGCCTGAAATGCGCGAGGCCTTTTTTGTGAGATGAATCTGCGTCAGCAGCGCAAACAGCACCGCCGGGAGGATGGCTTTGCCCATCTCCTGATACAGCTCATAAAAAGGCACGCCGATGAAGATTCCCTGATTGCCGGAGCCCGTGACCGTCATGACCGGCGCATCCGAACCCAGCATCCGCGCGCGCACCAGCCCGGGAACGTTCTGATCTGCGGTCCCCGTTTTGTCACCCCGCACCTGCCGCATGATGAAATCAAGGGCGATTTCCTCCAGCGCCGGATCCCTTTTTTCTACAACCGCCCATATTTCATTCATGCTGATGTCGAAGACCGGCCCCGGTTCTTCACGATAGAATACCCTGCCGTTCAGAAGCACCCGCGCGACACGGTCATGCCGCCCAACGATCTCAACGGCGACTTCTTCGATCCCCTGCCTCAGCACCGCACGGATAAAAAACTTTTTCTGATCCAGCGGACAGGTTTTCAGCCATCCGCGGCGGCGCAGCAGTTTTCCGGCGACCGCCATCTTCATGGATGGGAAAATATTGAAGCTTTCCGGTGATGACGCAAGGCCCGCCGCCGCCACTGCGCGCAGGCCCCGCTTGTTGAGCCGGGGAACCACGGCGGTCGAGGCGTTCCGCAGGATATCGCGCGTGGCGGTCAGTTCCGCGCTGAACTGCCGCAAATCAAGCGGGTTCCGAAGATGTTTTTTTGCCGTCGCAAACGCAAACGCCACGCTGGCCGGCTCGGTGCAGCCCATGACCTGAATTATTTCAGACCGCAGGAGTTTCTCTATTTCAGAAGATTTCATTCAGTGGTCGCAGACATTCTCTCCGGATTTCAGTGTGCCCGATATGAAAGCGGTCACCAGATTTTCGGGCGTGTCCGCCGGAGCGCCGACAACCACCTGAATACCGTTTGATTCAAACAGCGACTGCGCGCGCTGGCCCATGCCGCCGGCGATGATGGCGTTCGCGCCCTGCTCGTGCAGCCAGCGCGGAAGCACGCCCGGCTCGTGAGCGGGCGGTTTCAGATGGGACGTGGAACGTATTTTCTTTGAGCCGACATCGGCATCCACCAGCGCGAACTGCTCACAGTGACCGAAGTGAGCGCAGAGTTTTCCCTCAGCGAGGGGTATTGCAATTTTCATGATGTTTTCCTTTTTTGTTTCGGTTTGAGGACCTGCAGCAGAATCCATTAATGCCAGGATGGGGGCGGCCATGCGGTCAAACGACCGCGCCGTGGCGGTGCTTCCGTAGTGGTAGATGAAGGGCTCGCCACCGTCGCACGATTCGCCCACGGCAGGATCAATCGGAATGCGGCCCAGAAACGGCACCGTCATCTCTGCCGCCATCTTCTCTCCGCCGCCGCTTTTGAAGATTTCGGTGACGGTGCTGCAGTGCGGACAGACAAAGCCGCTCATGTTTTCCACAACGCCCAGCACGGGGATGCTGAGCTGATGGCAAAATCGGATGGATTTGCGCACATCGGCCAGTGCCACATTCTGCGGCGTGGTGACCACCACCGCGCCGTCGAGCGGCTTGACGAGCTGACAGACCGAAAGCGGCTCATCGCCGGTGCCGGGAGGCGAATCAATGATGAGAAAATCCAGATCGCCCCAGTCCACATCCTTCAGGAACTGGCGGATGACGTTCATTTTCATCGGCCCGCGCCAGATGACCGCATCGTCGCGGTTTTTCAGCAGAAATCCGATGGACATGACCTTCAGGCCGGCAGCGTCAACGGGCTGGAGGGCACCCTCAACTTCCTGAACCTTCGCATCCTCGAGCCGGAGCATTTTAGGAATGCTCGGCCCGTGGATGTCTACGTCCAGCAGGCCCACTTTGTGCCCGGCCAGAGACAGTGAAACCGCAAGATTCACCGCCACGGTGCTCTTGCCCACACCGCCCTTGCCGGACATCACCAGAATCTTGTGCCGGATGCGGTCCAGCCGCTCGCGCATTTGCTGTTCTTCCAAAAACTGTCCCAGATTGCCTTCGTTCTGCATAGTGCTCCTTACTGCAAACCCAAACTTTTCGATACAGCAGTCCAAATTTCCTTCATATCCTCTGCGGCCGGCGCTTTTGTCTCGACGACAGTCTTTCCCGCCACCTGCGCCGCGGTTACCCCGGGGTCATATGCGATGCGGCCGGCGATTTCCGCCCCGAGGCTTTGAGCCATTTTTTCAATCTCCTCTGTCTGAGAAGGATTGATGTCCCACTTGTTCACACAAACCATTGAAGGGATCCTGAAATGATTCGCCAGATGGAGAACACGCTCAAGGTCATGCGCCCCCGACAGCGTCGGCTCCGTAACCATGAGCAGCATCGAGGCGCCGGTGATCGCGGCAATCACCGGGCAGCCGATGCCGGGAGGCCCGTCCATGATCACCAGATCCATTTTCTTCTCTTCGGCAAGCTCGCGGGCCTTTTCGCGGACCAGCGACACCAGCTTGCCGGAGTTTTCGCCGCCGGGGGTCAGGCGGGCATGCACCATCGGCCCGCAGCGGGTTCCCGAAACAAACCATTCTCCGCCCGGCCGCACCGGAAAATCAATGGCCTGTGCGGGACAGATGCGGACACATACGCCGCATCCTTCACATCCGGAGGGATCAACTGCGTACACGGCATCTTCGGGCCGAATGGCGTCAAACCGGCAGTGCGCTTCACAAAGCCCGCATCCGAGGCAGTCCTCCGCGCGAATAATCGCCTCGTGCCCGCCGCGGAATTCCTCGCGGTGCTTAATTTCCGGCTGCAGAATCAGATGCAGGTCCGCCGCATCCACATCCCCGTCGGCCAGCACGGCATTCCCGGCCAGCACAGCAAACGATGCCGTGACACTGGTTTTGCCTGTTCCGCCCTTGCCGCTGATTACCACAAGTTCCTTCACGACACCACTTCCTGCATAACCCGCGCACCCGCTTCCCGGAGAATCTCCCGGAATCCCGGCACCGTGATCATCATCTCGCCGCGCGAATAGGCTTCGGCCACGCGGCGGTCATCCGGCAGTTCCGTCAGCAGCGGGATTTTCTCCGCCTCGCAGTATTTTTTGACCTCGTCGTTGCCGATGCCCGCCCGGTTGATCACCACGCCGAACGGACGCCCCAGTTCGCGCATCAACTCGACCGCAAGGCGCAGATCGTTCAAGCCAAAAGGGGTCGGTTCGGTTACAAGAATAACATAATCCACATCGCGAACGGCGGCTACCACCGGGCAGGCCGTGCCGGGCGCGGAATCCAGAATCACCACTGCGCCTTCCTTCCGGGTTCGCTTGACCGCCCGAACGATCGGAGGCGTAATGGAGATTCCGACCTTGAGGCGTCCCTGACCAAAAAGAATGGCCCCGGATTTCCCGCTTTCCACGGCTCCGATGTTTTCATCGGTTTCGGTGATCGCGTCTTCCGGACATGCCAGAGTGCACGCGCCGCAGCCGTGGCAGAGCTCGGTGAAAACCATCGCCTTTTTCGGCACCGCAATGGCGTTGAACTGACAGGCCTCGGCGCATTTCCGGCAGCCGGTGCAGCGCGCGGCATCAATCACCGGCACCTTCATGGTGACGGTTTCGGATCCCATTATTTCCGGTTTCAGAAATATGTGCCCGTTGGGTTCTTCGACATCGCAGTCCAGATACTGGACAACCGTGCCCTGTTCCGCAAGGACCGCGGCCAGATTCACGGCAACCGTCGTCTTCCCGGTTCCGCCCTTGCCGCTGGCGACCGCCACTGTGTAGGTTGAATTATTCATTTCCATTGCGCTCCATCACCATCATGCTGCCCACCGGCTCACCCGTCTGCTCCGCAACGACCGGGCATTTGACTGTGAACAGGAAAAATATGTGCTTGTCCGTATCCGACAGGGTTTCATAGTTGCCCTGCCCCTTTGAGATAATCAGGTCCGCACACTCGAACCATTCCCGAAACTTTTCGTCGCAATCCTCTACAATTGTTCCCGGGGCGTCCGACCCGTTCCCCCACACGGGCAGGATTTCCGGGAGGCCGGCCCGCTCCGCATCCGCCAGCGTGGCGTCATTGATCGTCGGCGCTCCGCGCACAAACAGGGTGATTTTTTCAGCGGGCAGTTCTTCGATCAGCAGCCGGTCAAAGAAGATCTCGCCGGCATTGTCCGCCAGATAAAGAATGCAGTGCGCTTCCTCCGCGGCACGGAAAAGTATTTTCGGATCGCCTCGCAGCGGTGCGGTCAAGATCTTTTCGATATGGTCTTCCAGTTCATCGGGCCCGATCTGCGTTTTCGCCCCGGCGTCGAGCAGGTTGCCGGCAATAGCCAGCTTGACGGCCATTTCATGACGGTCCTGACATTCTTCAAGCCGCCGGCGCAGAAGCGGCACCATGGTTTCCGCCGCGCTGTTCATACGGGACTTTAAACCGCGATAGGGATCTTCGCTGCCCACCTCCTGACGGATAAGGCGGTGAATACGCTGGGCCATGACCGGAGGGGTGCCGTCCCACGGCTCCTCCGCAATGGCCTTCAGCAGGCTTCGCAGCAGCTCTTCACGCCGGACCGGATCCGGAACCGTCTGCGCGACAGCCTCGGCCGCCTGACGCGCAAAACAGGGAATGCATTCGATGACTGTCTTCAATTCCGCGCTCTCCATGCTTCGTCCGACAACAGAAAATTCGCAATGGCCCGATATAGAGTGCTGACGGCAAGAATCGCGCAGTGTTTGCCCTCTTCCGGAAGGCACTTTCGCGACTCAATGATTTCACGCGGGCTGATGCCCAGCGCTTCCGTCACCGTTCTGCCCTTTGCCATTTCGGCGGCGGCGGCTCCGCAGGTTCTCGTGTGCTCGCATCCGTTTGTATAATAGGTCACATCTTCAATGCGCCCGTCTGTGATTTTGAGGTAGAACTCCATTTCGTCTCCGCACGGGCCCTTTAAAAAAGCAGAGGCGGTTGGAACCAGCATCCGCCCGAGGAACGGTTCATCCGGCATTGATTTGTCTTTCCAGATCAGATTCACAATGTGTCCTCCTGCTCGTTCAAGCACTTCATGCGGCAGACGGCCTTGCTGATGCGCTTGCGGTAGCCCCGCCTCAATTCAATAAAATGGGCCCGCTCCCAGAACATAAACTCGTGCGTGGCGCATATGATCTGAGCGCCGCGCTTCACGGCGCGATCCATCGCCGCCCGCAGTTTCAGCACATGATCATAATCCTGTCCGGCTTCCGGTTCGTCCAGCAGCAGGCAGGTCTTGGGCGTAATACCGAGCGTCTTAAAAACATCCTGGAGAATTTCTCCATGCGACGAAAAAAGCGCGCGCGTCCGGAGGATCATGTTCGTGTAGTTTCCAGCCGGGCCTGTGGCGGTATGCGGATTGGCGAGTTCGGCGTCGAAGAAGACATATTCCGTCGGGCCCTCCTCGATGCGGCGGCACTCTTCGCATTCAGCGATGGCCCGAAGAATGGTGCTTTTGCCTGTGCCGTTGGGCCCCAGAAGCAGGTTGAGCCCGGGTGCAAAAGACAGTTCTCTGCCGCGCTTGACCCGGCGCGCATGGTTCATGCACAAATGAATTTTCTTCAGCATGACAACGCCCCCTGTGTCCGCCTGTGTAAGGAAATTTTAATAATCATGGGGAATTCCCCGGATATGAAGGGTTAAATGATCGCGATCCGGCAAATCGTCAATCCAGCCGCAGTTTGCCTCGGTTTTGCTGTCGAGATCTCTAATATAGGGCTTGATGTCCAGCAGGGGCGTGCCGTCAAACACATCCAGATTTGACGTGTATATGCGGTTGGAACGGATCTCCCGCAGTTGAACGATGCTCAATCCAATCGGATTGGGGCGCAGAGGCGTCCGGCTGGCAAATAAACCCACCTGAATTCTATTCGCCCAAGGGGGGATCACGGTCATCTCCACGCTCCGATGAAGGCGGTCCATATGATAAATCACATAAATATATTTGAATTCTTCCAAGCGCGCCAAAGCGGGAAGATATGTTTCTGCCAGCTCAATGAAGCACTCATATTCATGGCTGCTCGCCGTCGTTGGCTGATAGGGCGTATGGGTGGAATCACGATGCGGAGTACGAATGATTCCAATGGTCCGATATGCGAACGGCGTCCTCTCTGCGGTTTTCATGATTGTGCCCCCGGCCGCCGCCCGCGAATCACAACGAACGATCCTTCGCCGAATCCGGGACGCACCGGATCTTCAGCCCGCATTGAACCCGGGTGTGTGAAGAGTGTCTGACGATATTCCAAATCCACCAAGCCAGTCTCCTTCATCAAGGCCGTCACCTCGGCCGCATTGAAGAAATGAGCATCGCGATAGAACGGGCTTTCGGCGCGTTTGGATTCGTACTCGCGCCCCAGCGGGCTGTCGCGGTCAACAAACGCGATTACCGCGCAACCTCCCGGCCGTAGAACGCGGAACATTTCCTGCAGGCTTTTTTGAGGATCATCCACAAAGCAAATGGTCGTCACCATCAGAACGGCGTCAAAACATGCGTTCGGAAACGGAAGATTTTCGGCGACACCGGCAACGGCGGCGATCTTTCTTTTCAACGCCTTCAGCCGCATCGCTTCCGAAGGCTCCACCCCGCGGCGGATGCCCAGGGGCCCGGCAAAATGCCCGGCGCCGCCGCCGATCTCCAGCCCGTTTGCGCCGTCCGGCCACAGCTCGCGCACGGCAGCCAGCTCTGAACGATAGGCTGCGGGATGTTTCTCAAACCACGCCGCGTACCGGTCACCAAGCTGATCAAACGGTTCAGTTTTCGGCATCTTGCTATTTCTCCGGAATCAGGCGGTTGGCGCGGTCCACATGCACCGTGCGAGGCACCCATGATGCGCATTCGGCGCTGTCCATCAGGCCAAAGGCCATGATGATCACGCAGTCCCCCGCATGCCCCAGCCGCGCGGCCGCGCCGCGCAGGCCAATCTCGCCGTCCGTGCCGGGAATCGCATAGGTCTCGAAGCGTTCCCCGTTGTTCAAATTAACCACCAGCACCTTCTCGTTCGGGAGGATGTCGGCGGCCTTCAGCAGGCATGGGTCGCAGGCAATGCTTCCCTCGTAATGCAGCTTTGTATCAGTAATAAAAGCCCGGTGAATCTTGCTCTTAAGCATAATTCTCATCATGACTGCACCTCCTCGTGTTCATCATTGCTGATGTCGGTTACAGCGGCAAAATATATCTCCCCGTCCCGGTACTGAAACCGGATTTTCTGCGAACGCAGCAGGTCACCGGCATACTTGGAGACCTCGTTCACGTGCATTCCGAACACCTCGGCAATCTGCCGGGCTGTGCAGGGCCTGCGGCGAAGCATGTTCAAAATGGTTTCCTCGTTGGCCTGTATGTTGGCCGCGCATCGCTTCGGGAAGCCGGCGATAATGGTTGCCGCCGGCCTGAACAGATCCGCAAGTTCGGCCATCCGCTCTTCAGGCACCGGATGCACCGCGGAATCGGCCGGCGGCCGGACCGCCGTGTTTAAATGAATTTCATCCGCCTCGATTGCATTGGCAATCCGCGCAATTTTTTCAACCTGCCCGCGGGCAGAATTGATGCCGTCGATCAAAAATACCTCCAGCCAGATTTTCCCGGAGTATTCGGCGCGAAAAGACCGCAGCCCGTTTACATAGCGCTCAAAAGTAATATCCGCATGAGGCTGGTTGATGCGCTTGAAGGAAGCTTCGTCCCATGCGCTGAGCGACAGCTTCGCGATATCCGCGTTTGCCGCAGCTTTGCGGACTTCGGGCATCCAGAGAAGAGTGCCGTTTGTGAGAAGCACTGCCGGCGCGGGCATCTTGTCCTTTATGAATTTGAGAATCTCGCCGAATCCGGAGTGGAGCGTGGGCTCCCCGGACCCGGAAAGGGTGATGAAATCGGCTTCGCTGCCCTCCTTCTCCCAGCGGATCAGTTCCTGCTGGACCTCGCGAACAGGCACATATTCCCTGCGTTCAATAGTTTTGTTGGATGTGTGCCCCAGCTGGCAGAAAATGCAGTCCAGAGTGCAGGTTTTAAGCGGGGTGAGATCCACCCCAAGCGAGCGCCCGAAGCGACGCGATGGCACTGGACCAAAAATGTAACGGTAAGGCTGCATCATCATTCGGGTTATGCGGCGCGCGGGATTTTCCGCGCGCCGCAGCATTCCTGTTCTATTTCTTCTCGGTCTTTTCCAGTTCCTGAATGCGGCTGCGGATTTCCTCGAGCGCCTGCCCGAAATATTCCGCCTGCTGCTTCAGGCCCGCGAGTTCCTGTTCAGGCGCGGCCGCCAGCGGCACCGAAGCGCCCCAGGGGCCGGCCATCCAGCCCGGGACTCCCGTGGCGTAAAAGCGGTTCCGCCATCCGCGGCCGCCGCCTCCAAAACCGCGGCCACGGCCGAATCCCGTTCCGAATCCGCGACCGCCGCCCGCGAAGCCGGGCGCGGCATAGCCTGCGCAGTATCCTGCCCCGCGTCCTGTCATTGCGCCCATTCCCATGGGCCCTGTTCTGTCTCCACCTGGCATGATGTGCTCCTTTC
>Ga0116144_10004536_pt1 | contig 13122 bp, 9 predicted proteins | sample AD_UKC035_MetaG_FD_89746 | JGI IMG/M metagenome (GOLD analysis project Ga0116144, IMG submission 89746) | Active sludge microbial communities of municipal wastewater-treating anaerobic digesters from USA - AD_UKC035_MetaG | ecosystem: Engineered > Bioreactor > Anaerobic > Digestate | place: USA... | reverse complement strand
CGTCGGGTCAGTTCTTTCGGGCGGGCATCCCCGCGAGCATCATGCTTTTGGTGATACTTGGCCTGTTCATCCTGTTTATCTGGCCGTTGATGGGAATGCCCGTGACGGTTGCGCAATCGTAACGAGGTGGTTGGCTGGTGTTCGTTCGCCTTTTGCCAAGGCGATCGCTCGCTTTGCGTGCTGTACGGTAACCTCGGGAACCAAGCCATAATGAACGAGTAGCGATTCGGCCGTACCGCTCTGTCCAAACACGTCGTTCAGGCCTTGCCGCACAATTGGAACGGGAAATCTTTCTGCCAGAGCTTCGGCTACCGCGCCGCCAAGGCCGCCGATGATGCTGTGTTCTTCGATCGTGACCACGGCACCGGTCGCTCGAGCGGCTTGTTCCAGCGTGTCGGAATCCAGCGGTTTGAGACTCGAAGCGTTGATTACGGTGGCCTCGATTCCTTGTTGCGCGAGCAAGCTGGCGGCATCCAAAGCAACCTTGACCATCAGGCCGATGCCGACCAAGGTCACATCCGCGCCTTGTCGCAGCACGCAGGCCTTTCCAATTTGGAATCGATAGTCCGCGGGATGAATATCCGGGGCGGATCCGCGCGGAAGACGCACGTAAAACGGGCCTCGGGTCGATGCCACGGTTTCGATGACCTGTTCGGTTTCCATCGGATCGGCAGGGACAATCACGCGAAGATTGGGAATGACACGAGTCAAGGCCAAGTCCTCGATGCCTTGATGACTGCCTCCGTCCTCGCCGACCGTGATACCGCCGTGGGTCGCCACGAGTTTGACGTTGAGTTCTGGATAGCAAACGGAATTTCGTAGCTGTTCCCAGGCTCGGCCCGTGCCGAAAATCGCAAAGGTCGAGGCAAAGGGGGTGAGCCCGGCGGTAGCCATTCCCGCTGCAGTCGCGAGCATGTCCTGCTCCGCGATACCCATGTCATGGAAACGTTTGGGAAATGCTTTGGCGAAATCCGATGTCTTGGTCGACTTGGACAAGTCCGCGTCCAATACCACGATCTCGGGCTTCTCAGCGCCGAGGCGAGCCAACGTCTTGCCATATACGGCTCTCAATGCCTTCATCCTTCTTCCTCCAGCTCCCGCAATGCGCGTCGAACCTCGTCCTCGCTCAAGGTCGAGCCGTGATACTCGATGACTCCCTCCATGAACGAGACGCCATGCCCTTTGATCGTATGCGCCACGATCATCGTTGGCTTGCCTTTCAGCTCTCGCGCTCGATCGAAAGCCGCGCACAAATCCACCAAATCATGCCCATCGACGTTGAGCACGTACCATCCAAATGCTTTCCACTTGTCCGCCAACGGTTCGATGGGGGACTTGACTTGGGAGATATTGCCATCGATTTGCAAAGCATTGTAATCGACCACGGCACATAAATTGTCGAGCCCGTAATGGGCGGCGGTCATCGCGGCCTCCCATACTTGCCCTTCTTGCACCTCACCATCGCCCAAAATGACATAGACGCGATAGCCACCATGGTTGTGGCGTGCGGCAAGGGCCATCCCATTGGCCGCGCTCAATCCTTGTCCCAAGGAACCCGTACTCATGTCGATACCCGGACATTTTTTGAGATCCGGATGCCCCTGCAGCGGACTGCCGAGCTTTCGAAGCTCTCCTTCGAGCGCGGGATCGAGAAACCCAGCTTCGATGAGCGTGCTGTAAAGCGCTGGGGCAGCGTGCCCTTTGCTCAACACCAACCTATCCCGATGCGGCCAATTGGGCTCTTTCGGATTGTAGACCATCGTATGGAAATACAAGGTCGTGAGGAGTTCTACGATCGACAGAGAGCCACCCGGATGGCCCGAGCGAGCCGCAAAAAGCATCCTGATAATCCGTTTACGGATACTCGTCGCCCGGTTGGCCATCATCTGAATTTTTTCCCCTTGTTTGGTGGGGCGCAGGGATACGACCGACGAGGCCGAAGACAGAAATTCTCGCGTCTCCTGCTCTGTCGCCATCGATGTTTCGCCTCTCGGACTGCCCAACGACACGGCCATGGTCGCCAAACCAAAGCGTATGGCCGCTCGAAGGTCCTCGCACTGTCCGGGTGCGGATAGATGATGAACGAATCCGGCAATGAATGCGCTGGAAGCCACATTGCCGTCCTTGACGTTAACCTTATATCCAGGAACGAACCGACTCTCCTCTTCCATCGATGGAGGCCATGCGCCTTTGCGTTGCGCCACGAGAACGCCCCGGGTTCCCATGGTGACCAGCACCGTGCCTACGCCCGCCGCAAGCAAATGGTCGGCAGCTTCCCGCGCTGTTTCCAAATGCTGCGCAGATCGTCCGCTGATCACATGAAGCTCGGATTGATTGAGCACCAACACGTCGACCAGCCGAAGCAAGGCCAGGGGGAAAGTCACGGCCGGAGATGCGTGCAATACCGTTCGTAGATTATTGCGTTTTGCAAGACGCAATAGATGCGCCACGGTGGGAACGGGAATCTCGAGTTGCGTTACCAGCACGGACCCATCCGGAGCTTCCTTCAAGAAGTCATCGACATGCTCTTCGGAAAGCGTGGCGTTGGCACCAGGCGCCACGACGATCGTTCGCGTGCCCATCGCATCGAGCGTCACGAGGGCAAGGCCGGTCGGGGCGGTCGAATCGATAGATACATGAGAAATATCAAGGCCTTGCTCTTCGAGGTAGGCCAGGATCTGACGACCGTAATGATCGTTTCCCACGCGGGAAAGAAAGCGGACGGGGGAGCCGAGCAATAGAAGCCCGAGAGCCTGATTGGCGCCTTTTCCTCCGGGTCCGGCACGGTAATCCCCTCCGGGCAACGTTTCCGAAGGCCCTGGCAGCCGTTCGGTCTGAATCATGAGATCGAAGTTCGAACTGCCGACCACGAGAACCGGCTTTTTATCTGACGATTCCATACTGTCTCCGATGCGATACGAAGGGTGCGACGATGGGTGATGGCTTTCGCAATCCTTCATGATGGCTATCCGCACGGTACGCGGGCGTGCGGTAAACTATGCTGCTTATGCCACATCGATCCGGGCTTGCCCGCAATCTTGATACGGCTTTGGATCGGTTCGTGGCTCACGGCATCCTGCGGGAAGCGAAGGTCGCCTTGGAGGTGAACCGACACGGGAAAATGTTCAATACGCTTGGTTTTTGAGCAGGCCATACAACTCCGTGCCCGACGGTGGGTCAAGCACAACCCGGTTGCGGCCATGGCATGGCCCGGTTTGACGTCAATCGCCGGGCCCCCGTGCCGTTCGCACAAATTCCATCGAGCGAATATGCGCCATACCGGCTCCCAAAGGACGCACTGCGACATCGATGGTATGGGTGGCAGCTCCGCTCAACGAGACGTTCAGGGGTGGCGTGCCGATCATCGCTCCTTGCCCTTTGGGCTTAAGGCCTATTTCAACCGGCTGTCCCGTCGATACGAGGGTCGCTCGCCAGGTTCCGGAATCCAGGGTGATTCGTGCGGCTCCCGGGGATCGAAGGCTTACCACCGTCCCAAGATTTCCTTCGCCATCCTCTCGCGCCACGGCTTGAGCCATCGCCAGATACATCCCGGGAATCCACACACGATCCGCACTTCGCTTCACTCCCAATCGCTCGCTATCGCGTCGTACCCAGACGTGGGATGTGACCGTAGTCTGTCCCGTGGCTTCGAACGTCAGCAGCCCATAATCTCGTTCAAAACCAGATAAGTCCTGCATTTCGAGACCACTGCGGTATAGCGCCTTGCGCTGCCCATACGGCAGGCCAAATACCACCAGATCCGGTTGGCGCTGCCATACGTAGTGCCCATCTCCCAATTCGTGTCCGAGCGGTCCTTTTCCGAAATCCGAAGGGCGATGGGTGGCAAGATACCGGTCGTTGATCCCCAGCATATCGATGGTAGGCAGCTTGGAAAAGTAGGGCAAAGCGCCGGCGCTATCGGAAGCGAGCATGGCACCGGACGGGCCGAAATGCCGATGAAAGAACGTGCCAATGACCTGCCCATCCCATTCCCAACGCTCTTGGCTCGCTCGCAGGTTTTCAGGATCTTTGGCCTGATCTATCCCGAAAAGGATAGTGGCTCCCACACAGACGATCGCGGCCCAGTGTCGATGGCGTTCACTTCTGTTTCGGTACCAGGATATCGTTTCGGCGATGGCATGGGCGCTCAGGATCAACGGCACGACGAGATGTCGCCGGGCGGGGAAAATATCGCCTCCGATTGCCACGAGATACAGCAGCCAGCCGAAAAAAACCGGGGTAAATGGCAAAATGCGCTCGCGCACCTGCCTGTCCTTCACCAACGGTAGCAGGGCGGCCCCAAGAAGCAGCAGAAGCGCTTTCGAGGGGCCCGCGGCGTCGAGCAGCGATCGGCTGCCCGATACCCAGCGTTCGTAGGAGAATGCGAGCTTGGCATGAGCCGGATTGGGGAGCCAAGCGCCGTAATACGAGAGCCGGAATAGTAGCTGAAGCGCCACGAACCCCAGCGGCAGGATCAACAGCCATCCCGCGGCGTGAACCCATCGCTTCCGCGACCCGTCATGAGGCTCATTTCCGTGGGCGAAGATAGCAATGCCAAGGGCCATTCCGAGCGCGATCCAAGCCCCATCGGGACGGGTCACACACAAGAGCGCAAATGGTAAGCTGGTGAATATATAAGATATTTTTTTGATTTGTGCTTGGGGAGTCGAAAGAAGGCGACGGACCGAATACAGCCCCCAGGACAAGAAGCAAGCCACCATCGGAGCTTCCAATCCGCCCACGGACCAGATCGCCAACGTGCCGGACAGTGCCAATATCACGCAAGCGACGAGGGGTGCCAGGAGTCTGTGTCTATGTCCGGAAAAGGATAGAGAGAGAGCCGCGAGGGCGCCTAGGGCGCTTGTCAATCCGAGCCCTCGGCTGGCGTTGACGAGGTCGATTCCCAAGCTTCCCAATCCCGCGCATCCAAGAACCCAAAGCAAGTTGGAATAGCCCTCCACCCGTTCGCCGTCGTTCCATGTCAGACCATGCCCGTCGAGCAAGCGCTGGGCATAACGCAGGGAAATGAAGCCATCATCGGCGAAAAATGGCATCCAGGAGCGGGCGTGAACAAGCAACAGGGCGCCGGCTACGAACGTCACCAAAGCCATGCGAAACCACGCTTGGTGTCGTAGCCGAGGGGAATCGTCCGGCACCGTTGGAGTCACGAGCCTGACCTCCACAACGCGAACTCATCGAGCAAAATATGCCCCCATCCGTCGGCAGACCGATCCTCCACCACCAAGCGAGCGGATTTACCGCGGAATTTTGCAATATCCCAGACCCGCCGTCCAAGGATCTCCGAATCACATCCCGTGGCCGTCATGACTTCGTCGCCGTCGACGACAAGCACCGCGCGCAATCGTGTCGCGTCCTTTCCGCCTCCCACACGAAGCGTGATCACCTCGCCATCGAGCCGAAACGAAGGTGATTGCAGCATCCCCAGGGCGCCATCGCCCTGCGCGCTGGTGAAGCTGTTGACCAAAGGGCCGGAATGACCCGAAACGCGCGTTTGTCCGAGGATGGGACCATCGGTGGGAAAGGCATCGAATGCCGTTCCCGAACGAAGCCACGATCGCTTATCGACTTGCGCGAAATCGATCGTCAGGCTTCGCGACCATCCCCGTGGCTCGTCATGATCGGAAAGTTCGAAAAATGCAGCGGTATTTGGAGAGAGTTTGCCGTTTTTCAAAAGCCGATGAATGAATTGACGCCGGGCTTGGGGTGATTGATGCGCGAAGTAATAGGTTTCGAAAAACCACAGGTCGCAGGCCACCCGATACGGGTCGTCCGCGGGAGGTTCATATCGCTCGATGCGCGAAGGTACATCCGTGAAGCTCGAGTTTGTAGTTTTTCGAATAGCAGTCACCAAATCCGTTCGATAGGCGAGCGAGTGCAGGGGAATGAATCCAGGATAGACTTCGGTCCAGGAGGCATACTCAGGAGGGAAAACGTTGCGGTCGGTCAATAGCACGCCTCGGTCGAGAAGCAGCGATGGAGAAGCGAGTTTTTCGTGGCCGGGACGCCCTCTTTGAACAATCGGTTGTCTTGCAATCTCGATATCCGTGAGCCCAAATACGTCGAGCATGGGATAGCGCGTTTGAAATGCAACGATCCCAATGCTGCCGATGGCTGTCAGCGGTCCGTGGCTGCCCTCGCCGAACGTGCTGATCAATTGGTCCGCCCATGTGGAATACGGTGAGTCGATACGTAAAGGATGAATCGTTTCGACAGGGTAAAAGGTTCGCTCGTCAGCGATATGAAAGAATTTTTCGGCTGGGTGAAGGATACGAAGAGGAAGCGCGGAGGTGGCGGCAAGCGTCAAGCCAATCGTGGCGCAAAGGCGTCGTTGTTTGGCAAATAGGTAACGAGCGGCGAAGTCCGCGGAAATGGCGAAAAGGGGAAGCCACGGGACGAGGAGGCGTCCGAGCATGAAATCGCCGCCAATTTTCAATAGATACAGCGTGTACGGGGGCAGAGCGATGAAGAGGAATCGACCGAATAACCTGGATCGTTGCGTGTGCAGTCCCGTGAGGGCCAAAGGAAGCCATCCGATGATACCGGCGGATACGGCGCTGATCAGAACATAAACCTGACCTTGTGTGAAATACGATTCATCCGCGGATTTGGCGTAGAAGGTGTTGGGAAGCAGACTGTCGTAATAACGCCAGCGCACAAGGAAATAAGGTAGAAAAAAGAGCACGAACGGCAGTGCGAATCGAACGATCGTGGTGCGAGAGGGGCGGCCCAGGCCGATCGCCACGGCCAAAGCGAAGAAGAAGATCGCGTGATCCGGATGGGCCATCATGGCGCAAACACCGGCGGTTCCGGCTTGAAAATAAGATTTTTGGATCGCGCGCTCGAGGCTCAGCAGCACCAACGCGGTCGCGAACAGCGTCTCCATTCCCGATGTTCCGAAAGTCGCGAACACGTAATTGCTAGCGAGCAAAAGAGCCGCCACGGGAATGAGGGGACGATGGTGATAGGGGCTCAGGAGTTGTGAAAGCCGTGTGGTGAGCCAAAGTACCGCTACGACAGACAGTAAGCCGAAAGCGATGGCGGATAGTCCGAAAGGGATTCCGATCGCGTAGGCTCCAGCCAATAAAACGGTCCATAGAAAGTTGGTATACCCTTCGACGCGCTCTCCCGGGTTGAAGACCAGTCCGTGACCTTCGACGAGATTTCTCGCGTATCGAAAGGAAATGAAGGCGTCATCGGCAATCCAACGCAGGCTCCAGGCGTGAGCCACGGCAAGGCAGACAACGACTCCCCCTACGAACCATCGTGCCGATGACCATCGTGAAGAAAGGTGCGTGGGTTTCCACCAAAGAGAAGCGGTGATGGTCGCGAGCACGCCGACGGCAAGCGCCCAACCAGTGGCAGGCAATGCCGTAAGCTGTTGGCCCACACGAATCCATAATGCCGCGACAGGCTCGGTCATCGTTGGTGCCTATCGTGGTCGGGCCGCGGGGAAGGGTCAATGATCAGCGACTACGGCTGCGAAGCAAGCAGGTGCAATGCGAGCTGCACGAAGTCCGACAAGGTCACCACCCCGATCAACTTGTTTTCGTCGTCGATGACAGGTAGGCAATCTTGCTTTTCATCGAGCATGAGTCGCGCAGCCGTTTCGAGGGGCGTGGAGGCTTGAACGGTTTTGACGTTGCGCGCCATGATGTCGCCCACACGGTGTTGGGATAGGATTGCGCTTCTTCGAGCCTCCGCATCGGGATCGAAAGGGCTGGGCAGCACGCGCAGCAAATGGCGCAGACTCAACAATCCAATGAAATGACCGTCGGCTCCCACGACGGGGACATGCCGGAACCTGACTTTTTTGAAGCCCTTTTCCGCTTCTTCGAGGGGTTCGCCTTCGAAAAGGGTGGCGACTTTGCGGATCATGATGTCGGCGACGATACGAGCGGCGGCTGGCGTTGGTTCGACAGCTTGGGGCGGTGGTGTCGTTGCGACGCGAGGAGGGGGCGGGGCAGCTTTGGTCGGGGAACGTACCGAATCCACGGTAGCTTCACAATTGCTACAGATTTCTTCTTCGTTTTCGAGGGGCGCGCCGCATTGGGAACACGTGGTCTCGCTCATGAATGATGCCTCCCGGTACTAGGGGATAGTGAAGCCAAAGGACCGAAGCGTCAACGGCCTATCGTGAACAGAAAGGAAGAGGGAAATGTCGGTAGGAATCGATACAATGGATCAATCTTCGGAGGGAGCCGGAGGAAAAGAGGGAGGCGGTGGGTCGGGGATGAGGTCAAAGACGATCTCAGGAGTGCGTTTCCTGTTGATTTCCATGGATATTTCCTGCCGAAGGACCGGGCGCAGATCCCGCAAGGTGGCGAGCAATCGCTGCACATCGATGGGATCGTCGCCTTCGACGGATACCAGAATCAATAAGCGGGAGGCGTCAGGAAAAGGGGTGACAGAGACCACGGACACGCGCTCGAGAAGGGGATGATCCCATCGTTCGGCGAGACATAGATCGATCACTTGCCGGACTTGAGCGCATAACTGATGAATTTTTCTAGGGTTTTTATGTGCATGGGGGCGATGGCCCGGTGTTGCCGCGCCACGTGCCAATGGCTCGAACCCCCCTTCGTCGTTTTTTCGCGAATTGCTGAATCGCATGGGTGATCACCGTGAAGCAAAATGACGAAAACGGCAACCATGCGAGACGAGTATGATCGGGCCACGGGGGTCGAGCGATTGATTCAACCCGCGCTTTGGTCCGGGTAGGACAGCGCGACATCTCGAAGCAATCCGGCAACGTTCACCGAATCTTGTCTCGGCTCACATTGAAGATGCGCGTGGAATCATCGCCATCGACAGCGTTAGGGCCGAGCAGGGTACCGCACATGGTTTTGCAAAGGATGTCGCGTTCGGAGCATGTGCATTGGCCCTGCTTTTTCAACTCTAGTTTTTGCTGCATCTCTGCGATCGAGAAACGAGCCAGCCGTTCCACGACTTCCCATTTCATGCGTTCGCGCACTTGTTTGGGTGTGCGTGTTTCGTTAGGTTGACCGTCGGGCTCGGAGCAGCACCGAAAGCCGAGGAAATAATAATAAAACCCTTCGTCGTGGGTGTAGACCTTGGGTCGGCATTGGTTGCGGACGCCGCTGTACCAGGGGCCTCCCGTATGCACGCTGGAGAATTGCGCGCCTGGTTTTTCCCCGGCGACCACTTCATCGTTGTTTCCGGGAAGATCGTGAACACCGAAGTCACTGATGCAATGGGGCTGGGAACCGCTCGGAACGCCGCGCCATAGACGAGCCAATTCGGTTGGGTCACGTTTGGCGACCTTGGTCATGCTTGGACCATCCCACTGGTGATCGCCGTTGCATTTTCGCGGATCCCGAACGTAGCCGTAGGGAAAGGGTTTCATCTCCGGTCCTTCACAGGCGAAGGTCCATTCGCTTTCCGTACACATACGCTTCCCCACTGCGGCGCACTTGACCTGAGCTTGGTAGAAGTTGTTCATCACTTCCGGTCGCGCGCCGGCCTGGTTGGGCCAAGCGTACGTATCGATGCAAAACCGCTTGGGGACACGCGCGCCGACGCATTGGGTGGAAGGCTCGAACTGTTCGCAAACACGCTTTTTGTTTTGAGGCGCGAACCATTCCACGAGACATTTTTGTTCGACTTCGGTGCAGTATTCGCCTTCCACGAGCTTCATGCCCTCGGGACAGGCAGGCGGTCCCGCGTCGACAGCAGGTTGCGATTGATCTTGCGGCTCCTCTTTTGGTTGTTCTTGGAGGGGCGGTGGCTCGGGAGCCACGGGTGTGCTCGTAGGCTCCAGCGCTTTGGTGGGTTCCTCGGGGGGAAGTGGTTCGGGACGGGGAGTCGCCGAGCAGGCCAAGGCCAATGCACCAACGGATATCGATAAGACCGTTGCGATAACGATGCGATTCATGATTCCTCTTTCCATGGGCTCGTGGCTGAGGCCGGTCATGGCCCAGCTTGACCGAAAGGTCAAAGCCGAACGCCGGTTCACGATGAGATGGTACGGATCACGATTCGAGGGCCTTGCGTACACGCCCGGCAAGCTCCGCGCTATCAAATGGTTTGCTTATGAAACTGACCCCGTTGTCGAGCACGCCGTGATGGACGATGACATCATCGGTGTAACCAGAGGTGAATAGGACACGTAGGTTCGGACGGGCCTGAAGCAATAATTCGGCAAGCTCCTTACCATTCATACCGGGCATGATCACATCGGTCATCAGAAGATGAATGATTCCCTGGTATTGCTCGCTGGCTTGCAAAGCATGGGGACCGTCTTGCGCAACGATGACATGATATCCGAGCTGCTCGAGCATGCCTTCGGTGGCTTGTCGCACGACTTGCTCGTCTTCGACGAGCAAGATGGTTTCGGTTCCTCCGAGGATGGTTTCTGCAGACGGATCGAAAACGGGTTCGTGAGGGGCGTCGATACACGGCAGAAGGACCTGGAAGATGGAGCCTTGACCGACAGAACTGGTCACGAAAATCGTCCCTCGGTGTTGTTTGACGATACCGTAGACGGTGGCAAGACCGAGTCCCGTCCCCTGTCCTTTGGCCTTGGTGGAGAAAAACGGTTCGAAAATACGTGCTTTCGTTTCTTCGTCCATACCCACACCCGTGTCACTCACCACCAGGACCGCGTAATTTCCTGGAGGCATCGATTCGTCATCGCGCAGGCCAACGTCTCGGATTCGACGATTCATCGTTTCGATGCGAAGCGTGCCGCCCTTGGGCATGGCATCCCGGGCGTTGATGGCCAGATTGACGATGACTTGCTCGATCTGAACAGGGTCGACACGAACGTTGCCCAGATGCGCATCGTAGCGAGTGATGAGCTTGACGTCCTCCCCGAGGACTCGATCCAAAAGTCGTCGAAGCTTTTCGATGAGGGCATTCAAGTCGACGATACGGGGTTCGATGATTTGCTTTCGACTGAAGGCGAGCAATTGCTTGATAAGATCCGCGGCTCGGGTCGCCGCTTCTCGCACGAGCAATAACGACTCCCTGGCATGCGGATCCATCGTTTCGTCGCGCAGGGCAAACGAGATATGGCCGAAGACACCGGTTAGTAAGTTATTGAAATCATGGGCGATTCCTCCCGTAAGCCGGCCGATGGCCTCGAGTTTTTGTTGATGGACGATCTGTGCTTGCATTTCTCGCTTTTCGGCTTCGGCCCTCAAGCGTTCGTCGATTTCGAGTTGCAACATACGATTGGCACTCGACAGTTCCATGGTCCGCTCGGCCACGAGTTCTTCGAGATGCTCACGATGTCGAGTCAGCTCGACCTCTTCTTGATGACGTTCGGTGAAGTCACGGATGACGCCAATCAGAAATCGCTTGCCGTCGCTGCCCTCGAGCAACGTCTTTTTTGTCGATATGACGTGGGTGATCCCTGAGCCGTCCGTCAAGCGCTCCTCGTTGATATTGGGCTTCCCCGTGCGAAAAACTTCGTCGTCCATTCGCCAGAACTCGGTAGCTTCCTCCTCGGGAAAAAAATCGAAGTCGGATTTACCGATGATCTCTTCGCGCCGTCGACGCATGAATCGACAAAGCGCATCGTTCACAAGGACCCATCGATGCTGGTCGTCCTTGATAAAAACCAGGTCATCCATGGCGTTGAGCAAGCAATGCAAGTCCGTGCTGGCATTTGCGCAAGGCAAGTACGTGGCATGTTGTTCGGCCAGTCGTTGGCCGTAAGAGGATTGCATCGAGGCGATCGCTTGAAGGAGCGAGGCGATCCGATCGAACTGGGCCGATGTCATGGCTGGAATGGAGGAAGCAGGAGGTAGCGATGGCTCCTTTTCGATGATTTGAACGGGACCGCAGATGTAGCTTCCGAGCAGACGATTGCCCACGATGATGGGGGCGTAGGCTTCGCGAATACGATCGTCGTCGATGGCTTGTACCCGAGGCATCGTGGGATCGTGCGCGAGTTGTTGCATGCAGTGGACCCATCGCAACCGGGAGGTTTGCGGGTCGATGGTCTGGGGTTGGCTGTTGGAGGAATCCGTCCAAACGATGCCGTCGGTGTCCACGACGATGATAGGGACTCCGGTTTGGGCTTCGAACGCTTCTATGACTCGTTGCAGGGTCGTGCGGTCGGCAATATCCGTGAGGTCCGAAGGAGCGGGAGTTGCCGTTTTCGATTGAACTGAGTCACCAAGCACCAAAAATCCCCCTTCCGAATCGTGGCTGAGACGAGTGTGGTGGGAGGCATCACCGTTGGATATCGGATGCTGCGGCCCACGAATGGGCTGGAGTGTACCATCATCGAGCAGGAAGGAAGCGCAGTTTTCTAGGCAACGCGGGGAAGGACGAAAGCGGCGGAAGGCGTTGTCGGAGGGTTATTGATTCCGGGATTTTCGTAGTTGTGTGAGAACTCCGCCCTGTGCGGGAGCCCAGGATTTTTTATAGTAGTAATCGATAAAAGCTGGACAGTTTTCGGAGTACAACTGTTCGGCGACACGGTCCGCGGCTTGAATGAACGCGGCTTCGATTTCGCAAAGAACTGCCGTGATTTCACCGAGCTGGCCTGAAAGGGCCACGTGTCGACATCCGCAGTGGCTTTGACACCGGTCACGCAAAGCGCAGGGTTCACAAACCGTTTCGACTCGGTCTTTCTTTCGTTGCAATTCGAGCACTCGATCCATGTCCATGCCCTCGTCGACATGGCCAACCACCAAGCTGTCGTTATCGTCTTCTCCCACCATTTGTGCGCAAGGATAAATCTTTCCCGAAGGGCTCACGCACAGCTCCGAACCTGCGATTCTACATCGACTGGGGCAGGGGATACCGCCTTTGAGATGGGTGAGGATTTTGGTATGCAATGGCTCCAGGGCAAATTTTTTTCCGGAACGAAATACGTCCATCCACACTCGTCCCGCATCCGACAATCCTTGATGCAAGGCCGCGATGGAGGCATCGGTCCACTCATCCCGAAAATTCGGTGCAAGTACCGCCTTATCCCCGCCCAACGACATCAGCGTACGAGCCGTTCGTCCGAGCGAAGAGGCGGTCTGCGCCGTGATCACTCCCACCAGTTGATAGCGAATTTTCGCCTTTCTCAACCGATGAATACCCGCGACGACATCATCGAAACTTCCTTGTCCCGACGCGTGG
>Ga0116144_10004533_pt1 | contig 13129 bp, 10 predicted proteins | sample AD_UKC035_MetaG_FD_89746 | JGI IMG/M metagenome (GOLD analysis project Ga0116144, IMG submission 89746) | Active sludge microbial communities of municipal wastewater-treating anaerobic digesters from USA - AD_UKC035_MetaG | ecosystem: Engineered > Bioreactor > Anaerobic > Digestate | place: USA... | reverse complement strand
CTTGTCACCTTGTCGCTTTCTCGCTTTGTCGCTTTCTCGCTTTCTCGTTACAGCACATCCCGCCGGATGAAGCGCCAGCCGCCCAGCGCCGCTGCAACGAGGCCGCCGACGCTGCCGAACAGCAGTTCTTTGACGGGCAGCACGCCCTCTTCGAGAATGTTCAGCGCGCTGATATTCTCGCTGAAGCCGTTGGCGACGAGGGCGGGCAGGGTGTAGGGATAGTACCCGGCATACTCGCTCTGAATGACGATGACGCCGGCGATGGTGAAGGCGATGCCCACGGCGCAGGGGACGGCGAAACTCGACCACCGCTGCGCTACCCAGGTCTGGATGGCAATGACGAGCCAGCTTCCCAGGAACATGAGCACCCCGTACAAGGCCAGCTCGCGCACCGGCGGCGCAGCCTCGAACCCCAGGCCGGGGAACACGCCGCGGAAGATCAGGCCGGAAAGCACGATGAGGACGATCAGTATCGCGCTGCTCAGACCGATGAGGGCCACGCCGCAGAGATACTTGGCGGCGTAGAGCGCCCAGCGTGGCACCGGCAGGGCGAAGAGCCGCCGCCATTGCTGGCTGCGATGTTCCCATTGCGCCACCAGCGCCGTTTCCAGCGTCACGAAAAGCGGCAACATCAACAGCGTCCAGATCACCAGCGTTTGTTGTGTGTAGAAAACCCACGCCGAGCCGAACAGTTTGCTCTGCTCGAGGTGATAGTTGTATTGATCCCACATCATCGCCACCTGCAAGCCCACGACGACTGCGGGGGCAATCAAGGCCAGCCAGAAGGCCAGCGTGCGTTTGCTCTTCAACCATTCTGCGTGTAAAGCGTGTAATATGTCTGTCATCAGTATTCCCCTTTGATTTTTTTTTTCTGAAATTTACAAGCTCAAGGAAAAACTACGGTGCTTGTAGGCCGTAGCAGCGCAGCGACTGCGCCGTAGATACACCACAATCCAACGTTCAGCATTAACCAGGGCGCCTGTCCAGGAGCCAATGAGGACAAAACCGGATGGACGGCCAGCCACCAGCCTGCGGCGATCAGGGCGCTGAGCAGGAACGAAAGGACGAGACCTGCATAGCGCCAAATCTTGCGCCGGATAGGGAACCGCCATAGCCACTGCCGGCGACCATCACGCATATCTTTGGCAAACCCCATGATCTTGAACATCAATCCCAACCCCAGGAGGACTGTCAGGCCTAGCGTGCCGCTGCGAACCCCTTGGTATACCTTGCACTTTGCGGGGGCGCCGACGCCCAGCCAGCGGCCCCAGGCGCTCAGCACTTCCATACCGATGAGCGCTCCTTGATCGCTGTTCGTGAGGATCACGATGCCTGCGCCGCGATCAGGAAGCGCCATCAGTTCGCTCTGCCAACCCCGGTTTGAACCGCTATGGGAGATGGCTTTGGTCCCGTCTGCCAGGGTTTCGATGTAATATCCCAGGCCCATAGATACATTCAAGAGGTTGCCCTCGATACCCTGGAGTGCTATGGTCGGCGTCGCCATCCAGGCGAGCGTGTCCGAATTTAGCATCCCTGGTCCTGCCGGCTCGCCGTTGGGGCCGGCCAGCGCCGCAGCTACGAAGCGCGCCAGGTCGGGGGCCGTCGTGTACAGGCCGGCTGCGGCTTGCTCTGTGAAGCGGTAATTGGGATAGGGCTGTTGTGCCGCGTTGTAGCCGGTAGCCGTGGCCGGGCGCAGATCGGTGCGCCACTCGAAGCTACTGGCGTGCATCCCCAATGGTTCCAGAATTTCGCGCTGCATGTAGGCGGAAAAAGGCTCGCCGGTGACTTCCTCGACGATCAATTGCAACAGCGTGTATCCGCCGCCTGAGTAACTGTATTGCGCGCCAGGCTCCATCGTGAGGCGTACTTCACCCGCGCCGCCATTGTCGCCGGAGAGCGAGGCTTCCAGCGATGGCAGCGGTTGTTCCGGTGAAAGCCCCGGATAGCCATGCACACTCAGTCCTGCGGAGTGGCTGAGGAGCCGGCGGACGGTCACGGTTTCGGCGTTGTAATCTGAAGAGGGTAGATGCCAGCGGGTCAGATAGGTCTCCACCGGCGCATCCAGAGCGATCAACCCCTGTTGCGCCAACCGCATGACCCCCCAGGCCGTCACCGGCTTGGAAATCGAAGCCACTTGAAAGACTGTCTCAGCGGTGACGGGAACCCCTTGCGCCACATCGGCCAATCCATACCCTTTGACCCAACGCACTTCTCCGCGCTGGACGATAGCCACTGCCGCGCCTGACGTTCCATAGCGCTGTAACCATTCCGGCATCCGCGCATCGAGTTGCCCGGTAAAAGCCAGCAACTCGCCGGTAGGCGGCGCCGCTGTTCTACTGCAACCGGCAGCAATCAAACAGAGCCCCATAACAACCTGTATCCACTTGCGATGGGTGATCCATACCATGTGACTCACGCCGTCAAGCTCAGGAACATATCTTCCAACGTTGGCTGTTCCAGGTTCAGGTGATAGACGTTGATGCTCCGGTTAACCAACTGCGTGTTGATCATCGCCACGTCTGAGGGGCTGTTGGCGACGACGACGATCCGGTGGTTGCCGTTGTGCCGGATCTGCCACCCCGCCTCGCGCAGCACCAGTTTGGCGTGTTCCGGCTGATCCACTTCCAGCGTCACCTGCTTGTCTACCTGCGCGTGCAGCTCGTCCGGCGTCCCCTGGAAGCGCAGCCGCCCCTGCTGGATGATGCCGATGTGGGTGGCGACCTGCTCCACCTCGCGCAGCAGATGGCTGGAAAGAAACACCGTGATCCCCTGCGCGGGCATGGTGGCGATCAACTCGCGCATTTCGAGGATACCTGCCGGATCGAGGCCGTTGGTCGGCTCGTCGAGGATGAGCAAGTCCGGGGTATTGAGCAGCGCCAGCGCCAGACCGAGTCGCTGCTGCATCCCCAACGAGTACGTCTTGACCGGGCGGTCCGCCGCCTTGTCCAGCTTGACGATGCACAGGGCGCGATCCACCTGGGCGCGCGTCCCGTCAATCAGGCGGCGCGTCAGCTCCAGATTCTCGCGCCCGGTGAGGTGCGGATACAGCGACGGCGACTCGACCAGCGCGCCGACCTGCCGCAGCGCCGCCAGCGGCGCGCGGCGCAGCGATTGTCCAAAGAGCTGCACGTCCCCCGCGTCCGGGCGAATCAGGCCGAGCAACATTCGGATCGTCGTGGTCTTGCCCGCGCCGTTCGGCCCCAGAAAGCCGTAGATGCTGCCGCGCGGCACCGCCAGCGCGAGGCCGTCCACTGCTGTGAGGTCGCCGAAACGCCGGGTCAGGGCCGTGGTCTGAATAATGTTATCTGTCATAGTGTCCTCCATAAAATGAGCTTGGTTGCGCGCCAACCGTTGCGCGTTCTCAACTGTGCCTATCTTATCAAGAGCCTGTCGTAAAAATTTCCGGGGATTGTCGCAAGTTTGTCGCATCCATGCGCCTGTGATTTTGGGGTAAAATAGTTTGCCAGATTTAGCTTGGGAGTGTCAGTTCGAATTTACTGTGGATATGGAGGCGGGATGACAAAAAGGCAAAGCACTTCTTCGACATCCGGCGGCTGCTGGTTATGGTTCTTTTTGGGGATAGTGGGGGTGGTTTGGGTGGTGGGACGCGCTTTGATTCAACAGACGCAAACCTCATCGCTTTTGCCGCCGCGCGCGGCCGGCTGCCCGCATTGGGGACGCTGGAGTCCGTATCTTTCCGATTTGATGTACACCCCCGACGGCGCGACGTTGCTCATCCTGGGCGAAGGACTGGCCGCGTATGATGCAGTGAACGAACGCCCCCTGTGGTGTGTGGATAGCGACGACCCCGAATACCTGATGGGCTGGTGGGCGCTCTCGCCGGATGGGGAAACCCTGGCCGTCGTGAACGGGCCTCGGACATCGCTGACGACGTGGCGCGTGGCCGATGGCGTCCGCCTGCAACAATGGTCGCTCAGCCTGACGACTTTCAGCGCGCTGACCTTTGCCCCCGATGGGCGGAGTTTGGTGATCAGCGCCGGCCGGGAACTCTGGCGCTGGCCCCTGCATACCCTGGATAATCCACACATTCTCAGCAATGAGGGATATTTCACTGGGCTGGCCCTCGCGCCCGATGGCCGCACGTTGGCCGTGTTAAATTCGCTGGGCCTTGAAGTGTGGGACACGGCCACCTGGACGGTCACGCAACGCTACGCGGACGAGGCGTTTAGCTCTCAAAAGGAACTGGCGTTCTCTCCCGACGGGGATGTCCTTGCGGCCTGGGGGTATCGGGACGCCCTTGTGTTCCGGCCAGCCTCCGGGACGATGCAGATGTGGTGGAATCCGGCTGAGGCTAACTTCAAGTATGTGAACACCATGGTCTTTTCGCCCGATGGTCGCTATGTGGCGGCATTGGCCCATGGCTACAATTCGGGGCGGCCGGGGAAGGCCGCCTGGCCGGCCAGTTGGGACATCCTCGGCGTGTGGCAGACGCAGGATTGGCGGCAGGTGGCCGAGGAGAGCTATTCCGGCGTGCATAACACGCTCACTTTCACCCCGGATGGCGCGTCGCTGCTGCTCGATGCCGGGCGCGGCGTGCAGGCATATCCCCTGACGGAGTTGCTCACCGACTGACATAGTAACCTCATTGTCACGTCAGCGTATTGGCATTGGTAGAAAAACGTAGTAAACTCAAGGATATGATACAGGTGCAAGAGGAAATCGAATGACGCTTTGGAAGAAGATCTTGATTACTGTCGCATTGGTGATGGTCGGCTCCGGCGTTGTGTTATACTTTGCTGCGCGTTTCATCGTGTTGAGCGGCTATCTGCGACTGGAAGACACTTACATGCAGGAAAACGCCCAACGCGCGGCCAACATCCTCGAAGACCGATTCCGTCGCATGAGCATCACGCTGGACGATTGGGGCTACTGGGATGATACGTGCGATTTCGTCCAGAACGCTACTCCCGAATACCTCGAAGCCAATTTAGGGACCAGTTCGATCACAGCTTTGGAACTCAATTTGATGATCTTTGTGGATGCTTCCGATCAGATCGTCAGCAGTTCGATGGTGGACCTGGAGACCGATGAGGAGATTCCCATGCCCGCGGCGCTCCAATCCTATTTCTCCGACGAATTTCTCTCCGCCTACCACGCAGTGACCGACACATTCAAAACCATCCTGGTTCTGCCAGAGGCGCCGTTTTTGATTGCGGCCCATTCTATTCTTCCCACGTCTCTCGAAGGGCCGGCCTGTGGGACGATCGTGGTGGGGCGGTATCTCGACCCTGAGTTGGTAGACTACCTGGCAGAGTTAGCGCAGGTAGACCTGACCATCTATCTGGCCGATGCTCCCCAGGTAACGGCGGAGGTGCGCAGCGCGTTGACGCCCGATTCCCCGATTCTCTCGCGCGTCCTCGATGACCAGACTATCGCAGGATACGCGCTTGTGGCGGACGCCAACGGCGCGCCGACTTTGATTCTGGAAACGCGGGCGCCCCGCGACATTTACCGCCAGGGCCAGCTTAGCCTGTGGTATTTCCTGCTCTCCATCGTGGTTGCGGGGATAGGGGCCGGCGCTTCAGCGCTGCTCTTCCTGAGGCGCTCCGTTCTCGGCCGCATGTTCAATCTCGGCGCCGAGGTGGAAGCCATCGGCGCATCGGGCGATCCTTCCCGTCGGGTGGCGGTGAGCGGCAACGACGAACTCACCCGCCTGGAACGTTCGGTCAACGACATGTTGGGCGCTCTGGAACATGCCCAGGCGGAACAACAGCGCGCGGAAACGGAACTGCGGGAATACTCCGAAAAACTCAAGACGATGGTGGCCGAGCGCACCACACAGTTACAATCCCAATATACTCGCTTGGATGCTATCCTATCCAATACGACCGATGGGATTATCGTCGCGGCGGCCGATGGGCGCATTCTGGAAATGAACCCGGTGGCGCAAACCTGGCTGGGCAATAAACTCTCGGCGGAGGATGCCGAGCAGTTGCGCGGCGCCGTGCGCCGGATGACCCAACAGAAACCCGAGGGAGCCGTGGTGCTGGAGTTGGCCGAGATGGACCTGGAACTGAGCGGCGCTTACTTGCCGGAATCGCCGCCGGTCGAAGGGGTTGCCTCAGCCATTCATTTTGCCGAGCCGCCTCTGCCTCCGCCGTCCGTCGTCATCGCCATCCATGATGTAACGCATCTGAAGTCATTGGCGCGGATGCAGGCCGATTTCGTCACCAATGTATCGCATGAATTGCGCACACCGGTGACGGCCCTGAAGTTGTACATAGATTTGTTGCGGCGGCGTCCGGCTGAAGTGGAGCGGTATCTGGCGGCGCTCGAACAGACGGTGGATCGCCAGATGCGCCTGGTCGAGTCCATTCTGAATTTGTCGCGCATAGATTCTGGGCAGTTGGAAGCCCAATATACCGTCACGGATTTCAATGCCTTGGTCAAGCACAGTCTGCCGGGGGATATCGCGCAACTGGCCGGGCAGCAGGATGTGCGGCTGAGCTATCGGTTTGCTGAGGAAGCGCTTCCCATCTCGGTGGATACCGACCGTATCGGTCAGGCGATTTACGATTTGGTCATCAACGCCTTACATTACACATTGCCCGGCGGCGCTGTGACCGTTGCCACCGGCTCAGAGATGAAGGGAGAACGCTTGTGGGTATGGCTGTCTGTGACGGATACGGGCATCGGGATTCCGGACAATGAACTGCCGCACATCTTCGAGCGGTTCTACCGGGGCGCGCGCGCCCAACAAATGCGCGCGTCCGGTTCGGGGTTAGGGCTGGCCCTGGTGCAGGAATTCGTCAATCTGCACGCCGGGGAAGTGACCGTCACCAGTCAGGTAGGCGCGGGCAGCACGTTCACGCTATGGCTGCCCGCCGCGCCGAGCGCTTGAAATTCACCCGGCTCAGGGTCGTTTTAAAGTGAAAATTCGATTCCGGACGTAGCCCGGAATCGAATTTTTTCTTCCCTTGATTGTTATTCCTCTTGCGCCGGCGCGCGCGGCAGGCGCACGCAAAAGTGGCTGCCTTCTCCTGGCACGCTGCTCACCTGAACGGTTCCACTCATCGCCTCCACCAACTCCTTGACCAGCGCCAGCCCCAGTCCTGCTCCCGGCGCCGCGTCGTGCTGCGCGTCCTGCTCGCGGGCGTTGTCCCCCCGGTAGAAGCGCTCCCAGATGTGCGGCAGCTCCTCCGGCGGGATGCCCTCCCCCGTGTCGCGCACCTCGATGCACACCGTGTCGGCTTCGGCGGTGACGATGGCGGCGACGATGCCGCCGGGCGGCGTGTGCCGCAGCGCGTTACGCAGCAGGTTGACGAGCACCTGATCCAGCCGGTCGGCGTCGGCCAGGGCCGGCGGCAGCTCCGGCGCGACCTCCGCCACGATGTCCACCCGCTCGCGCTGCCACGCCAGCGGCGCGAGGGCGGCGACGCGGCGGCGCACCACTTCCCCCACGTCTACCGGGCGCAGGTTGAGAGACAACCCGCCCGCCTCGGCCTGCGACAGCGCGAACAGGTCGTCAATCAGCCGTTGCAGGCGCAGCAGCTCGGACTCCATCACGGCCACGTCCCGCTGCGCGCTCTCCGGCAGCATTCCCGTGACGTTGCGGATGGAATCCAGGTAGCCGCGCACCGTCGCCACCGGCGTGCGCAGCTCGTGCGAGACGCTGGCGACGAGTTCGCGCCGGGATTGGAGCAGGGCGGCCACCCGGTCGCGCTCCATCTCCAAGTCGCTCAACGTACACTCCAGATTGTCCGCCATCGCGTTGAAATCCGTCTGCAACTGCGCGACTTCATCCTCGCCGGTGACGAGGACGCGCGTGGCGTAGTTCCCGCTGCGTAGGGCGGCGGCGGCGCGCGTCAAATGCTCCAACCGGCGGGTCGTCTGGCGCGCCACCAGGTATGAGAAAATCGCCGAGGGCGGCAGCACGAACAGCAGCGCCATGCCGGTCACGACGAGCACGATCATCATCGAGGGGAACAGCATCGTGGTTACTTGCGTCATCAGCGCCGCGAGGGCGTCGTCACCCGTTTCGCCAGCGAGGAGGCTGGCGAGGGGGATGGAGAGGAACAGCAACAGCGTGCCGATGAGGGCGACGACCACCACTACGGTGAGGTGCGCGTGCGTCAGCGCCCAGAGCATCCGCCGCCGCCGCATCCGATCCCAGAGGAACCACAGGCGCAGCAGGCTCCGCACCCCAAAATACCCCACCCCGATGCCCAGCAGCAGGGCGGCGGCGACGAAGGCCTGGGTGAAGCTGGACTCTTCCCATACGGACTGCCATCCCAGAATTTGGGCCGCCGTCATTACGCCGACGGCCATGACGACGCCGAGCAGCGCGCTGACCAGCAGCTCATCGAGCAGTTTGCGCCACCACGCCCCCTGATACCGCCGGGTGCGCAGCACGGCCCACATGCCCGTCGCCCCACACAGCATGAGCCAGCCGTTGCCCAGGGCAAACGCATCTACCTTTCCCACCAGGCATGAGAGCAGCGCCAGGAGCAGGAGGCCGATTCCCAGCGATTCCCCCGCCGCGCGCAGCGGGGAGACGGCCCAAAAAAGTTTTTTGATGGATTTCATTGGCGTAACCTGTATCCTATCCCCCAGACAGTCTCGATGGCGTCGCCCAGCGCGCCGAGCTTGCGCCGCAGCCGCAGCACGGCGTTATCCACCGAGCGGTCGCCCGTCACGTAATTTTCGCCCCAGACGGCGTCCAGCAGGTATGAACGGTTGAACGTCCGCCCCGGATTGCGCAGCAGCAGGTGCAGCAGGTCGAATTCCGTGCGGGTGAGGTCGAGCGGCGCGCCGTTCAGCGTGGCCTGGTAGCCCTCCGCCGCCAGGGTGAGCGGACCGTAGGTCAGCACGGCCTCCGCCTGGGCGCGGTCGGCTTCCAGAATTTGGCGGATGGCCTGAGCGCGCCGCAGCAGGGCGCGCACCCGCGCGATCAGCTCGCGCATCCCAAACGGCTTCGTGAGGTAATCGTCCGCGCCCACCTCCAGGCCGATGACGCGGTCGGCCTCTTCGCTGCGCGCCGTCAGCATCAACACCGGCGTCGCCGACGTCTGCCGGATCTGCTTGAGCACGTCCAAGCCGTCCAGCTTCGGCAGCATCCAGTCGAGGATGACCAGGTCGGGATCGTAGCGGGCGTGGCATTGCAGCGCGGTCAGCCCGTCGGCGGCGATATAGACCGTGTAGTCCGCCGCGCGCAACTCCCGCGCGACGACCTCGGCCAGATCGCGGGCGTCTTCAACAAGTAAAATGGTGGGCATAAGGTTCCTTTTTGGGTGAGTGAGCGAGCGAGAAAGCGGATCAGCGGATCAGCGGATCAGCGAAAAAGCGAGTCAGCACTCAGCACTCAGCACTTAGCACTCAGCACTCAGCACTCAGCGCGACAGCAGAAATTGGATCAGCCAGATAACTACGATCAACGTTCCGACGCCGGCCATGATGGCGAGCGCGGTCTGCCCCAGGTTGCTGAGGCAGGACTCGAAGTCGCGTCGGGCGGCGGTCTTCCGTTCCATGTCGCCCAGCCGGGTGAGGGCCGAGATCAACGCTTGTTGCGCTGGCCCGTCGGCGACGCCGTCGGCCAGTTCCCCGGCGGCGGCCTGCGCGTAGGGATACACACTCATCGCTGCCCGGATGTCCTCGGCGGCCGCCGGCTCCGTCGTCGTGCAAAGCGTGACCGCCCCGCCCGGCTTCCGCCGCCGCACCAGCCACCCGGCGTCAGTTTTCTCAACAAAATACGTGTCTTTGGCCGCCATGGTTTTACCCTCGTGAAACGTGAAACGTAAAACGTAAAACGTAAAACGTAATTCGTAATTCGTAATTCGCTGATCCGCCGATCCGCTGATTCGCTCACTCGCTGATCCGCTTTTTCGCTTTTTCGCTGATCCGCTCCACCAACTCCCGGTTGCTCGGAATGATGGATGAATACGCCAGTTCTCCGTTGATGTAGATGCTCGGCAGGTTCTTGACGCCTAGCTTCATCACGCGGGCGACGTTTTCTTTCTGCGTGAACTTGTATTCTACCATGTCCACCGCGTCGGCGAGTTCGGCGGCGGCGCGGAGCGCGGCGTCGCGCATGTAGCCGCAGGCCGCGCAGGTGTCGGAGTCGAGTGTGAAGACTTCGACCAGGGGTTTTTCCAGGGCGGTGTAGTCCGGCAGGATCACGGCGTCGAGGTCGAGTTCCGCTTCGTGGTAGGTCGTGAGCATCGCGCGCGTGGCCTCCGGGTCGCGGACGGCTTGCAGGACGCCTACGACGTTCTCCACCGGCACGTCGTAGGGCATATCGCAGCCCGGGGCGAGGATGAAGTTGTGCGGATCGATCTGCGCGAGCAGGTCCGCCACGAATTTCATGTTGTCCTGCTGCGAGCCGAGCAGCATCCGCGTGGTGAGCGGGATGTTGCCGCCGATGGTGAGGTTGTGCGCGTCGGTGATGCGCTTGGCGGCCGCGAGGTCAATGTTCTCGTCCACCGAGAGGGAATCCGCCCCGGTGTGGCACATCGCTTCGATGTTCTTGGTCGCGTCGCCGCAGACGAAGAAGGAGGAGTACGCGCCCTGCGCGCGGATGGCGGCGAACACGTCGCTGAAGGGCGCGCTGAGGAACTGTCGGAAGTGGCGCGGCGACACCTGCGAGACGAGCGGGTCCACCACCGCGATCACGTCCATGCCGGCTTCAATATAGAGCGCCGCCATCCGCTGCGCCACGTCGCGCCCGAAGGCCAGCAGGGCGCGCAGGAAGTCGGGATGGTCGAACATATCCATAAAGATTTCCGTGCCGCGCAGGTGCGAGGCGAGCGTGAACGGCCCCGTGATCAGCCCGTAGAGCGCGGTGCGGTCGCCCACGGCGGCCTTCATCCGCCGCATCACGTCGAGGATCAGCGGCAGGCGACCATCCGCCGCCTCCGGCAGCCGGGTGGGGACGTCCATCCGCGTTTCCAGCGGGTGCGCGGCGACGGTGGGCGGGCCTTTCTCCACCCACACGAGGTCGCAGCCCAGGATTTCCGCCTCGAGCTGCAGGTCGAAGACAATGGGCTGCCCGTCCGGGTCGTAGGTCTGGTTGACGGCGAGCAGCGACTCGAACAGCTTGTCGCCGTCGGTGAGCACCTCCTGCGCGGCGTAGCCCTTGAGCTTGCCCGCGTGGACGCCCGCAAACGGCACCCACGGCACGGCCGGCGTCGGCTCGTGGCGCAGCGCGGCGAGCAGGAGGTCTTTGCCGGTTAGGGATTTTTCCATCAGAACACCTCTTTTGTCAGCAGATTGAGCAGATTGAGCAGATTAGGGCTTATGCAACGGCGCTTTTGCACCGCAGAGCACGCTGAGGTCGCTGGGACCCTATAAAAATCTCTGCGTGCTCTGCGTACTCTGCGGTAAATTTTCACTTATTTGCGTAAGTTCTGGCTTTGGACGTAAGGATTCACTACACATGATCATAGCACAGGCAAGAAGAGGCGCAAATTCACCTTCCGGGAAGCTACGCGAGGCGTGGGCCGCCCCGATTCTACGGTATACGCAGTGCCTGCTATTGAAGGCGCCTCATAGCTTCCAGGAAGGTTGGGGGATCGCGGCTATTTCGCCTTCGCGCACACCTCCGCCAGCCGCGTCGCGTCGGGTTCGGCGTCGGGGTGGCCGATGGCGCGCTCGAAATCCACCGTGATCTGCATCAGGGCGCAGGCTTCGGCGTAACGCTCCTGCTTCTCGTAGGCCAGCCCCAAATTCCAGGAGGCATTGCTTTCCCCGCGCCGGTCGCCGATCTCGCGGGCGATGCCCGCGTGCTGCTCGTAGCACTCGATGGCGCGGCGCGCGTCCCCCAGGGCGGCATAGGCCAGCCCCAGGCTGCCCAGGTGCCGGCCTTCCGCGTCGCGGCGGCCGGGTACGCGCTGCACAGGGTGTCTTTTAACGCAAAGTCGCCAGGGCGCAAAGCCGCAAGGGATTCATCCGTTTCTTTGCGTACTCTGCGGTGAATTTTCACTCGCTTGCGCAGGTCATAATAATCTATTTCCAACCCGGCATTTCATCCAGAGTGATGACGCGCGGGTTATTGTAAAGCGTTTGGATGGCTTCCGTGGTATTGGCCTCTTTCACCAGTTCGGCCCAGGGCATGAAGAAGACCCATCTGGGCTGCGAGGCTAAAACGGCGGAACTGGGCAATTGGGCGCACTCGCCAATCGCCATCGGTTTGTCTCCGACAACAGGTAGAATGTCCATGTACCAGGATGAAGTGAAGCCCTGATCATAGATGTCAAAAGCAAACACGTCCCAATAATCATCTCCGGGGTTGTAGTCCTCGAAATCGCGGCTCAAGTCCTGCATATCCCAGACCCACATCAGGTTGGATAGGCCTTTTTCCTGCATGAAATAGTCGTGAACGTAGCGGTAGAGTTTGGCCGTGCCGTCAGGGCCCGGTCTGCCGCCCCACCAGAATTTGCCCTGGTTCATTTCGTGCAGGGGCCTGAACAGGACTTCGACGCCGTTGTCTTCCAGATACTGGAGGTAAACGGCTATGTCATCCATCCTGGTTTTCCAGCGTGCGTTGAGGTTGGTCCCGTCGGTCAACAACGCCTCCCACTGCTCATCATCCAACGGGGCGTTGAGCAACCCCGGATCCCAGTCACAAGGCTCCTCCTCGTCCGGGGGGCAAGCATGCCACATCAAATTGATGACAGCGCCGTTCTTCCATTGTTTTTCGGCTTCATAGATCATCGTCCAGCGATTGTCTATATTCTCTTGTTGGAACAAGAAATCGCCGCTCCACAGGGCGGGATATTGCCCGGTGGTTTCTTTGATATACTCCGTCCACAGCGCCGGTTGGGCGTTAGGCTCGCGGTTGTGCTGCCCGGCGAGCGTCTTTTTACCCGAAATGCTGTAGAGGTAATCCAGCGTTTGAAACCCAGTCTTGGTGCCTTCTGGCGCGCTGATTTCGTAGCCCATCAACGATAACATGGTCTCGGCATATCGCCTGCCCAGTTCTCGGACGCCTGCTGCGTCGAAGTGCGCGTCATCTTGGGCCGTACATCCCTGCGAGGAGATCACGTGCGCCGTCGGAATCGTCTCCGGCAAGGTGGCGATGATGGGGTTCATAGCGGCGCAGCAGCCACCCTGATCCGCCCCCACGACTTCTCCGGCCAACAGGGGCACGGATTCCGCGTCGAGGGAGAGGTCG
>Ga0116144_10004532_pt1 | contig 13131 bp, 12 predicted proteins | sample AD_UKC035_MetaG_FD_89746 | JGI IMG/M metagenome (GOLD analysis project Ga0116144, IMG submission 89746) | Active sludge microbial communities of municipal wastewater-treating anaerobic digesters from USA - AD_UKC035_MetaG | ecosystem: Engineered > Bioreactor > Anaerobic > Digestate | place: USA... | reverse complement strand
ATATTATTCTTAATTGTAAAAAACAATCCAAGATACCCTATAAGCCAATCGAAATCAATCAACGGACAATATTTTCATTAGCCCCTTGGTGTTATATTTCCCAATTTGGTATTTATCATGATTATAAAAATGAATACCTTAAAGACTCGGTTTTGAGAAAATTATTAGATAACCGGTTAAAGGAAATTTCCTTTTCAGAGGTTAAATCCGGAGGCGGTGATTGGAAAATGCTTATGAATTGGTATAAACAAACTTACCTAATTCCAGCACGGTAAAGAAAATCGGTTACTGGATAAATTCGCCGCCATCCAAGCGGATGATTGTACCAGTCATGAAATCTTGATCAAGAATATGAAGGACGTTTTTGGCGGCGATTTCAGGGCTGCCAATTGTTCCAAGAGGGACTCTTTTCTTTGCTAGCTTATCAAGGTCAATGTGTTCATAGCCAGCTAAAGGCAGCATAATTCCAGGCGCTAAGGCATTCACAGTAATTCGTGGGGCTAACTCTAGTGCAAACATCACCGTCATCTCGTTTAGAGAAGCTTTGGTTAGACGGTAAGCAAAATGATCTGTCTGTTGATGGAAGACCCGAGCATCAGAAATATTGACAATTTTTCCTTTCAAATGCTCTGGCAGTTGCGCGGCAAAAGCTTTTATGAGTAAAAATGGTGCGTAAAGATTGATCATGAACTGGGTGTTTAACAACTGGAATTCAGTTTCTAAGCCTTTTCCCCTGAAATAAACCCCTGCATTGTTTACTAGGATATCTATGTGGTCAACAAGTTCGAGCGCTTTCGGAATTAATTCTATTACTTGTTCTTCATCACTAAGGTCAGCTTGAATGATTGAAGCCTTAACACCCATATGCTGTGCATCTTTAGCTACTGAGCGAGCCGATGTGTCTGAGCGGTTGTAATGAATTAATAAATTACAGCCTTCCTTAGCCAAAGCAAGGCTGATGGCTTTTCCAAGTCTTATTGCTCCCCCCGTAATAAGTGCTGTCTTTCCAGTCAGATCCATAGTCACCTCAATTATTGATTGTCGCCATAATTCTTATTCAGTAATAAATGCATTAAATAAAAGGATAATGCCAAAATTGACCAGTAAAATAACTGCATTGAATGAATTCGATTAAGTATAATAGGGCTGTTTTCGAAATAGGGTTGTATTATCAAAAGGGAAAAACAAAGCCAACTCAAAAAAGATAGGCCAATGATGCCCTGTTTCTGTGGAAGATTCCGTTTGAAAATCTGAGTAATGACTAAAATAACTATGACGAAAACTAAACTCGACCCGAATAAATAAAGTTGCGTGGGATGTCGATTTTGCCCAGCAAGGTTAACTGCCCACGACACATTAGTTGGGATACCATTCATTTTGCCAGAGGCGTACAAAGACAGAAACCATGCGGGTGCTAATACAGAAAGGAAAATGGCAATTGCATCTAAGGTTTTCCAGTTGAGTATTTCTTTTTTTTGTGCATAAATTAAGGCGGTGATGACCCCCACAAGGATGCCGAATGAATTATCCAGCATGGTAGTCGAAAGTGAGAAAATGGAAAGGGGATCTTTTAGGAATACTGAAATGTGTATTAGGACAAAACCCAAACGAGCTGCAATAATGCCAGCGATTAAAGACCAATAAATCATGTTTTCCATGGTTGAAGCATTGGTACTTTCGGATTTGTTAAATTGATTCATCAGCTGAATGCCAAACAAAAAACCAATTATTAGTATTAAGCCTTGCGCTTGGATTGCTAAAGGTCCAATATTAATCACAGGAAACATTAATTATCTCCTAGCATAATACTCATCTGTGAAAGCAGGTAAGCTGTGGATAAGCCGCCGCCAACCAATTGCTCTATAATAATTCCCTCGCTATTAATCAAAAAAGTTGTTGGGAAACCCCTTATGTTGTATTTATTTGCTACATCACCAGTTAAATCATAGTAAATGGGAAAAGTAAATTGATTTTGAGCTATATACTCTTGCGCGACCTCGACCTGGTCTTGTAACGATATGTTGACAGCCATTATTTGAATATCATTTTCTTGAAATTCCAGATATACCTCCTGTAAGTTTGGCATGACAGATTTACAGATTGGACACCATGATGTCCATGTAAAAAGGAGGATAGGTTTCCCGTGGAAATTTGAGGAATTAATGATGATACCTGCAGAATCGCTTACTGAAAATTGTGGAGCATCAAAACCAGGAAATGGCGCTTCAAAATTAGTAATTGGATTTGAGTAATTGATGGCTGAATAGGCAATCCATCCTGAAGAAAAAACAAGAATTATTATAAAAATTATAGAGATATCTCTTTGTTTACTCAAAACGAATTCATTCCTGTTAGCGCTTATATGGTGAATTTTAATCTAAAACAAGCAATAGAATTTCCCAACCTTGCACAGTCCCACATGGTAAAATTGGAAAAATAATCACAATAATACAAACATTCAAGGAGTAGGCAATGGATGAAAAAGCATTAATTGATAAGGCAATTTGGGCAATCAGATTTTTATCCGCAGATGGTGTGCAGACAGCTAAGTCTGGTCATCCTGGACTTCCAATGGGCACTGCTGCTATGGCTTATACCATCTGGATGAGGCATCTCAATCACAATCCGAGTGATCCTTCCTGGCCAAATAGAGACCGATTTATTCTTTCTGGTGGTCATGGATCGATGCTTTTGTATACCCTTTTACACCTTACTGGTTACGATTTACCTATAGAAGAATTAAAAAGATTTCGCCAATTAGATAGTAAAACACCTGGTCATCCAGAATTTGGTCATACTCCTGGCGTAGAAGTTACAACTGGTCCTTTAGGCCAGGGATTTGCCAATGGCGTCGGCATGGCAATTGCCGAAGCTCATTTGGCTGCTGAATTCAATAGAGAAACATACGATGTAGTGAATCATTACACATATGCAATTGTGACTGATGGGGACCTTATGGAGGGTATCTCTGGTGAGGCTGCTTCTCTTGCTGGGCACTTGAAGCTGGGAAAATTAATTTACCTATATGATGATAACAGGATCTCAATCGAAGGTTCAACTGATGTTGCATTTACTGAAGATCGAGGAAAAAGGTTCGAAGCATATGGCTGGCATGTTCAGTATGTTAATGACGGAAACGATATTGAGGCGATAGATGCTGCCATTAATACAGCAAAAACGGATGATCGCCCTTCCCTAATAATTTGCCGAACAACCATTGGATTTGGTCTTCCACATAAAGCTGGTTCTGCAGAAGTGCATGGGGCGCCTCCAGGGTGGGATGAGTTGAATAAAGCCAAAGAGCTGGCAGGATGGCCTGTCGAACCTGCTTTTTATGTTCCTGAAGATGTATTAAGTCATTTCCGGACCTGCGTTGAGAAAGGCAAAGCCAAGCAAACCCTATGGCAAAATAAGCTCTCCAATTACGAAAAGCATCATCCTGAATTAGCGAAAGAATTTTCAAGAAGGTTGGAGGGAAAGCTGCCTGAGAATTGGCAAGATAAATTAGTTGAATTTCCTGCTGATGAAAAAGGTATGGCATCAAGGGTTTCATCAGGTAAAGTTATTAATTTATTAGCCGATATCTTACCCGAGTTGGTAGGTGGCTCGGCAGATCTTGCCCCTTCAAATATGACATGGATCAATAAATCAAATGCATTCAGCTCAGATACACCTGAAGGAAGAAATATCCATTTCGGGGTACGTGAACACGCCATGGGTGCAATCACGAATGGTATATATGCACATGGTGGGTTGATCCCTTATTGCGCCACCTTCCTGGTTTTTTCGGATTACGTTAGACCTGCTGTGCGAATTTCTGCCCTTTCAAAAATGGGCAGTATCTGGGTGTTTACCCATGATTCCATCGGGGTCGGAGAGGATGGGCCTACGCATCAACCTATTGAGCATCTAACCAGCCTGAGAATGATTCCGGGCCTGACGGTATTTAGACCAGCAGATGCTAACGAGGTATTGGAAGCATGGAAATATGCTGTCAAAAATCGCCAGAAACCCACCGTATTTGCACTTTCAAGGCAAAATCTTCCCACCTTAGACCGCACAGTATATACGCCGGCAAGCGAGACACAAAAAGGAGCCTATGTTTTGGCCGATTATGGCGACCAGGACCCTGAATTAATCTTAATGGCATCTGGTTCTGAGGTGTCCTTGATCCTTAGAGCAGCTGAACTTCTAGCTGCTGAAGGCGTGAACGTAAGAGTGGTTTCTTTCCCAAGCTGGGAATTGTTTGAAGCGCAAGATCAGGTATACAAGGATTTGGTATTACTTCCTTCAGTGAAATCAAGAATAGCGGTTGAAGCTGGCTTAACCCTTGGTTGGCAGAAATGGGTAGGGCAGGAAGGGCTGGTGATAGGCATTGATCGGTTTGGCAAATCTGCCCCAGGCGATACGCTTATGAAGGAGTTTGGATTCACCGTTGCAAATGTTGTTGATAAAGCCTTAACATTGCTGAAATAAATAAAACAATACTTTGTAGAAAGTAAACAAATTTTTCGGTAATAGTATTTAAAGAAAAAACAGAGGCCTCTTCATTTAGGTCTCTGTTTTTAGTTTTTATTAAGGCAAGCCACGAATAATCAAGTCTTTTGGTGAATCTACTGAAAATTCATACAAAATTGTTTTGGTTTCATATGGAGTCAAATCAACTGACCAGGTTAGACGATTTAGTTCATCTGTTGATGTAGGTTGTGGGCGACTCTCATCCAGTTTGACCTTGATCTCTTCATGTTTCGATACAGGTATCTTATCAAGCACCTCAGCTTTCTTAACGGTGTTCGTGTTATTTAAAATTTTTATTTTGTATGCGTATAGATTTAGCTTTCTTTCCTGCAATACTTTTTTATTGACTTGTCGTTTGACCAGCTCACGCTCAATTTTTACATGATCGTCTGTACCAAAGCATAATTCCATCTCCGCACCTACAGGGACGATTTCGATAGTTGTTTTCCCGGCATAAAGCGATTCATCATAAAGATGAATCAAGCCAGGCATCAGCAAGTATTCACTGTTGTTTACTGTCTTGAATCTTTTTATTGCTGTGTTGCTTAGGCGTGGCGCAATAACCAAATCAAGTACGCCTTTTAGCACAATGGTTGAAATCGCAACTTTTGTTGGTGCATCAATTGAAGGAATATCTACCTTGAATGGCATTTCATACAAGAGTGTAGATCCTTCAAGTTGGATGGTTGATTGGGGCGGTTCTGAAATATAAGCCATTTGGTCAGCGCTGTTTGACTCAGGAGCAGATAGAACTCTACTATCTGATATATCCCGACTTGCCTTCATGAGATGCGGTCTAACTGGCGGTGGGGGAATATATGCGTTTATAAACCATGGGTCTAATTCAGGCAATTCCGTGACGATATAGGGTGATGAGGTGCTCAGGGTAAGAGACACGTTTTCCCAATTCTCTCCGGTAGTTTGAGTGACATTTGCCATAAAATTTACATTTACTTGGCTACCATGCAGGTGAAAATCATAGAACGGTTCCCATTTGCAATTCTCAACCAGGTAAGATAACTCAGCTTTACATTGGCTATCATTTTCAATATAAACATCAAACTGAAACTCATAACTCATCTTGGGGTGTTGACTTTTCAGAAGCTCAAGCTCATGCAGTTTTCTTTCAAGCTCTGTCTTGGAATCTTTTAATTCAACATGCAACTCGCCTTTCTTATTAATAAATTCATCGCGTTTTGTGTCAATTTTCTCAGCAATTGAGAAGTGGTCTTCAATAGAGAGATGTCCATTGCTGATATTGTGGGCAATGATACGGGATTCACTTAAGAGGTTATCAAACTGTTCTACACGTGTGGTCAGTCCTGAAATTTGTTCTTCTTTGCTGATGATTTTTTCTTTGAGCGCATCAATCTCTGCCTCTAAAGTTGCTCTAGTTTGATTGATTGTCTTTGAATGAAATACCTGTTTAATTGATGTGCCAAGAAGTTGTGATTTTTGTTGCGTGGAAACCAGGATACGAATAGAATCTGGAATAAGTGTTGAAGGCAAATTTGGAATCGTCAAATTATTTGATCCGCGAGTCAAATCAAACTCCGCGATTCGGGTGATTTTAGCAACAGATTGGAAAACAGTTACGTTGTTGATGACAGAATTTTGTATTTCCATAAAAGTATCCTTTGTTTATCAAAAATTTTCAACTTGTTTCTATTGTATAATTTTTATGGTGCTTCATCAAGGTTATTGATGTTTATGGTATTGATAATGCGTGTTTTAGCAATAGATCCAGGAGAAAAGCGAATAGGTGTGGCTATCAGTGACCCAACTGCAACGATTGCAAGACCTTTGTGTATAATAGCGCATCAGTCTAGGGCGTTTGATGCCCAAACGATTGCTGGCTTAGCAAAAGAACATGGCTGCTCATTGATTGTTATTGGACAGGCCTTGGATTCAAATGGGGCTGTTGGTGTTCGTGCCAGATCTTCTCAAAGGTTAAAAAATGCGATAATAGAGCTTATAGATGTACCCGTAATTTTATGGGATGAATTTAACACAACCAAGACGGTTTCCGAGGCTCAGATAGCGCTTGGCCTTTCGAGGAAGAAACGTTCAAAAGCAAAGGATGACATGGCTGCAGCAATATTACTGGATGATTTCTTAACTTCTCAGGTTTTTAAGAATATAAAGGAAAATGATGGTGAAGAAATCTAAAACCGGCTGCTTAGCCACTGTCTTGATTTTGCTTATTGTGATTGTTTCAGGTATAACTTATTTATTGCTAATTTGGTTGCCAAATGAAGTTCAGGATGATTTTAATAAAAGGGCGTCCTCTTCTTTATCATTAATTCAAAGGATATCTTATCCGATTGAGCTATACCGAGAAAGAGATCAATTACGGGATCCTATTTTAGCCAACAATGGTGAAACAAAATTTGAAATAGCAGAAGGACAATCTGTTGCATTAGTTAGTCTCCGATTAGAAGATGATAGCTTGATCCCTTCTGCTGAGCTATTTCGTACATTTCTTATTTATTTTGGAATGGACCGTAATGTCCAGACCGGAGTTTTCAGCCTCTCTAGTGCTATGAGTCCAGCTGAAATTGCAGATGCCATTACTGATCCGCTTGCCAAGGATATTCCTTTCGTGATTTTGCCTGGTTGGCGAATTGAAGAAATAGCAAAGAGTTTAGATCAATCTGGTTTTGCTTTTGATGGGATTGCTTTTATACAACTAGCTTATTCGCCATCAGAGGAATTGGCTTTATTAATTAATTCAGTGCCTAATCAATCTTTAGAAGGATACCTTTTTCCAGGAAATTACCTTTTTTCTAGGAATATTAAAATAGATGAATTTGTTCGCTCTTTACTGGAGCGTTTTGGCAAAGCGGTCAGCGGTGATCTAAAAGAGGCCATTAATGACAGAGGATTATCAATCCATGAAGCAGTAACATTGGCATCAATAGTTGAGCGTGAAGCCGTAATTGATGAAGAAAAACCATTAATAGCATCAGTTTTCTTCAATCGCTTAAACATAGGTATGCGATTAGAAACTGATCCAACAGTTCAGTATTCACTTGGATACGATGCTGTTTCAGGCTGGTGGAAAGCCCCTTTGAGCTATGCCGATTTGGAAGTAACCTCTGAGTATAATACTTATCTTAATGATGGCTTACCTCCCGGCCCGATTTGTAATCCCGATATTCTATCTGTGTCTGCCGTTGCATTTCCGGCGGATACACCTTACTATTACTTTCGAGCTGCATGTGATGGCTCAAATAAACATAACTTTGCAATCACATATGAAGAACACTTGTCTAATGCTTGTCCGTAGCTTTTATTATTATTTTTGGAGGTAGCATGGAAATATTAGGTATAGATATTGGGGGCTCCGGGATTAAGGGTGCAGTGGTTGACACAAAGACAGGGAAACTTGTTACTGAAAGAATAAGAATTCCTACACCAGAACCATCAAAGCCAAAACATGTAGCAGGTGTAATTGCCGAAATTACAAAAATTCTTGCTTATAAAGAGATAATTGGCGCTGGCTTCCCAGCAATCATCAAAAAAGGAATTGCCTATAGTGCGGCAAATGTCCATAAATCTTGGATGAGAGCAGATGTGTCTGGCATTATTGCTGAGGCCACTGGCTGTAAGGTTGTTGTGCTTAATGATGCAGATGCGGCTGGGCTGGCTGAAGTACGCTTTGGTTTAGATAAAAAACAAACAGAAGGCACTGTACTCTTTCTAACCGTTGGCACGGGTATTGGTTCTGCTTTTTTCCTGAACGGGCAACTCATGCCAAACACTGAACTTGGACATCTTAAAATTCGAGGAAAAGATGCAGAACATCGGGCATCAGATGCTGCTAGGCAATCTTTAGACTTATCCTGGAAAGAATGGGGTAAAAGCTTTACAGAGGTTCTTAAGACTTACGAGTTTCTTTTTAACCCTGATCTCATCGTTCTTGGAGGTGGTATAAGTGCCAAGTATGATAAATTTGAGGAATTTTTAAAGATAAAAACAAAAATAATCCCAGCAAAGCTGGAAAACTTAGCTGGAATCATTGGCGCTGCGATGGCAGCTGCAGAAGATTTACAGATTTAATTTACTTAGATTTCTACAGCAGTATAACCTGGACCTACTTCAAAAAACTTTCGGTTACTTTGGATATCAGGTGTAAGGTCAATTGTTTCGCCCTCGCTTAATTTCCGCGTAGCTGGTAAATAAATAGGGTTGCCTTCGTAGTCATAACCGTCAAAAGCTTCTGAAAATTCTTCTGTACCTACTGGAGCAGTGAGAATTTCATTCCCCTCAGCAACGTATTCTGATGGCACATCATGCAGCGTGAATATTGCACCAAATGGGCATTCTGCTATGCAAGCACCGCAGTCAATACAAGTATTCGGGTCAATATAATAAATAGGCCACTCTTCTTGGGGTTTGCCTGGCACAATACACTCAACTGGGCAGACAGCAACACATCCACCATCTCGTAGGCAAAGACTAGTAATTACGTGAGTCATTTATCCTCCAATAAAAAATTTGAGTTATTATCATATCACATTGAAAATTATTGATTGAATAGTGAATAAAGATAATATGCAAGACAAAAATTGGAAACACCAACTTGGATTATTCTTTGGAATTTTATTTGTTTCTACAGCTTCAGTTTTGATTCGATATGCGCAAGAGGATGCTTCAAGCTTAATAGTGGCAGCCTATCGAATGGCTTTTTCAGCGATTTTTCTCTGTATCATTGTGGTTATTAAAGAACCTAGTTTTTATAAAACTTACACGCCTGATCGACTAAGACAAGCATTCCTAGCGGGCAGCTTCCTTGCTGTTCACTTTGCCAGTTGGATTACCTCACTGGAATATACCAGCGTTGCTAGTTCGGTTGTTTTAGTTACAACTACACCGCTGTGGGTCTCAATCCTTTCACCAATTGTGCTCAAGGAAAAAGTCGGTGTTAATGTGATTTTTGGGTTAGTTTTGGCTATGATTGGTGGAATCGTGGTTGGGCTGTCAAATGTTTGTTCAATTACTGGTGGGCAAATTACTTGTGATTCGTTTAGCTTGATTTTGAGCGGCAAAGAATTATTAGGTAATCTACTCGCTTTATTAGGCGCCTTTATGGCTGCAGGGTATATCTTGGTAGGCCGGCGGTTACGACAAAACCTTAGCATCTTATCATATACATTTGTAGTGTATGGATTTTCTGCAATTTGGCTGGTTTTAGTTGTAATATTGCGCGGCGAAAATTTATTTTCCTATTCCAGTAGTACTTTCTTATTGCTTTTCTTACTCGCTTTGGTACCCCAGGTATTTGGACATTCTCTATTTAACTGGGCACTGCGATTTTTGCCTGCCTCTGCGGTTTCTGTGGCATTACTCGGTGAACCAATAGGCTCTTCTCTGTTAGCTTTTGTAATATTAAACGAACCACCGACATTATTAGAAATTGTTGGTGGATCGTTAATACTGTTTGGAATAAGCCTTACATTATTTCGAAAAACCCGAAATTAATGGGGTTTGACTTGCCCGGTAAGTTCAGATTCTAGCGCAGCATTATGTTTTTCTTTTTCTTTTTGGGGCAATCGCCCATATAGGAAATTGGTTTCGTATAATCTTGATTTGATGAAGTCGTTAATGGCATCTGGAAGCATGCGCCACTGCCAATTACCACTCGCACACCCTGGTAAGTTCATTCGGGCTTGAGAGCCCAAGCTGAGTATGTCTTGCATCGGTGCCAACACATTTTCTGCTACCGATTGCCATAAGGTCCGAATGAGAGACCAAGAAATATCTTCTCCAGATACTGCCAGGTAACGGCGGCAAAAATCTCTTTCTCTTTCGGATGCTTCTTGATACCAACCTAAGGCTGTATTATTGTCGTGTGAGCCAGTGTAGGCATAACAATTGACAGGGTAATTGTGAGGCAGGAAATCGTCATCTGGATCCCCAGTAAATGAAAATTGTAAAATTTTCATGCCCGGCAAATTATAAGTGTCCCGTAAATCGATAACACCGTCTGTAATTACGCCCAAGTCTTCTGCAATAATTGGCAACTCACCGAGTTCTTTGTTTATGACATTGAAGAAATCGTGTCCAGGACCTTTTACCCATTCCCCAATTTCTGCGGTTGGATTTCCAAAAGGAACTTGCCAAGCTGCTTCAAAACCACGAAAATGATCTAATCGGACTATGTCTACCATGTTTAATACCGACTTGAAGCGCTTAAGCCACCACTGGTAGCCTTCTTCTTTATGAATATCCCAGCGGTATAAGGGATTACCCCATAATTGCCCAGTTTTTGAAAAATAATCCGGTGGCACTCCGGCAACTACAGTCGGTAAACGATTATCATCAAGGTGGAAAAGATGCGGGTTTGCCCAGACATCAGCACTATCAAATGCAATTACGAATGGGATATCGCCGACAATTTTGATGTCTAATTTGTGGGCGTAATCCTTAACTTGCATCCACTGCTTAAAAAAAATCCATTGGCGGAAAATGTGTTTGGTAATTTCTTTTGCATGCTTTTGCTTGAAAGATTCAATAGTATCAAAATCTTTCATTTTAAAATTTAAAGACCAATCAACCCAAGGAATACCGCCGTAACTTTCTTTAATAGCCATAAATATTGTGAAATCTTCAAGCCAATCGATGTTTTCTAAATAAAAACTATCAAATGATTCTCTTAGTTGCTTTTTCCGTGATTTATTGAAATTATTGAAAGCTCGATCTATAATAGTATTCTTCCAAATAATTGCTGGACCGTAATCAACAAAGTCCTTAGGAAATACAGGCCTATCTATAAAATCCTCAATTTTTAGTAAATCTTCCTCTAAAAGTAATAACGGGCTGATGAGATAAGGGTTCCCTGCAAAGGCTGAAAAACATTGGTAAGGAGAATCACCGTAGCCAGTTGGACCTAGAGGCAGTATTTGCCATTTTTGGCAGCCAGCTTCTGCTATGAAATCTAGCCATTTGAAAATCTCGGGGCCTAAATCGCCTATGCCATCTGGACCAGGAAGACTGGTTGGGTGAAGTAAAATGCCTGCTGATCTATTTATATTCATTCCTGACCCTCCAAAAATTAATTATTTTAATAGTGATTTGTAGACTTCAACATAAGCTTCAGCTGATCGTTGCCAAGAAAAGTCTCTATTCATTCCATTTTGTTGTAGCCTAGCCCAGACTGGTTTATTTTTGTATGTGTTTAGTGCTCTTAGTAGACCATTCGCAAACGCTGAAGGGTACTTATGCTTAAAAAGAAAACCCGTTGCTTCTTCAGTATTACCCCGATAGTGCGTAATTGTGTCCTCTAATCCCCCAGTTGCCCTAGCAACCGGAATAGTGCCATAGCGCATTGAAATCATTTGCGAAATACCACAGGGTTCATACCTGGATGGCATTAGGAATATATCTGCCCCAGCATACAGTTGATGGGATAATGCTGGATCAAATTTCGTGACGGTTTTGATCCTCTCAGGGTAAATTTGCGCTAGGTCTGATGCCATCTTTTCAATTTGTGGATTACCAGTCCCTAAGATAATCGCCTGCCAATCTTGACCGATGACACGGTTAAGACCTCTCAAAGCAATATCTATACCTTTTTGGTTATCCATGCGGCTGATTAAGGTTAATAACGGGATATTAGGGTTGATATCTAAATCAAAGCTTTTTTGTAATGCTGCTTTATTTTTAGCTTTGGCTCCTAAATTATCCTGGTTATAGTTTTGAACCAAGTAAGGATCGGTAACTGGGTCCCAAATATGGGTGTCAATACCATTAACTATGCCAATAATTCGTTCTGACCTCGTTTTTAAAAACTCATCTAATCCACAACCAAATTCTGGGGTCAATATTTCTTTAGCATATCCCTCAGATACGGCGATAATCTTATCTGCCGAGACTAAACCAAGGGGTAGTGGGGTCAATCTTGCCCATTCAGGTAAATAGCTATCGTTGCTCGGTACAATACCCAACTCGGTCAAAGCCGGTTGTGCGCCATAGCCATTGAATGGCATGTTGTGAACGGAAATGATTTTGGCTGTTTTGTGAAAAAGCTGCTCATCTTTGTAATTTGTGGCTAATGCGTATAATGCCACTGCCGTATGCCAATCATTGGCATGGAAAATATCGACTTCCCAATTTAGAAATTTCACCAATTCAACGCAAGCAACCGAAAAGAAGGCATATTTGCGTCCGTCTTGAACGGGATTGGCGTGATAGACTGGGGATTCATGATTTATTGCTTCGCTATCCAAAAAGTAAACGGTAAGTCCGTCATTTGTAATCGTGTAAATTGAACATTCCGACGTACCCAAGCCTGAATTAATTGCAAATGACCCCAACCGATTAATTGGCAATTGTTTTTCTTTAATTGCAGCATGGAAGGGCATTACAAGCCTGATATCGACTGATTGCGGTCCTGACTTTTGTATTGCAATTGGTAGCGCACCTGCGACATCACCCAAGCCGCCAACCTTAATAAAAGGTTCAGCCTCAGCAGCAGCAAAAAGCACATTAATTCTTTTATCTTTCTCAGGCATAAATCCTCTCTACTATTAATAATTAAATATGATTTTTGACAATATGAATATAATCTTCAGTGACAACCTCGGTTGGTGAAAGGCCAAGATGTTTTAT
>Ga0116144_10004524_pt1 | contig 13146 bp, 7 predicted proteins | sample AD_UKC035_MetaG_FD_89746 | JGI IMG/M metagenome (GOLD analysis project Ga0116144, IMG submission 89746) | Active sludge microbial communities of municipal wastewater-treating anaerobic digesters from USA - AD_UKC035_MetaG | ecosystem: Engineered > Bioreactor > Anaerobic > Digestate | place: USA... | reverse complement strand
CGTGCCCTGTCGATCGGGGTAATAAACCGTACAGCCGGCGCCTTTGCCGGAATCGCAGTGCAGCCTGACCATCAGGGCAGCACCGGCAGCATTGGCGATTTCAGCGCGCTGACGGTTGGTTACCATCTGATCGACGCGGTCTTTGGTTTTGATGGCCTTCAGGTCGGCCTGATCATTTATCAACTTTTCAAGTTTCAGTGCCACACCCCAACATATCTGCAGTTCGGTCAGCCCATGGTGTGCGCAACCGTTACTGGTTTCTGATGGGTGACCCGGGTCGACTGCAATAATGGCCGGTGTGGTCGATTTTTCGTTCATGGTAGCGTTTTCCTGCCCCGACAAAGATTGAATCTGCAGACAAATAATGCATAAAGCTGCAATTAAAGCGACCGACAATCGCGAATTTTTGTGAGATCCGTTTTTCATAAAGCACCTCATTTTCGCTAAATCTACCACGGTTCTGTTAACTTCAGCCACGAAAAAACCGGGCGAGGATTCATGGGAAACAAGTTTCATACACCGGAATGTACAGAGAAAAATTTTGTTCTGATGCCGGATGAGGGTGGCATTGGGTTGCACGCCGCTGTTCGTGAGTTTCTTTTGGTTTAATAAAGTATGATTCTGAGTTAGAATGACGTAACTCATTTCTGAAGGAGAAGGATATGGCAGCAGCTAACGGGGCGCATCGCTGGAAATTTTTTCGCTATGGCGGTCTTGATCAGGTAAGTCTTGAGACAGCAGAAGATTTAAGGTCACTTGAACAGCTAGACCCGAAGCTATGGGCGGCAATGACCTGCCCGACAAACAATATTGAGTTCGATAGAACGACCCTTGATTACATCGATTCTGACAAGGATCGTCGCATTAAAATACCTGAGCTGCTGGCCGCACTGAAATGGGTATGTTCTATGGTTAAGAACCCTGAGGTTTTGATTAAGCCGGCCGAAGCCATGCCTCTCGACATCATCAACCAGGAAACAGCTGAGGGCAAAGCGTTGTATGCTTCGGCCCGGCAGATTCTCAACAATCTCGGCAAGACACAGGAAAATTCTATCGGCCTGGGCGATCTTGCCGATACCAAAAAGATTTTTGCCGCGACCGCCTTTAATGGTGATGGCATTGTGCCGGTCGATATCTCTTCAGACGAGAAGCTCCGTCAGGCGATTGCCGATATCATTGCCTGCCTCGGCAGCGAAACTGATCGCAGCGGCCTGCCCGGTATCTCTCAGGCGCTTCTTGATAAGTTTATGGCCGAAGCATCTGCCTATGTCGGCTGGCAGAAACAGGCCGAAGACAAAGCTGCTGACATCATGTTCGCCGGCATCGATACTCCGGCACTTGCATCGCTTTATCTCGCTCTCAAACCGCGTATCGATGATTACTTTGTCAGATGCCGCCTGGCAGCCTATGATGGTAAATTTGCCGCCGCCAGTGCCGGTATCGAAAGCGAATTTGTTGCGGTTCTTAAAAAAAGTCTTTCGAATTCTACACCTGAGCTCAAAGAATTGCCGCTGGCAGTCGTAAGCTCAGAGGGTACACTGCCGCTGACCGAGAAGGTCAACCCTGCCTGGGCTCTTGAGATCAACGAATTTGCCGCCAAAATCGCGAAACCCTATGCTGGTGACGCTGATAAATTGACCGAGTCAGGCTGGCTCGCCATAAAGAACCGGTTTGCCGCTTACGAAGCCTGGCAGACACAGAAAGCCGGTGCCGTTGTAGAAAAGCTTGGTCTGGTAAGAGTTAAAGAACTGCTTGCTGTAGAGATCGGCAAAAATCTCGCCGATCTGATTGCAAAAGATAAAGCGGTTGAGGCTGAATTCAACGCAATCAGCAATGTTGACCGTCTGGTGCGTTATTATCGCTTCATTTATCAGCTGCTGAGTAATTTTGTGGTTTTTAAAGACTTTTATGGCGGCAAAAACAAGGCCGTTTTTCAGGCCGGCACCCTGTTCATGGACAGCCGGAGCTGTGATCTGGTCGTAAAGGTTGAGGACCTTGCCAGACACAGCACCATGGCTGCCGCATGCAATACCTTTCTGGTTTATTGTGACTGCGTCAGACAGGGATCATCAGAAAAAATGACGATTGCCGCAGCTTTTACCGATGGTGACTCAGATCAGCTCACCCCAGGCCGCAATGGGCTTTTTGTTGACCGTGCCGGCAACTACTGGGATGCCACGATTGTCAAGATCATCGATCACCCGATCAGTATAAGACAGGCTTTCTGGGCACCATACAAGCGCCTTGGCCGCATGATTCACGAGCAGATAGAAAAATTTGCCGCTTCAAAAGACAAGTCGATGACTGATTCTCTTTCGACTTCTGTTGCCGAAGCAGGGGTAAAAATTGAAGCGCCGAAACCAGATGCGCCACCGCCGCCACCTTTCGATGCCGGCAAATTCGCCGGGATTTTCGCAGCTATCGGCCTGGCTCTGGCCGCCATCGGCTCAGCCGTCGCTTCGGTTGTTTCTGGCTTTATGAGCCTTACCTGGTGGCAGATGCCGCTGGCAATCATTGGTATTCTGCTTCTCATTTCTGGCCCTTCAATGCTTATGGCCGCTCTTCGTCTGCGCCAGAGAAACCTCGGGGCGATTCTCGACGCCAATGGCTGGGCTGTGAATACCCGTGCTCAGATAAACATGGCGTTTGGCAAGACATTGACCAGAATGGCCGAATTACCTTCCGGTGCCATAAGGTCTTTTGACGACCCATTTGCCGAAAAGAAAACTCCCTGGGGTCTGTATATCGCCCTGATTCTGGTTCTGGCGCTGCTGACAGGTGCGATTGCCAACCCCAGAATACGTAACCGTGCTAAAACGGGTTTCAAACGGATTGTTGGCATGGAAGTGAAGAAGCCGGCAGCTTGTAATACTCTGCCAGCAGTTAAAACGGCCGACAAGGCTGCCCCGGAAGCTTCTTCAACCCAGACGCTTACGCCCCCTGCCGCTCCCGCCGGTAACTGATTTTCAATTTCAATAGCCGGGCGTGTACCGAAGACTTTTCGGTACACGCCTTTTTCTTGCACCGGTCGATTAAATGGCTTGCTTTTGTCGGGGGTTGCTGCTAAAAAAGGTCGATGTTTCGAAACTGTCGCATAATGCTGGTTTCTTTTTTACTGATGCTGGTCAGCACTGGTGCTGGGGCCGGCGAGGAACTGCTATTCTGGAATTTCTGGGATCAGAAATTCATTCTGCCGGTAATCGAACGCTTTGAGCGCGAAAACCCAGGTATCAGGATTCGCAGTGAGCAGATGAACTGGGGCAATGGCTTCGACAAAGTGGTGATAGCCATGGCCAATGGTCGGGCACCTGATATCTGCGAACTGGGCTCAACCTGGATGGGTCGTTTCATGGCAGAAGGGGCTTTGATCGATATTTCCAGTCAGACAGCGGATTTAAAACAGCAATACCTGATGTGGGAAGCGGTTACCAGTAATGGCAAGGTGTTTGGCCTGCCGTGGCTGGTCAGCACCAGGGTCCTTTTTTATAATCGCCAGTTGCTGCGCCAGGCCGGCATAGACCCTGATAAACCGCCGCAGACCTGGGCTGAGCTGCTTGCCGCTGCCAGACTTATTCACGACCCGAAGTCAGGTGTTTATGGTTTTGGCATGAATGCGGGCGAAGGGCACATTCTTTACAAAAAGTTCATGCCCTTTGTCTGGGGCAATGGCGGGCATATTCTTGCCCCCGACGGTCGTTTTGTTTTTGCCAGCCCGGAGACGCTTGCGGCCCTTGAATTTTATCTGCAGCTGAAAGAATACAGTTACTGCGAAAAGCAGGATATGCTCGACGAGGCTTTTAAACTTGGCAAGCTTGGATTGGCAATTTCAGGCTCATGGAACTTTGCCAGATATCCTGTCGATGCGCCTCAGCTGGATTTCGGTGTCGCCATGATGCCGTGTCCGGCCGAAAACAGGGGTGTTTCGACTTCCTTTCTCGGCGGCCAGGTTCTCGCACTTTTTAAAGGTTGCCGCAACCCTGAAGCCGCCGCCCGCTTTATACGTTTTCTGGCGACCGCTTCAAATACCCTGCCGATTACCCGTGAGGCGATGGTGAGCTTTCCGGCCGACCAGAAGGCTTACTCTGACCAGTTTTTTCACTCTGACCCGAGAATGCAGGTTTTTGTCGAGCAGATCAAAACTGCCCGGCACCCGCCGGTGGTTTCGGCCTGGGTTGAAATCGAGAAAATAATCAACGAGGCGGTCGAGAAGGGCATGTATGGCACGCCGGCTGATAAAGTTCTTGCGGAAGCCAGCGACAGATATGCCGAGCTTGAGCAAAGACTTGCCAGCAGGCCAGTTGAATATAGCCGTTCAGCATTGCCGGCTGGTGGGCATGCGGTTGCGACCTCAAGGCATTCTGAGCCGGAGGGTTTGCGGCTTCTGGCTCTGTTTTCGCTGTTTGCCGTGGCGATTCTGATTGTCTCTATTTATCTGCTGTATATGAATAGGGCTGCCGGGGCAGGTATAAGCGGATTTTTATCTGCGGGTAAGGCCAGCCCGATCGAACAGGGGCAGAGAACCCTGTTGTTTCTTTCGCCATGGCTCCTGACCTTTCTGATTTTCTGGCTTTACCCGCTGGTTTTCTCGTTAATTTTGAGTTTCTGCAGTTACGATGCTTTTCACCCGGCATTATTCAAATTCGCCGGTCTGCAGAACTATGTGAGATTGCTGGGTGACCAGGATTTTGCCAGGGCCTTTCTGAATACACTGATTTTTGTGGTTGCGACAACACCGGTCACTACGGCTCTGGCGCTTGCACTGGCTTTGCTGGTCAATTCGCTGAAGCGTGGCAGTCAATTTTTCCGCTCGGTCTTTTTTCTTCCATCGATCATTTCGATCGTTGTTACTGCCACTATTTTTAAATCGGTGTATGCACCGGTCGGAATTCTGAATCGTTTACTGGCTGTTGTCGGAGTCCCGGCACAGGCGTGGCTGGTTGACAGTGAGCTGGCAATGCCGGCAATCATTGTGATGAATATCTGGGTGTATACCGGCTATTATATGGTTCTTTATCTTGCTGCCCTGAAGGCTGTGCCAGGCGAACTCTATGAAGCTGCAGACGTTGACGGCGCTTCTGACTGGCAGCAATTCTTTCACATTACATTGCCGCAGATCCGTTACATGACTGTTTTTATTCTGACCGTTAATACGATTCGCAACTGGCAGGTATTTGCCGAGATTTTTACGCTGACGCGGGGTGGCCCGGTTGGCAGCACCGACACACTCGTTCATCACCTGTATGAAACCGCTTTCCGTTATCACGAAATGGGTTATGCATCAGCGATGGCTTTTGTTCTTCTGGTTGTCATACTCGTCTTTTCAGTATTGCAGATGCGGGCTATGCAGGCGGTTCGACAATGAAAACGCATTTCTGGAAACAGTCTGGAACCTTGACGCTGCTGACCGCGCTGGGGTTGAGTTATCTGTACCCTTGGCTGTATATGGTGGCCCGCTCGTTCATGCGGCATGAACCAGGTATGGCTGACGGCGGTGACAGTTTTACCCTTGAATTTTACCGTCTGATAATCGGCGATGCCGGGTTTCCGGGTTTTCTGCTGAACAGCGTGGTGGTTTTGACCGCTGTTCTGATCGCCAATGTGTTTTTTTCTCTGCTGGTAGGGTATGCTTTCGCCCGCTACCGTTTTCCTGGCAAAAAAGTTCTTTTCTGGCTCATCCTGGCAACTCTGATGATACCCAGACAGACTCTGATGGTGCCTCTGCTGGATCTGATGGTCAGGTTCGGGCTGTATGATTCTCTTTGGGCACTGATTCTGCCGTTTGGCGTCGATGGTTTCAATCTTTTTCTCATGAAGCAGTTCATCGAAAATCTGCCAGCGGATCTTGAAGACGCTGCCAGGGCTGATGGTGCCAGCGAATTTGCGATTGTCTGGCATGTGGTTGCCCCTTTGAGCAGACCTGCCATTGCCGTTCTTATTATCAACACCGCTATCGTCAACTGGAATTCGTTCATATTTCCGTTGATTTTCACTGACACAGCATCTGTAAGAACCCTGCCGGTGGCACTGGCCTATTTTGCGCAGGGGCCGCACGCAACCGACTGGGGTGCTCTCATGGCTGGAGCTTCGGTAAGTTCTTTGCCGCTTATTATTCTATTCTGGCTTTTTCAGAAGCAGATAATCGAGGGAATAACCAGCGGTGCCCTCAAAGACTGATTTCAGCTTCTAATCGCTTCAGCAATTGCCTGACTGAGTTCGGCCGCGGTGAAAGGCTTTCTGATAAACCACCTGGCCCCGGCCTCTTTCATGGTTTCAACATCCTCGTTTCCGGAAAAGCCGGAAGAAACAAGAACCTTAACTGCCGGGTCTATTTTTTTCAGCTCGAAGAAGCATTCTTTGCCATTCATGCCTGGCATTACCATATCAAGAACTACCAGGCTGACCGATTCATGATGTTTTCTGAAGAGTTCTGCTGCCTGCAGACCATTTTCTGCTTCGATGGTCTTATAGCCAAGCTCAGAAAGAATATTGCCGGCAACGAATCTTATCATTGGTTCATCGTCGACAAGCATTACCGTGCCGCTGCCGCTCACCAGATGGCCTGAATTGTTTTTTTCGGCAGTCTGCTTCTGCGTAATGATCGGGAAAAAAAGCCTGAAGCTGGCCCCGGCACCTGGCTGGCTGCAGACATCGATTGCTCCGGAATGCTGCTGCATGGTGCCAAAGACTGCAGCCAGGCCAAGCCCTGTGCCTTTGCCCGGTGCTTTTGTGGTGAAAAAAGGCTCAAAAATATGTGGCAGATGCCTGGCCGGAATGCCACAACCAGTATCGTTAACTTCGAGCCTGGCATAGTGACCCGCTGCAATTTCAATCTGTGATGATGCCAGGAATGGCTTTTCCAGATATATTTTTTGTGCTGATATCGAAATGATGCCACCTTCTGGCATTGCCTGCGAAGAATTAAGCAGCAGGTTGAGAAAGGCACTCTGCAGCTGCGGAAAATCGCCGGTAATTGGCAGGTTTTCCTCTGTGGTTTCAAATGTGATCTTGATTCGCTTGTCGACCGTGCGCTGAAAGAGTTCGACAGCTTCACGCAGTGGCAGCAACACGTTCAGAGGGCTCAGATGGACCGGCTGTTTTCTGGCAAAGGCCAGCAGCTTTGCGGTGAGGTATGAGGCCCGGTTCGAGGCTTCGATAATTGTTCTGATGTAACCGGCAGCTTTTGTTTCCTGCTGAGGGAGCGTCTGCAATAGCTCGGCCGCGCCGATTATGCCGGCAAGCATGTTGTTGAAATCGTGAGCGATGCCTCCGGCGAGTTGCCCGATTGCGTCCATTTTCTGTGATTGTCGCAGCTGTTCCTGAAGTGCCTGCTCTTCGGTAATGTCTCTAAAAACGAGAACCAGGCCGATGAGCTCGTGTGCGTCATTTTTTATTGGCGCACACGAAGAATTTATCAGATACTCCTTGTGATCAGCGGCAAGCAGCAGGGCATTCCCTGTCGGCTCCGAATCGACTTGAGCGTCGATGAACCGGCTTACGGGGTTTTCAATCGGCAGGTGACTGAGCGGGTCGACCAGGCGATAGATTTCTGATATTGGTTTACCGATTGCGGCATCGGCTTTCCAGCCGGTAAGTTTCTCTGCTGCGGGGTTAATGCGGGAAATAATGCCGCGCATGTCAGTTGCGATGACCGCCTCCCTGAGAGCGTCGAGAGTGACACGCAGGTTTTCTTCGTTCTGACGCAGCGCCTGTTCGGCTTTTATTCTCTCGGTGATATTGAAAAAAGTCGCCAGCAGGCGGTCGCCAATGATACTGGCGCCGATCATGATCTTTTTTTTCTCTCCATTTTTGCAGGTTACTTCATACTCTTCGGCCCTTATTCTGCCGTTTTCGCTGGTCGCAATCGCTTTAGCCCATCGCTCCATGGCGTCCTGGCGATCAGCCGGGTCAGGGTAGGCCTGAGGCCACCAGTCGTCGATGGTGGGTGAATCTTCTACCCTATATCCAAAAGTTTCTTCGAAAGAATTGTTGAGACTGAGGACCCGGTTGTCAGAATCCACCTCGACAAGTGGCAGGGGTGCCTGCATAAATAGAGACCGAAATCTGAATTCATTGTTTAAAGCCTCTTTTTGCGCGGCCTGAAGCTTGATCATCTTGTCGTTGAGGTTTCGTTTCAGCAGTATCGAAATCAACAGCAGACTGAAAATCAAAACAACCAGAAATACGCCGGCAATTTTAAGAAGTTGAACGGTCTCGGAAGACATGCCATGCTCGACGCGCAGCGTTATCCATTGTTTTCTGGCTTTGGCAAGCTCTTCTGGCGCAATTCTGGCGAGCCCTTTCTGAATGGCAGAAAAAAGCAGAGGGTATTTTTTGCTGACGGCGATACGGAAAACGAAGTTGAAGTCTGTGGTTCCGACGACTTTCAGATTCGAGATTCCGTGATGGCTGATGTAATATGAAGCGACCGCGAGATTTTCTATGTAAGCATCGACCTGGCCGAATGCTACGGCCTGCAGGCCTTCTGTGACGTCTGATACGGTTACTACTTCAAGCTTTGCCTCTTTGAAGTCTTTAAGATAGCCCTCGGTGGCATAACCTGCCACGGCTGCAACTTTTTTGCCGGCAAAATCTCTGAGAGTTTTTTTTGAGCCAGAATTCAATGTTGAAATGATGACAACAGGCACCTGAGCATAGGCAGAAGAAAAATAGGCATAGCGAGCTCGCTCTTCATTTTCGACAATAGTAGGCGCAATTGCACATTCGCCGGTCTGCAGTGCTGCCAGATGCCTGTTCCAGTCGTGGCAGAGTACCTGCGGAAAACTGAAACCGATTTCTTTCTCGATCGATCTGATGATATCGGCTCCAAGACCGGTGAATTCCTGGTTGCTGTCTGAAAATTCGAGCGGTGGAAAGCTGTCGTTGAACCAGAGCTGCAGATGTGCCGCATTCTTTTTCAGCCATGCCTTCTCGTCATTGGAGAGCAGTTGGACTTCTTCGGTATCAGCAAAAGCTGCACCAAGAAATGTCAGCAGCAGAAAAAACAGAATAAGCTGTTTGACCGCCTGCTGCAGGAACCTGATTTTTGCCCTTTTAACGCTCATTTACGCTGCTTCTTTGTTTGGCTCCGGAATTTCGCCGGTGCATCAACCCTTAATGCAGATTTTATCATATCTCTGTCTGATTTATGAAATTTCGTTGCATATTCGGGTAAAGACACATTATCAGGAAAAATATGCTTAGGTTTGCTCTCTAATTCTGTGTGTTATAATACTCTGGTTAATTATGTGATTAAATTTTCTGGAGGATAAAATGCCGGCAACCAAAGTAGCACAGGAAATAGAAGGCCTTTATAAGATTATCCCGCTGAAGGTTCTGCGCCGCACCCCCGGCGTGAATTTTGACTGCCTCGACAAGAAGGAATTACCGCGCGTTGACGCCTTCGACCGGGTTATTCATACTACCGGTGCCGTTTCGCCCGGGCCGGTTGGTGAAGTTAAACGGCCCTGGTACATGCACCCTTACCAGGCTGACAATCTGATGGTTTTGCATGGTGAGCGCCATGTCGAGATCTACACAAAGAAATTCGGGCGCGTTCTCAAGGTCGATGTTACCCCGGACCGCATCGTTATTGATGGTGAGCTTGCTTATGATGGTGCAGCCATGCTGGTCTGGCCATGTTATGTGTTTCACCGCATCCGCAGCTGCGAAGTCAAGGGTTCGGCCTCAGTGAATTTTGCGGTTCATACCGAAGGTTTCGATATTAAAACCAACTTCAATATTTACGATCTCAATACTGAGACCGGCGAATATAAGGTTGTCAGAGCCGGCCATCTCGACCAGCCGATTGCTGGCGAATAAAACAGACACTGCGTAGTTTTCCGATGCCGCCCGCTGACAGTTAAAATCTGGCAGCGGGCGGTTTTATTACTTCATGGCGGCGGCCATTATCTGCTGCAGCGAGGTTTCGCCCTTGAGAACCTTGGTGATGCCGTCCATTTTCAGGGTCCACATGCCTTCTTCGATGGCTTTCTGACGAATCTCGGCAACTCTGGCCTTGTTGTGGATCAGACGTTTGAGGTCGTCTGAATTGTGCAGGTATTCATAGATGCCAAGACGGCCGCTGTAGCCTGTGTAATTGCACTTTTCGCAGCCATTGGCTTTGTACATTTTAAAATGGTTTTCCCATTCGTTGAGCGGCACTTTGATGCGCTGGTTCCATAATTCGGGGCCGAATTCTTCAATGATGGTGCGCTTTTCTTCGGCAGTCGGCGTATGCTGGGTGCGGCAGGCCGGGCAGAATGACTTGACCAGGCGCTGCGCCATGATTCCGATCAGGGCTTCGGCGAAATATATCGGTTCGAGGCCCATGTCGAGCAGGCGGTTGACCGTCTCGGGCGCTGAATTCGTGTGCAGCGTCGAAAGCACGAGATGGCCGGTCAGCGAGGCTTCTATGGCGATACTGGCGGTTTCGATGTCGCGCATTTCACCGACCATGATGACGTCGGGGTTGGCGCGCAGAAACGAGCGCATGGCTGCCGCAAAGGTCAGGCCGGCCTTGTTGTTGATTTGAACCTGGCGCAGCCCATACTGTGTGATTTCAACCGGGTCTTCAGCGGTCCAGATCTTTTTCTGCGGATGATTGAGATAACCGAGGCCGGCGTGCAGAGTCGTGGTTTTACCCGAGCCGGTGGGCCCGACGACGAGAATCATGCCGTATGGCTTTTCAAGTGCGGCTTTGAACTGATTCATCGTCGGTTTCATCAGGTTGAGTTTTTCGAGCGGCCAGGGCTCGGCGCTGGCGAGAATGCGCAGCACGACGTCTTCCTGGTCGTTGACGGTCGGCATGGTGGCGACGCGCAGTTCAACGATCCGGCCCTGTACATTGGTTTTGATTTTGCCGTCCTGCGGAATACGTCGCTGCGAAATATCTATGTTCGCCATTATCTTGAAACGCGAAATCAGCGGCGCACCCTGATTGTAAGGCAGGGTTTTAGCTGTATAGCATGAGCCGTCTTTTCGGTATCTGACCAGGGTTTCCTTGTCGCGGCATGGCTCGATATGAATGTCTGAAATGCCATGGGTGTAAGCTTCTTCGATAATCTGATTGGCAAGTCTGACAATAGTGCCGTCAGTCTCTGCATCATCGCCATCGATCATGGAATCGTAGGCGTCGACCTGGCGGCCTGACTGAGTCTGCGAAGCTTTTGCGCCGGTCGCGCTTTTTCCGGAAACAGACTTGCCCGGCTGAGAAGACGAGGCGCCTGCGGATGCTGCTGCCCGGCCGGGCTGCTGGCTTGCACCGCCAAGTTCCCAGTGGTCGATGAATCTGAGAATGTCTTCGTGTGAGCTTATCAGCAGGGTGTAACGGTTGCCGCGCATAACAGCCGCAACAGAATCCATGCGGTCGATTTCGGTGGGATCAGTTACGAGAACAGCGGTTTCGCCGTTTTCGAGAATTATCGGCACCCAGAAATGTTTGCGCAGATAATCGGGTTTAACATCGGCAAGCAGAGGGGTTGCGATCTTTATATCGGTCTGGAAAGGAACGAAGCGTTTTTTATAGAAAAAGCTCAGGGCGTTGTTGATTGTGCCGCGGTCGATGTTGAACTTTGTCTGCAGAATTTTTTCGAGGGGTTCACGCATGGTGCGGGCTGTCTGCATCGCCTGAGTGAGTTCCTGCTGGGTGAGATTGTTGTTGAGCACCAGATAATCGTATTTGCCCGGCATACTTCTGGTCTGTGTCAGACGCTGAACGTTGAACATCGCCAGGGCGAGAGTGCGTGCAAACTTCTGGCAGGCCGAGCGGTCGAAGGTGGTGAAGGTTTCGTCATCGAGTTTGTTGATCAGCTGCATGACCCCGAGAAGGTGCCCTTTAAAGTCGAGCGGTGCGACCAGAACCGATCTGGTGCGGAATTTATTTGCCTTGTCCCAGCGTTTGTCGAATTTGAGGCCGACGGTAATGGCTCGCAGCTCATCGTCGTCATAGGCATCGTTTACCTGAATGACTTCGCGGGTCATGGCGACATAACCAGCCAGGCTCGAAGGTGAAACCGGAATGTGAATCTCTTCGAGATCGTTGTTGGAGCCGAAGCGGGCGCGCAGCTCATCGGTTTCCTTGTCGAAGATGTAGATCGAAAAAGCCTGTACATTGAAGAGTTCGAGAAGTTCGGCCCTGATGCCCATCAGAAAGGCGGAAACATCGTTGCATGAGAGGAGTTGAAAGGTGAGGTCACGCAGCTTTTCTTCAAATTTAAGTTTCTTCTCGATTTCTCTGGCCATGTAGCCCTCCCGCAAAAGCGTATCTCTGCTCAACAGCTGATCTGGCAGGCGAAACGAGAATAGCACAACTTCTTTGATTTTTTGCTAAAAACTTAAAGGCGGTTGACTTTTTGTCGATTGGTATATATAGTCCAATTGGACTAGACCAAAACGACCGCGAGGCAAAAAATTGCATCTTCGCCTTAAAATCGACGAAAGCTCAGAAGCGCCTATTTACCGGCAGATAAGCGAGCAGATCGCAGCTCTGATCAAATCCGGCCGCCTGCGCCGTGGCGAACACCTGCCACCCGAGCGTGAACTGGCGCTGCAGCTCAAGATTGCCCGCGGCACGGTCAAGAAGGCTTATGAGTCGCTGGTGCACCAGAGATATATAGTGGCGGCCCGTGGTCGCGGCAGCACCGTTGCTCTCGACGCTGAAAGCGAAGGCTATGATGGGCCTGCCGATACCCACGCTGATTATAAAGGCGAAGATCGCGGCAGTGACGAAACCCGCCGAAAACGGCCGGATACTGAAGAATTTGAGCCGGTTAGCGGGGCCTCAAGGCCTGCTGCAAATGAAGCCTCTTCTGTTGGTATTCCTGCTTATGCAAGTCGGGCTGAGCAGGCAGATCACATGATTACCGAGGCTATCATTGGCCTCGAAGATCTTGGCTTCAATTATAAGCAGATCAGCGACCTTTTCGGTCTGATGCTTGCCCGCCGCCGCGAACAGGTTTCGCATTTTGCCATTGCTTCGGTCGATTGCAACCCCGAAGCGCTTGGTATATACCAAAAACAGCTGGCGATGCTGACCCACATGAATACCGCCAGAATCCTGCTGGCCGACCTGCATGCCGCCGCATCGGCCGATGCGATGCTCGAACCTTTCGACCTTATTCTGACGACCTCGAACCATGTCGAAGAGCT
>Ga0116144_10004523_pt1 | contig 13146 bp, 10 predicted proteins | sample AD_UKC035_MetaG_FD_89746 | JGI IMG/M metagenome (GOLD analysis project Ga0116144, IMG submission 89746) | Active sludge microbial communities of municipal wastewater-treating anaerobic digesters from USA - AD_UKC035_MetaG | ecosystem: Engineered > Bioreactor > Anaerobic > Digestate | place: USA... | reverse complement strand
CGACGCCGCCGAACGGCTAGAATGCGCGTCCCCGAGTCCTCGTCATAGTTCAATGGATAGAACGGGCGCCTCCTAAGCGCCAGATCCAGGTTCGATTCCTGGTGACGGGACCACTCATTCGCGTTTTCGGTGTTTTAAACGGTTGGTCGCGGCTTGCTCGGCAGGCGCTCGATTCGGGGACCGGAGGCGTGCTTCCCGATCGCACGAGCCCGATGCCCCGCTACTCCCAGGTGCTGTTCGACCTCGACGGCACCCTGATCGACTCCGCCCCCGCCATCCTCGCGAGCTACCGCGACGCCTTCGCCAGCACGGGTCACCAGCCGGTGATCGCGATCGACGCGGGCATCGTCGGCCCGCCGCTGCTCGAGACCCTGCGCATGCTCGCCGGGACCACCGACATCGGGGTGATCGACGCGCTCGCAGCCGGCTTCAAGGCGAGCTACGACAGCCGCGGCTACCGCCAGACCGCGGCCTACGCCGGCGTCGACGCGATGCTGCGCCGCCTCGGCGCGGCCGGCTGCACGCTCTCGATCGCGACCAACAAGCGCCTGCTGCCGACACGACTGATCCTCGAGCACCTGGGCTGGAGCGGGTATTTCGCCGCGGTGTATGCGCTCGACCTGTTCGAGCCACGCCTGCCCGACAAGGCCTCGATGATCGCGCGCCTGCTGCAGGATCGCGGCATCGCCCGTGGCGATGCGGTCTATGTGGGCGACCGCAGCGAGGACGGCGAATCGGCCGACGCCAACCAGCTGGCCTTCATCGCCGCGACCTGGGGCTATGGCAGCCTCGAAGCGGGCGAGATGGCGCCGCACTGGCGCGCGGTGACCAGCCCGGCGGCGCTCGTCGACGCGATTCTGGGCGACGCCTGACGCTTGCGGGCATGCTCGTGCGCGCCTAGTTCCGGCCGGCGATCAGGCGCTGCAGGTACTCGACGGGGATGGCGTAGCTGATGCCCGACGGATCGGCGAGCACCTTTTCCTTGGTCGACTTCACGAACACCATGTTGAGCACGCCGATCACCTCGCCACTGGCGGGATCGTAGAGCGGGCTGCCACTGTTGCCCGGATAGGCGGTGGCGTCGAGCTGGTAGACGCGGAACGGATCGGTGGCGAGACGCCGGATGAGCGCCGGGTTGAGATCGCGAGAATTGGCCTGAGGAATCGCGATCGGCGTGATCGCCGAGACGATGCCGCGGTGCGTCACCGGGGTCATGCCGAGCACGGCACCGATCGGGAAGCCGGTGAAGGCGACCTCCTGGCCCTCGACCACGCCGCCCCCGCCGGCGAGACGAAGCGCAGGCAGCGGCGGCCCGCCTTCGAGCCGGAGCAAGGCGAGATCCTGCGCGCGCTCCGTGGCCACCACCTTCACCGGTCGCACCGCTCCGGTGAGGTCGTCGCCCGGAAGCACGATGACGAGCGCCTCCATCTTCGCGCCGTCGATCTCGTCAGGCAGGACATGGGCGTTGGTGGCGACCAGCATGCCGTCGCCGACCGCAAAGCCGGTACCACGGAACTGGAAGGCCGGGCTGCGTGTACGCTGATAGGTACCGACGGCGACGACCGAGGGCTTGACGCGCGCCAGCGTGGACGCCAGCTCGGCACGTGCGATCGGGGCCAGGGCGAGCGCGGCGGGAAGGGCGAGCGCGCAGGCCAGCAGCCGACGCCGCGCACGCGTCTCCGGGCGGGGATTCATGACTCGTGTTCCTCTTCCAGAGCGAGGCGGAGCTTGCGCAACATCGGGCTGGGGGGGACCACGCGGCTGTCGTAGGGATGGCGATCCTGACCGACGTGACGCAGGATGCGCTCCACGTAGGCACGCGTCTCGCGATACGGCGGCACCCCCCGATAGCGGTCCACCGCACCCTCTCCGGCGTTGTAGGCCGCTGCGGCGAGCGCGATGTCGCCCTCGAAATAGGCCAGCAGCCAGCGCAGGTAGGCGAGGCCGCCACGGATGTTCTGCTCGGGATCGTAGGGCTTGCCGACATTGAAGCGCTCGGCCGTGGCGGGGATGAGCTGCATGACGCCCATCGCGTTCTTGGGCGAGAGCGCGTCGGGGTTCAGGGCCGACTCGGTCAGCCCGATCGCGAGGGCGAACTCGGGGCGCACGCCGTACTTGGGGGCCAGCTCGGCGAGCATGCGCGCAACCGCCTGACGCACCGCCGGCAGGCGCGCGATCAGCGCCTCGACCGGCCAGCGCTGCACGATCTGGGTCGAAGGCGTGTGCAGGCAGTCCGGTACGTCACCGGTGTATTCGCCGGTGTACCGCAACATGCGCTGCGCATGTTCATCGCCTTTCGCGGCCGCCATCGCGAAGAGCGTGCCGGCGTAGGCGTCGTTGCGCTCGACGCCACGGCCGTTGGCGTACATCCAGCCAAGCGCGTACATGCCCTCGCTATCGCCGAGGCGCGCGGACTCGCAGTAGAGCAAGGCCGCATACGACTGGTCGCGCGGCACGCCCTCGCCGTGTTCGTAGGCCAGCGCCTCGGTGGCGAGATAGCGGGCCTGCTCGGCGAGCGCACGCTCGAACGCGCCCTCACCGGCCGCGGCGCAAACGGTCGAGGCCAGCGCGACCGCCAACCCCAGCAGCCGTGGAAGGCGCCGGAGGCGTGGCCGCGCAATCCTGCCGACCGGGACCGGGCAACTTGTCTTGTCCATGACTCTTTATCGCACACGCCACGCTGGATCGCCAACCCTGGGATCGGGGGATCAGAGCGACGCTTGCAGCGCACGCGCCTCCTGATGCATCGGGGTGCCCTCCTGCAGGCGCGGCATCAGCGCATCGAGCTGGCTGCGCGCCTCGTCCTTGCGTCCGGCCTTGGCGAGCGCCTTCACGAGGTTCAGCTGCAGCGGCAGCAAGTCGGGACCGATCGACACCGCGCGCCGCAGGTTGGCCAGGCCGGCATCGACCGCCCCGCTGGCGACCTGGATGGTGCCCACGGTATCGATGATCGCCGGGTTGTCCGGGGCGAGGCGCAGAGCCTGCTCGGCATACTCCAGCGCCTTCGGGTCCTTCGCTTCGTTGGCGGCCCAGGCCAGATTGTTCAGGATGATCGGGTTCTGCGGCGCCATCTCGGCCATGCGCGCAAAGATCCTGGCCGCATCCGCATACCGTTTCTCGCTCAGGGCCAGTTCGCCAAGATGGCCACGCAGCACGAGATCCGTCGGATTCGCCTTCAGCCACCCCTCGGACATGCGATTCGCATCGGCCCTGCGGTCTGCGCGGAGAAGGGCCGAATGCAGGCGTACCGCAGCCGTGCCTCCACCCTTGCGCTCGAGCGCCTTGCGATAAGCCTCCGCGGCATCGGGCCACTGGCTGCCCACCGCATGCACGTCGCCCTCGAGCAGGTAGCCTGCAGGAAGCTCGGGCTGCCGCGACTGGGCCTCGCGGGCAAGACGCAACGCACCCTGCGGGTCCTTGCGCTGCAGCGCCAGGGCGATCAGGCGCTGGCGGACGTCCATGGAGTCGGGGGCGATCCCCAAGGCCTTGCGCAAGGCCTGCTCCGCCGCCTGTCCGTCCATCAGTGCACGATGCATGTCCGCCAGCGCAACGAGCGGAAGCGGCGACTCGGGCAATAGCCCGACCAGCCGATTGAGCGCGGAAATCGCTTGCTGGCTGTCCCCCGCGGCGAACTGCGCGCGCGCGAGCGCCTCGATCGCGCGCGGATCGTTCGGATGCGCGGTCGCGAGCTTCTGCGCCACCCGCAGTGCTTCCGCAGGCTGCCCTTCGGAGAGATGGTGCTGGATGGTTGCCAGACCGACGACCGGGGCCCCGGGCGAGACGGCCTCGGCACGCTCCAGCGTTCCGAGCACCTCGATCGGCGCGGCGCCGGTGAGACGCTGCATCTCGGCGAAGGTCAGCAAGGCCTCGACACTCCTGGGGTCGCGATCGACCACCGCCTTGATGCGCCCGATGGCCATCTCGGGACGGCGCTCGGCCAGATCGAGCCGCGCCAGGCTGACCGCGGCGGAGAGATAGGTGGGCTGCTTCGCGAGTGCCTTCTCGAACGCTGCACGCGCAGCAGGAATGTTGCGCGTGGCCAGCATCAGCCCGCCACGAAGATTGTGCACGAGCGCATTGTCCGGCTGCTTGCGCTCGAGTTCGGCCTGTGCGGCGAGCGCCTTTTTCGCGTCGCCCCTGCGCAGATGCCCGACGACGAGGGCTAGATCGGCCTGGATGCCGCCCTCATCCATCCGGGAGGCTTCCTCGAGTTCGGTGAAGCCGGCATCCGCGTCGCCGACGGCCATGCGCGCGACCCCAAGGCGCGTTCGCGCACGCACGTCCGCCGGTGCTGCCTTCGCCGCCCGTTCGAAATAGTCCTCGGCACGCTCGAAATCCCCATTGGCGATGTACACCTGCCCTGCCAGGCCGAGCAGGCGGGCACTCGGCTGCGGAACCTGGAGCGCGGGCTGGACGAGCTCGAGCGCACGCTTCGACTCGCCGGTGGCGAGGTGCGAGGCCACCAACGCCTGGCGAGCGACGAGATTTCCCGGCGCGGCCTGGAGAACCCGGTCGAGATGGGCACGCGCGATCTCGTGATCGTTCAGCCGCAAATGCACGACGCCTGCGAGCAGTTCGGCGACGAGCAGCCCGGGCGACTCCTTGAGCACCTGCATGAGCGCGTCGCGGGCTTCCACGAGGCGATTCTCGCGGTAATCCCGCAGCGCTAGGAGGTAACGCGTGAAGGGGTGCCTGCCCACCGCCGACTTCATCGCGTCGAGGGCAGCATCGGCCTCGGCGATGGCGTTCTGGCGAAGCAGAAGGGTGACGAGCGCGTAATGGTTGGCCACCGTCCCCGGTTGCAGACGCACGGCTTCGCGCAAGGCGGCGAGCCCCTGCGACAGATCGCCGCGGGCAACGAGCAGGTCGCCGAGCAACGCATGCGCATCGGCGACCTGCGGCGCGCGTGCGATGACCTCCCGTACGGCCTCTTCCGCTGCCTTCAGATCACCCTTGATCGCCGCGGTGCGTGCGAATCCGATCCGCGCCCCGTGCTCGTCGGCGTTCGCCCCGAGCGCCTGGAGATAGGCCGCCTGCGCCTTGTCGATCTCCCGCCGCGCCAGATGCGCATCGCCCAGCGCAGCCTGGACGATGGCGATCGTCGCAGGCGCGGTCACCCGAGGATCGCCGAACTCCGCGAGAAGCCGGTCGAACTCGCCCGCCCGCACCAGCGCCGGCGCAAGTTCGGCGGCGACCGCGTCGCGCGGGTAGCCGAGCTCGAGCGCCCGCTCGAGCTCCTTGACCGCGCCAGCGACGTTGCCCTGACGCAGGTTGACCCGCCCGAGGAGAAAACGCGCCTCGGCGAGATTGGCGTTTTCCTGCAGGGCATTCTTGAGCTGGATGCCGGCCGCGTCGAAGTCCTGCTTCTCCAGAAAGGACTTCGCCGAGGCGAGCATCTGCTCGGGCGTCTCGCCACAACCGACAAGAACGAGCGCCGAGAACGCGGCGACGGCGATGCCCCGAATGGGCCGGGACCAGCGCGGGTGGTGACGGACGGTGCGGTTTTCGCTCACGAAGCATTCTCCTTCTTGAGTCCGAAGCGGCTCAATAGATCGTACAGGGAGGGGCGGCTGACACCGAGGATCTCGGCGGCGCGGGCGATGTTGCCGTTGGTGCGGGCGATGACCTTGAGCACGGCGGCACGCTCGGCATCCTCCCGGACCTGGCGCAGGTTGAAGATCGAAAGGTCTTCGTCCCCCGCCGCGAGGCCGAGGTCTTCGGCTGCGATACATTCGCCATCGGCCATGATCACCGCACGCTTGATGCAGTTTTCCAGCTCGCGCACGTTGCCCGGCCAGCGGTGCGCCTCGATCGCCGAGAGGGCGTCGTCCGTGAAGATGGGCGTGCGCCGGCCGTTCTCCTTGGCGAAGCGCTGTGCGAAGGCATGCGCGAGATAGGTCGCGTCGCCGTCGCGCTCGCGCAGGGGCGGGATTTCGATGACGATCTCGGCAAGCCGATAGTACAGGTCCTCGCGGAAGACCCCGGCCTGGATCTGCGCCTTGAGGTTGCGATGGGTGGCACACACGATGCGGACGTCGACCGGGATCTCCTCGCGCCCGCCGATGCGCTCGATCGAGCGCTCCTGCAGGAAACGCAGCAGCTTGGCCTGCAGCGCGAGCGGCAGGTCGCCGATCTCGTCGAGGAAGAGGGTACCCCCGTTGGCCGTCTCGATCTTGCCGAGGGTCTGTTTCACTGCGCCGGTGAAGGCGCCCTTCTCATAGCCGAACAGCTCGCTCTCGAGCAAGGCATCGGGAATGGCGGCGCAGTTGATCGCCACGAAGCGCTCGCGGGCGCGGGCGGAGCGCATGTGCAGGCCGCGCGCGAGGATCTCCTTGCCGGTACCGCTCTCGCCGAGCAGCGCGACCGTGGCGGAGGCCGAGGCGAGCTTCTCGATCGTGCGGCAGACCTTGAGCATCCCGGGATCGCGGGTGAGCAGTCCGGAGAGCGGGCTGCCCTCGAGCGCGGCGAGGCGGGCGTTCTCCCTCTGCAGGTCGTGCATGCGGAAGGCGCGCTCGATGGTGAGATTGAGCAGCTCGGGCTCGAAGGGCTTGGCGAAGAAGTCGTAGGCGCCCAGGCCCACCGCCTTGATCGCGTTCTCGCGGTCATGCTGGCCCGTGAGCACGATGACCTTGGTATCGGGCGCGAGCGTGAGGATCTCGCGCAGGAGCTTGAAGCCCTCGCTGACGTCGTCGGGCGCCGGCGGCAGGCCGAGGTCCATGGTCACCACCGCAGGTTCGTGTTTGCGCAGCTGCGCGATCGCGCTCTCGCGGTCGCTCGCGACCACGGTCTCGCTGGCGTCGAACGCCCATCGCATCTGCTTTTGCAGCGCGAGGTCGTCCTCGACGATCAGGAGAGTACGCTGCTTGTCTTGCGTCGAATTCACGTTCTATATGCCCATCGCGGTAGATTGCCCGTCCTCGCGCCGGATGCGGGGGAGTTCGATACTGACGCGGGTGCCGCGCCCGACTTCGCTGTCGTAGTGCAGCGCGCCACCGATCTCCTCGAGGTACTGCCGGGTCTCGTAGACCCCGATCCCCATCCCGCTCGACTTGGTGGTCTGGAAGGGACGGGACAGCCGTTCGCGGACGAATTCAGGACTCATCCCACAGCCGTCGTCCTCGACGACCACGTTCGCCCGCCCGTCCTTCCCGGCAGCGAGACTGAGAACCACCTTACCATCCTGTGCCGTGGCATCCAGTGCATTTTGCACGACATGACCGATGATTCTCTCCAGCCGCTGCGGGTGCGCACTGACCTCCACCGGCCCCGCGGCTGCGCACACGAGCTCGATCACGGGCGACTGGCCACGCTTGGACTCGCACACCGCGCGCAGCAGCGCGGGGAGATCCACCGCGCGCGGCGGGTCGATCGAGCGCTTCTCCTGCAACTGCGTCATCAGCCCGCGCATGCGCGCCTCGACGTTCGCCACCGTATCCAGCATGTCTTGCTGGAACTCGGGGTTGTCGCGGTGGCGCTGGGCGTTCTTGAGCATCAGCGACAACTGGGCGACGAGGTTCTTCAGGTCATGGACCACGAAGGCCGACATGCGGTTGAAGGAGTCGAACTTGCGTGCCTCCAGCAAGGCCTCGGCCGCGAGCATACGGTCCAGATAGCCTGCGGCCTGACGCTGCGCCGTCTTGAGGAGATCGAGGACTTCCCAGTCGATGTCGAAGGGGGTCCGCGGCGAACCCAGTACGACGAAGCCGATCAGGCGCTCGGCGGTCTGCAGCGGGATCACCAGCCATGCCTCGTCGAGCCGTGACAGCCAGTCCGGCAGCACCAGACCCTGGTAGCGTCCGGGCTGCACGCGATACTCCTCGAGGTTGATCACCCAGCCGCTGCGGGCAAGGAACCCGCACAGCGGCGAATCGAGCGCCTCGACCACGTCGATCGGGGGCTGGTTGAAGCGCGAATGCGGCCGGCACTTGCCGTAGGCATCGGCCAGCCAGAGCGACCCTCCAGGGCTCTCGACAAGATCCGACAGCGCCTTGATGACCGATTGACCCAGATCGAGACTGCGGTCGACGGTCGACAGGGCCTGGGTGAAGCGCAACCACTCGCTCCGGTAATCGTAGCGGTACGGAAAGAGGTGCTTGCTGATGAAGACCCGCAGGCGCGCGCGCACGGCGCCCGAAAACAGCAGCGCGCCGAGGACCACCAGGCCGGCGAAGAGCAATGCCATCTGCAGTGCGCGCCCCCAATCGCCGCCGAAGAAGCGCACGTAATAGGCCGCAGCGGCGATCACGAGCAAATAGAGGCCGGCGCCGGCGAGCGCGGTCGAATGGAAGACGATCTCGCGCGATACGGACATCCGCAGGGTCCACGAGGGACTGCGCGTCCCCGCGATTGCGATCAGCGGGATGAGCAGGGCGTGCGCGATGCCGCGCGCTGCCCAGACATCCGCATCGATGCGCGAGAACAGGAGGGCATCGGCGAAGAGGTACAGTTCGAAGATGTAGCCCGCCGCCAGCGCGAGGCAAAGCGGCTTCAAACCCCAGCGCGAGACGGCGGGCATGCCCCGGTAGAGCTGTTCCACAAGCATCAGGCCGACGATCGCGTGCATCAGCCAGGCACCGATCGCCGGCGCGATCGGCAACCCTCCGGTGACGCCCGCCGACTCGAGCGCGAGCGCGAGCACCTGCGCCACCACCACCGCGAGCGCCACATACGCCGGCCAGCGCATCCACCGCCCCCACAACGGGCGGGACAGCACGATCAGGAACACGTACCAGGCCGCGCCCCTGAGCAGATCGAGCGCGACGGCGAGGGCACCGGAAAACGGCCAAGCGCCCCTGGCCTCGAGCGCCGAAAGACCCGCCCACAGACCGGAAATCGCCACGGCCGCGAACAAGGCCCCACCCGGCAGCGCGCCCCGCCACGCGAGGAAGATGTACAGCGCGAAGATGAGGAAGGCTACGGCCGCAACCCCATAACTCCAGATCGCAACCTCAAGCACGCCCCTCTCCCCTGTCACGCATTCGTGCGAACTGCGCCGTACCCCCGTCCAAGCGAGCCCGCAGTCTCACGCGGCCGCTCAGTGCGCGCCTTCACCGGTCAGGACGACCCTCACCGTCTCGAAGAGGACAAGGGTATCCAGGATCAGCGAGTGGTTCTTCACGTAATACAGATCGTACTGGAGCTTCTCCGCGGCATCGTCGACCGAAGCCCCGTACTGGTAACGAACCTGCGCCCACCCGGTGACGCCGGGCTTGACGCAGTGCCGCACCGCATAGAACGGAATCTGCTGGGTAAGCTGGTCCACAAAATAGGGGCGCTCCGGGCGCGGGCCGACCAGACTCATGTCGCCCTTGAGCACGTTGAACAGCTGCGGAAGCTCATCGATACGCAGCTTGCGGATGAAACGCCCGACGCGTGTCACTCGATCGTCGTTCGAAGTCGCCCACCGCGGCTTGCCGTCCTTCTCGGCGTCACGCCGCATGCTGCGGAACTTGATGACACGGAACGGCTTCCCACCGCGTCCCACACGCTCCTGCGAGTAAAAGATCGGCGCGCCATCCTCCAGCAGGATCAACAGCGCAGTGAGCACCATGATCGGCAAGGCCACGAGCAGGAGCGCGGTCCCGACGACGAGGTCGAAACAACGCTTGACGAAGGTTCGCGTCCAGCCTTGGCGGAAGCCGTCACCATAGATCAGCCAGCTCGCCCGCAGCGAATCCAGCCTCACTTGCCCCTGCACGCGCTCGAAGAAGGTCGACAGATCGAGGATGCGCGTTCCGAGCAACTTGCAGTCCAGCAGTTCGCGCAAGGAGAGCACTCCCCCCCGACGTTCGCGCACCGCGACGATCACCTCGTCCACACGCAGGTTGCGCACCACCTCCAGCAAGCTGCCCGGTGGCAACACGGCGTGCTGCTCCACCTCGACCCGTTCGTTTCCCCCCACCGGAAGAAAGCCGACCACTTCCACGCTGCGCTGCAGCGGACGGACCAGGTCCTGTTGCACCATGCGCGCGTCACGGCCGGTACCCACGATCAGCACGCGCGGCACGAAAAGGGCAGAGGCCTGGCGCTGATTGACCAGCCCGCGGACCAGCAACAGCGAACAGAGCAACAGCAATACGCTGAGCTGCAGGGAGTGCGGGGCAATTTCGGACCACGGCAACAGCCCGAACACGAGGTAGGCCACTGGTACGCTCACGGTCAGCGACAGGGCGACGCGCGCGAAGGTCTGCCGATGGGAACGCTGATACACCGGTCGGTACAAACCCATCGCCGCATTGAGGGCGATCATGCTTGCAGCGAAGGTAAGCGCCGATGGAATGCAGATTGCCCAGTCGACCGCGCTTGTCGGCGTCACGAGTACCGCAACCGCTGCAAGCACCACCGCAAAAAGCGTCAAGGCGTCGAACAGCACCTGCTGCAGGGTGTGCGTGGGAAGGTAGTGGCTGAACACCTTCAGCATCGAGGGGCCTCTGCATGTGTTGGGAAGGGTCGGAACCCTGGGCGCCGGGAGTGCTTATCGCGGAGGGATCGCCCGGCTCCTGATCGTGCCTAAGCTTAGACAATCACCGGCAGGACACCTGTGACTCACTTCACGGCGAGGGCGGGTGGAGCAAACCGCCTCGAGCACACCGAGCAAAATCGCACGAAACGCCCGCCTGGCCTTGCGGCAAATGCGGCGGCGCAGCATCCAAGGTTGATTTTAGCATGCGAAGCTTGTAGCGTCGGTCCGTTACCGGAGCACCGTTTCACACAAGGAGAAGTACATGACTCAAGCTCAACGCGATTTCAGCGAAGTCTACGGCCTCAGTTTCGAGGACCTTCACATTGGCCGTACCGCCTCGGTCTCACGTACGGTGAGCGAGGCCGACATCCTGATGTTCGCCGGCGTATCGGGCGACACCAACCCGGTCCATCTGGACGAGGAGTTCGCTGCGAGTACGATGTTCGGCGGCCGGATCGCCCACGGAATGCTCTCCGCCGGCCTCATCTCGGCCGTCTTCGGCACCCGCCTGCCCGGCCCCGGCTGCATCTACCTGTCCCAGAGCCTGAAATTCAAGGCGCCCGTCAAGATCGGTGACACCGTTGTCGCGCGTGTCACCGTCAAGGAATTGAAGGCAGAGAAGCGCCGCGCGGTTTTCTCGACCGTCTGCACAGTTGGAGACAAGGTGGTCATGGATGGCGAGGCTGAAATCCTCGTACCGGCGCGCACCTGATCGAGCATGCCCTCGCCTCGCGCGGCTCCCTGCAGAGGCCGTGCGAGGCACCTGCAGAAATCTCGCCACCCAGCTCTAAGCCCCCGGCGAACCCACCTTCCGCCGTCTGCTTATCCCATTGAAGATCGTGTCCATCAAGTTCGATGGTGGACACGATGGATGTGGTTATCCCGCGCCGGAGTCGGCGCACGCACAGCGAAGCCGTCAAGCAGTCTGTGGTCTCGGCCTGTCGTGAGCCCGGCGTCTCGGTGGCCGGCGTGGCTCTGGCCAACGGCCAGAACGCCAACCGGGTCCACCGCTGGATGCGCGAGCGCGGCATCGAGCCACCGAGTTCTCGCAAGCCGCTCTGCGCTGAACGCCCGCCATTGGCTGAGCCGGGCTTTGTAGCCGTGCAGGTGGCTCCCGCCGTCGAAACGTTGGCGATCCGCCTCGAAGCGCAGCGTGGCAACGCCCGCATTGAGCTCGAATGGCCGCTCCAGGCCGCTGCCCGCCGACATCGATCAACCGGATGCCGACGCCTTGCGCCACCTGCTCATCGGTCAGGAGCGCGAGCTCGTGTGGCGCCAGACCAAGATCGAGCGGCTCACGCATGAGCTGGCGCTGCACAAACGTCATCGCTCCGGCGTGAAGGCCGAGCGCCTCTCCACCGAGCAGGCGCAACTCTTCGAGGAGACCGCCGAGGCCGATCTGGCGGCGATGAGCGAAGATCTCGAGCAACTTCAACCGGATACCAGCAAGAGCCAGCAGCCCAAGGGACAGGCCCGGCGCATCCGTTGCCGCCCGAGCTGCCGCCCACCGAGATCCATGACGAACCCTACTCGACCACCTGCGCCTGCGGCTGCCAGATGCGCCACATCGGCAAGGACGTCGTCGAGACGCTCGACTACACCCCGGGCCACTTCACCGTCGAGCGCCACATCCGGGACAAGTGGGCGTGCGATTCATGCGAGACCCTCGTGCAGGCACCCGTGCCGGCGCACATCATCGACAAGGGCATCCCGACTGCCGGGCTGCTCGTCCAAGTGCTGGTCGCCAGGTATCAGGACCTTTTGCCACTCTACCGGCAGGAAGGCATCTTCAGTCGGGCCGGGTTGGCGATCCCGCAATCGCCGCTGGCCCAGTGGGTGGGCCAGAGCGGCGTGCATCTGCAGCCGCTGGTCGATGCGCCGAAGACCGGCGTGCTAGCGCACCCCGTGCTGCACGCGGACGCCCCCGGTGGTGATGCTCGACCCGGGTGCGGGCAAGACGCACCACGCCTACCTGTGGTCCTACGGCGTCGGGGCGTTCGATCCGATCAAGGCGGTGGTATACGACTCCGCCGACAGCCGCGCAGGCCGTCACGCCCAGGCATTCCTGGGTGAGTGGCGCAGCACGCTGATCTGTGACGACTACGCCGAACCCAGGGGCGCTGATCGCCCTGGGCGTGAAGAAAGCCGGCTGCATGGCGCATGCGCGGCGCAAGTTCTTCGATCTCACCACCCAAGCGAAGAGCCAGATCGCCAGCGAGGCGCTCGAAGCCGTCGGTGAGCAGTATGGGATCGAACGTGAGGCAGCCGAACTGGACATCGACGCCCGGCAGCGCCTTCGGGACGTGAAGGCCCGCCCCCTCCTTGAACGCCTGCATGCGTGGTTGCTCGCGCGGCGCACCCAAGTGCCCAACCGCTCGGACATCGCCCGCGCCATCAGTCGGCGCAGCTCAACGGGCACGGGCCCTTTGCGTACCTGAAGGATGTGCTCGAATGGCTGCCGACGCAGCCCCATAGCCGGATCGGGGCGCTGCTGCCGCATCGCAGGCAGCCGGCCGCCTGCGCATGAGCGACACGACAAGATGGGTTTGCCGGGTGCTTACGACGGATCCGCGGGGGCTCAACCCCTGCGTTCTGCGTAGACGGCACGACGCCCCAGGCACGGATGTGTGCGTGGGGCGTTGTGTTGGTGTGGTTAGTCTGACGATGACCTACTTTCACGAGGG
>Ga0116144_10004518_pt1 | contig 13151 bp, 7 predicted proteins | sample AD_UKC035_MetaG_FD_89746 | JGI IMG/M metagenome (GOLD analysis project Ga0116144, IMG submission 89746) | Active sludge microbial communities of municipal wastewater-treating anaerobic digesters from USA - AD_UKC035_MetaG | ecosystem: Engineered > Bioreactor > Anaerobic > Digestate | place: USA... | reverse complement strand
TCTTCCCGGGTAAATTTCCGGACTCCATTTGATGTGGTTTTCATGTCCATAATTACTAAAATTTTTTTGTAACTATGTCTGAAAATTTAGGGGGCTGTTTCAGGGGGCCTGCCCCGGGCAGCATTTGAGAATTGGTAGTAAGGGGGCCTGCCCCCAGAAGGCAATTGAGAATTTGAAGTCAGGGGGGACAGGGGCGTTAAAGAAATCTCTGTACTCAATCAAGTAAGTCAGGGGGGACAGGGGCGTTGAAAACATTTTCTATAAAATTTCTGACCCATCTCTGTACTCCTTACCAAAAGCAGGGAAGATTGTTTTAATTTAGGCATACTGCCATGATCCTTGGTGCCCCTTCAGGGGACAGGGGCGTTGGAAATATTAATATGAAGTTCCTTTTAGTATTAGTTCTCCGACCCCTGACCCCTCAAGGGGAACCAGACCCTTGGCATCCGAAATAAATTTTATTTGATCCATCTCTGTGCTTATTCCGGTAAGGGCAAGAAAGATTGTTTATTTGAGTACACTGCCAGGATCCTTCGTTCCCCTTCAGGCCTGCCCCCAGAAGGCATTTGAGAATTAGAAGTCAGGGGGGGCAGGGGCGTTGAAGAAATCTCTGTACTCAATCAAGGAAGTCAGGGGAGGCAGAGGCGTTGAAGATATGGGGGATCAGAGGCGTTGAAGATATTTTATGTGAAGTCCTCACCTCTGACCTCTGACCTCTGACCTCTTACTGCCAGGATCCTTGGTCCCCCTTCAGGCCTGCCCGACCAGTATTTTTTGAGAAAAGGTGGTCAGGCGGGCCTGCCCCGGACTGCATTTGAGAATTGGTAGTCAGGGGGGACAGGGGCGTTGGAAATATTAATATGAAGATTCCTTTTTGGATTATTCTCCGACCCCTGACCCCTCAAGGGGAACCAGACCTCTGGCATTTCGGAATAATTTAATTGACCTACCCCTGTATTCATTCCGACAAGGGAAAGGACAATTGTTTTAATTTAGATATACTGTCAGGATCCTTGGTTCCCCTTTAGGGGACAGGGGCGTTAAAGAAATCTATATACTCAATTAAATACTTCAGGGGAATCAGAGGCTTTGAAGATATTTTATATGAAGTCCTCACCTCTGACCTCTAACCTCTGACCTCTGACCTCATACTGCCAGGATCCATGGTTCCCCCTTTAGGGGACAGGGGCGTTCAAAAAATCTCTGTACTCAGTCAAGTAAGTCAGGGGGGGCAGGGACGATGAAAAACAATTTATATAAAATTTCTGACCCATCTCTGTACTCCTTACCAAGGGCAAGGATGACTGTTTTTATTTGATATACTGCCAGGATCCTTGGTGCCCCTTCAGGGGACAGGGGCGTTAAAGATATTTATAATCAATTATAGGTATACCGTAAAGATCTTTGGCTCCACATTCAAATAAACCCCCGCTCCAGGCGAGGACGACCTCGAGCAACCGTAGATAAAGTCCCCCGGTAAATCATTTCCCAGACCTTCCAATCCAAAAAATTTTAATATTTTCCCAGCCCATTCCCTTAAAGGGCCAGCGCCTTTATCGGGAATGTCCTAAAAAACCGATATGACCTGGTCTTACAATACTAACTACCCCGGCATTGATGATTTGCGCAATGCGGCCAGAAGACGCATCCCCCGCTTCGCTTTTGAATACCTCGACGGCGGATGCAACGAAGACGTCAACCTCGGAAAAAATACCTCGGATATCCGGGAAGTGGAGCTCAAACCTTACTACTTGGGCGCCTATACCCCATCCGACCTGAAAACAGAACTCTTCGGCCAGGTCTATGACGCCCCCTTTGGGATCTCCCCCATCGGCCTCCAGGGACTGGTATGGCCCAACAGTCCTGAAATCCTGGCCCGGGCGGCGACCGAACATAATATTCCATTCACCCTGAGCACGGTGAGCACCTCCAGCATCGAACGGATCGCGGAGATCACCGGAGGAAAGGCCTGGTTTCAACTTTATTATCCAAGCGCGGAGGAGGTGAGGACGGATATCCTTCGCCGGGTTGAAGCGGCCCAACTGCCTGTATTAGTGTTGTTGAGTGATGTACCCACCTTTGCCTTCCGGCCGAGGGATATCAAAAACGGACTCGCCCTCCCACCCCGGATGACCCTGAGGAATATCTTCCAGATCCTGGGTAAACCGAACTGGGCGCTGCGGACCCTGTATCATGGGGCGCCTAATTTCGCAACCATGAAACAATATATGCCCGGCGGCCTCAATATGAAACAACTCGGGCAGTTTATGAATATGACTTTTTCCGGTCGACTCAGCGAAGAACGCATCGGCCCGATCCGGGACCGCTGGAAAGGTAAACTGGTGATCAAAGGGGTGGCCAGTGAAGAAGATACCGAAACCGCCATCCGGCTCGGCGTCGACGGCATCATCATCTCAAATCACGGAGGCCGGCAACTGGATGCCGGGGAATCCACCCTGCATTCCCTGGTCGCCCTGCAAAAGAAGTACAAAGGCAAAATCAAGATCATGCTCGACAGCGGGGTGCGCACGGGGCCTGATATCGCCCGGGTCCTGGCCTCCGGCGCCGATTTTGTATTCCTGGGCAGGACCTTTATGTATGGGGTGGCAGCCCTGGGCAATGAAGGAGGGAACCATACCATCTCGATTCTGAAAATCCAGCTCAAACAAATCCTGGAACAGGTCTGTTGCACCCATCCTTCCGAACTTTACCGGCACCTGATCCCAAAATGAAATCGTAAAAACATGGATAGCATCGCAGAGGAAATCATTCACACCGATGAATTTGAACGCCAGCCCGTTCCCCCCTCCCGCTGGAAGGACTGGAAAAGTTTCCTGGGCATGTATGCCGGGGAACATGTGGCGGGAACGGAGTTTATGATCGGGCCTTTATTCCTGACCTCAGGGGTGAGTGCTTTCGACCTCATCGTCGGCTTGTTGCTCGGCAATTTTATGGCCGTCATTTGCTGGAGATTCCTGACGGCTGAGATTGCAGTGAAAAACAGGCTTACGCTCTATTATCAACTGGAAAAAATCTGCGGTAAAAACCTGGTGACCTTTTACAATATCGCCAACGGGGTCTTGTTTTGTTTCCTTGCCGGGGCCATGATCACCGTATCGGCCACGGCCGTGGGCATTCCTTTCAATATGGAAATGCCCAAACTGGAAGATACCCTGCCCAATAGCCTCACCTGGGTCATTATTTGCCTGGTCCTGGGCGCCCTGGTGTCCATCATCGCCGCCAAAGGATATAATACTGTGGCCAAAGCCGCCAACTGGATGGCCCCCTTTATCGTCATTGCTTTTATGGCCTGCGGCATAGTCGCCCTGGGCCAGCTGGGGGTCAAAAACTTTTCCGATTTCTGGGCCATCTGGGGCACCGGCTCAGAGCCCTTTCCCGGCCAAATAAAATATACCTTCTGGCACGTTACCTTATGGTCCTGGTTTTGCAATGCGGCCATGCATATCGGCATGTCCGACCTCTCCGTACTTCGCTTTGCCAAAAAAGCCAGCGTAGGCTGGACTACGGCGGCGGGCATGTATGTAGGACATTACCTGGCCTGGATCGCTGCGGCGCTCCTGTATGCCGTCTATCTCAAGTCACCGGAGGCCCAAGGCATGCTTTCTGCCGGCGTCGCGCCACCCGTTGCTCCTGGGCCCCTGGCCTATAATGCACTTGGCGTGATCGGCTCCCTCACCGTCATTCTCGCCGGCTGGACCACCGCCAATCCTACTATCTACCGGGCAGGCCTGGCCTTCCAGGCGATCATCCCCAGGGCGTCCACCTTTTGGGTGACCATCCTCGCCGGCGCCATCGCCACCATCGCCGGGATCTTCCCCGCCTTTGCCATGAAACTCCTGGGTTTTGTAGCTCTTTATGGTTTTATCCTCGCTCCCGTCGGGGCCGTCATAGTCTTCGAGCATTTTTTCGCAGGTAAAGCCGATATAGAAACCAATTACGCGGAAAAGAAAGGCATTCACTTCAACCTCGCCGTACTCCTGGCCTGGGGGCTCAGTTTTGGGATCTTCTACTCCATTTCGGTATCCCAGGGGGTATTTCTTTCTTTCCTGACTCTGCCGGCCTGGTTGTTGTGCGGCTTGCTGCATCTTGGGATTAGTAGGTATATGCAAAAGCGGTGAATGGTGGATGGTGGGTGGTGGATGGTGGGTGTCACTCTAACCTCTGACCTCGCACCTCTAATCTCTGAGTGTTGAAGATCCTCTATGTGAAGTTCCTTTTAGTATTAGTTCTCCGACCCCTGACCCCTAAAGGGGAACCCAACCCCTGGCATTTCGGAATAAATTTAATTGACCTATCCCTGTACTTATTCTGACAAGGGCAAGGATGATTGTTTTTATCTAGGTATTCTGCCAGGATCCTTGGTCCCCCTTTAGGGGTCAGGGGCGTTGGAGTTTTTAATAGGTAGTACTCCGACCCCTGTCCCCCACCTGCTAATTCTCAAATCCTAAATTTGGGGCAGGCCCTGAAGGGGAACCCGACCCTCGACATTTCGGAATAAATTTAATTGACCTATCCCTGTACTTATTCTGACAAGGGCAAAGTCCGGTTGTTTTTAATTTAGGATGCATTCAGAAGCTTGTTTCCCCCGTGGGGGACAGGGGCGTTACAGATCCTTTAAGTTAAGTTACCCTATCTCTCACCTATGTCCTCTAACCTCTAACCTCTGACCTCTGACCTCTTACCTCTTACCTCTAACCTCTAACCTCGCACCTCTAACCTTTTTATCTTAACTTTGGAAATACAAAATCACTCATCATGGGTATCCTCGATCCTCTCAAAAAACTTCTTTTCGGCGTCAAAGGCGTCACCAAGCACCAGGCTGAAAAAGCGGTGGACTTCACCAAAGAAAAGGGGGAAGAATTGTTTGACAAAACTTCCGAGTTTGTAAAAGAAGCAGGTGAAAAAATAGGGAAGACCGGAGCAAAGATCCTCGAGAAAGTGGATGATCTCTGGGATACCACCCCAAAACCCGAAACCCCCTTTGAAAACAAACCGGAGGAGCCCGCCAAACAACCCGCCTCTGAATTTGTGGAACCCATCCGGAAAACCATGGGCCAGGCCGGAGAAAAGATCGCAGAAGGGGCCTCAAACCTAAAGGAAGAAGCCAAAGAACTGGGCGGCAAGGTGGTCGAAGCCACGGATGATTTCTGGAAAAAAGCGGAACAGTTTTCCGAAAACATCACCGATAAAGCCAAAACAAAAGGCTCCGAACTGTATGAAAAAGCCAAGACGGTGGTGGAAGAACAAGCAAGGAGTATCAATCAGAAAATTGACGAGTTTATAGAAAAAGAAAAAGCCCTGGAAGCCAAGGAACCCAAAGGCGAATTCGGGGAAAAACCCATTTCGGAAAACAAAAACCTCACCGACCCGCTGATGGGTAAACACGAGGACTTTTTTGACAAAGCCAAAAAATTCCTGGACGATCAGGACAAGAAAGGACAAAAGCCTATCAATGTTGAAGTAAAAAAGGTGGAGCCTGCACCGGCGGAAGAAAAACCGCTCGACCCCAAAGACCAGAAACAACTCAATGACCTGCTGTCCAATTCCACGACCCCAAAACCGGATGATCACATCGAAGACGCCGATATCGTGGATGAAGGGCCTAAAACCTGAGTCATGAATTTTAATGCCCTTTCCAGGCAAAGGGAAATTTATGTCCATGGGGTGGCCGGGATCAAACCCCTTATTCCTATTGATTTTCCTTCCCTGGAACTGGCCGCAAAACAGAAGCTTTCCTCAGAAGCATTTGCCTACATCGCGGGCGGTGCCGGCCTCGAGTTTACCATGCAGGCCAATCGCTCAGCCTGGGATAAATATGCCATCGTCCCGCGCATGTTGAAATCGGTGGGAGAAGCAACACTTTCAAGGACACTACTCGGGCATTCCTATCCCCTGCCCTTCTTCCTCAGCCCCATCGGCGTCCTGGAACTGGCCCATCCGGAAGGGGACCTCGCCGTAGCCCGCGCCTGCAAAGAGACGGGGGTGCCCATGATGGTTTCCAACCAGGCCTCCCACTCCATGGAAGAGATTTCAAGGGTATTGGCCGGCAGTCCCTGGTTTTTTCAGTTGTATGTCAGCCGTTCCGATGAATTGGTGAGCAGTTTTGTAAAAAGGGCCGAACAGGCCGGGGCAAATGGATTGGTGATCACCCTCGATACCACCATGCTGGGCTGGCGGCCCCGTGACCTCAACCTGGCTTACCTGCCCTTCCTTCAGGGCAAAGGCATTGCGCAATATACCAGTGATCCTGTTTTTCAAAAATTATGCAGGGAACTGCCACCGGATCAAAACAAAAAGAAGATCAACCTGCACAGCATCGCCGGCCTGCTGCGACTGGCCGCTAAAGTTCCCGGCCCTTATTTTGAAAATCTCAGAGGGAAAGCGCTGGATCAGGTGCGGACCTTTACTTCCATTTACTCCCGGCCGGACCTTGATTGGGAAGCGATCGAAAAAATTAAATCAAGCACCCGTCTTCCCGTCATCCTCAAAGGCATCCAACATCCGGATGATGCAGTCCGGGCCATGAATGCCGGGATCGACGCCATCTACGTGTCCAATCACGGGGGAAGGCAGGTGGATGGCGCCATTGGATCAATAGATGCCCTGGCAGCAATCAGCCCGGTGGTGAAAAATAAAATCCCTGTTTTATTTGACAGCGGTATTCGCTGCGGAGCAGATATCCTCAAGGCACTCGCATTGGGCGCCTCGATGGTGGGCATTGGCAGGCCTTATGCTTATGCACTGGCGCTCGCCGGAGCAAGGGGCGTTGAAGAATTGATCCTGAACCTGGCCGCGGATTTTGAATTGACCATGGCCCTGGCGGGGGGGCAGGAGCCAATGGTCAATGGTCAATAGTCAATAGTCAATCTCGCATATCGCTGCTGGCATCTCGCTACTGGCATCTCGTATCTCATCAAGTATTTTTGCTCCCTTAACCATTGACCCTTAACCGTTCACCCATATACCTAAAGGTCAGTAATTAGAAGATCAGGCCTAACTCAGTACAGCTTCTAATTCCCCCTTCCATCTCACAAATCCATCCACCAGTGCCGAATAATCATGGTAAATGCGGTGGTAATGCTCATCGGCGTTCTGGATATAGGCCGTTTTACCCTGCACTTTAATGGTTTCGATGATCTTTTCGACCTTCTGCATGGTCCGCTTTAATTCCGACAGGTCCTTTTCAATATGCCAGACATAGGTGGCTTCGGCGGTGTCCAGGGTCTCCCAGACCACATGGTATTTTTTTTCGCCTTCGATGAGAAAAAGGAAAGAAAAGGGATGCAGGATAAAACGCAATTTCATGATCCGGTGGGCATGGTTGGAGGACAGGAAACGGAGTTGTTTATAATGTTTTGAAGAGGAAATGTCCAACAGGTCCTGAAGCAACTCTTTTTCGTCCTGGTAAAAAAGGCCGGGTTTGATTTTCTGATCGGTGGCCGCTTCGAAATATTCATCCATGGTGAAAAGCGATTTGTCCACCTCGGCGGCTATCTTTTTTTTCGGGAGGGCCTTCACCCATTCCAGTTTTACCGAATCGATCAGGTCCCGGTCGATGCGAGCGATTTCAGGGGAATAGGCCTGCAGGTGGACGATCCGGTGATCTTCCAGTTCGTACCGGACCCGGACTTTTATTTTTTTGGCCTTGAGGATCTTTCCGAAATAATTTTTGATGGCGTCAAATTCGGGCCTGAGATGATCGTTGTAGATCTTTACTTCCACACGGCGCCCAAGTTTGGCGGATTTGCACAACACCTGGACGGCCCCGAAGGCGAAGCGCAGGTCCTTCCAGAAAAAGCCATATTCCTCCTGCAGCGTTTGCTTCTCAGCGGGTCCCGGGAATCCTGCGGGACCTTCCTGCCCATCCGGAGTTCCGGGCTCGTCCGGAAAACCCGGCATCAAATACGACCATTCCGATTCTTCAGGGATCGCACGGTTTGGTTTGCGATGTTCACCTCTTCCTTCCCCATCGCGCAATACCGGTTCAGGTCCCTTCATGCAGGACAATAATTTTTGCGTATCGATGGACCGGAAAACGACACTTTCCACCCCGTCCAGGGCATCCGCGACCATGTCCTGATATTCCGTGAACGCCGAATAATCGGGCGCGTACCGGAGGACTTCCACAAACAGTTTTTTCTCTCCCGCATTATAAGAAAGGATGCGGCAAACCAGGTGGGCGCCCCGCTCAAATCGTTTGACAAAACCGGGCAGATTCAACCGGTCCAGGTTCAGCGCTTTTGAGTCGGTGAGAAAAGCCTGCTCCTGGATAAAATTAATCACGATCTCTTCTCCTGCCTTCATGGAACCAATAGTCAATAGTCAATAGTCAATAGTCAATAGTCGATAGTCAATGGTCAATAATCAATAGTCAATGGTCAATAATCAATAGTCAATGGTCAATAATCAATAGTCAATAGTCGATAGTCAATAATCAGTGGTCAGTAGCCAGTAATCAATAGTCACCTGTATTTTTGCTCCCTTAACCTTTAACCCTTCACCGTTCGCCTTTCTCGCCTCTCGCTTCTCGTATCTCGCTACTGGCATCTCGAATCTCATCAAGTAGTTATGCTCCCTTAACCCTTAACCCTTAACCTTTTACCTTCTAATCGACGACGATTTCATCGATGGACATATAAGGCGCCCTTCCCGCACCGGGATGCCATTCCGGAGTCACACCGATGGTCACCGCTTTGATTTTGACATAGCGCGCGGGCCGGGGTGAAAAATTCAGGATAAAATCCCTTTGCTGAGCCCCGTACTGATCAATGGGCAGGGTGTTTTGGACCGTGCCGGCCAGTTCAAACTGGGTCCCGTCTACGGAAGTGTAATACTCCACCTGTTTGGGGAAAATGCGGAGCCACATGGCCAATTGATAATAAGCGGATTCCATCCTGCTTACCGTTTTGACTTCTTCCAGGTCCACGATGGCTTCGAGGTCCTGGCCCTGGAAGGTAATCCAGTTGTAGGCGTAATCGTGCCCGCCCCGGATGCCATCCGTGAGCATTGAGGCGGACTGGGTGGAAATTTTGGTCGTGTCCGGGCTGATCAGCCTGATTTTTTTACCATAGGCCAGGTGTTCCTTCATGCCGTGATAAAAAAGACGGTACATGGATGCACGGTATTCTTCGGGCGAGGTGCTCCATTCCTTCACCCGGGTCACCCCCTGGCGGATGCATAAATCGGCAAAAGGATCGATCAGGCTGCGGATATCCGGCCTCACTTCCCAACCGTTATCCTTTTTTATGAAGAGCCCTCCTTCTCCTTTGTAATTCTTTTTGGCAATTTCCATCGTGGCAAACTGTATGGGGATCCGCGCGATCCGGACCCGCTCCAGGACCTCCGGTTGGCCGGCCACAGCCTGCTCCGCAGCGTCAAAGAGATTATTGTACCGTTCCATCAATGCGGGACTGAGGTAACTGTCGGCCGCTTCGTTGGGGCCTCCAAAAATGCGCAGGGGCCGTCCGGATTGCAACAGAGCTTCCCGCATGACATCGATATAATGCCGGATAAAGCCTCCCGCCGCACCGTAATAGCCGTTGAGAAAATCGTTCATCAGTGTGTCCACATTCTGATCGGGATCCCACATCAGTTTGGTCAGGAGATAAGATCTGAGTTCGGCAAATTCGCCGCCCACTTCCCGATTGCCCTGTTCAAACATGGCATTGACGTTGTGTTTTACGAACAACTGTAAATTCGGCTGGAGGACATGAAGGTTGGGAAAGGGGCTGAGTAAATTGGGGAACTGAATGACATAGTCCCAGATGATGATGTCCTTGGAAATCTTCCCCCAGTCGGCCAGGTCCTTTGCAAAGTCGGCGCTGGCGCTGTCCTGGTCGATGGCCTTGTGCCGCAGGGCTTCAATGCTGCACAACATGATGTTGACATTCTCCAGGGGCCTCAGGTTTTTGGGAGCATGCCGTCCGTATTCATAAGCCAGGGTGGAGATCATCTTGTCCGGAAACTGGGCAGCCACCTGGTTGACAAATCGGATGATCGATCCGGACGGCGAGCCCTCCTGCTCATCGATGGCCTTGCACTGGCCGCAGGTACAATAATCCCGGTTGTCGTTCTGGCTTACGGACCAATAGGTCGCTTCGGGATTCTGGGCGATTTTTTTCCGGAGGTTCTGAATGGTGATGTTCAACACTTCCGGGTTAGACAGGCAGGGTTGGGTGGGTATTCTTTTGCCCCTTACCTCTGCATAATATTCCGGATGTTCCTTATAATGAATTTCGGGGGGGATCAGCTCATTGAAGGTATGTACCCACATGCCCCAATCCGGGCGACCCCCGTTTTCATCGTGATCCAGTTTGTGCCAGTCGGTGTATTCTTTGTTCCAGGTCACTTTATAATGGGTAGTCCGGAATTCGATCTTTGGGACCTGCTGGTCGTAAATATGATCCAGGCTGATATTCTTTTGTTTCGGAATGATTTTCACTTTAGGCGTGTACATCCTGCAACCGAGGTATTTCTCCAGGAAGGAATAGACCCCGTACAGGGTACCTTTTCCGGTACCTCCGGCGATGATCAGCCTCATACTGTCCGTCCGGATCAAAAACCCGTCCTCTTTCAGGGCATTCAGGTCCACCGCTTTCCCCAACTGGTTCAATCGCTCGTTCTGCCCCAGTACGATTTCAAATTCGTTTATACCCTGGTCCGACCGGATGACCGGCAATGCGGCCTCAGAGACCTCCAGCAAATAAGATTGCAGCACCTCCGCCGCCTGTTCTTCATAAGCGCTGGCATGTTCGGGTAGGAGGATCCGGTAACGGCTCATCCCTTCCTGGGTGAGGACAATGGGTTTGGGTGCCGGCGCCATCACCGGTACGACTGCCGTTTTTTGTTTCCTCTTTCTCGCCTGTGCTTGCAGGTCAAAGAAAGTCACTAATAATAGGGACACCATGAGGCCCCTCCAGGCCATGCGCCCCAGGCCTCCGGTTAAAATGAATCTGATCATATGAATATGGACTTTGGAAAAACAATATACAGCTTTCGACTATCAGCAATCAGCTTTCAGCTTTCAGCAATCAGCAATCAGCTATGAGTACTCATGCTCCTTTCGCCGTTTCCCTTTCTCCATTCCTCCCTTTCTCCCTTCCTCCCTCCCGCGGCTGCGGGACTCCCTGCCTCCGGCAGCCTCAGCTCTTCCCCGTCTTCGCCGCCTCCCTTTCCGTCGAAATAAACGGAATAGGACTCTTGCGGATAAGCTCATTGAGTTGTTTCAACTCCTCCCCGGTGAGATTGGAGACCGCTTGTTTCAGGCTAATCCATTCGTTGATCAGTTCCCTGGCTCGGGTCTTTTGCCCCTGGGTCACCGGAGGGAGGCTCTCATCGACCACATCCATGATGTGTTTGAGCTTGGCGTCGAGCTGATTTTCAAAATTGATCACATCCTGGAAGGTTTTAGTGCGCGGCTGGACCATTTTATTTTCCAGGCTGTCGAGTTTGCGGCTTAAATTTCCTGCCAAGGTCTTAATGTCCTGGTCTTGGAGATCCGCCCTCTTCGTAAACCCGCCGATCTGATCTTTGATATACCGGATTCGTTTTACCTGGTCGTAAACATCATCCAACGATGATTTTAATTCCCGGAGCAGGGATTGCTGTTCGTTATACTGATCAGGAGTGGTCTGATGTCTGGGATCGGCCCTGACTTCAATATCCCGGTTTGCGGTTTCATTTCCATAACTGACTTTTACCCTGTATTTCCCGGGGGCAAGCCGGTATCCGCTGTTGCCCCCCAAGACCAAGAGGCCCTCCGGCAATTCCTGGGCTTCGGTCCTGAAGTCCCAGACCAGGCGGTTCATGGCTGAATCCCTGGGGGCTTTTTTAGGAGCGGTTTTCTCGGAAGAGGCATAAGATCTGATGATATTTTCTTTTTCATCCAGGATTTGAATGGTTACCTGGTCGGCGGTATCCTTTATATTCAGATGATAATAGATCACTACTCCCGCCGGGGGATTCAGGCCCAGTCCGGGATATTCATTACCCATGCCCCCGCCAAACCGGTATGCGGGCTCAGGCTGGTAAACCACCAACTTTTGACTCAGCAGGTCCGGCTGGTATTCGTGGAGCGGTTTGAGATCATCCAGGATCCAGAAAGAACGGCCGGCGGTGGAGACGATCAGATCCCCCTGGTGTACTTTGAGGTCGGTGATGGGAACCACCGGAAGGTTTAGTTGAAAAGGTTGCCAGTGGGCGCCGCCGTTGAATGAGATGTACATGCCCGTTTCCGTACCCGCGTAAAGCAGGTCTTTCCGGGCAGGGTCCTCACGCACCACGCGCATATGGGCTTCCTCCCCTATTCCCCGGGTGCGAAGCGTCCAGGTTTTGCCATAGTCCCGGGTGATGTAGATATATGGGGTGAAATCATTGAATTTATACCTGGTAAAGGCCACATAAGCCGTTCCGGGATCGTGGGGCGACGCTTCAATGGAATGCACCAGCCCTTCTTTCAGGTCGGCCGGAGTAACATTAGCCCATGATTTCCCGCCATCCCTGGTCACATGAATCAGGCCGCAGTCAGACCCTGCCCAAAGGACACTGGATTCAAGCGGGGATTCGGCCAGGCAGGCCAGGGTATTGTAGTTTTCTCCTCCCGCTCCTTCACTGGTGATGGGCCCCCCGCCCTGTCCCTGTTTGGAGACTTCATTTCGGGTCAGGTCGGGACTGATCTCCGTCCAGCTGATGCCCCGGTCTTCTGATTTCAGGACTTTGTTTCCTCCGTGGTAGATCGTTTTGGGATTGAATTTGGATACGAGAATGGGCGCGTTCCAGTTGAACCGGTACTTCTGGTCCGCCGGTTTGGTGCCCAGGCCCAGGAATGAATAAGCCATCACATCCTTTACCTCCCGGGTTTCCCAGTCGTATTCTTCAATAATGCCCTGGTAACAACCCGCATAGATGTATCTCGGATTGTCCGGGTCGAAGGCCGGCCAGGCGCTCTCGCAACCTGAAATGACCACCCAGTCTTTACCCGAAATGCCCGGGCCCGCGGTCCTGCTCTGGATCGCCATGGCCGTATTGTCCTGCTGGCCTCCGTACACCCAATAAGGAAAGCGGTGGTCTGCATTTACCCGGTAAAACTGGGCGGTCGGCTGATTGGATTGTTCACTCCAGTTGAGCCCGCC
>Ga0116144_10004514_pt1 | contig 13162 bp, 8 predicted proteins | sample AD_UKC035_MetaG_FD_89746 | JGI IMG/M metagenome (GOLD analysis project Ga0116144, IMG submission 89746) | Active sludge microbial communities of municipal wastewater-treating anaerobic digesters from USA - AD_UKC035_MetaG | ecosystem: Engineered > Bioreactor > Anaerobic > Digestate | place: USA... | reverse complement strand
GATGGATGCCCTGGTGGATCCCCGGCAGCGTCCGGCCCTGCTGGAACGCATCCGCCGTGAAGCCGATGTTGAACTTCAGCGCGACCGGCCCGGCCAGGCCGCCCCGCCATCGTCCCGGCGCTCAGGCATCAGCCCAGCCTTGAACATCCCACGTCCGCCTCACTGGGGGATACGCGTGGTGCGCGCCATGCCGCTGGAAGCGGTCTTCACCTGTCTGAACCGGAATGAACTCTTCCGGCTCTCCTGGGGGGCCAAGAACGCCCACGGGGAGGACTGGACAAAACTTCAGGCTGAATACGATGCCCGCCTGGAGGAGATGCGCCGGGCGGCACTGCGGGAGGGCTGGCTCAAGCCGCAGGGCATCTACGGCTACTGGCCGGCGCAAGGGGACGGCAATGATCTCATTATCTATGATCCAGCTTCCGTGGAGGTCGGCCGCCCCACCGAATTGGTGCGGTTAAATTTTCCCCGCCAGAGCGCGGGCGAGTATCTTTGCCTGGCGGACTATTTTCTGCCGGTCGATTCCGGCATTATGGATGTGGTGGCCCTGCAGGTGGTCACCGTCGGTGCGGAGGCCACCGAGCGCTTCGACCAGCTGCAGGCAGCCGGAGAATACAGCACAGCCTACTTCACCCATGGACTGGCAGTACAAATGGCCGAAGCCGCGGCGGAATATCTGCACCAGCACGTGCGGCGGGAATTGGGTCTACCCGCGGCCCAGGGAAAACGTTATTCCTGGGGCTACCCGTCCATCCCGGAGCTGGCTGACCATGAAAAGGTGTTTGCGCTGCTGCCGGCCGGACGGGAACTGGGCATGAGATTGACCCCGGCCTACCAACTGGTGCCGGAGCAGTCCACCGCAGCCATCATTCTGCACCACCCCCAGGCGCGTTATTTCAATATCGGCCAGAGCCGGGTGGATCAATTGATGACCGCCGCAGGGCAGGAACCGGAATAAGGAGCGTGCCATGAAATCCTCCTCCTTTACTGAATTACTCCACACCCCACACCCCATTCTATCCGACGGGGCCATGGGGACCCTGTTGCACCAGCGCGGGGTGAATTTTGAACAATGTTTTGACCTGCTGAACCTGGACAACCCGGCCATGGTGGCCGCCATTCACCGGGAATACATCGAAGCCGGTTCGCAGATGATCCAGACTAACACCTTTGGCGCCAACCGGTTCAAGCTGGCCCAGCACGGGCTTGAAAACCGCACCGCAGAGATTAACGCCGCGGCGGTGGAACTGGCCCGGCGGGTCATCCTGGCGTCCTTCAAGGAGATCCTCATCGTCGGTGATGTCGGTCCGCTGGGGGTGCGGTTGGCTCCCTTTGGCCGGGTGCAGCCTGAGCAGGCCCGCCAGGCATTCAGCGAGCAGATTGGTGCCCTGGCCGAGGCCGGGGTTGATCTACTCATCATCGAAACCATGACCGACCTTTATGAAGTCAAGGAAGCCGTCGCGGCAGCCCGGCAGGTCGCGCCGCAATTGCCCATCATCGCCTCCATGACCTTCACCCGGGATGACCGCACCCTGCTGGGGGATAGCCCGGCCAAGGTGGCACGGTTTTTGCAGCAAATCGGGGCGGAGGTCATCGGGGTCAATTGTTCCGGCGGGCCCAGCCAGATTTTATCGATTCTGCGGCAGATGCGCCAGGCGGTTCCGGAGGTGGGCTATTCGGTGATGCCCAATGCCGGCTGGCCGCAGCAGGCCTCCGGGCGGATCATGTACCCGGCTGCGCCCGAATATTTTGGCGAATATGCGCTCACCTTCTGGCAGGAGGGGGCCCGGGTCATCGGAGGCTGCTGCGGCACCACCCCCGCCCATTTGGAGGCCATGCGGCGGGCCAACGATTCAGCCCCCCAAACCACCGCCCAACCGGCCTTCAAGATTGCCGTCTTGGATCGGGAGGAGGAGCCGGCAGTCCAGCCGCCCACCCAGCTGGCCGAAAAAATAGCCGCCGGTCGTTTTGTCATCGCTGCGGAGATGGATCCGCCGCGCGGGCTGTCCACCCACAAGCTGCTGGCCGGGGCCAGCCTGCTGAGCGATGCCGGTGCGGATGTGATTGACGTGGCCGACAGTCCGATGGCGCGCATGCGCATGAGTCCCTGGGCTGTTTGCAGCCTGATCCAGAAGCAAATCGGCGTCGAGACGGTGCTGCATTTCCCCACCCGGGGCCGTAACCTGCTGCGGGTGCAGGGGGATCTGTTGGCCGCCCATGCCCTGGGGGTCCGCAACGTCTTTGTGGTCATGGGTGACCCCACCGCCATCGGAGATTACCCGGATGCGATGGACAATTACGATCTGGTGCCCTCCGGTCTGATCAAACTGATCAAGCAGGGTTTTAATGAAGGCATTGACCACGCCGGCATGGACATCGGCCAGCCAACCTCCTTCTTCGTCGGGTGTGCCTTGAATTTGACCGCCGGCAACCTGGATGACGAGGTGAAAAATTTGCGGCGCAAACTAAAGGCCGGAGCCGACTTCATCCTGACCCAGCCGGTATTCGATGTCGCCCGGGCGGCACAAGCCCTGCAGACCATCCGGGCTGCCGTGGATGGGCAGCCTGTGCCCATCCTGATCGGCATTCTGCCGCTGGCCTCGGCCCGCCATGCCGCCTTCTTGCATCATGAAGTGCCCGGCATCCTCGTCCCCGAGGGGGTACGGACCCGGATGGAGAGCGCCGGTGAAAATGCCCCCCGCGCGGGAATTGAAATTGCGATAGAATTGGTGGCACAGATGCGCTCAGCCGCACCCATTGAGGGCATCTACATCATGCCCGCCTTCAGCCGGTTTGATCATGCCGCTGAAGTAATTGAGGCGGTGCGGGCGAGTGAACCGGGCACGTAACTTTCTGAACCGGGCCTTCTGCACATCGCCTTCTGCACATCGCCTTCTGCACGTCGCCTTCTGAACGTAGCCTTCTGAACGTAGCCTTCTGCACGTAACCTTCTGCACGTAACCGTCTGTTGGAGATCACCCATGCTGCTGACCATTGATATCGGCAATACCAACCTGACCTTCGGGCTGTATGACGGCGCGGCCTTGGGGCCGCACTGGCGGCTGGCGACAGACCATGAACGCATGCCGGATGAGTACGGCCTGCAAATGATGGGGCTGCTGCAGTCAATCGGACGCACCCCGGCGGAGTTGAGCGGGATCTGCCTGTCCTCGGTGGTGCCGCCGCTGACCGGGCGGATCATCGCCGCCTGCCGGCAGTACCTCAATCAGGACCCGCTGGTGGTGGACAGTACCCTGCAAACCGGGATCACCATTGGCTACGAGGATCCCCGCGCTGTGGGCGCGGACCGGATTGCGGATGCCGCCGCCGTCCAGCATCTTTATGGCGGACCGGCCTGCATCATCGATTTCGGCACGGCCACCACCTTCAACGCCCTGACCGCTGCCGGCGAGTACCTCGGCGGGGCCATCACTGCCGGAGTGGGTGTGGCGGCGGATGCACTCTTTAAACGGGCCGCCCGGCTGTCCCCAGTGGAGCTGGCCGCCCCGCCCAGCGTGATCGGGCGCAACACCACCCATGCCCTCCAATCTGGGCTGGTTTTTGGCTATCTCTGCCTGGTGGAAGGCATGACGGCGCGTTTTCGCACCATCCTGGGCGCTCCGATGAAAGTCATCGCCACCGGGGGCCTGGCAGAGGTTATCGCCACCCACACCCCAGCCATTGACATCATCGCCCCCTGGCTGACGCTGGATGGTCTGCGCATCATTTATGAAATGAACGCAAATCCCACGCAATAAACACATTCTCCACTATGAAGTGAACGCAAACCTCACGCAGTAAACATGGCATCCCCAAAATGAACCCACAAGCAGCAAAATGAACCCATCCCCCGGAGGTACCCCTTGAATCCCCTGACTGGCAAACGGATCATACTCGGTGTCACCGGATCAATCGCCGCTTACAAAGCGGCTGATCTGGCCTCCAAGCTGCACCAGACCGGTGCGTTGCTGGATGTCATTCTAACCGCCGGCGCTTTGAATTTTATCACCCCGCTGACCTTCCAGTCCGTCACTGGCCGCAAGGCTTATACCGACACAGACCTGTGGGGGGGTGAAGGTCACGTCACCCATATCGGGCTCGGGCATCATGCCGATGCGCTGGTGATTGCGCCGGCCAGTGCCAATACCCTGGCCCGGCTGGCCCACGGGATTGGCGACAACCTGCTTTCTGTGACCGCCCTGGCCGCATCCTGCCCGCTGATTCTGGCACCCGCCATGGATGGGGACATGTATGCCCATCCCGCCACCCAGGCCAATCTGGAAATCCTGCACCAGCGCGGTGCCCAGCTCATCGGCCCGGCGGAGGGCCATCTGGCCTCCGGGCTGATCGGCAAGGGTCGCATGGTTGAACCGCTGGAGATCATTGGCCATCTGCGCTGCCTGCTCGGGCGCAGCGGTGCGCTGACCAACCGCCGGGTTGTGGTGACCGCCGGCGGCACCCAGGAAGCCCTGGATCCGGTGCGCGTGCTGACCAACCGGTCCTCGGGCAAGCAGGGCTACGCCCTGGCCCAGGCCGCCATTGACCTGGGCGCCACGGTGACCCTGATCACCGCTCCAAGCGTCCTGCCGCCACCGGTGGGAGCGGTCGTGCGGCGGGTGATTAATGCCGCTGAAATGATGGCTGCGGTGCTGCAGGAGACGGCGGATGCCGATGTCCTGATCATGGCCGCGGCGGTGGCCGACTTCAGGCCCAAATCGATTGCCGTGCAAAAAATGAAAAAAAGTGGCGGTCTGCCCCATGTCGAACTGGAACCAACCGAGGATATCCTGGCAGCTGTGGCCCGGCGCCGGGTCGAGACCGGGTTTCCCCGCCGGACCATTGGATTTGCAGCGGAGACGGAAGCCCTGCTGGCCAATGCCAGTGTCAAGCTCGCCGCCAAAAAGCTGGACCTGATTGCCGCGAACGATGTCAGCGCACCGGATGCCGGCTTTGAGGTGGATACCAACCGCGTGGTGCTGTTATTTGCCGACGGGCGCCAGGAAAACCTGGAAAAAGCCACCAAGACCGAGGTGGCCGAGATGATCATGCAGCGCGTGGTGGCATGGTTCTGATGAGGCGCGGGTGGGTGCTGCTGGCTGCCCTGGTCACTCTGCTGCTGTCACTGACCGGCTGCAGCAGCCTGACGGAACTGATCGCTCCGCTGCCGACCACAGCGGTGCTGATGCCCAGCCCCATCCCCCCCACGCCGGTGTGGTCTGCCACGCCGCTGCCCAGCCTGATCCCCACCCCCACCCCGTCGATCACGCCCACCCTGCTGCCGGTGGGCACCCTGCCAGCAGCGTATCAGGACACCCCCCAGCCCTATGTGGCCGGTGTGCTGCCGTTTCCAGCCGATGTCAACCCCCTGACGGGCTTGCAGGTCGGCGATCCAGCCGTGCTGGAACATCGCCCGCTGCTGATCAAGATATCCAACTACCCCCGGCGCGGCCGGCCCCATGCCGGGCTGGGCCAGGCGGATGTGATTTTCGATTATTACATCGGTGAAGGACTGGACCGTTTTCTGGCCGTTTTTTACAGCCAGCAGCCAACCAACATCGGACCATTGCGGTCAGGGCGTCTGGTCGATGCCCAACTGACTAGTTTCTACAACGGCGTTCTGGTCTATCGCGGGGCTGATCCACTGGTGGATGACGACATCGTTGCCACGTTGCCGGCCCGGGCGATCGCGGATGCCCCCTGCCCGGCCATCTGTGACGGCTATGATGCCTATAAAACCAGCACGTTTGTCAGCGTGCCGGGGCTGCGCGACTGGATGGCCTCCCGGGGCTGGGACGACAGGCGCCAGATCCTGGACGGTATGGTGTTTTCGGATGCGGTACCGCCAAGCGAGCGCACCGCCGAGATGCTGGGGGTCCAGTTCAGCAATATCAACCGGACGGAGTGGTATTACAATCCCCTCTCCGGCCGGTACAGCCGGTATTACGAAAGCGATGTGACGGAAGATGAATTTGTCATGGTACAATCCATTGACCGCAACACCGGCCATCAGGTAGAATTTGATAATCTGATTATTATTTTTGCCGAATACATCGAGTATAAGGAAACCTTGCACAACGTTTATCTGAACACCAATTATGCCGGACAGCCGGCCCTCTTCTTCCGGGATGGACGCGCGCTGGAGGGCACCTGGCAGATCGCCGGCAAGCAATCTCCCCTTGTGTTCAAGGATTCCAGCGGCATGACCTATCGCTTAAAACCCGGCGTCACCTGGGTCTATATCCTGGGCCTGGCCTCCACCGTTGAACAGGTGGAGCCCGGACACTGGGAAGCCAACTTTGATCTACCCTGAGGGGGAGCCCACCATGCGCATCCTGGTCCTGTCTGATATTCATGCGAATCTATCCGCCCTGGAGGCTGTGCTGGCCGACGCGGAAACGGTTGATGCCGTCTGGTGCCTGGGGGATCTGGTGGGTTACGGCCCCAACCCCAATGAATGTGTGCAGCGGGTCCGGGAACTGCCCAACCTGGTCTGCATCCAGGGAAACCACGATGCGGCGGCGCTCGGAAAAATTGACACTGAAGCCTTCAACAGTGAAGCCGGCCAGGCCCTGCTGTGGACCCGCGCCGCCCTGAGCCCGGCGTCCATGGAATTTCTCGGCAGCCTGCCGGAAAAGCAGGTAATCGATCTGGTGACCTTAACCCACGGCAGCCCGCGCCGCCCCCTCTGGGAATACATCCTGGACACCTACACCGCGGCGCTCAACCTCCTGGCACTGGACACGCCTTATGGGTTTGTCGGGCATTCTCATCATCCGGTTGTCTTCATGGTCAACGGCGAGGATGCCGTGACCTATGACCTGCCGGAGGCGGACCAGCTCATCGAGATGCCCCCCCTGGCCATCTTCAATCCGGGCTCTGTTGGACAACCCCGCGATCACGATCCCCGGGCCGCATATGCCATTTATGAGCCGGAAATCCGGCGCTGGACCCAGCGGCGGGTGGTTTATGACATCGTCGAAACCCAGAACCGGATCCGGGCGGCCGAACTGCCGCTGCGTTTTGCCATGCGGCTGGTGGAGGGCAGCTAGCCGTCCCCCGGTCCCCCTGGCCAGATTGGACACCCCACCGGCCAGGGTTGGCGACAGCTGTTTGTAGCTGCAATGGTTGGTTTCCCAAATGAGGCCCTGACTGGAATGTAATTTGATCCGCGGGGGTGATGAAATGACATTGGATTCCCCTAAAGGTCCGATCTGTTTAGTGCGATTATCCTGCTAACCGGAGCGTTGGCTGCCATGACTGGCTGCCGTGGCCGGTTGCTGTGACTGGCTGCCGTGGCTGGCTGCCGTGACTGGCTGCCGTGGCCGGTTGCTGTGGCTGGCTGCCGTGGCCGGGTTGCACCTTTCAGGGTTTTCCTGTACACTGATCAGGGAACCATTTCCCTGTCAAAATCGTCTAACCAACAGCAGAACACCATCATAAACCAATCAAAACGTGCCGGCCGGTCTCTGCTGCGGCCGGTCTCTCGAGGAGGAGAACCCCATGAAGCGCCCATCTTTGTTTTTTGCCATTTTCTTGATTCTGGCCGTTGCCCTGTCGGCCTGCACACCCGCCGCGCGCACAGCGCAGGATTCATATAATTCACCCCAGGAAGAATTTTTTGCGGTCGCCACTGAAGCCCCGCAACCGGTATCCGACCTGGCCGGGGGTTGGGTGGATGCCCCGGGTACGGTGGAAAACGCCCAGATCAGTTCCCTGGGCGAGGGTTACCAACCGGCCGCCGAACGGATGGTCATCCACGATGCCAATCTGTCGATTGTGGTGGTCGATCCGGCCGCAGCCATGGATAACATTGTGATCATGTCTGAAGGCATGGGGGGATATGTGGTCTCCTCCTATCTTTATAAAGCCATGAGCCCCAGCGGCATCGAAATCCCGGCGGCCACCATCACCGTCCGGATACCCTCCGCCCAGCTGAATACAGCCGTCCGCCAGATCAAGACTCTGGTGGAAAATCCGGAAAAAGACATCCTCACCGAAACGATCACCGGGGAGGATATCACCAAGCAGTATGCGGATCTGGAATCCCGACTGGCCAATCTGGAAGCAGCTGCCGAAAAATTAAATGAAATCATGGATGCAGCCACAGATACCGAGGCTGTCCTGGAGGTGTATCAGGAGCTGATCCAGGTGACCGAGGAAATCGAGCTGATCAAAGGTCAGATGCAGTACTACGCCGAAGCCGCAGCCATGTCAAAGATCACCGTAACAATCCAGGCCCAGGAAGCGGTGAAGCCGATCACCGTTGCCGGCTGGGAGCCAAAGGGTGTCCTGCGTGATGCCATCCAGTCGTTGATCAACTTCTGGCAGGGCTTCATCAACTTCCTCATCAAGTTCTTTGTCTACTTCGTCCCGGTGCTGGCTACCATTGCCCTGCCGTTCTTCCTGGTATTCCTGATCGTGCGGGCGATTGTGCGCCGGAATCGAGCCAAAAAGGCGGCCCGGAGAGCTGCCGAAGCAGCGCCAAAGTCATAAGCCGCTCAAGCCGGCCACGGCCTGGCTGCCAACCGCCAGCCACCAACCGACAAAATCAAACCGCCCATGCTGACTGCATGGGCGGTTTCCATATTCATACCAGGGCACTGAAACAATCTAATGGGTCCAGGAAACGTCCAGCTGGGCAGTGGGGGCAAGTGTCACCGGGAAACGGAAGACCCCGGGGGCGACGGCTGGGGCGGTTTCAGCCAGCGGCGGCTGGGGCAGGGCCAGATCGACAAAACCGGTGCAGTGGCGGGGCAGTGCCAACCTCAAGGAAACCCCCTGCGCGGTGGCATGCCATTCAGCCAGTTCCAGGCCCATCGACAGGTGCAGATCGCTGCCCAGATACTGCGGCAACTGGGTCACCGGCCGCACTGCCAGGACCAGGGCCCCATGCGGCGGCAGGGCCGGGAATACCGGCTCCACGCCAGGCGCGGCCTGAGCCAGATAGCCATCCCAGAAGGAGCGTAGCCAATAGGACCCTGCCGGCAGCTGATAATCCTCCGGCCGCCAGCGGAAAAGCTGCGGCTTATCGGTCCAATTGAACCAGCCCAACAGATGCCAGGCTCCGCCGGGTCCGCCCAGATCCACCCGCAGCCGGCAGGGGGTCTCCGCATCGAGCCAGTCAATCACCCAGGCCCGCTCACCAATCGCCGGCAGGAGCACTGCGGCAATACGGCGGCGCTCAGCTGAGAGACGGGGCAGGTCATCGGAGACCAGCAGGGAGCCCCCGGTCAGGGCAATGGCCGAGGCCAGGGTCTGCACCTCGGGCAAGCTCAACCGGGTATCCTCGCGGACCAGCAAACAATCCGGATCATTCAGCCACCAGTACCGGTGCAGGGGGGCCCGGGTGATGATGTTTTGCAAGGCCACCCGGGCGGAGGGCATATTCGGCTCACGCTTGAACACCGGATAAACCCCATTCCAGTTGGGATCCCAGGAGCCGCTGACATCGGCCCCAATCCGGTTAGCCTCCACCAGGCCCAAGCCCGAGCCCAGCGGCATGCCGCAGCCCAGCAGGAAGGTGTCCGGGCCAGCGGCCTGGCGCAAGGCCTCCAGTCCGTGGCGTAAAACCTGGGCCCGGGTACGGGTCGGATCGCTGTAACGCCCCGGCAGGACTGCAGCATAAAGAAAATCCAGTTTCAGATAGGGGAAGCCCCAATCATGGGCGGCCGTGGAGACCGCCTGACAGGCATATTCCAGGGCCGCCGGAACGGTGAGATCCAGCCCCGCGGCGAGATTATTCCAGACAAAGCCGGCGTTGACCCGCCGGCCGCGGGTATCCCGCAAGAGCCAACCGGGATGTTCCCGGGCCAGGCGGGAATCGGGTTGGAGGATGAAGGGGGCCAGCCATAGCCCCGGGGTGTGACCGGCCGCTTTGATTTCATCGGCCAGAACTGCCACTCCATCGGGGAAGGTGGGCCGGAAGTCAAACCAGTCCCCCACAGCGGCCTCGAAGCCATCATCAATCTGCACCAGGGGGAGCGGCAGTTCGTCTTTCAGATCACCGATCGCCTGCAGATTCTGACGAATGTCTGCCGCGGTGACTTTCGTATAAAAGTGATACCAGGAGCACCACCCCGTGGGAGGCGCAGCAGGGAAGGAGACCTGATGCCAATCAGCCACGGCTTGAAAATATGGCGCCAGGGCATCCGGCTGGTCCAGGTGAAACGGCAGCAGAACCGCCCAATCAGTTTCCATGCTGCGGCCTGGATCGAGCCGGGCGCGATCCCCGCTAGCCAGCAGATGCAGCCGGCCGTTGGGATGCAGGTTGGCCACAATGGAGCCAAACTGCTGCTGCTGGGACAGGAATCCAGCCAGCAGTCCGGTACGCCGGCTGCGGCTGCCCAGCACAGCGAAAAAGTCACTGGCGAAAAGGCCCCGGCCGCGCAGGCGCGGTGTGGAGGCATTGTAAACCATCGGGCACTGCAATGGCCCCAGGACCGATTGACGCTGCCGTTGGGCGGCGCCATAGGTGGCGGTGTATGACCAGGACTGCCAGCCGTTGGTGTGAAAGGCCAGGTCATCCCCCAAGTCATAGCCCAGATCTCCCAGGGCGGCCTGCATGGGGGCAAAGTGATCCAACGTCAGCGGCTGCCCACCCTGATTTTCCACCGCCAGCTTCCACAAAAACAAGGGGCGCCCGGGACAGCTCCCCAGCATGATCGTCAGGACCACGCCCTGTCGATCCGCAGCAAAGATGTGTTTAACCACCCACAGGTCGCCCAGTGGGGAGGGCACCGACTGCCATTCGCCAACTGATGATTGGGGGGGCTGCTCCGGCAGACGGTAAAGCCGCCCATTTTGCCAGTAGAAGACAAAAAAGGGGGCTCCCGCCACATGCGGCAGGGCATCATCGGGAGAATTGACATGCAGCGTATAGCTGCGGGGATCCAGGGAAAAATAATTTTCCGACGAGGTCATCGCTCCCTCCACTGGTCTGGTACGATTGGGGTCTGGCTTGGGCCGGATTTGGGTCTGGTATGATTGGGGTCTGGCTTGGGCCGGATTTGGGTCTGTTCTGGTTCTGCTTCTGGTTTTAGTCAATTGGATCAGGTTGTGTCCAGTTGGGGCGCAGCTGGTTGGCGGTCAGGTCCAGTCGGATTGAATAGAATTAAATCTTGGGCAGAGCGATGGAGGACTGGCGCTGATACTTACCCTTCTTGTCGGCATAAGAGGTCTGGCAGACTTCATCGCCCTCAAAGAACAACACCTGGGCGATGCCTTCATTGGCATAAATGCGCGCCGGCAGGGGGGTCGTATTGGAGATTTCCAGGGTTACAAAACCCTCCCACTCAGGTTCAAAGGGGGTGACGTTGACGATGATGCCGCAGCGGGCATAAGTGCTTTTGCCCAGGCAGATCGTCAGCACGCCGCGCGGGATGCGGAAGTATTCAATGGTGCGGGCCAGTGCAAACGAATTTGGGGGAATGACGCAGACATCGCCCTTGAAGTCGATCATCGAGCGGGGATCAAAGTTTTTGGGATCCACCACTGCCGAGAAAACATTGGTAAAGATCTTAAACTCGTCGGCAACGCGGATGTCATAGCCGTAGGACGAGAGGCCATAACTGATCACGCCCTCCCGCACCTGCGTATCGACAAAGGGTTCCACCATCTTTTGTTCAAGCGCCATCTTCCGGATCCAGTGGTCGGGTTTCAATCCCATCGTTTAAATCCTCCGTTTTTGATTAATTGGTCATCAGATTCTATTGACCATCTGCTTCCAGCCAGCCGCTGGCCTGGAAGGTTTTCTCCAGCAGCTGCTGGCGTTCTTCCGGGGTCATCCACCGCGGGCGCGAATAATCCACAAACTGGATCGATAAAAGTTCCACGCCCAGGTACTGCCCGTTGTAAAATACATGGCGGTCAATGAAGGCTTCATCACAGGCATCGCACCAAGTATACTGGTCAAAAAACAGGTTGCCCAGGCCATACCGCAGCATCGCCCCGCCGTAAAACTCCATGCCGTGCGGCTGATGCGCCTGGCTGCCGCTGACAATCACCGCCCCGGCCTCCGCCATGCGGTGAAAATCCTCCACCAGGGAGGGGCGGGCGATCCACTCATAAAATTCTTCATGCTGGAAAGTGACAATGGGCATGTAGCCGGCTGCGCGCAGGCGTTGGACCTCGGCGGCCATATACGCCATATCGCAGTGATAGGCCCCAGGCAGCTGTTCGCTGGCCTGGGCATAGCCGGGGGGTTTGGCATTGCAGCCCAGAAAGGCTATTTTGTTGCCGTTATGCTCAAACAAGACCGGCTGACGGGCCTCCTCAAGGTTCGCCCCACCTCCATAGTAGGGCCAGCCCAGCGCCTGGTACAGGTCCAGAGTATGCAGCATGGCCGGCGCACCCCAATCCTGGAAGTGGTCCCCGGTCAGTTCAACCACATCCGTGCCCACAACCTGCAGCAGTTCCAGATACTTGTCCCGCGAGCAGAAAACCAGGTCCGGGCTGGTGTTGTCCTTGGGATGGGGGCATTTCTTGTCAAAGGGAATTTCGTTGCTGACATGGGTGATATCGGCCGCGGCGAGCGTCGGGCCAATGAACTCAGCCGGATGGGTCACCCCATAGTATTCCATCTCGGAAGCTGTGGCCCGCACCAGGGCCGTGACCCCGGTCAGGATCACCGTGGTCAGCAGTGCCGGATCACGATTGGTCTCCGGCAGGGACAGACCCGGCGAACCGGCCAGCGCCGCAGCCAAAGCTGGATCGGCAGTCAGCAGGGAGATGGAGAAGCTCAAGGCATAATCCCTCGGACTGAAATCCTTGCGCAGTGGCGAGTGTCCGTCCAGGCTCAACACCTTCCAGCGCGGCTGGATATCCTCAAAAGGAATAATCGCCCAGGCTGTCAAATCCGCCCAGGCAGCATCCAGCAGATCAGCCGCCGGCAAAACCCGCACCGGGCACTGCGGCGCGCCCCAGCTTGAGATCAGGGCCGCCTGGGTGGTGGCATCCAGCAACAGCCCCGCAGCTGGAAACTCCGCCCCCAACTGCCAGAAAGCGCGCAGTTCCTCACCGGAGACATCATCCACCAGGGTGGGAAAGGCGGCCACCAGGGCAAAGACCCAGGTGGCCACTGGATTATCCGGGGTAAAGGTGAGTGCCGCGTCAGCCTCAGCCGGGGAGGTGGCTGAGGTCCATCCTTCCGGCAGCACAAACTGAG
>Ga0116144_10004512_pt1 | contig 13168 bp, 8 predicted proteins | sample AD_UKC035_MetaG_FD_89746 | JGI IMG/M metagenome (GOLD analysis project Ga0116144, IMG submission 89746) | Active sludge microbial communities of municipal wastewater-treating anaerobic digesters from USA - AD_UKC035_MetaG | ecosystem: Engineered > Bioreactor > Anaerobic > Digestate | place: USA... | reverse complement strand
CTTTCCATGACCGTACAGAGCAATACAAGGAATCAGTTGCAAATAACTGAATTTGCCAATAATGTGCTGGTTGAAAGATTACAGACCATTCCTGGTGTGAGTGGTATTCAGATTTGGGGAGAAAAAAGATATGCTATGCGTATCTGGATTGATCCCGCAAAACTAATTGCCTATAATGTAACCGCCGGTGATGTACAGGCTGCTTTGCTGAGGGAGAATGTGGAGCTTCCTTCCGGTAAAATCTATGGCAATGCCACTGAACTGACAGTAAGAACCTTTGGCAGGCTGAATTCAGAGGAAGAGTTCAACAACCTTATTGTTAAAAATGTGAATGGGGCTGATATAAAAGTGAAAGATATTGGCGAGGCAGTGCTGGGACCAGAAAATGAAGAAACTGTTCTGAAAGGGAATGGTATACCTATGATTGCCCTGGCAGTAGTGCCACAACCCGGATCTAACTATGTTTCAATTTCTGATGAATTCTTCAAACGGCTGGAACAAATTAAAAAAGATGTTCCTGAAGATATAAAGATTGATATTGCTCTTGATCAAACTAAATTCATTAAAAAATCTATTCTTGAAGTGGAAGAAACACTGATGATTGCTTTCCTGCTGGTAGTAATGATCATTTATGCTTTCTTCCGCGACTGGATCATTGCTATCCGCCCCCTGATCGATATTCCTGTTTCATTGATTGGCGCTTTTTTTATTATGTACCTGATGGGCTTCACCATCAATGTTCTTTCTCTTCTTGCTATTGTGCTTGCTACAGGCCTGGTAGTGGATGATGGTATTGTGGTAACGGAAAATATTTATAAAAAGATGGAGAGAGGAATGAATAAATACCAGGCAGCATTAGAAGGTTCAAAGGAAATATACTTTGCAGTAATAGCCACTTCTATTACGCTGGCTGTTGTATTTCTTCCGATCATCTTTTTACAGGGTTTCGTAGGAAGATTGTTCCGTGAGTTTGGTATCGTGGTAGCGGGAGCAGTATTGATCTCTGCGTTTGTTTCACTTACATTAACACCTGTACTAAATGTAAAACTAGCCAGGAAAAATCCCGCCAAACATACCTGGTTCTATACAAAAACGGAACCTTTCTTCCGGTGGATGGAAAACAGTTTTCAGGCGGCATTAAGAAAGTTTATGAAAGTGAGGTGGATGGGTTTTGTTTTGATTGGAGTTTGTGTTGCTATTATTCTTCTCGTTGGCCGAAATTTACAATCTGAACTGGCGCCAATGGAAGACAGAAGCCAGTTCCGGTTATCGCTGTCTGCACCGGAAGGAACGTCTTTCGATGCTATGGACAAATATGTAAACCGGTTGACGAACCTGATGCTTGATTCCATTCCGGAAAGAGATATGGTTCTCAGTGTTACCTCTCCTGGTTTCACCGGTTCAGGTAATGCTAACACTGGTTTTGTAAGAGTAACCCTTGTTAGCCCCTCCGAAAGGGAAAGATCACAAAGTGATATTGTGAAAATGATCAATAAAAATCTTCCAAAATATAATGAAGGGAGAGCCTTTGCAATCGAAGAACAAACCATTTCTGTTAACCGGCGCGGCGGACAACCTGTTGCGTTCGTTATTCAGAACAACAATTTTGACAAGCTTACCAAAATACTTCCCAAAATCCTGGAAGAAGCCAGGCAGAGTAAAGTATTGCTGAATGCTGACGTAGATCTGAAATTCAATAAACCAGAACTGAGAGTGGAGATTGACCGGCTGAAAGCTGCGCAGTTGGGTGTAAGCGTTAATGATATTTCTGAAACTTTACAACTGGCTTATAGTAACAGGAGGCTTGGATACTTCACTAAAGATGGCAAGCAATACCAGGTAATGGGACAAGTTTCCCGTAATGACAGGGATGATCCTAACGACCTGAAGACGCTGTTTGTACGAAATAACCGAAATGAGTTAATCAGCCTTGATAATCTTGTTACGGTAAGTGAATCCAACACACCTCCTACTATTTATCACTTCAACAGGTATAAATCAGCTACAATATCTGCCAACCTGCAACCAGGCTATACTATCGGTGATGGTATTGAAGAAATGGAAAGAATAACAGATAATCTGCTGGATGAAACTTTTGCCACTTCTTTATCCGGTTCATCCCGTGATTTTAAAGAAAGCAGCAGCAATACTTCCTTTGCTTTCCTGCTGGCTGTTGGTCTGATCTTTTTGGTACTTGCAGCACAATTTGAAAGTTTTATTGACCCTATTATTATAATCTTCACTTTATTCTTCGGCATTGCAGGCGCCGTCCTGTCATTATGGATATTTGGCCAGACACTGAATATCTTTTCACAAATCGGCATTATTATGCTGGTGGGCCTGGTAACCAAGAACGGTATCCTTATTGTTGAGTTTGCTAATCAAAACAGGGAAAAAGGCATGAATAAAGCTGAGGCTGCCATTTATTCTGCGACGCAGCGTCTGCGCCCTATATTAATGACAAATCTTGCCATGGCAATGGGTGCATTACCACTGGCCCTTTCGCTGGGAGCTGCTGCCACCAGTCGTATCCCACTGGGTATTGTTATAGTTGGAGGCATCATGTTTTCACTGATACTTACCCTGTTTGTAATCCCGGCCATGTATTCTTTTCTTTCCTCTGCGCACAAGAAAAGTGAAATTGAAAAATTTGTTCATCAACCCACACAACCTGTTCAGCCGGTTGTGAGACAAGCATAACCTTCTATATCATTATGAAGAGATTTTTGTTACCTGTATTTACCCTGATAACCTTTTCTTCTGCTGCACAACGTATACTGACGCTGGAAGAAGCAATAGCCACTGCCTTACAGAATAATTATGATATCAGGCTGTCTAAAAATGATTCGGCTGTAGCTGCATTGGATTATTCATTCCGCAATGCTGCCTTATATCCAAGACTGAATGGCAGCATCGGCACCACCTGGAATAATAACGATGGTAAACAAACCCTGGCCGACGGGACAAAAAGAGAACAAAACAATATCAAATCACATAACCTGAACGCTGCACTTAACCTTAACTGGACTCTCTTTGATGGTATGAAAATGTTTGCTACCAGGGACAAAGTAGCGGAATTTGTAAGGCTGGGTGAATTAGGTATCAAAAACCAGGTAGTGAATACAGTTGCTAATGTGATCAACATCTATTATAATATTGTTCGTCAAAAACAACAGCTGAAAGCCATTGAGGAGCAGATCTCCCTCAGCCAGGAAAGAGTGAAACTGGCACAATATAAACTGGACATTGGTGTAGGAGCAAAACCCGATGTACTGCAAAGTAAAGTGGACAATAATTCACAAAAAGCATTGCAACTGGAACAACAAACACTGATCGGTCAATTAAAAGAACAGCTGAACCAGGCAATGAATGTAACTGAACGAAATTTCTATGAAGTGGCTGATTCCATTCCGCTAAACACAACTCTTTCCTTTGGAGATATTCAAAACGGATTAGAAGCTGCCAGCCCCGTTTTACAGATGACCCGCAAGAGTCTCGACATTGCGGCACTAACGCTTAAAGAAAGAAAAGCAGACAGGTGGCCAACTGTTTCTTTTAATTCAGTATATAATTTTACCCGAACGAATAACCAGACTGTCATCAATCCCTTCTCTCCGCTGTTTAACCAGAGTAAAGGATTTAATTACGGACTTACAGCAGCCATACCCATTTTTAATAACCATCTTGTAAAAAGACAGATAAAACAGGCCGAGCTGGATATTCAATACCAGCAAGTGGTATTGGAAAACCAGAAATCACAATTGAATCTTGCTGTTATCAATGCTTTCCTGGAATATGAGCAGCAAAAAAAAGCCCTGGCATTGGAAGAAGAGAATATCATTCTTGCCAAAGAAAATGTCAGTATCGTATTCCAGGTATATAAATTAAATTCTAATACACTCATACAATTAAAAGAAGCTGAAAGAAGCCTTAATGATGCTTATACAAGGCTGATCACTGCCAGGTATAATACCAAACTGGCAGAAACGGAGTTGCTCCGGCTGAAAGGCGATTTGGTGAAATAGTTCATTGTTGATAGTTTGTCTTTACTTTTGGAAAAATAAACTACATGAATCCTCTCGTTGGAATTATTATGGGAAGTGACAGCGACCTGAACATCATGCAGGCTGCATCAGATATTCTGAAGCAGTTTGATATCCCGCATGAGGTTACTGTAGTATCTGCTCACCGCACCCCGCACCGGATGATAGAATATGCACAAACGGCAAAGGAAAGAGGATTGAAAGTAATTATTGCCGGAGCCGGAGGCGCTGCACACCTGCCCGGTATGGTAGCAGCGGTTACTACCTTGCCTGTTATCGGTGTTCCAATCAAATCTTCTAATTCTATTGATGGATGGGATTCTGTACTATCCATACTCCAGATGCCTAACGGTGTGCCCGTTGGTACGGTTGCATTGAATGCCGCCAAAAATGCCGGCATACTGGCAGCCGAAATACTGGGAACCTGTGATGAAACAGTTGCCCGGCAAATAGCTGCCTATAAAAACACCATGAATAATGAGGTGATTGAAAAAGTGGCGAAGCTTAAGAAAGAAGGCTGGGAGAATAAGTTTGATTAAACAGAACTACTATTAAAAAGATAGAAATGGTTTATGAGAATACTTTCTTTCCTGATTGCTTTCCTTTCTTTCACCTGCAATACAAAAAACAATAGTCAACTAGAAAATATCCAGCGTCTTCCCTCTTATCCTTCTGCTTCCGGCGTTGAATATTTCAATAATCATATTTACATAATCGGGGATGATGCAAAATATATACTGATACTGGACAGTAACCTGGCCATAAAAGATTCTATTGCACTTTATTCTTTCCCGGAGACGAAAATTCCCAAAGCCACCAAGCCGGATATTGAATCCATTACTATCACAGCCGATAATAAATTACTGCTGCTTGGCTCAGGCTCTCTTATCCCCTATCGTAATGCCGGCTGGCTTATCGACCCCATATCCAAGCAAAAGGACAGCCTGCGATTAGACAGTTTTTACAACCGGCTGAAAGCAAATGGTATTGACGAAATCAATATAGAAGGCCTTTGTCATATTCCCGGCTATATGGCCATTACTAACAGGGGAAATAAATCGTACAGAAAGAATATGCTCATCATTACAAAAAAAGATTTTTGGACAAACCAGTCCAATGCCCCGATCAGCCTGATCCACCTGGGCATTAATACGGACAGTACGGTTTTCAATGGTGTATCGGGACTAGCTTATTCCGCCAAAACAGACAAACTGCTGATAACAGTTTCTACAGAAGATACCCGCAACAATGTTGATGACGGAACAATAGGTAAAAGCTACCTCTGGATCGTTGATAATATTTCGGCTAAAAAGAAATGGAAAGCCATCAACCCCAATACAATCATTGACCTGGAAGAAATTGATCCCCGTTTCAAAGGGCAGAAGATCGAGTCCGTTTGTATACTGCAGGAAGATGAAAATTCATTCAGGTTGCTGCTGGCTGCAGACAACGATAATGGAAGCAGTACACTGTTTACACTATCTCTTTCCAAAGATTAGTTAGCAGTAAGTTTAAAAATAGTAGTATTTTACTGTTACTTAAACATTACCTGCCAACCCAACCCGTATTTATGAGAAAAGTTCCGGGCATCCTTCTTCTTATATATTTTGCAGCAGGACTAACAACAGCCAGCGGCCAGGCTCCGCTTCAATACAGGGATACCAGCAACCGGGGTCCACAGACATTTGCTATCGTAATGGGCGTCTCAAAATATAAATATATCCGTCCGCTTACGTATGCTGATAAGGATGCAGAACTGTTCCGGGATTATTTGAAATCACCCGGAGGTGGCAGTGTGAAAGACGAAAATATTTTTTGCCTGCTGAATGAACAGGCAATTAATTCTGTTTTCTGGTCTAAAGGCTTTCAATGGCTGAAGGCCAAAAAACTCCAACGGGGTGATCGCCTTTTTATCTACCTCGCCGGTCATGGCGATGCCATTGATGAAGACCAGTTCTTCTTTTTAAGTTATGATTGCAACCCGGGAGGTGATAAGAATAACTATCTCGCCGGTGGCGCTATCCAGCTATACAACCTGAAAAAGAAAATAGCAGCGGAAACATCAAGAGGAGTAGAAGTTTTTTTTATCATGGATGCCTGCCGCTCCAATGAACTACCGGGTGGTAATGAAGGCCTGAGTTTTTTAAATACTGCTGTCTCACAAAAGAAAGCCGGCGAAATCATGATGCTGGCCACCGCCGCCGGGCAGGAATCACTCGAAGATTCATCCATTGGCAATGGTCACGGCCTCTTTACCTGGTACCTGGTTGATGGACTAAGCGGAGTAGCAGACTCCATCAGTGGAGCTGATAATAAAGTTACGTTCCAGGAAATAAAAAAGTATGTGGAAAGCAATGTACCGTCTGTCGCATTGCAACGATTCAAAAGAAAACAAGAGCCTTATTTCTGTTGCGATGAAAATAGTGAAAAAGTAATCAGCACTGTCAATACTGCTTACCTGGAAAAATGGTTACAGACAAAGAGAATGCAGCAACGGGGACCGGGAAATTCTTTCTATGGAACTATCGATACAAAGAAAAGAATCTTTATTGCGGATACCGCCTTGCTGGATACGTATAACAAATTCTACCAGGCCATCAGGAACAATATTATTACCGGTAATGAATCAGCAGAATTCTTTTATCAGCAACTAACTACAAAATTTCCTGAAAATCCATATACTCTCGATGCCAGGTCAACCCTCACTGTAGAATATATCAACTATGCGCAGGCATTGGTGAACCGTTACCTTGATTGCGGAGAACTGACTGATAAAGAAAAACAACAAAACAATGAAGCAGGGGCCAGGCTGGAAAAAGCTATTACTATACTTCGTGAAGAGGAGGAGGATTTTGCCAGCTCTTTATCAGGAAGGATGTATTTCCTGAAAGCCAGTGGTGCATATCCTGATGCTGCTACTGCTTTTCAATTTGCTCATGCAGCATTGGCTGTAAATCCTGATGCCGCTTATATTCTTAACAGGCTGGCCACGCTACATCTTAACAATAACCGGCTGGATAGTGCACAATTCTATGCAGAAAAGGCAACCCGGATTGCCCCAAAATGGACCTGTGCTGCCACTACCCTCGCACTGGTGAAAAAAGCAACAGAGAACAGTAAGAAAAACGATAACAATAAAAGACCGGCACGGAAAAATAGTTTTGGAATTAATTTTGGCGGAGGCTTAACCAAATCAAATCCTGGCTTTTCCGGCAATACCAATACAGGTTTTGCAGGCATTGATCCGGCTAGCGCAGGCACTTTTAATCTTGGTTTGCTATTCCAGGCACAACTTGGTAGTGTAGTATCTATACGTCCATCCGTTTCTCTTTCGTTTGACAATACCAGTATCGACTTTCTGCGAAGAGCAGGAACCGGCGGACCAATAACCATTGAGACGGTGTCAATAAAGACTAATTCCATTACTGCTGCCCTGCCACTTATCATCCGGTTAGGCAACCGTAATACTGTTCCTTATTTTTCACTCGGACCTTCCTTTAGTTATTTATTGGGACAAAGTAATGCTACCGCAGAAATTATACCGGTAAAAAAATCTCTGTTTTTAGCTGATGCCGGATTAGGGCTTGACATTGGCATACCAAAAGCCGGTATCATTTTATCTCCTGAGATAAAATATTCTGCCGGGCTTTCAGAATGGAAAGATGAAACGGTGATCTCTCCTTATACAACCGTCCTTTCTTCGTTAAAGAAACAGGCTTTTACGCTGAATATTTATTTGAGGAAGAGATAATGAAATCACTTTTCTGAAAGGATAACGAATTCCTGTTCCAGTGTCAATGAATTATCATATAAGGTTTGAATAATCTCACTGCCATACCTGGCGAAGTAATAACTGATATTTTCATTCCGCTCCTGCAATCCATTGCCAGGGAACAAATGGGTCCTTATTGATTGTATTTGCCGTTGCTGGTCGCTGAATTTTCTTTTTTCTGACCGCAGCATTTTCTTCTCCAGTTCCTGCAGTCGGTAGACTGTTTTTGACTTTAATGCATCTACATGCTTTTCCAGTGTCGTATCCACGGCGGCAGCCTGTTTTTTAAATGACTCATATAATTTTTCCAGTTCTGATAATGATCCATTCAGTTTAGTTTTATTTTTACTGTCCCGTTCCACCAGCTTATTCATCAGTTCCCTTTCGGATAAAAAGAAATCCTCGATGGTAAAATCAAGTTTACTGATAGCTTCCTGCCATTTTCGTTCCACCAGTAAAAAAGAATTACGCAATACCAGCACCGGGAATGGGATTTTATAATTCTCAAATAAGCTCTTTAACTGGAGCCAGTATGCGGTTTCTCCCCCGCCCCCGATAAAAACAATATTCGGTAAGATCGTTTCTTCATATAGTCCCCGTAAAATAACATTGGGACTGAAACGTTCAGGATACAGTTCCAGCTCCTCCAATATCTCATCTTCAGAAAAACGGAGAGTGGTATCGACTACATGGTATGCACCATTCCTCAATTCAATCCTGTTGCGCAGATTATCTTTCAGGTAGAACAAATTTATCTCTCTGCCACTGGCCTGCACTTTATAACCCGCCTGTTCCAATTTATCGGCTGAGGTTTCAACAATATCTGCAGATTGCTGGTTCAATATTTCATCCCTGAACAAAGGGATCATCAGTTTTTTTAACACAGGGTTATCCGGCAACACAACAATAAGACCATATGCTGCAAACAATGCATTGACCAATTGAAATGTTGCCTGCTTGAGGGTGTCGCCTTCTTTGTAGCATTGTTTCAATAAGGAAACTATTTCATTACCATGCGGAAGCACCATCAATTGCCCTTCCATTATTGCTATCAGTTTCAACAGTTCTTTGTCCACTTTCATTCTTCCGACTGCCCCGGTCTGCTTTGTATTCCAGGCTAATTTCTCCCCTCCCAGATAAATATGATTCAGTTCTTCCAGGTCTGCATCCTCGGAACCGATATAAAAAACAGGAACAAAGTTGTATTGGGGCAAACTGCTTTTCAAACTGTCAGCCAGTTTAATGGCATGCAGTATTTTATAAATGAAATATAACGGGCCCGAGAAAATATTATTCTGGTGAGCGGTCGTTACGGTAAAAGTATCAGCTGATAAAAGTGATTCTATATTCTTTGTGACTTTATCGCCGGCTGTAATTCCTTCGTATTGCTTTTTTAATTCCTGTACCAGCAATTCCCGGTTGGTTGAAAATTGTTTCCGGTTGTCAATTGCTTTCTGAATTCCCTGTATGGTCGGCGGATGAGCAAAAAACGGCTTCAGTGAATCTGCCTGGTCAATATAATCCATGGCGATCTTTGAGAAAGCTCCTGTTTGCCGGTAAGGTAATCGGGTAGATGTACATTTCATAAGAGATTGTAAAAGTAAGGAGTCCACCAATTTATTTCTCACAGTTTACACGAATAGGCACAGATTTAAGAAAACCTTTCAACCGCGAAGGGTTTTAAATCCATTGTAGCCGGCAAATTACTTACAACTTCGTTCACCAATTTACCCGAACCTGCACCCAGGCTAAGGCCTAACATAGAATGTCCTGTAGCTAATGTGAGGTTGGAATATTTTTTCACCCGGCCAATATAAGGTAACCCGTCAGCCGAACAGGGACGGTAACCGTACCATATCTTTTCCTTTGGTGGCAGCGGCACATCAAACTCAGGATAGAATCTTTTTACCGCATCCAGGATACCCTGCACCCTGTTCATTCTTACTGGTGTTTTATGCGAAGTGATCTCCATCGTGCCGCCAAACCGTATTTTATTTCCATCCATTGGCGTCATGGCTACTCTTCCCTCCACCAAAATGGCGGGGTAATTTATTTTATACGGAGAATTCTCCAGGGTAACCGAATAACCACGGCCCGGCATCAACGGGATATTTATTCCCAATAGTTTGGCCGTTTGCTTTCCCCATGATCCGGTGGCAACCACTATTTCATCAGCTTCAAATGAACCGCTTGCTGTCATCACTTTTTTTATTTTTTTACCGTCTTTTTCAAATCCGGTCACTTCATTATTTGCCAGCAGCTTTACTCCTGCTGATTGTAAATAACTGATCAGGTTACTCATCAGCTTATTCGGGTAGCAATGGGCATCACATTTAAAAAATAAGGCACCGATACCGTTGATAGTTGTATGAGGTTCCAGTTTATCCAACTCTTCCTTGCTTAAGATCACCGTATCGGTCAGTCCCAGTTGATGGGCTTTTGCCAGGGTATGATGAACATGCTCTTCTGCCTCAGCGGTTTGAAATATTTCCAGCAGCCCCTTATGCTCATACGCAAAATCAAAACCCGGGATCTTCGTCCATTCCTCGTATTCTTTTTTACTGATGATGGCAATATCTCTTAATGGCACGGCGGCCGCTTCCACCTGTTTTGCATTGGCACTTTTCATAAACTTCAACCCCCAACTGATAAGGCTCCAGTCTAACCGTGGCTGCACATAAAAGGGGCTTTTGGAATTCCACATCCATTTCAATCCCTTCTTTACGATGCCGGGAGTAGCTAAGGGAATAAAATGACTGGGACAGATATAACCGGCATTACCATAGGAGCAATTATCTGAGAAATCTCCTTTGTCAAGAACAGTTACTTCCCAGCCAGATTTTTGTAAATACAATGCCGAACTTAACCCGATGATACCTCCGCCGATAACAATTACTTTACCCCTGTCCCCTGACGGGGAACTTAGATTTGTAGTTTCCATTGCTTTTATTCAATACAAAAATTACATTTCAATCAGCATTCCCTCCTCAGCTACATTAAACCCGTCTTCCTTCACTTTCTTTTTCTCAGCCGAATGTTTCTTCAGCAAGGGGTTAGTATGATTGAAATGAATGAATACGATCTTTAATTTCTCCGCCGAAGTTAGGGATGAAAATTGTTGCATGCTCTCTTCCACAAAAGGATGCGGCACTTCGCTCATATCACGGCCGGGCAGTTCACCGTTCTGATAAAACGTACCATCAAGCAGGGCCATATCCACCTTTCTTACCTCTGCCACAATATCCCTCTCCCATTTTTCCCATTTATCTATATCCGGGATAAACAATACTTTCTTTTTATCACTTTCAATGATGAAACCAACTGTTTCTGAGTATTCATCACGATGCGGTACTTTAACAGGTGTTATTTTAAAAGACTGGTTCAGTCGAACAGTACTGTCAGCATTTAAAAGGTTCAACCTTATATTCTGCAATGAAACCAACTGGCTCCACGGGCCGTTGCTACGAAGAAAAGAATCCATCCTGGGCATGGCCCATACCGGTACCTCTTTGGTTCCCATCACTTCCCTGCCCAACTGCATCAGCCCGGTATAATGACCAATATGTGCATGGGTAATAAAAATTCCATCCGGAGAGTAATCAGTGCCCGGCAAATATTCTTGCAGGTTTTTTAATTGTATAGCAATGTCGGGTGTGGCTTCAAATAACCAGTATTTATTTGCCTTTCTGTCAACCAATGCAAGACAGGTAACCAGTTTTTTTTCTTCTTTCCCTTCATGGAAAACTTTACAACATTCTTTCTCACACCCCGCCTGTGGGTAACCGGCATCCTGTGCCACACCAAGTAGTACAATAAATTTTTCCGGCAGGGAATTTTCGACAACAGGACCAGGGGATTGTTTTCCCTCATTACAGTTTATCGATGCAATTAATATCGCTGCTATAAGAAGTGATAATGTTGTTTTCAAAATTCTTATCTCCCGGTTCATTTTTTATCATCCGATCTTAGGCAATGTGTAACCATTATGATACGGCGCTGACAAGTATTTTTTATTCACTGCTTCATCTGTAAACTTTCCTTTCACTTTATCCCAGTTTAGTTTTTTTCCTGTACGGAAAGCAATATTACCCATCTGGCTCAGTACGGCAATATGCGAAGCCTCTTCAATGGAACATTTCAGTTCATCCATTTTCCCGGATCGTATCACACTTACAAAATTCTCCATGTGCTTGTCCAGCCCGTTGTCCACTGATTTTTTCCTTTCCACTTTTGCTTTTTTCTCACTTTTAGGTTCTTCCATTACTTCCCATCCACTCCTGTCAAGAGCCAGGGTGCCATTATCACCCACAAAAGCAATTCCATGACTGGTCTTATTCATGCCGCCTTCAATACCAATAGTATGTTCCCATTGCAAATTGAATTTATCAAACTGGTACAATGCACTCATTGTATCAGGAGTTTCTTGCGGTGAAGAAGGATCAGCAAAATTGCCGCCCAATGCACTGATGGATTGAGGAACCGTGGCCTTCATACCGATCAATGCATAATCCAGTAAATGGACTCCCCAGTCTGTCATCAGGCCACCGGCATAATCCCAGAACCAGCGGAATGTAAAATGAAACCGGTTGGCATTGAATGGACGCATCCTGGCAGGTCCAAGCCAGCGGGTATAATCCACTCCTGCCGGCGCTTCACTATCCGCTACAAAAGAAATAGGTTTCTTCCATCCCACATAACACCACACTTTTACCGTGCGGATATTACCCAGCTGACCGCCATGCAAAAAATCAATGGCGTCTTTAAAATGCTGCTGGCTCCGTTGCCACTGTCCCGCCTGCACTACTCTGTTATACTTCTTTTGTGCAGCCATCATAATGCGGCATTCTTCAATAGAATTGCCCACGGGCTTTTCTACATATACATCTTTACCTGCCCGGCAGGCATCCACCATCTGCAAACAATGCCAGTGATCGGGTGTGCCAATGATCACCGCATCCACTTCCTTCATATCAAGCAACTGGCGGTGATCGGCAACTGCTTTTACTTTGGAAGCATCCACATTCATCGCAGCCAGTTCCGTCATTCGCTTACTTAATACATTTTTATCAACATCACACAAAGCCACCAGGTTTAAACCGGGCACTTTTAAAATAGCTTTCAGGTTGCTCCAGCCCATTCCATTGATACCAATGACGCCGACATTCAACTGATCAGACGGGGCTATCCTGTTTTTGAAAATAGCAAACACATCATTACCAAAAGAAGAAGCAATGATAGTTCCTGCAGTAAGCGCCGAAGCCTGGTATAAAAATTTTTTTCTTGATTGCATAGTCATGTTTTATTGAGTAACCAACTACCTCAGTCCTTCTCCCCGAATATGTTCCCGATACTT
>Ga0116144_10004511_pt1 | contig 13169 bp, 5 predicted proteins | sample AD_UKC035_MetaG_FD_89746 | JGI IMG/M metagenome (GOLD analysis project Ga0116144, IMG submission 89746) | Active sludge microbial communities of municipal wastewater-treating anaerobic digesters from USA - AD_UKC035_MetaG | ecosystem: Engineered > Bioreactor > Anaerobic > Digestate | place: USA... | reverse complement strand
GTGGAACGTGCCGGCGGCGGGCAGGTCGCGCAGGCCGAACGAGCGCAGGCGCCCGTCGAGCTCCTGGGCGGCGCGGCGCGTGAAGGTCAGGGCGAGCACGTGGCGGGCATCGGCGTCGCCGGCGAATTCGGCTACGCCAACTCCGGCATCGTCTTCGAGGATATGAAGCAACGCCCCACCCGCTACTCCGGGCGCGGCGGCCTGGGCGCAGTCATGGGCAGCAAGGGCCTCAAGTTCCTCGTGGTAGACCCCGAAGGCGCGCCCGGCGTCGCGATTGCCGACCCCGAAGCCTTCAAGGTGGCCGCCAAGAAGCTGCGCGACGCCCTCGGTGAGCACGCGCTGACCAAGCCGAAGGGCGGCCTCAACACCTACGGCACCGCCGTCCTCATCAACATCATGAACGAGGCCGGCGGCCTGCCCACCCGCAACTTCCGCGTCGGGCGGTTCGAGGGCGCGGCCAAGATCGCCGGTGAAGCGATCTTCGAGAACAACAAGCAACGCACCGGCAAAGAAGTTTACAACCACGCGTGCAGCCCCGGCTGCGTCATTCAGTGCTCGAACACCTACTACGCCGAGGACGGCTCCGAAATCGTCTCCTGCATCGAATACGAGTCCGACTGGGCGCTGGGCGCAAACTGCGGCATTGACGATCTGGATGGCGTCGCCAGGCTGGTCTACTGGTGCAACGCCTACGGTGTGGACACCATCGAGGCCGGCGACAGCATCGCGGTGGCGATGGATTCGGGGTATCTCCCGTTTGGCGACCTGGACGGCGCCATCGCGCTGATGCACGAGATGGGCAAGGGCACGCCCATCGGGCGCATCCTGGGCGGCGGCACGGGCTTCACCGCCAAGGCGTTTGGCAACCCACGCTCGCCGTCGGTCAAGGGCCAGGGGATGCCGGCCTATGAGCCGCGCGCCGTCAAGGGCATCGGCGTGACCTACGCCACCACCACGATGGGCGCCGACCACACCGCCGGCTACACCATCGCGCCGGAAATCGCCGGCGTCGGCGGCAAGTCCGACCCGTTACAATCCGATCCGGCCAAGGCCGATCTGAGCCGCGCCTTCCAGATGACCACCGCTTTCCTCGACTCCACCGGTCACTGCCTCTTCATCGCCTTCGCCATCCTCGATATCCCCAGCGGCTTTGAGGGCATGGTGGAAGAGGTCAACGCGATGGTAGGAACAAAGCTCAGCAACAACGAAGCGGTCGCCATGGGCGGCGAAATCCTCAAGCGCGAGCGCGCCTTCAACCTGGCCGCCGGGCTGACCAACGCCGACGACCGGCTGCCGGAATTCATGAAGTACGAGAAACTCCCGCCGCACAACGTTGTCAATGATCTGCCGGACGCGGTCTTCGACAAAGTCTTCGCCGAAATGTAAACCTCCTAATCTTTTCCGTATATTTTTGGACGCGCTGCGCGCGTCCAAAAATATACAAAGATAACTGTAGGGCGGATGAGCCATCATCCGCCTTACTTTTTTTGTGTTTAACCAATCCGTAACTTCCCTGAAACCCCTATTTGGCAGCTCCTATGCTATCCTAAAGCCATAGGAAGGGAACAGCCATGCACTGGATTTTATCGGTATCCGAATCATTCTCACTGGACAAAGTGCTCGCGCGCTCGGCGCGGCTCTTGTGTCCGCCATTTAGCCTGAACGGGAAGGAAACGTCCACCCTGTACCGTGTGGAAAGGCTGAGCACCGGGCACACGGTGGAATTGAACATCTCACAAACAGCTACGGGCCTGGTTCTCCACACCAACGCACGGCTTGACGGCAAAGAGACCGAAGAAATCAGTCAAAAAGTCTGGCGGATGTTGCGCATTGGGGAGAACCTCCAAACCTTTCTGGAAATGGCGCGCAACACGCCGCAACTGGCTACCGCCGCGCGCGAGGGCGCATTACAATTGCGCGGCGCCACCATGTTCGAGGATATCGTCAAGGCGGCCATTTTGATCTTTAATTCTGAAAAGAATTATGTGCAATCTGTCTCCTGGCTGGTGGATCGCTTTGGCGATCCACTGCCAAGCAACCCGACACTGCACGCCTTTCCCACCCCACGGCAATTGCTCGGCGAGATGGCGCTTCAGGAGAAACTGTTAGGGGCAGCGCTGGCGCAGCGCCTTCATAAGGTCGCCATGCAATTTCAAACGCAAAAGATAAAGAGTGAAGAGTGGTTCACATCCCCCCAGTCCCTGGCAAACTTTGAAGCAAATCTGAAGCGGATATTGGACCTCAAGGACGAAGAGATCGGGGCGGCCATGTTTTACCTGGGGCGTTACGATTACATCCCGGTGGACCCATGCGCCCAGCAGCGTGTGGGCATCTACCTAGGGGAATACACGCGGGCCACCCCTGAAAAAATCCGCGCACTGTTTGAAAACTGGCAGCCCTGGGGCGGATTAGCCTACTGGCTGTGGGATTGGTCAATCCATGGGACGGTTCACCTGCCAACCGAAAGGGAAGGAAGCTATGGAGCGCTTGAAAACTGGCGCCGGACAAGCTAAAGAAAAACTCGGGGAACTGCAAAACGCGATCCGCCAACAGCGCGTCGCCGTGCTGAACGGCAGTTCCCGTGAAGAATTGGCCGGCTACTTACAACATTGGGAAAAGTTGGTAGGCGAACTACAGAAGGACATGATGCTGGAAAAAAGCATGCAGTTGGGCCTGCTTTACGAAGCCGCCCACACCATTAATGCATCGTTAGACTGGCGGCACACCCTGCAATCGGTGATGGATGCCGTCATCCTGCTCACCGAGGCGGAGCGGGGTATGCTGATCCTCATTGACGAGAATAACCAACTCCAGGTGGAACTGACCAGCACCAACACCGGCGAAGAATTCACGGAAGAGGATGTGAAATTCAGCTATAGCGTCGTAGAGCAGACGCTCCAGCGCGGGCGTCCCATCCTGACCTCCAACGCCCAACTCGACCCACGCTTTCAGGACAGCACCAGCATCGTCGCCTACGGCGTGCGTTCAGTCTTGTGCGCGCCGCTTATCCACAAGGGCAACCCGTTGGGTGTCGTCTACCTGGACAACCGCGCGCGTGCGGGAGTCTTTACCCAGGAAGACATAGCGACGCTGGGCGCCTTCGCCAACCAGGCCGCCGGCGCTCTCGCCAACGCCCAGGAACATAAGAAGACCGACCAGGTTTTGGCCGAGAAAATACGCGAGCTGACCATCCTGCAAGAGATGGCGCGCGATTTGAACACCAGTTTGAAATTCGAGCGCGTGATGGAGCGTAGCATCTCGTGGGCTATCGCCGCCGCCGGAGCCGAATGTGGCGCGCTAGGCTTAATCGCCGAGGAGGGCATCCGCTGGGTGGCCCATAGCGGTCAGATTGCGCCGGATACCATGAGCGTGCTGCGCAGTGTCTACACGCACAAGCCCATCACCGATGAACACCGGATGATTTTACCGTTGTTGCGGGATGAACGGCCCATCGGCGCGCTGTACCTGCTGGCGGAAGAGCGCGGTATCCGCCCGCACAAATTGGAATTCGTGCGGCGCGTCGCCGACCACGTCGCCATCGCCGTCGAAAACGCGCGGCTGTACGAGGCGCTGCGTCAGGCCAACCAGGCCAAGTCGGAATTCGTCAGCGTCGTCTCTCACGAACTGCGCGTGCCGATGACCTCCCTCAAGGGCTATGCCGATATGTTGAAAAACGGCAAACACGGCGCACTCGGCACGCAACAGCGCGAGTTCGTGGAGGCCATCCGCCGCAACACCCAGCGGATGGAGCTGCTGGTCAGCGATTTAACCGACATCTCGCGCATCGAGACCGGCCAACTCAGCATCTCACCGCGCCCCATCGCCTTTAACGAAGCATTGGAGGATGCGCTCGACACAGTGCGCGACCTGGCCGAAGCCAAGCAACAAACGCTCTCTCTGGAGATTTGGCAGGGGCTGCCCTCTGCCCATGCAGATAAGGCGCGGCTGACCCAGGCGCTCATCAACCTGCTCAGCAACGCCATCAAATACACGCCGCCTCAAGGCCACATTACCATCCGCGTCTGGCTCTCGCCGGAAGAGCCGGACTTCATCCGGTGCGCCATCGCGGATTCCGGCATGGGCATCAGCCCGCAAGATCAAGTGCAACTATTCACAAAGTTCTTCCGCGCCGCCGACCCGCAGGTGCGCGAGCAGCCAGGAACCGGGCTAGGTCTCGCCATCACCAGGAATTTGATCGAAATGCACGGCGGCCGCATCTGGGTAGAAAGCGCCGTGGGCAAAGGCAGCACTTTCTACTTCACGGTTCCCATTGCTATGTGGGCCTGACGGCCGATGTAGCGCTCTACCCTTGTGGACAACATTGGGTCTGGGCAACCCGATGTTGGGATCCTCCTCTCCTTCCCCCCCGTCGAGACTCGCAAGAGTCGCCGGCGGGGGGGTATATTTTTAGTCTGCGGGCTGTAAACAACTTTCTACCTGCACATCGTCTACGTACAACGCGGCCGTGTCTTCATCGCCATCGTTGCGCGCACCGATGAAGAGTTGGACACGCTGCCCGGCATAGCTGCTCAAATCTATCGCGCGCAGTTCCCAGGCCCGCGCGTCGCCGGTCTGCCGGGATAGCGTATGGACGCCGCCCTGGGCATCCCAAAGGGTGACATAATGGTAATCATCCACCAACTCCTCAGCAATGGGATAGGCCCAAAAGCGCAACGTAAGGGTCGCGTCAGCGGGTAGCCACACCGTCTGCGAGATGGATGAGAAGAGATTCTGTCCGGGCGCGCCGGGCGGAATCCCCACCCGCGCCGCGTAATTGCCGCTGTGGACGATCTCGCCGGCGCGCACCGCCAGCGCGTTATACCCCCAGCCCTCCGCCGCCTCAAAGCCGGAATCCAGCAACCGTTCGCAGGGCGGCGGCAAAGCGGCATAAGCGTGCAACACCAACGGCAGATAAACCGCGTGCCCCTCCGCCTCAATCATGAGCACAGCCCACTCACTCCATGGGCCGACGTTGCCCGCTGCGTCTATTGCCCGCACCCGCCAGTGATGTTCCCCAAGGCCCAGCGCGATTGCCAACTGGGGGAGAGTCGTGGCATATAGCTGCCCGCCGAGGTCTACCTGGTAGGTTAGAGAACTACCAGCGTCGGGCGGAGGAGTCCAGCGAAGGTAGGATACCAGCCGAAATAATGCCCCTTGTGGACTAAGTTGCGTCGGGCTGAGCGGCGGGAGGGTGTCATAGATGAAAGCGGCAGCGGCGGCGGCGAGTTCGGGTTGCGGCGCGATAGCCCGCGCCGTCAGGGTGTAGACGGCATCGGTCAACGCGGGCAGTGGATAGGTCCAGGCGCTACGCCCTGTCGCCGTAAGCCAGGCCGCAGCGCCCCAGGCCGCGCCGTTCCAGAAAGCGCCGTCGGCGCGCTGCACCTGCACTTCAACCTGCGTGATGCCCGGCCCTAGCGCTGTACCGGAAAACTCCGGCGTGACACTGTAAGCGCTGCCGGCGCGCGGCGTCATGATGAGAGTGTCGGGAGGCTGCGCGCACTCGTCCATAAAATCCAACACAGCCGCCATTGCCGCCGCGCGCGATTCCGACCGGACGACCTCAAAGGGGAAGCCCCAAACCATAGCGCGCTCGCACTCCTGGGTATATTGCACGGCAGCCACAGCGCCGGTGGCGTAGGTCAACGCCGCGCGGCCCGCGCCGCCCGACGCGGGGGCGAGGACGTCAGGGGAGTTCGCGTCATACTCGCCCGGCGCATCGAAGCTGAAGGTGGGCTGCCCGGCCAGCGCGCTGTCAAAGGTAGGCGTCACGTGATACACACCGGCAGTGTCGCTGACGTAATCGGTGCGCAATATCTGGCGCAAGAAATACGGATCGCGCCCGTAGTCCACCATATCCCATGCCAGCTCCGCGCCGCTGACAAACAACGCGCCGCCTTTCGCCAAAAACGCCGTCACCGCCGCGCGCTCAGCGGCATTGAGGGTGCCTTCGACTTCGAGCGATTCCTCGCCCAGAATCCAATCCAGCATCGAGTAATTGCGCAATGAGATAAGTTGCGCGCTCACGGCCTCGTTGCTGGCGCTGTCCCAGGCATACTGCGCGGGCGTCGCCTGCCCGTGCGTCACCGCGTAGTCCCGCCGGTTGATGCGCGCTAACCACAGCCGCTGGCTGCTGCCCACCCATGCGTCATCATCCCACGGCAACCCGGTATACGTCATTTTGTCGAAGCCGTTAACAATCAGCAACGGCACGGCCTGGTCTGCTGCGCTCACCCGCGCACCGAGCACCTCAGTGCGTAGCGACTCGCCGCCCGCGTTGACAGCCGTAACGCACACATAGACTTCCGCTCCCGGCGTCAGATTCGTCAGCGTGTAAGCATCGGCTCCGCTCACGGCGATAGGCGCGCCCCAGGCGAAACCATCGGGGCTGGTGTAGAGACGGTAGCCGGTGGCCGCGTCGCCGCCAAGGCCGAGTGCGTCGGCTGGCGCGGGCAACCACGCGACGCGCACCGCGCCGCCGCCGACGTTCTGGACGCGCAGGTGCGTCGGCGGTTCCGGCGCCTCGGTCAGAGCCACGCCGTCGCGCGCCGCAAAGTAATGGACAAGGCCCTGATAGACCGCGCGCGCCGTCAGTTGCGCAAAACGCGGGTCTTTAAGGGCGTTGGCGTCATCCACCTGGTCGTGAAAGGCGATCTCCAGCAGCACCCCCGGCACGCGCGCGGCGACATTGTCGTCCCACAGCATCCGCACTTCGCCCAGGTTGGCGGACTTCTTGCCACGGTCGAGCCAGTTCGCGTCCCAGCCGACGCGGATATCGTGGATCAATTCGTCGTGGATGGCCTGTTGCAACTCCAGGCTGCCTTCCGTGCGCGTATACGTGTCGCTGTTATGCACATAAGACTCTGTGCCGCGCGCGGTTCCGTCATAGCCGTTGGTGTGCCACGAGATGAAAACGGCATCAGTGGGGCCGGCGGCCTGGCGCCAGCGCGCAAAAATTGGGCGCGCGACAACGTCGTTAAAGCTCGACCACTCGGCCGGATTCAGACCCATCCACTGCGCATAATAGCGCGTGGCCGACTCCCACCAGGGTTTATCCGGCGGTACGGGCGCCAAGGTTTCGATGCCGGCCAGGGTATCGAAAGCTCCGCCGCCCAGCCGCAGCGCGTCGGCCACGAGCGCCAGACCCGGCAGCGCCGCGCGGTTGTCCAGCGTGACCGTCAGTGGCCCGGCATAACAGGGGAACGTCCCCAAATAGCGCCACGTCGCCGGCGCGTTCGTCTGATTCAGGAATACTTCCTGCGCCCCACCGGCATGATGCACGGTGTAACGAGCGTCGGTCACGCCGTTGGGAACGGAGTGTACCCAGGCGTACAGAGCATAGACGCCGCGCTGCGGCGCCGTCAACGTCCAGGTCGCGGTGGCGGTCGCCGGCGCCGCCACGGTTGGCGCCAGACGGGAGGCCCCGCCGGCATAACCGGGGGTTCCACTCGTAATCCACACGCCGCTCTCGACGTAGGTGGGCGCGCCGGCGTCATTATCGGCGATGACGCGCGCGGCGTTCCAATCGCGCTCGCGCACAGGGATCACCGTGGCGCCGGCGTTCTCCAGATAGGGGATAAGGTATTGATTCACGACCTCCGCGTTGTTGTGATCCTCGACGATGTCCTGATAGACACCACGCTGCGTGTACCAACGCGCCAGGCCCGTGCCAAAATCCTCGCCCCAGTGCCAGCCATGCCCGGCGCTGAGGTAGACGGTTTTGCCGGCAAGTGCGCCTGATGCGTAACTCGTCATTCGCAATGCATTATTTGTAGCCTGTAGTCCGTAACGCGCAGTCGGGAAGTCGCCCGGCAGGAAGTCAGAAACAGGGCGGCAGACGCCGGTCATCGGGTCTATGGCCTGCACGGATAACTCGCGCCAGTTCAGCGGCGTCAGGGCGCGGCGCACCGCCTCTACCGCCAATTCCACACCCATCCCGTCATTGGACAGTAGAGCCGCTGGCGCAGCCGTAAGGCACACAGTCACAGTCTCCCCCACCACCTGGATGCTGTGGATGTCCAAATCCGGCGACAAGTCAGCGCGCAGGTAAGCCAGAGCGCGCGCCGACGCATCGGGGGGCGTCGGCGCAGCGCTCACGGCTGCCGACAACACGGCGACGCTCAACAACAAACTCACCGCCAGATAGACACGATACACCTTCATAAGACAAGCTCCTCTGAAAATAGCCACAGAGATCACAGAGTTCACAGAGAAAACCTTTTGTGTCCTTCGTGTCCTTTGTGGTGAAAATTTTCATCCAACCATTGGTGAACCGCCGGTTAATAATGAATTCCCTTGAAAATAGCAAATAGCAAATGGCGAAGTAACGCAAACTTCAGTTTACCGATTTGCCAACGGACAAACTGCGAATCTATCCGAAAATTCGTTTTAGCCCACGATTTGCGCCTGAAAGCGCAGTTTTAAGGGTATTTTTCGTGGGCGGGCTACGTCCGCCCACGAAAAAATACCTTCCTGAAAGCGGCTTTAGCCGCAAGACCCGGCGCAGCGGCGCAACGCCGCTATAATTTTCGGATAGGTTCTAAAGTTTGCGTTACATTTTCATTCAACTACACGCACTCCTTTACTTTCAATTATAACCTGAAAATGGTCAAAAATTGATATTATTTGGGTTTATGAAAAACGGAGGGATAGACTTGAGTTTGCACACCACAGCCGATCTTGCGCTCAGGGTCTCATTATCGGAAGCGATTGCTCTAAAGATGGGTTATGATACACTAGAGGTGAACGTAGCAACAAAGGAGAGAGACCATGTCCACACTATTACTTAAAAACGCGACACTGCTGGTCACGATGGATGATCAACGGCGCCAGATTCCTGATGGCGGCCTGTGGATCCGCGACAATGTCATTGAGCGCGTCGGCCCTAGCGCGGAATTGCCCGCGACCGCCGATCAGGTCATTGATGCCGCCGGAATGGTCGTGCTGCCGGGTCTCATCAATACCCACCATCACCTGTGCCAGACGCTCACCCGCGCCGTGCCGGCGGCGCAGGATGCGGTGCTCTTCAAATGGCTTAAAACCCTCTACCCCATCTGGGCGGGGTTGACCGGCGAGGCGATCTATGTCAGCGCGCTCGTCGGGCTGGCGGAACTCATCCTCTCCGGTTGCACAACCACGTCCGACCACCTCTACATCTATCCCAATGACGCCCGCGTTGACGACGAAATCCGCGCGGCGCAGGAGATCGGCGTGCGCTTCCACGCCAGCCGGGGTTCGATGAGCCTGGGCGAAAGCCGGGGCGGGCTGCCGCCAGACCGCGTGGTGGAGGACGAGGACTTCATCCTCAAGGACACGCAACGCGCCATTGAAACCTACCACGACCCAAAGGACTACGCGATGACCCGAATCGTCGTCGCCCCGTGCTCGCCATTCTCGGTGACGCAGGACTTGATGCGCGAGTCGGCGAAACTGGCGCGCGCTTACGGCGTCCAACTGCACACGCACCTGGCGGAAACGCAGGACGAGGAAGCCTTCTGCCTGGAGAAGTTCGGACATCGCCCGGTGGGGTACGCCGAGTCGCTGGATTGGGTAGGCGATGACGTGTGGTTCGCCCATGGCGTCCACATCAACCCGGCGGAAATCCGCCAGATGGCGCAAACGCACACAGGCGTGGCGCACTGCCCATCGAGCAACATGCGGCTGGCGTCGGGCATCGCGCCAGTGCGTCAGTACCTCGACGCCGGCGTGCCGGTGGGGCTGGGTGTGGATGGCTCCGCCAGCAACGACGGCTCGCATCTGCTGGCAGAGGCGCGCATGGCGCTCCTGTTGCAGCGCGTGATGGGCAATCCTGCCGGGTTAAGCGCAGCGGAAGCGTTGTGGATCGCCACGCGCGGCGGCGCGGAGGTGTTGGGGCGCGCCGACATCGGCCAACTGGCGCCCGGCAAGGCAGCGGATTGCATCGGCTTGCGGTTGGACGCGTTGGCCTATGCAGGGGGCGCCGTCCATGATCCACTGGCTGCCACAGTCTTTTGCCAGCCACAATCGGTGACGTTGTCCATCATCAACGAGCACGTCATTGTCAAGGAAGGGCAGCTTTTGACCCTGGACCTGCCGCCGGTGATAGAACGGCACAATCGCATCGCGCGGGATTTGGTGCGAGCGGCGCAGAGGTAAACCGAGGGAGTTATGACGAATCAACCGCACTGCAATCCGGCGCTGCAAGTGATTCAGCGCGTCAATCACACCATCCTGCAAATTCGCACCGACCGCAAGAAGCTCCTCAAGGAAATCGGCGAGATTATCGTTGAGGAACGCGGTTATGAAATGCTGTGGATCGGCGAATTCCGGCATGGCGATCTTTATCCATCCATCTCCTGTGGCAATCCGGGGGGCCAGCCGCAACAATTGCAAACGTGGATCACCCAGGCGCCGTTCAACCCAACGGCCGCCAAAAAAGCCGTCGAGCAGAAGCAAGCCGTCGTCAGCCAATATGAGAGCAAAGGGAATGTCGGCGCGCGGTGGTTCAACGCGGCCGTGCCGATTTTCGTCCATGACGAGGTTTCGGCCATTCTCAATGCCTGCACTTTTACGCCGCAGGCGTTCGATCCACAGGAAATCCTGCTGCTCGAAGAATTGGCAGTGGATATTGGATTCGCGCTGGAGAGCATGGATCTGGAAACCCGCCGCCGCGAGGCCGAAGACGCCCTGCGCATCTCCGAAGGCCGCTTCAAACGGCTGGCAGAAAACGCACTGGTGGGCATCGTCCTTATCCAGGGGGAGTTAGTGCGTTACGCCAACCCGGCTCTCGCGCAAATGTTCGGCTACGAGACGCCAGAAGCGATGATCGATCAGCTTGATCTCGCCCGCCTGATCGCGCCCGAACACCGGCAGGGCCTGGTGGAGGCCGTCCAGCAAATTCAGCGCGGCAATCAGCGCGCCGTGCGCGACATCTTTAAGGGACTGCGGCGGGATGGCAGCAGCTTCGATGTAGAGGCCCACGCCGCGCGGACCATTCACGCCCGGCGTCCGGCGGTCATCGCCACCGTGATGGACGTGACCGAGCGAGAACATTCCCGGCAGCAACTTGAAGCATTATCAGAGGCCGGCCTGGCCATGTCGCAGGTGCGCACGCCCGAAGAAGCGTTGCAAAAAGCAGTGCAACTGGCCCTGCGTATCGTTCCCGGCGATGCGGCGAATATTTACTTGCTCAAGGAGAGCTGGCTACAGCGCGCTGCCGAGGCCGGCTATCCTCACGATGCGCAAAACCCGCGCCCGCGCCCGCGACTCAGCCTGGACACAACGTTTCATCACATGTTGGAAACTCGCGCCCCCCTCCTTATCAATGACACGGCCCATTCGGCCTTGTGGACCCCCAACCCGAACAAAAACATTGTGAGCGCCTATCTGGCGATGCCATTGATCGTGCGCGGAGAAGTCATTGGGTTTCTCAATATTGACAGTTGGGAGACTGACCGGTTTGCCGAAGAGGATGCCCAGCACCTTCAGCGTTTCGCGGACTACGTTGCCGCCACCATCGAACACCTGCGCCTGATCGCTTCGTTGGAAGAAGAACGCCAGCGCCTCTCGATGCTCAACCGGCTATCGCAATCGCTCTCCGAAACCTTGCTCCTGGAAGAGGTGGCGGCCCGCGCTCTGGAACATCTCGGCGTGATCCTCCATGCCTCTCAAGGGATTATTAGCCAATGGGACCCGGAGAAAGCGCAGTTAAGCGTCATTTCCGGGCAGGGGATCACCCCGGAGGCGATTGTCAAACTCAATGCCGGCTTGCACGATGGCGACGACACCGGGCTTGCCAATTGGGTCGCCCGCCAGCGTGAATCGGCGCTGCTCCCGGATGTCCACCAGGATCCCCGTTGGATCAGCGTTCCCGGCGTGGATGAATGGGTAGCCTCAGCGCTCAACGTGCCGTTGGAAGTGCATGGCGAGTTGATCGGCGTGCTCTCGCTGCTCAGCGGGGAGCCGGCGGCCTTCAGCGAGGAGGACCGGCGGCTGGTCGAGTTTTTGAGTGTGCCGGTGGCCCTGGCGCTGCAAAATGCACGCTTCTACCAGGCCGCCGCCCATCAAGCCCAATTGATGGCCGAGGCGTTACAGCGGCAGGAAGAGCTAGATCGCATCAAGGACGAACTGATCCAGAATATCTCCCACGAGCTGCGCACACCGTTGGGGCTGGTGATGGGGTATGCCGTGATGCTTCAGGACGGCACGCTTGGGCCAATTGCCCCGGAACAAGAGGAAGCCATTGATATCATCACCCGGCGCAGTAAAATGCTGCGCACGTTGGTCGAAAATATTACCCTGCTCTGGCAACTGGATCGAGAGAAAGATGAAAGAACAGATTTTGAGTTTCTCGACCTGACCGCATTGGTGGACACGGTCGTTCAGGAATTCCAAAACCAGGCCAAAGCCCAAGGGATCACAGTGCGGGGCGTCACGCCAGGAATACCGGTTATCATCCATGGCATCCCACTGCAAATCCATCGCGTGCTGGATAACCTGATCGGCAATGCCTTCAAATTCACACCCCAGGGTGAGAAAATCGAAGTGTCGCTAGAGATCAGGGGAGAGCAGGCCGCGCTGATGGTCAGCGATACCGGCATCGGGGTACCGCCAGAGAAACTGGAGAAAATCTTTGAGCGTTTTTACCAGGTGGACGGCAGCGCCAAGCGCCGCTATGGCGGCACGGGGTTGGGGTTGGCCCTGGTGAGAGCCATCGTAGAAGCGCACGGCGGCCGTGTTTTTGGGGAAAGTCCGATCTCAGCGGACCCGGAGCATCCGGGCCTGCGAGTAACCGCGTTGCTGCCGGTGAGTAACGCAGAACGCGGGGCGAGTTAGGAGTCAGGCGCTAGAAGTTAAGATTGACGGCTGACAACCGACGACTAAAGACTGACGACTGACGACTTACGATTTTCCCACCAGTGTATCTATGGCGCGAATCCAGGAATCGGCTTCCTGGTCGGTCAGCGCTTCGTGGTGGAAGCGGTAGTCGTTTTTGCGGATGAATTCATCCACTTCCCCGATCAACCTCTGCCACGCAGCGCGCTGAGCTTCCAACAAGAGCCGGGATACTTTGCCGGCCCCCGGCTGCGAGAGCGTCATCCGCAAATGCGGCAGACACAAGCCCCCACAGTCTCGCAGCAACGTCTGCACCTCCGGCGCGGCGATGTCTTTAAGCAGCAGTTCCGCAAACCGCT
>Ga0116144_10004508_pt1 | contig 13173 bp, 18 predicted proteins | sample AD_UKC035_MetaG_FD_89746 | JGI IMG/M metagenome (GOLD analysis project Ga0116144, IMG submission 89746) | Active sludge microbial communities of municipal wastewater-treating anaerobic digesters from USA - AD_UKC035_MetaG | ecosystem: Engineered > Bioreactor > Anaerobic > Digestate | place: USA... | reverse complement strand
CACGGATGACGGCCTGACTGACGCTGGGCGCGCCTGGCTGGCTGACCAGGGCCTACACCTGGAAATCACCGACACGGCGCTGTTTCGGCGGCTACGGCCGGGTTACTGCGCCGACAAGATTATGGCACATCGCCTCAAAACCCCACCCGTGGCTTATGAAGGCCGGCTCTGGGTTAACACCGGGGGCTACTTCGATGGCGAACACGCCGAAATCCACGCTGATGAGGTGGTAACGCCCGAGATCTTCGCCACGCAATACCCGGATGAGCCGGTGCGCGGCCGCAAAGACCCCTACTGGGGACCCCACGGCTACGGCGGCTGCCAGGTGGAATGCCAGGGCCAGGTCTACGTACTGACCGAGCGCACGCTCACAATGCGACCGGCCCCGGGCGACCCGGCCCAGCCCCCAGACCCGCCCCAGCAGTTGGCGCTGTTTTGAGCTAGCGAAGAAACCGTCAACGGTTTCTTCGTATGCTAACCTATGTTTTAATCCGGAACACTTCGCCCTGGTCAATTCACCGTAAACAAGGAGCTAACTATGGCTGATAGTGATAACCGCCACACCAAGATGCTGCGCCGCGTGCTCAACCTGAAGCTGCAAGGATTCTCAGAAGACGAGATCCGGCGACAGATGGGGGCGAAGCACTGCACTTGGGAAGTTGTTTCAATGTCCATCACCGCCCTCAAGCGGGCGCTGGGCGTCGGCAACGACTACCAGGTGCCGCCGCAAGGCCGCCTCGGGCGTTAAGCCTTTTCACCCCGCCGGGAGATACCTTGCTCCCGGCGACGGGTTAGCAGGGTATCTCCTGGCACTTACTTATATCTATTCACCATTTCAACTTGAAGGAGATACCCCAATGAAACTCGTCAAACAAATAGAGCGGCTACAGCCGGAAGGCGACCTGCTCCCCTACACAGCTTTTTCCATCGAAGTCACGCCAGACTTTAACCTGGCGGACGTGACCATCTACTCCCCGGCGAACTACCCGCCCGCCGCGGCGGTGCTGTGGGAGACCTACGATCCCGTCACCTGGGAGCGTTACGGGCAGGCAATGGCCGTGTCCGCCGCCGCGAATGGCCTCGCTAATCTCGGCCTTGATCCTAAGCCGTTTCTCGAAGCCGCCGCCCGCCTCGGCTGGCTGGCGCTGGCCAACGCGGTCATTCCCGGCGAGTTGTACGATGTCACCTGCGAGGTCACCGCGCCCGAGGCGCTGCGCGTGGAAGTGCGCCCAGCCCACAATCCGGGGGTGTGCTTCACCGGCACACTGCACCCGGAAGGGGCGCCGGAAAACTCGGAACCACCCGCCGTCACGCCGACGGCTGCCGATGCCGATTGGTGGGTGATGGATGACGCAGGTAATTATCACGCCCGTACCGCCACCTGCGCCGCGGCGGGGGTTATCTACGACCAACTGGTACGCGACGACCCTAAGCTGCGTCTGATGATCAGGCGGCTGACCATGGCCGAAATCGAGGCGGGGACAGACAGGATAAACTCGGAACCACCCGCCGCCACGCCGACGGCCCTGGAAGAAGCTACCCCACCCCAGCCGCCGGCACCAGCGCACGACTGGTGGGTGATGGACGGCGCAGGACACCGTGCCCGCGCCGCGACTATCGGCGGCGCCCTCGCCGTCTATGCCTACGTGGCTAAAAACACCGCAATACAGGACGGCCTGCTGGAAATCCAACACGGGGATTACCACGAGTTCGTCCGTCTGCCCGCCGATTTCGATCCGGCTGACCTGGACGAAGACGCCGAAGACGATGAAGACGAAACGCCCATTGCTGTCCCGGATGACTGGTGGGTGATGGACGGCGAATATATGGGGCGCGCCCCCACCATTGGCGCTGCCCTGGCGCTGTACCTACACGCTGCCGAGTCCGATCTCCTGGACCCCTCCCTGGAGATTTCCGGGCCGGGCAACTACTACGAAAAGGTGGCGCTGCCCGCCGACTTCGCTCCCGACGCGGGCGACGACGAGTAGTTGCTGGAGACCGCCAATGCCCCCAATTGTCGTTTCACTCAGCGGGGGTAAGGACTCCGTCGCCATGCTCTTGCGCCTGGTCATGCACTATGGCGCGGCCCGCGTCATTGCCCATTACCAGGTGCTCCCCGAAGATTGGCCAGAGACCTTGCCCTACGTGCAACAACTGTGTACCCACCTCGGCGTGCGCCTGGTCGCTCAGCAAATCCTCTACCAGCCGGTGGGGGATAGGTGCAGCGTCAAACGCCGGGAAATCCGCGACATCCACAGTGAAGCCGACATCGTGCCGCTCGGTACGCCGGGCGTCATCGCCGGCGTTACCGACCTGGCATTTCGCCGAAAATGGCCGCCGAGTCCTGCCACCAGGTATTGCACAAAATATGGAAAAATCGAACTGCTCGACGCCTGGCTCCGGCAACACCGCGTCCAACTCGGCCCGGACCTCATCATCGCCCTGGGCGAGCGCGCCGGCGAAAGTCCGCGCCGCGCCCGGAAACCGACGCTCTGGCCGCGCTTGCGCTGGGCTGACGGCACTGTCGCCTGGAATTGGGAGCCGGTTCACGACCTGAGCCGGCGCGCCATCTTCCGCACGCTCCACGCGCACACCGTCGCCCCGCACCCGGCCTATGCCGCGCAGGGAATGACGCCCTGGCAGATGTACGACCAGGACACCGAGGGCGGCCCGCGCACCGGCTGTCGTTTCTGCATCTACGCGACGCAGAGCGACGTGTGCCACCAGGCGCAGCGCGCCGAGAACCAGGCGTTGCGGCAATACATCGAATACTTTGAAACTACCACCGGCCGGACCTGGTGGATGCAGCGGGCTATGACCACGTTGTTCGACCCGGAACGTCCGTTCCAGCTACGCCTCATATAAGCTGAACTGCAATGATCTGTGGAAATCTGCAATGATTTGCCGAAATCCGCCACGAAAAGCGGAAATCTGCAATGATTTGCCGAAATCTGTAATGGGCTACGGCCCACGTTTTGAGTGTTAAAGCCAACGATCACGGATCGCTGGCTTTAACACTTTCCCACTGCCGCGCCGCCGCCCGGTTTACAGTTGTTTTTGTCAAGCGAAAAGGGAAACGATTGATGGTCGAAAAGGGAAACGCTTTCCAGGTCAGGTCGTGAGATTGATGGCCGAAAAGGGAAACAGATGCTGCCCGAAAAAGGAAACCCTCCTGGGATCATAGGGTAGTCGGGCAGGACTGCCCCGGTGCCGCGGCTGCGGCCAGGACATTACGCTCGTAATGCCCTAGCCAGAGCTACGGCTCCCCCCGGCGTCACCGTCCGCCGCGCCGTCCGGGGGAGAAATTACTACGGCGCTACTTTTAGGAGAAACCGGCTATGAACCACAACACCCGCGCTCTACTAACCGGGCTATTCCAAGCTAACCCACGTATCGAACTGAATCGGCTGATAACCCAGGTGCAAGAAGCCTGGGCCGCGCAGCGCGATGCCTACGTCGAACGGATCGCCTGGGATTTGCACGCCCGCATCCCGCACTCTCTGCTGCTGCGCCGCGCGCCCAAGTTGATTGACCTGGCCAATCGCCACGGCTATCCGACCCCGGATACCGACACGGAAACACCGGAGGCTGAATCCGATTTAATCCTCTGGACAGCATGGGCCATCGCCGCCTGTCGTTGGCAAGCGGCAATGGATGCCGGCAGATACCCGCCTCTGGATTACACCGCGGAAGAGGTCCGGTGCTGGTGGCAGATAATGCGCCAGCCCCAACTGAGTCTATTTACACCTTAATCAGGAGAACCCACCTATGTCTGAAAATACTGTTACCCACCCAGCTATTGCTGCGTTGACCGCGCTGCTCAATGGCGCGATTATCCGTGAACCATCCGGGCGGCGCGTCTGCCTGGGCTATGACCAGAAACAGAATGATCGGCGCGCCCTTGCCGTCATCGCTGACCGTGAATGTCCCGGCCAGCCGCCGGACACCGTGCTGCTGCCCCTGGACGTGACCGTGACCGACTTCATCGCCTGGGCGACCGAGCTGCCCGCCGCGGCGGTCTTGCCGTCAAACGCGCCGGTGGAAAACGACTATATTGGCGCGTTCCTCTTGGGCGATGTCCACGCCGCTGTCCCCGAATTGACCGCGGGACAATGCTATGAACTCCTGAACGACCACCGCAACTCACTGGAATCGCAACTTAAAGCTGCGCTGCGCCAGAGTATGCTGCGCTTCGCCCAAGAAGATGAATTGCTGCCCCCGCCGGCGGACGCTGATCCGCTGCACCTCGGCGACTTCGGCCTGGCCGACATCCAGGACGAACTGTCCGACCTGACCCTTCCGCAGATTGAAGCCCTGTTGGCTGAGTATCGGGAAGACCTTGAGGAGCAGATCGGCGCGGCCGGTCGGCGACTGTTCCGCGAGTTTGCCGCCAAGATGGATTGGAGTGCGGTAGATGCCTGCGCCGCAGAAGAACCCGCGCCTTTTTGAGCCAACGCCCGATTATGGTCGCTGCTTCGTCTGCTGGACGCCGCTGCGCGGCCCCGGCTGTACGTTTTATCGGGAGCGGGAGTTCAGCGTCTGCGTCCCTTTTCGTCCATCAAACGCGTCCCTTTTCGCTTGACAAAAACACGTATTCCACGCACTCCCACTTCATCGGGAAGCACGTCGCCTCCGTCACCGACGCCGAATTTGCGACTTACCTCGACCGGGCGTTGGGCGCGCTGGACACGCGGGATTACCACGTCGCCCGCCGCATCCGGCGTAAATACGCCGTCCGCCTGGCCGCGCTCGCGCGCGGCGCTACCACCCCAGGAGTTAAACCTATGCTGAAATTCTACTTTTCCGGCCTGCGGGATACCGCAGATGCCGCCACGTTGCAGCCGTTGGGCGTGACGCGGGTGCTCGTGGACCCGCACGACCTGCCCAATGCCGCCGCGTTCCCCCACGTCGCGCTGGATTCCGGCGCGTACCGGGCTTTCAAGGCCGGGACATCCCTCGACCTTCCCGCACTGCTCCATGCGGCCACCAGCCGCGCGTTTGACATGGTGTTTGCCGACGTGTTCGGCGACGCCGAGGCGAGTTACCAGGTTTATCAAACCGTCAAACAAACCTTGCCCGTCACCGTGCCGGTCGTCCCGGTATGGCCCTGGGGCAGCGACCTGTGGCGGCTGCACCGGCTGCTCGATGCATCGCAGATCGTCGGCATCGGCGGCCTTGTGCCGCACCTGCGCCGGGACAACACGCTCAGCGACCGCGATACGGTGCTGGCTGAGTTGACCGCCTTGGTAGCGGAATACCCCGGCCGCTTGCACGCTTTCGGCCTGTGTTGGGCGAAGGCGCTGGATACGCTGTGGGAATTGCTCTACTCCGCCGACACCTCGCACTGGCTGGCAGCTCGCCGCAGTACGGCGATGGCGACCTACGTTCACACCGGCACCGGCTATCTCCAGGAAGCGCCCTGGCGCAGCCTGAAACATCCCGATGTCGAAAGCGCCGTGACCGCGAGTGTCGGGGCGCTGCGCGACTTCCGTCCGGTGACCTGGGCGTGTACCCGGTGTGGCGCGGTCGCGCCCCATCACCAGATGCGCTTGCTGCCTGCCGCGAAACGTAAATGCGCCTGCGGCGGCAAGCTGCGCGGCGTACTGCCCGGAGGCGCGTGATGGCGACGCACCTGTACCGCAACCGCCCGGTGACGCTCCTGGCCCTGACGTACCAACGCCAGGGCCAGCAATACGGCACGATCCGCATGTGGAATCGCGATGGCCGCCGGCAAAACCAAACCGTGCGGGTGGATCGCCTGACCGAGTTACCCGTCATCGCGGATATTGACGCCGCCGCGATCCCGCCCGATGGCCTGGCGCTGCACGTCAGCCGTGGGTGAATCTGGCTCGCCGCTACCCGTGGTGTACTGGCGGAGCTCCCCTTCGCTTATCTGGATGACACCCTGAGCCTCCAGTATCCCCCCTGGTTATGGAATTTGGCGGAAGAAACCCGGAGCTGTGCCGCTGAATACCTGGCGGTATTCCCCGGCCTGACGTATCACGTCGAACCGCCGACACAGCACGCGGGCTATGACCTGGACTACGACCCGGGCGGCGCGTGGTACGAGTTTCCCGCTGAATACACGCTGTATGTATGCGCTGGAAGCTGACCAATGACCGCCTTGCCGGCCAGCCTGCGCCGCTGGCGCGCCGTCATCCAGCACTTTGACGACGAGCGGGACACCGACGACGGCTACTGGCTTTACCTGAAGCCGGGCTATGCCGACAGCGATGGAGAAACCGTGATCCACGAAGATCGCCTCCGCGACCTGATCACCCGCTTGCATACCGTGACGGAACGGCGGAAATCCGCCAACTGACTGGCTTCCACCCCGGCAAATTTGACAAATTGTCATATTTGCCGGCCATCCTCTCAGGAGTCGCCCCAATGCAAGACACCCTTGTTTTTGTAGCCTGGCGCGTGCGCCCCTGGCACGGGGGTATCTAATCGGCCCGGTACATCAAAGTGTGCCGGGTGGAAAAACCCTGTGTGGTTGCCCGGTGACACCGTTCTGGGAAACGGACATTGCGGCACAGTCCGTAGTGACTTGCCAGCGCTGTCTGCGCCGCTTAACCTCTCAGTCAAACGCGCCGGATAAGCCGCCGGCCGAACCGGCGCGTTAATTCACCGGCTCCCGGCAAATTTGACAATTTGTCAAATTTGCCGGGAGCCTATCTAGGAGACCCCAATGTATCAACCTATACCCGCACCCGGCGAAATCCGGGTAGAAATCGGAGACGCCGATGGTATCACGCATTGCCTGCGCCTTACCGTGCCGGCGGCTCAAACCTTACTCACCACCTTGCAGCACGACCTGGCCCAAGTTGCAACGGCGCGCTACGCGGCCGCGACCGAAGCCTTGCCCGTGCTGAAGGACGCTGTGCTGACCTGGTTGGCGGCGTATAACGCTGACATCCTCGGCAATGACTCCGACTGCATTGACTTTCGTTACCAGGACCAACGCTTTGAGTTGGCCTGGGATACGCCAGAGAATCGGTGTGTCCTGTACACCGTGCCGGACAGCCCCAATATGGTCACCCGTACCCTGTACCGCGTGGAACGCGCGCAGTGGTACATCACGACCAACGCCGCCGACACCGGCGATTTCCTGATCTGGTTCAGCCGGATGCTGGTGGTGTGAGATGGTCAAATACATCAACGTCTACACCGGAGAGGATTCCTCTATGCTCGAAGAATATCGTAATCAAATTGCCCTCCGCCTGGCAGCTTTGTCAGCTATCAGCGACATTCGCCACGAAGAAAATAGCATCAGCTTCACCGTCAACCTCGCTGATGAGGCCCGGCCCCACCAACTCGTGTTTGACTCGGCCAATGACCAGATCCGCCTGATCCAGGCGGACGGAACGGAGAAGCTGTCCCTGACCCTGGCGCAGTATCAGGAGTTGCCGGCGGACGTGCTGGTAATAAACCTGCTGACCTCGTTGGGGTTGGGTAGCCTGGACGCCGTGCTGCAACTCGCCGACGGCGCTTTTAATAAGCCACGTTAGCGCCGCCAACGGCGCTGACGTGCATACAAGGAGTAATACCTATGGACATCGAAACAATCTTATTGATCGCGGGTGGTATCACCGCGGTTATCGGATGTGTGATCTTCGGCGGCCAAATCTGGGCCGGCAGCGAAGTCGCCCGCAACTTGATCGTCGGCGACGACAGCGAAGACTAAAACACAGCGTGCCCGGAGCGCGCCCGGGCTACGGCCCACGTTTTGCCGTGTTAAAGCCAACGATCAGTGATCGTTGGCTTTAACACGCAACTTAGCCGGGGTTGCGGCCAGGGACTTACGCGGGTAAGTCCCTGGCCGGAGCTCCGGCTCCCCTACCCTGCCCGTCACCGTCCCGCCGCGCCGGGGCAAGGGTAATTACTACGGCGGCCATTATCCTATCTAGTTTAACCAAAGGAGAAAAACACTATGAGCGACATTAATAGCCGCGCTAACGGCGCGGCAGACGGCGGTGACGGGATGAACGCCACCGCGGTTAACTCCATCGTTACGGCCCTGGTGGCCGCGATTGAAAGAGTCTTGCTGGACTGGGATTGGGATTTGCTGATCCCGGCCCGGCTTTTTTTGGCGGCGCCGGAATCTGAGGATACCGCCGCTGAAGCGCGCGTCGCCGTCGGTATTTGCGTTGACCTGATCACCCGGCTGCAAACAACCCTAACCGGCACCGGTCGCCAGCCGACGCTGTGGCCGGAAACGCAGGCGGTGGTGCAGTTGGCCCGCACTCTCCCGACGCTTGACCTGGATGTGCGCCGCAAGTTGGAGCGCATCGAGTGGAGCATTACCGTGCTTTCCGCGTACCAGACTCGGCGGCAACCCGCCGAATTAAGCCGCAGCGCGCAGCCGCAGAGGTGAACCTTATGTCCCTCACTACGCCCCAACCTTACCTCACCGTCACCCACACCTACCAGGAAGTCCAACTGCACGTCGCCGAGCGGCCGGTTGCAGCACTGACCCTGGACGAAGCCCAACGGCTGTTGGCGAATCTGCAAACAGCCATTGCCGAAGCCCGGGAACATCCCTGCGCCGCCGCCGTCCCGGCCTTTGTCGAAGCCGTGTTTAACTTGCTGGCCGGCACACCGGGGATCAGCGCGGTGATGCTGCGGGATAACGACGCCGACGGGCAGATAGACTATGTTTACCAGCACGGCACGTTCTCCCTGATCTTCAACGTGCCGGAAGCCGGGATACAGCTCTGGCAGTCTATCCCGAAAGGCATGGTAATGACCTGGGAGAAGCGCGCCGAATGGGGACTGTGGGATTATCTCACGTCTACCAATGGCCTCGCGTGCGCCGAACGCTTCGTTTCGGCGCTGCTGGATTACCTGGTCGGCTCTCCCGCGATCTTCCCGGCTCCGGCCCCTGAATACCCGGAATCCCTGACCACGCCGGTGCAGCGCGCCCTGTACGATCTTCTGCGCGATGCCGCGACCGTGCTGCGTCTCGAGGCCGCGATTAACGCGGTGCGCAAGGACGGGTGGCGCGGGAACGTCGTCAAAGAGCGGGAGATCAAGCAGGCGATTTACCAGACGACCGGCCACGCCGCGAACCAGGTGGCTGTCGTCTTTGAAATCTACCGGGCGCACGCAGACTGACCCTTGCGCCCACCCCCCGCTAAGTGGCCTGATTCCCAGGCCACCGCCGCGGTTATCCCAATGAAAGGAGTTGTGTGATGTCCCTCCTCGCTACCGCCCAAGCCTACCGCGCGGCCGACCTCTCCGTTATCCCCTGTTATCGCGCGGAGAAAAAACCAGCTCTGCCGGGCTGGAAGCAGTACCAGACTACCCGGCCGACCTTTCTCGAAGTCGCGCAGTGGTTTATGCCCTGGGAGCGCGCCGACGCCGTGGCGATCATCGGCGGCGCGGTCAGCGGGCAACTCGAGGTCATTGACTTTGACTTGCCGGAGTTGTTTCCCCAGTGGCAAGCCCAGGTGCAAGCCGCGTATCCCGACCTGGCCTTGCCGGTGGTACGGACGCAGAGTGGCGGCTACCACGTCTATCTCCGCTGCCCCACCCGCCAGGGCAACCTGAAACTGGCCTGCGACCCGGCCAAACCCATCGGCAAGTACACCCTCATCGAGACCAAGAGTGAGGGCGGCTACGTGCTGGCCCCGCCCAGCGCTGGCTACACCATGCTATCCGGCGATCTGACCGCCGTGCCGACCGTGACGCCGGAGCAGCGCGAGACGCTGCTGCACCTGGCGCAGAGCTATGACCGCCGCCCGGCCGTCACGGCCCGCGCGCCCCGGCCCGCCACTCCGACGGCCGGCGACCGCCCGGGCGACGTGTATAACCAGCGCGGCGATGTCTACGCGGTGTTGTTACACCACGGGTGGAAACTTGTGAAGGAAGTCGCCGCAGAATCCTACTGGCGCCGCCCCGGCAAGCATTTCGGGCACGGCGCGACGTTCAATTACCGGGGGTGCAACCTGTTTTACGTGTTCACCTCGAACGCGCCCCCGTTTGAGCCGGAGCAGGCATACAGCCGCTTCGCGGTCTATGCCCTGCTCAACTACGGCGGCGATTACGCCGCAGCCGCCCGCGCCCTGCGCGCGGAGGGCTTCACTGCTTAAAGGAGTTCGATGAACTGCCACCTCTGCCTTGATCCACGGGACCCGCGCCCGGTGGAAATCGAATTACTTAGCGCCGATGGCCGCCTGGTCATTGGTACAGCCAGCCGCGCCGGCGTCACGCCGCCGCGCTACGCCCTGCGCTCCACCTACCGGGTGGAGCACGGGTATCTCTATGACCCGGCCCGCGACGCCGTGCCGGAAGGTCTGTACGTCCTCGACGACGGCCAACTCGTGCCGCTGGATGAGTGGTATGCCGAAGCCGAGCGCCAAATAACGGCGCTGGAGGAACTGACGGACTTGCTCCTCAACCACGGGATGGACACCGGAAATGCTGTGACAGCCGGGGAATGCCCCGCGCCAGAACCTAAACCCGCCGCCACTCCTCAAACTTTCCAACGCGGTGACGTGGTAGACGTGACGTTCTCCTCCGGCTTCACCTATCGTGGCATCGTGCGCTCTGTCCGCCGCGGAGAAGTCCACGTCATCACCCGCAATTCCGGCCACAGCTATACCCCGGCCAATGCCCAAATCACCCTCGTCGAGCGCCGTGGTCGGCGCAATGCCGCCACGCTGCACGAGTGGGCGCGGGAATTTGAATGACCTCAAAACACTTACAGGAGTTTACTATGTCTGACAACCTCACCCCCACCCTCATCTGGTGGGTGGACGAAGAACACGTCGCGGTGGTAGCCGTAGCACGCCCCACCGACATCCGCCGTACTCGTCTCAATGTCTCGTACTTTGAGACCGAACGTGGCGCGTGGGATGCCCTGGGCGCACAAGTCACGGCGCGCGTCATCGAAACCGGGCGCGTGGTGGCTAACGCCGAAACCGCGCTGGCCGCCGCCGCAGACCACCGCCGGCACGGGTTGGCCGAGGCCACCCTTTATGACTGGCAGTGCCTGGCCGCAGCGGCCGCCCGGAACTATGCTCTGTACCAGGAGCGCCGCCAAGCCTGGAATCGCCAGGTTGACCAGGCGTTGGCTGTACCGCAACCCGAACCCGCTCCCCCTACCTTCCAACGCGGCGACGTGGTGGAAGTGACGCTGTGGGACATCACGTACCGCGGCCTCGTGACCGCCACGCGCCGCGGGCGCGCGTATGTCGCCACCCGGCGCAGTGGCCACTGGCACGATCCCGACATCACCGTTATGCAGATCGTCGAGCGCCGTGGCCGGCGCAATGCCGCCACCCTGCACGAGTGGGCGCAAGCCTTTGAGTAACTTTGACGCACCCCGGCGGCGCGTTACCCCGCGCTGCCGGCTGACTTATCTTTACTAATCCATTCAAAAATCTAGTTAAACGGGAGAAAGCAATGTTTAAGATTACCGAATTTACCCAAAATGCTACCGGCGCGGTCAGCGCGCCCCATCTGCTCATCACCCTGACCGGACGCGGCGATCTCGACCTCGGCCCGGTGGACGCCGCTGTGTTCGGCGAACTGCGCGAGGCCCTGGACGCTGTGGAAGCGCAGTATGACGCGGCCGCCTCCGCGTGGACAAACGAACACGGCGCGGGCATCTGCTGCAACCTGGCCTTGGCCTTCCAAGCCGCCGGGTGTGGCGAGGTGTATTACGACGCCAATGGCGTATTCTTCACCCGGCACGGCGCCGGGTTCGCGCGGGAGCGCCACAACACCTACCTCGGCTTGACCTGGGAATACCCCGTACCCCTGCCCGCGCAGTGGTATAGCCTGCCCGACTTCGCCTTCTCCGGGACCGCTCTCGCCCCCCAAATCCTGGCCGACCTGGATGCGCGGTTCGCCACCGCTTACCCCCCGCTGCCGGATGATCCGACGCCGACGCTGCACGAGCAGAAAGCCGCTACCTGGATCTGGCGGCGGCTGGATACGGGGAGTTCGCTCGCCGCGCCGGAAGTCGCGGCCATTTTCACCACCGGCAAGTTCGAGTACGAGCCGGTACGGCTGCCGGTCGTGGTGCTGGAAATCCTGCGCCAGGCCGTGAATAGCCCAAGCGGCTGCCGGCGGGGTCAACGGCAGGAACGGATGTGGCAAGATCCGCAGTTCGCCAAATGGTATCTGGCCTACGGCCATGCCCTGCGTGTCCCTGCCCCCGCGCCGGAGCCGACAGCCCCTACCTCAGTCTTTCTTCAATAGGAGTTCTATGTCTGACTTAGCCTTGTATCTCATCAACGTGACGACCCTGGCGGATTTCTGCCAGGAAGTGGAGCCGGGCAATGTCGTCCGGCTGCAACTCAGCCAGCGCCGCATTGGGAGCGGCGTCAGTCCCATTCGCCGCTGCACCCTGTCCCTGCAAGGCGTCAACGCCCAGGGGCAGCTCGTGTGGTTGGCCGAGAATGTGGACATCACCCTCTCCCCCGACGGGCACTCGCCCTGGACAGACCGCGACACGGCGCTGATGGACATTATGCGGGAACGCGGCTGGGAAACCCGGGTAGCGCTCTGCTTGACCAACCTAGGCTACGCAGTCCGCGCCGGCAACCACGTCGTCCCTACCGGCTACGAGCCGGTGTACGGCCAGTTCGAGTGCGTCGCCTGGCGCAAAAGCGATCCCGATACCGACGCGCCGGCCTACACGCTGGTCGCCGTCCCCTTCCCTGACCCCGCGCCCGACCGTCCTACCTCCTACCCTGACACCTGCCCCGAATGTGGCACTCAGTCCTGGGATGTCACCGGCCAACAGGTGTTCAAGATGACCGAGAAGTGGGACGACGGGGATCTGGTGGACTTCGACTTCGACCATAGCCAGGCTTATTGGCAAGGCCGCGTGACGGCCAAGTGTGTTAAGTGCGGCCACCAGGTACAGTTCTGGGGCCGCGCTGACCAGACGGAGGTCGGCAATGAACCTGCCTAACCCTGCGACTACGACCGAGTTGCTCCGCTGGCTGGCGGCCCACGCGGGCACGCCGGTGGTGGAAGCCCACTACTCCCCCCGCCCCGGCCTGCGCTGCACGCACCACCTCACCGTCGCCAACTGGCAGATTTACGACGAGGGGATTGACGGCGAACAGCGGTGTCTGTCGTTCGCCGAATTTCAAGCGACCTACCCGCGCGTCCGCTGGCAGATTGACACGGTGGACGGCGAGCCCGCCCCGGACT
>Ga0116144_10004506_pt1 | contig 13176 bp, 9 predicted proteins | sample AD_UKC035_MetaG_FD_89746 | JGI IMG/M metagenome (GOLD analysis project Ga0116144, IMG submission 89746) | Active sludge microbial communities of municipal wastewater-treating anaerobic digesters from USA - AD_UKC035_MetaG | ecosystem: Engineered > Bioreactor > Anaerobic > Digestate | place: USA... | reverse complement strand
TCCAGAAGGCCCTGGTGCTGGACCACGTCCGCCTGAAGGGCCGTCAGTCGCTCGGCCATTTTCATCTGACGGTCCATGAACGACTGCACTGTACGCTCCAGATCGCTCTGTTCGGTGAACAAGCGCTCGCGTTTGATCACCGAACTGCGTTCTTTTGCTTCAAGTGAGGAAAGCTCATTGGCCAGTTGCGCATGCCGGCTTTCGGAATCCACGAGATCATCACGAAGCTTGTTCACCTGATGGCGTTTGTTCTCCAGGTCCTGGTTCAGCCGGTCGAGTTTTGCGTTCTGCTTCTCCAGCTCCTGTTCGGCCGCGCTCCGGGCGGCCTCCGCCTTCTCCATCTGCTGTTCGAGCGCCGAAAGCGACGCGCGGTGGATTTCCAGCTGCTTGCGGGATTCCTCGGCATCGCGCGAGTCGCGCTGGGAAAGACTCTCCAGCTCCGCGATGCGGTCCTTGTTGACCGCAATCATCTGCTGCGTGCGGTCGAGATCCGCCCGGGCCTCCGAAGCTTCGTCCATGGCCTGTGAGATGCGGCCCTCGATGGCCATCAGCTCGTCGCGGATCTTGTCGGCATCGTGCTCGGTTTTTGCAACCGATGCGCGCGCTTCATCTTCCTGTCGGGTCACGGCGGCGAGGCTCTTTTTCAGCAGTTCCACGCTGGTTTCCAGATCAACCAGCCGGTTGCGGGTGACGAAAATGTCCAGCCGCCGCAGCTGTTCCTGAAGCGTCTTGTAGCGCTTCGCCTTGCCCGCCTGCCGCTGCAGCGAGATGATCTGGCGCTTCACTTCCTTGATGATATCCGTGAGGCGGATCAGGTTGTTCTCGGTGTGCTCCAGCTTGCGGATCGCCTCTTTCTTGTCCGTTTTGTATTTGGTGATGCCGCTGGCCTCTTCAAACACGATGCGGCGGTCCTCCGGACGCGAACTGAGAATCCGGTCAATGCGGCCCTGTTCCATCAGTGAATAGGCATTGGTCCCGATGCCGGTGTCCATGAACAGCCGCTGGATGTCTTTCAGGCGGCAGGGGGCCTGATTGATGAAATACTGGCCTTCGCCCGAACGGTGGATGCGGCGGGTGACGGTGACCTCGTTGAACTCGGTGCCCAGCGATGATTCGCAGTCGGTGAGGGTCAGGCTGACCTCCGCCATGCCCATGGGCTTGTGCGCGTCGGTGCCGTTGAAAATCACGTCCTGCATGTTGGCGCCGCGCATGGCCTTGGCGCTCTGCTCGCCCAGGACCCAGCGGATCGCGTCGGATACATTGCTCTTGCCGCAGCCGTTGGGCCCGACAATGGCGGTCATGCCCGGTTCGAATTCCAGCTTGGTTTTTTCCGCAAAACTTTTAAAACCGACCAGCTCAATACTTTTGAGATACAATGCCTGACCCTCGCTTCAAATGTGTCGGCCGGTCCCGATTCCAATCCCGGCAATCCGCAAACTTAAATAAGAATTTGATCGCAATATCCGGAAGAAATCGAAATATTGGCGACAAAAAAACAGTGCCTTGTGCCCTTTTTTTGAGCCGAATTCAAGTGTTTTCTTGCGCGGGTTTGCGGTTCCGGGGCGGAGTTGATTTATGATGGAACAAAGCGTTGAAGAATTGCTGGCGAAACTGGTGGCTGTTCCCAGTGTGAATCCGGAGCACAGCGCGGACCCGGCCGTGACCGGCGAACGGCGCGTGGCCGATTTCATTGCCGGATATCTGAGCGACCGGGGCTTCCAGATCGAATGGCTGGAGAAGACTCCAGGCCGTCCAAACCTGATCGCTTCATATGGTCCGGATGACCCGAAATACACGGTGCTTCTGGAGGCTCATCTGGATACGGTGGGCATAGACGGCATGACCGTGGCGCCCTTTGATCCGCAAATTCGCGACGGGAGGATGTATGGCCGAGGGACCACTGACACCAAGGGGCCGCTGGCCGCCGCGCTCTGGGCGCTGGACCGCGACCGGCTGCAGGCGCTGTCCGGCGCGTCCTGCCGAGTGATCTTTATCGGCGCCATGGGGGAGGAAACCGGCAATGAGGGGGCCTTTGAGGTGGCCGAACACGGCATCCGTGCGGATGAGGCCCTGATTCTGGAGCCGACTGAGATGCAGCCGATCCATACGCACAAGGGGACGCTGTGGTTTCGCGTTGAACTGCTGGGTCTGTCCGCCCACGGCTCGAATCCCGAACTCGGCCGGAGTGCCATTCTGGCCATGAAAAAGGTCATGGACGCGTTGAACAGCCAGATTGAGGCCGATCAGCATCGTTTTGAAGACCCGGTTTTGGGGCTGCCCACGCTCAACATCGGCCGGATTCATGGTGGAACTGCATTGAACATTGTCCCCGAAAAGTGTGTCATGGATGTGGACCGGCGCACTTTACCCGCCGAGGATACACGTGCTATTCTGCGGCGTGTGGATGTGGTGCTGGCCAAGCTGAAGTCGAGCGGAGAAATCCGGGAGGGGAAGGTTCATCTGATCAAAGACTGCCCCGCCGTGGCAACGCCTCCGGACGGTCGGCTGATCGGCAGGCTGGTAAAGTGCTGTGCAGAGACCGGCGTGAAGGCCGGCCCGGCCGGCGCCGCGTGGTACAGTGATGCCGGAGCTTTTTCGGCGGTGTGCGGCGAAACCGCGGTGTTCGGGCCCGGGAGCATCGAACAGGCCCATACGTGCGACGAGTTCATTGAGATCAGCGAACTGCACCGCGGCGCGAAATGCCTGCGCGGTTTCTTTTCGGCACTGGCGGATGATGTGAAAGGAATGCGGTAACCCATGCGGGAGAATGCTTCAATCCGGCTTGTTTTTGTCCTTGCGCTGACGGTTTGTGTCCTGCTGACAGCGGCAAACATTCTTCTTGGTGAGCTGAACCAGGACGAGGGCTGGTATCTTTATGCCGCCGGGCAGGTCGCGCGCGGAGCACTCCCGTACCGGGATTTCGCCTTTACGCAGGCGCCGGTGATGCCTTTCGTGTATGCGGCCGCGGATGTTCTGGTGCGGGCTTGGGGGGTCGCCGGCGGCCGGATATTCACCGCATTTCTCGGTTTTCTCAGTGTGCTGGCCGCTTCAGTTCTGGCCGCGAAGGTCGCGAGCCGCCGCTGGCGTGCCCATGCTGCCCTGACCGCCTTTGTTCTGGTCGGGATCAATGTATACCAGAGTTATTTTACCGCCGTTGTCAAAACCTATTCCCTCTGTGCTCTTTTGCTGACGACCGGCATGCTGGTGCTGGCCGCCGGATACAACAGCCGCAGGCTTCTGTCCTGTTTTATTTCCGGGATTCTGCTGGCGCTGGCCGCCGGCACCCGGATTTCAACCGGCATTGCTCTTCCGGTTGTTTTCCTGTTTCTCCTTTTCTGGGGCTGGCGGGCGGACTGGCGTTCCTGGTTTGCATTTGGCCTCGGCGGCGGGCTCGGCCTTCTGGCGGTGTTCCTGCCCCTGTTCCTGGCGGCCCCGGAAGGTTTCATTTTCGGAGTGCTTCAATATCACACACTGCGCGCGCCTGGTTCGATTGTCTACCAAATGGTGCTTAAGGCCGGATTTCTCTCGCGCTGGGTGCAGGCGTACATGATCGCGTCGGTTCTGGCCGCTGCACTGATTGTACTGCGCCTGTTCCCATTCCGCCGTCCGCCGGTGACGGACAGTCCGGTGGGTGTTTTGGTCCTGCTGGCGGTGTTTGGCGCAATTTCGCTTGTGCATTTCCTGGCGCCGTTTCCTTATGATGATTATCAGGTGCCTGTTTATCCGCTGCTCGGCGCGGCGCTGGCGGCGGCAGCCGTGAACATGCTGGCGGGCCTGACCCCAGAAGAGGGGGATTTCCGCCGCCGCGCGATGGGAGCCCTGCTGTGGACGGTGTTCTCGGTCTCGGTGCTTTCCTCGTTTTCATCCCCGATCAACCAGCAGTGGATGATTCTTGGGCGTGACCGCATCTGGTGGCTTACGAAAGACAAGCCTGATCTCATCAGGCTCCGTGAGGCCGGCCGCTGGATTCGCGAAAACTCATCGCCCGGCGACCTGCTCCTGACGCAGGACACCTATTTGGCCGTTGAAGCCGGTCGTCAGGTTCCGCACGGGCTCGAGCTGGGCCCGTTCAGCTATTACCCGGACTGGGACTCCGCGCGGGCAGAGAAGCTCAAGGTGCTGAACCGCGAAAGCATGCTGAACCTGCTCGAAAAAACCCGTGCGCCGGTGGCGGCCTTCAGCGGTTATGGCCTTTCCATCCGATCTCCGGAGGTGGAGCCTCTTTCCCGGGAGGAGCAGGCCCTTCTGCTGATCGCGCTCGATACGCGGTACGAGACTGCCCGCATCATGGAACATTTCGGCCAGGCGCACACCACGCTGCAGCTCATGACGCGGAGGTCAACTCCATGAAACTGAGTATTGTGGTTCCGGCGTACAACGAGGAACGCCGCATTCGCCCGATGCTCGACGCCTATCTGGAATTTTTCACGCCGCGTTACGGCCGTGATTTCGAAGTGCTCGTGGTCGTAAACGGATCCACGGATAGGACGGCCGATGTGGTTCGGGAATATGCCGCCCGATTTCCCCAGCTCCGCTGCATCGTCGAATCCGAGAAGATCGGCAAAGGCGGTGCGGTGAAACTCGGGTTTGAATCTGCCCGCGGAGAAATTGCCGGATTTGCCGATGCGGATGGATCCACTCCCCCGGAATCTTTCCAGGCGCTGGTTGATGAAATCGGGCCGGCCGCTGACGCGGTCATCGCCTCGCGCTGGTTCAGGGAGTCGGAAGTGTATCCCCGTCAGACGCTTGCCCGGCAGATTGCATCTCGTGTGTTCAACGGCTTTGTCCGCCTGATGCTGGGCCTGAAAATTCGCGACACCCAGTGCGGCGCAAAGGTATTCAGGAAAGAAGCGCTGGATTGCGTGCTGCCCTCGCTGGGACTCACGCGCTGGGCGTTCGATGTGGACATTCTTTTTCAGCTTCACCGCGCGGGCTTTACCATCCGCGAGGCTCCCACGAAATGGCACGATGTCGGCGGTTCACAGCTTCGCATTTTCCGGGCTTCCGTTCAGATGTTTGTCGCCGTAACGCGCTTGCGGCTCTTATATTCCCCCTTTTGCTGGGTGGTCGCGCTGTATGACCGCACCCTTGGCCGAATTGTCAAACTGAAGGTGTGAAGCAGGTCCATGAGTGAACGTCCGACCATCATTGAAAAATACGACCGCGACGGGCTGATTCGTCACAGCCTGATTGTGATGATCTTTACGCATGCGGGCAGCGCCGCCAACATGGTTTTTCACATGATCATGGGCCGCGCGCTGCCCAAGGTCGAGTATGGCATCATGTCCTCCATGCTGGGGCTGGGATTGATTCTGGCCACGCCGATGGTGGCGCTGGCCACCACGCTGGCGCACTATACCGCACAGCTGAGCGCCACTGGAAATGCGGGCGCCGCCCGTCAGCTCATGCGGTACTGGCTCAAGCGCCTGACTCCTTTTTCTCTGGCCTTTCTGGCCCTCGGTTTTCTGTTCAGCGGCTTGCTTGCGGAGTACTTCAACCTGCAGACCCGGACGCCCGTGCTGATCACCGCGCTGATTTTTTCCGCGCTGATATATTCTCCTGTTTTCCCCGGCATTCTCCAGGGACTGCAGTCCTTTGTCTGGATGAGTCTCGCCTATAATGCATGGGGCCTGGTCCGGCTTTTGCTCGGTACTGCCCTTGTGCTGATGTTTGGCGGGCTGGCTGTTTATCCGCTGGCCGCGCAGGCCGTCGGTTATGCTCTCGGGCTGATTTTCGGCTGGTGGCTGATCCGGCGCGAGCTGCGGAATGAGCCGGGCGCGCCGACGGTTATTCACGGCACGGACAGTTATTTCCTGCGCTCGCTTGTCGTGCTGACGGGTTTCGCATTTCTGATGAATGCGGACATCGTCATGGTGAAGCACTACTTCGCGCCGGAAGCCGCGGGACTTTTTGCTCAGGTTGCGACCATCGGGCGCATTATGGTGTTTCTGGTTCAGCCTGTCGCAGGGGCGATGTTCCCCAAGGTGATCTCGGGGGGAGAGATGTCGCGCGCGCATGCGGTCACCTTCCTCCGGGCGATTGCCTTTTCCGGGCTGATCACCCTCGCGGCCGTTGCGGGCTGCCTGCTTCTTCCGTGGCTCCCGCTGAGAATCATATTCGGTATAAGCACCCCGTCCGCGGAACAGATACTTCTGCTCCGCACGGTGGCATGTGCGATGGCGCCGCTGGGGATTACTTTCCTTCTCCTGAACTATGAGCTGGCGCAGCGCCGCTTCGGGCCGGCCTGGCCGCTGGTCGGCTGCGCGATCCTGTATGCCGCCGGTGTGCACCGCTGGCACGGCCATGTGCTCCACGTCGCGTGGGTGCTTGGCGGAGTCAGTCTGCTTTCGCTTGTTCTGATCACTGCGGGCATCGCCATTCAAATGTTCCGTGCCGTTCGTCGGGAGGGCTCCCGTGTCTGAAACCCGCCCGCCGATGGAACCGCTGGTGCGGGTCGAGGACCTTTGCATTGATTTTGGGCCCGTGCGGGTGGTGGATGGTCTTTCATTCCGCATTGATGCCGGCGAAATCGTGGCGCTGGTGGGCGAGAGTGGATGCGGGAAGTCCGTGTCAGCCCTCGCGCTCGCGCGCCTTGTTCATGAGCTCTCCGGCCGCATTTGGTTTGACGGCCGCGATATTCTTCAAATGAGCGGAAGAGAACTTTGTGATCTCCGGGGCGGCGAGATCGCCTATATTTTCCAGGAGCCCGGGTCTTCGCTGAATCCGGTTGTACGAGTGGGTGATCAGATTTCGGAAGCCCTGCGCCTGCACTGTTATCGTGGAAATATGCGCGATGAGGTCATCCGCCTGCTGGATTCTGTCGGCATTCCGGAGCCGGAACAGCGCCGCCGCGCTTTCCCGCATCAGATGAGCGGCGGACAGCAGCAGCGCGTGATGATAGCCATGGCCCTGGCCTGCCGGCCCCGGCTGCTGGTGGCGGATGAACCCACCACGGCGCTGGACGTGACCGTGCAGGTTCAGATACTCGATCTCCTGCAGAAGATTCAGCGCGAATCCGGCACGGCCATTCTGCTCATCACCCATAATCTTGGACTTGTTGCCGGCCGTGCGGACAGAATCTATGTGATGTATGCCGGCCGCGTGGCCGAAGCCGGACCTGTAGCCTCGGTGCTGCGTTCTCCTCGCCACCCCTATACGCGGGCGCTGCTGAAGGCTGTGCCGCGGCTGAATTCTACAGGGGGCCGGCTGCCCGGCATTCCGGGAAGCGTTCCCCCGGCCGATGCCATGCCCCCGGGCTGCCGCTTCCATCCTCGATGCCCGCTGGCGGACCGGCGGTGTGCTGAAGTGCCGCCGCCTGCTGAAACCATCGAGGGGGAGCATTGTGCCGCCTGCTATCACTGGAATAAATCCGATGCCTGATCCGGAAAACAGACTTCTTGAAATTGATGCGCTCCATGTGCGCTACAAAAAGATTCATGCCGTTGACGGGGCTTCCGTGAACATTGAACCGGGCGAGTGTGTCGCGCTGGTGGGCGAGAGCGGATGCGGGAAAACCTCTCTCTGCCGGGCGGTCCTGGGCCTGGAAAGAATCAGCGCCGGGCGGGTGCTTTTTGCCGGGAGCAGCCTCAATGAATTTGATGCCGGTGACTGGAAAAAATATCGCAATCGGGTGCAGATGATCTTTCAGGATCCGGGAGAGTCTCTGAATCCGCGTCTTACCGCGGGCGGGATGCTCGGTGAAGTGCTGAAGGTGCGCCGGGGTCTCCCGGCACCCGCCCGTCAGGCCGAAACGGAGCGCCTTCTGCAAACGGTAGGACTTGATCCGGCGCTGGCCGGCCGTTATCCGCACGAACTGAGCGGCGGCCAGAAGCAGCGTCTGGGTATCGCGCGCGCACTGGCGGTGAACCCCGATCTGATCATTGCCGATGAACCGGTTTCCGCCCTTGATGTATCCGTGCAGGTTCAGATTCTCAACCTGCTTCTGGATATTCAGACCGCGCGCGGGCTGGCCCTGCTGCTGATTGCGCATGATCTCGCTGTGGTCCGATACATGTGCAGGCGCGTTTACGTCATGAACCGCGGGCAGATTGTTGAATCCGGCATGGCTGCCCGGATTTTCAGCCGCCCGCAGCACCCCTTCACGAGGGCCCTGCTGGATGCTGTCCCAGATGTGGACCGATGCAGGGGTTGACGATGTCGTGGGCACGGGTGTAAAAAACTGCGGAACGATGGCATAGACAAGGAGAAATGAGATGGGAGGAAGAATCTTTTCCAAGGGCGAGTGGAATGCGTTTTGGGCGCTGTTCGCAGACAATCTTGCCAATATGATTATTCTCAGCGGGGTCTGCAAGTTTGTGTTCAAGATGCCGGACAGCATTGTGTTCGGGCGCATCCTGCCCGGTTTGGGCATCGCGCTTGTTGTCGGCCTTTCCTATTACGCTTACCTGGCTGTGCAGCTGGCCAGGAAGGAGGGTCGCGACGATGTGACCGCGCTGCCCTATGGCATCAGCACACCTGTTATGTTTGTATATCTGTTCGGCGTCATAGGCCCGATATATTTCACCACGCAGGATCCGTTGCTGGCCTGGCAGGTGGGCATTGCCGCCGCCCTTCTGGGGGGCATGATCGAAGCTCTGGGCAGTGTGATCGGACCGGTACTGAAAAAGGTGACGCCGCGCGCGGGCATGCTGGGAACCCTTGCCGGTATCGCCATCGCTTGGATTGCGGTGGTTCCGTTTGCGGAAATCTTCGAGGCCCCACTGATTGGGTTTCCGGCCATGATCATCATTCTGGTTGGACTCGTGGCCGGTTTGCGGCTCCCGTTTGGCATTCCCGCCGGCCTTCTGGCCGTCCTTGTTGGTTCCGTGATTTCTCTGTGCATGGGCCATACAAAGATTGAAATTGGACAGCTCGGTTTTCATTTCCCGGTTCCAGTGATCAGAGACATGGCGGCGGGCATGAAGGCCCTTTTCTCACACCCGGAATTGCTGGCGATTATTGTGCCGGTGGAAATCTACAACTTCCTTGAAACCATGAACAATGTGGAATCCGCCGAAGCGGCGGGAGACAGGTATGATGTCCGCAAGTGCCAGATCATGGATGGGGTGGGGACCATGGTGGGCGCCCTGTGCGGGTCCGCTTTCCCGACGACGGTTTATATCGGGCATCCGGGCTACAAACGCATGAATGCCCGGTCCGGCTATGCGCTCGCGGTGGGCGTGGTGCTGTGTGCCGGTGCAATGACGGGCTTTGTCGGGTTCATGCACAAGATTATTCCGATTGCCGCAGTGGCTCCCATGCTGGTCTATATTGCGCTGGTGATTACCGGACAGGCTTTCACGGCATGCCCGAGGCATCACGCGATGGCCGTGGGTATTGCAATCATACCGCATGTTTCCGATTTGCTGGTGAAACAGTGGGGGAGCATGATGCAGGCCCTGCGCGACATGGGCGCGTCGTCTGTCCCTCCCGCACTGACTGATCCGGAACTGGTCAAGGCCATGCTCCAGCAGGGCGCATATGTCACGGGACATGCCACTGTCGCCGGCGGCGCCATTGTGGTCGGACTGCTCTGGGGCGCGGCATCCGCCGCGCTGATTGACAAACAGCTTAAAAAAGCAGCCGGATTTTTCCTGGCCGCCGCTCTGCTGAGTTATGTGGGTGTGATTCATTCTCCGCAAATGCAGATGGCCCTCACTTCGCATGTGGGGCACGGTTATTTGCTGGCTGCCGCCGTATGCTTTGCGCTGGGCTCGTCCGGGAAAGACCGGCTGCAGGAGATATCCCTTCCTCGCGAAGATACGGGAAATCCGTCTGTTTGAAATCATGATAAACCGGCCATTATCCGCGGAGGACAAGTACATCAGCCCTCCTTTCCTGTATGAACGCATTCATGCGATCCTGCGGCATTACTGCCGTCTTGACAGGCTCTATCCGCGCAATCGCGTGTTCAGCATCTATTATGACACACCCTCGCAGACCGCGTTTGCGGAAAAAACCAACGGGGACTTCCTGAAACACAAGGTGCGGCTGAGATGGTATGAGGATGATCAGGCGGGAACCCCTCCTCCGGCGCAGGCGGTGGTTTATCTTGAATCCAAAAACAAGGTTGGCGGAGTTCGGGGGAAATCGCGCCAGGCGCTGCTGCTTGATGCAAAGCAGCTCCGCACAGCATCGCTGGAGAAGCCCTGGCTGCAGGCGATTCTGGCAAAGCATTTCCGCGAGGCGGGCCTGGCCTCGCCGGGACGCTGGCGTCCCGCCATTCAGATTGAATATCTGCGGGAGCGCTATGAGTGTCCCGCCAGCGGCGCGCGCGTCTGTGTGGATTCCAGAATCGGCTGCCTCCGGTTCAACCGTCAGATGATCCACGGCGCCGCTCCGGTGCGCCTGAATACACTGGTGGTTGAAATTAAGGGAGTGCACAATCCCGACACGCCGTGGCTTAAGCATCTGCACGCCTCGGGAATGAGGGCCGCGAGTTTTTCAAAATACGGCGCATGCTTTGCGCAACTGACAGGAGGATTGAACCATGAATAATCTGATCAATGTGCTGCAGAATGCCCAGGACCGCTTCAGTGCGGTGGATCCGGTGCTTTACGTGCTGGCGGTTGCTGTATCACTGGCGGCCTCGTTTGCGGCCAGCATGCTCTACCGCTTTTTCTACGAAAACCGGGCCACCGGCAGTCAGGTGCATCGTTCGTTCCCTCTGCTGGGAATATCCGTAACGACCCTGTTCATTGCAGTGCAGCTGTCCCTTCCTCTTTCGCTGGGACTGCTGGGCGCGCTTTCCATCATCCGTTTCCGCACACCGATCAAGGAGCCGGAGGAGGTTGGGTTTATCATGCTTGTCATTGCTTCGTCCATTGTGTGCGCAACGCTCAATTTCCAGTATCTGCTTTTTCTTTTTGCGGGTGCGGTGGCCGCACTGGTGATACAGCGGCATTCAAATCTTGTGCGCCACCGGTTTGAGGACGGGATCATGATTGTATCCCTCGCCGTGGCGGCTGAATCAGCCGCCCTCCCGCAAATCATAGATTACGTTCGCAAGAACACGAAGCACAGCCGCCTGGAAAGCACGACCAGCCGCGATGGAAGAACCAGCCTTCAGTTTGCCTTTGCCGGCATGAAGCTGGACATGCCTGCAATCCTTTCCAGCCTCCGGGGCATGGAGCCCTCGCTGGAGGCCGATATCTATTTCAACCGCCCCGGCGGGCTGCGCTGAACGATGCCGGTCGTGCATGAGCGGTTTATTCCCAGTCCGTGATTTCAGCCGTTTAGCAAGACGAATCCTGTTGCTTGCAGCCATTGCGCTGGCCGTCTTCTCTTACCGGGACGACACCTTGCTGTTTGAACGTCCATCGGCATGGGAACAGCACTATGCATTGAAGCTGGGAAGCGTGCTTGACAAGGACGGTCTGTATGCCGTGTTTCCGTTTGACGAACCGGTCATCCGGGAGCCTGTCCGGCGCGGAGCCTGCGGGAGTGAACAGACGCAGTGCGTTCCGGGTCTTATCGGAAATGCCCGGTCATTCTGCGGATCAAATTCAGCCATGATCTGGACCGGAGTGAAATGGCGGGATCTGGGCGATGCCTATTCCATATCCATGTGGGTCAAAATCCGGAACACGTCGCCCATGCAGGCAATCATGTGGTGGACCGGCGGGAGCCAGAAAACAGGGCTGATGCTTGTGCATGGACGCATGGCCTTTGCGGTGCCGGGCCGCGCTTCCAGTGTGACGATCTCATATCCTTTTGAGGATTATGACCGCTATGTTTTTATCACAGCGGTAGTTGATCGCGGAAGGGGGTTTGCGCGCCTTTATCAGGACGGAGAATTGAGGGCCGAAGGGTCTGTTTCAGCAGTCGAGCAGCCAAATCGTTATGTCGTATTTGGAAAAATGAGCAGCCTCAAAATCGGATATCCATTCTGCGGGGAACTGGATGAATCCGCATTGTGGAGCCGTGCGCTGTCAGCGGAAGAGGTCCGGCAGCTTCACCGCCGCAGGAGGCCGCTGGTTGCGGATTCAGGCGGGCGCTATGCCTTTAAATACCGTGCTGCCGCAGCCGTGCGAAGAATCTTGCGCGCCCTGCCGTGTTATCTGGAACTCTTCAATCCTTTTCTTCACAGCAGCCATCTGGAAGCCCTGAACCTGCCGGTCTGCGACATTATTCTTTCCGGTGATGATCAGCGGTGGTTCAACAGCCAGCATGCATGGTACCTGAAAAACAGAACGCTGAAGGACGACGCCCGGCGCAGCCGCAGGGTCAGGATGGTTCTCGACGGCCGGGCAGCAGATGTCCGCATGTCTCTTTTCTATCCCCCGGCCATGACATCCGCCTGTCACCGAATGTCGTATGTGGTGAAACTGGATTCGGATATCACATGGCGCGGCATGCACTCTTTCGTCCTGCTGGCGCCTGAAGATTATGGAATGCTTGTCCCTCTTCTGGAAACCGCCCTGTCGCAGAATTATGGTCTGTATTCTCATTCAGATGGAATTGCCGTGCTCCGTCTCAACCGTTCAGTCCGCGGTGCATATTACTTCGCGGACTATGCGGAAAACTCCTTCGGCAGTATTCATCGCGGACTGGATGCCGGCCGGCTGATCCAGTCGATTCCTGCGGACAGACGGGGTATTCTGGATATTTATGACGGCCTGAAGAATCGGTATTCTCCGGCATTTGCCGACGATACATTGAATGGGGTCAGTGCGAGGGAAACACGCTTCCGGATCGCCTATGACCGGCAGACACTGGAGGAGTGGCTGGATGCTTCCGCTTCAGCGCCCCCCGCTGCGATTGGGGCCGCCGCCGCACTGCTCAGGCCCCAGGTGATAAAGGGCGCCAATCCTTCGCTCATGTACATTGTCACTAATTTGCCGCTCGGTGAGATTGAATTTCCGAATATGAATCTGAAGTGGGCGTCAACCCGGCCGGATATCATTGATGAGCAGGGGCGGGTTAGCCGTCCGGTTGGATCAGAACCTGTGGCGGTGGAACTGAGCCTGCACCTGAAGTCCGACGGCGCTGAGACCAGTCGGGTTTATAAGGCCGCAGTGCAGCCGCAGAAAAAATCTCTTCCCCTTGTACAGGTTAAGGCTCCTGATTTCCCAAACAACATGTATCGGATCCCCTGTGTGGGCGGGATATCCGGACATGAAGAGATTCTGCCTGAAAGCCCCGGTGAGATTAGAATCCGCGGCAACAGTGCTATTC
>Ga0116144_10004504_pt1 | contig 13178 bp, 12 predicted proteins | sample AD_UKC035_MetaG_FD_89746 | JGI IMG/M metagenome (GOLD analysis project Ga0116144, IMG submission 89746) | Active sludge microbial communities of municipal wastewater-treating anaerobic digesters from USA - AD_UKC035_MetaG | ecosystem: Engineered > Bioreactor > Anaerobic > Digestate | place: USA... | reverse complement strand
TGAACTCATCGAAGTGCGCTCCGGTCATCCAGCGCTCTACATAGATGTCGGGCAGGTGGCGCTTGAATCCTGATTCAGTAATGAACAGGGCGGTAAGAGAGCTGTTCGTGCCCTTCACCGACTTGCCGGTGCCATCGATCACATCCGAGCCCATGGAAAGGCGGCTCACCTCATTGTGAAGTTTCTGTCCATACAGCCGGCAGTGCTCTTCCTTTCCGAAGAGCGCTCCAACGGGGATAGTCGGGTTGCCTCCCACTTCGACCCCTGGCTTTACGCGCACACCTTCAGTGACGGAACTCTGGATAATGACCTCCTCACCCACGTCGAGAGTCTCGGCAGTAATCTGCAGCACTTCGCTCATGACCTGAGCGGCTGTTCTGTCGTTATAGCGTTTGAAGCGGTTGATCAGTTCCTTGGTCTGGTGATCTTTGTCGACTTTCCGCAGAGCGCCGAAGCCGTCCAGGGCCACGGCCATTGCTGGAAGTGCAGCAGCCAGGATCACCGCTTGCCGAAGCTGCTTGCTGCGGAAAACGCCGAGATTGGATTTCCCATTTACCCGGTCGTCGATGTGAAAAACGGTTCCTTCAGCCAGCTCCAGGCCGTAAAAGTCGAGTACCTCCTGGTGCCGCAAATTAAAGGTAGCGACTTTGTCTTTGCTCATTTCAACTTCTTCATAAAGTCCGGTATATATGAGCCGTTGATCCGCAATGCTATAACGCAGAGGATTTGACATGGCAGTACCTCCTTCGTACTTGCTGCTATTGATAAGAACGTTGAGCGCGTAACATAGTAAGATCGAAAAAGCAGTAAAGATGCGGAAACTAAACGAGAAGCATGCTGGAGAAACGATGTTTCTCTCTGTGTTGATGTACACTTTTGTACCCTACACCAGGAAGTATCTCTCGTCAAGGAGCAAATCGGAAATTGATGGGACATCGAGAACAGGGATTGATGCCAGGAGCAGGGATACTTGGCTGGAGGAAAACTTCGTGAAAGGAACTTCGAGCTCTTGCATTCACTGCCGTCTGACAGTACCATGGGATTTGTTCCATGATGCTCGAGGTCAAGAATGGACCTCGACGACGTGGTACAAGCAAAGATGACGACATCGCAAAAAGTCAGTCTCTGCGATAGTCCGTCATCCCCGCGAAGCCTGTCTTTCGGCGGATAATCACGCCAACGGCGTGACTGAAGCGCAATCCCGCGGAGGCGGGGAGCGGGGATGCAGGGGTCCAGGAATTCTACGTGCTTATGGACTCCCGCCGAGAGGCGGGAATGCCACCATGCCGTCAGGGTTGGGATGCCATGAAAGCGCATGTCTCTCATCAGATCCACCCCATGAGGCCGGCAGACCGTATTCCGGTAGTGAGTACACTCGTCATTACCCTGGCGGTGGTGTTTGCGGCCAAGCAGTTTTGGGGAAGTTCATTACAGGCCCTCTTCGCCCTCAACCCTTATGAGGTCTTGAATCATTTTCATTTTTGGCGGCTCGGCTCCTATCTCTTTCTCCATGGTGATGTCCTTCATCTTCTTCTGATTACTGGTGGTCTTTATTTTTTTGGCAGAGAGCTGGAGCTGGAGTGGGGAAGCTGGGTTTTTCTCAAGTACTTTGCGGCATGTGGGGTAGGTGCGGGTGTGTGTATGGTGTTGCTTGCGCCTTCTTCGCAGTTTAGTTCGATGGGCTCTTCCGGCGCTCTCCTTGGTCTGCTTCTCGGCTATGCCCTTTATTTCCCCAAAAGAACTCTGTTCTCATCGTTTCGATTCGAAACCAGCATGAAGGTGGTACTGGCGCTGTATGGAGCTCTGGTCTTATATTTTTCTTTGCAGTATACAGAAAAGGGAATAGCGTCTTTGGCACCGTTGGGCAGTTTGGTGGCAGGCTTTTTGTACCTTAACTATTATTCCTTAAGGTGCCTCACTGTCCGGCAGCTGCGCGAGTATCGAGCTCAGCAGGCACGCAAACGATATCAGGTGATTGATGGCGGAAAAATTCGCACGAAAGGACGGCGCACCCATGCAGAGAATGGCCGTTCATGATCGGCCAGGATGTCAGTTGGAAGCCCATGCGGTTTGCTGTTAAGATGACGTACAGGAAGGTCTGAAAGACGGATGAAATACATGCTGTGGATTTCGGTGCTCGTGATCCGCTGCTGTCCCGCTACTCGAGCAGACGGCGCAACGCTCGCAGTTCTTCAAGGGTGCTGAGAAGAGCTGTCTTTACATCGATTCCGGCAACGTCTGTATCGTCTCTTTTTTCTTCGCGAATAATCTCATCGAGCCTTTTTTTTGCGCCCGCAATCGTGTACTGCTCTTCATAAAGAAGTCGTTTGATTTCAAGAATTATATGGAGGTCGCGCCGCTTGTAGAGTCGATGTCGGGATTGAGTTCGGACCGGTCGGATAAGCTTGAACTCGGTTTCCCAGTATCGAAGCACATATGGCTCTAGGCCGGTAATCCTGCTTACTTCGCTGATGCGGAAGTACAGCTTATCGGGGATCGATTTCTCGTCGTTCCCTTGTCGATCATGAAGATCGAAAGGCAACGTTCGATTATTGTTCATTCAGTACCTTTTTCAAGATGGGACTCGATTTGAAGGTAAGAACCCGTCTCGCGGAGATTTCTATCTCATCGCCAGTCTGAGGGTTGCGTCCGCGGCGGGCTCGTTTTTTTCTGACCACGAAATTCCCGAACCCAGAAATCTTGATTCGCTCTCCTGTAACCAGCGTTTCTTTCATCAGCTCCAGAACCAGCTCGACAATACGTGATGATTCCTCTTTAGAGAGGCCGACTTTCTCATAAATATTCTCGACGATATCCGCTTTAGTCATAGATTTCTCTCCCTTTTCAGGTTCTTAATTCCAAAGTGAGACTGTTCATGAGATGGTCTACAATATGGTTATGATATCTATTGACTTCTTCATCAGTGAGACTTCGATCGGGAGCCTGAAACTTAAGTCGGAAGGCAAGGCTTTTCTTACCTGAAGGTATGTTTTCTCCCTGGTACAGGTCGAAAACTCGCACTTCCTCAAGATACCGAGCATGTACTCCCGTGATGGCATCCTGGACAGTCTGGCTCTCCAGAGTCGTGTCAGCTATCAGAGCAATATCCCGATAGACAGCTGGGAATTTCGGCAATGGTTTTAAATGCTTTTCCTGAACAGTACAATAATTCATTATTTTTCCAAAGTCAACCTCAAATACAACAATTTTTTTAGGAATTTCAAAGTTATCAGCGACGTGCGGATGCACTTCACCGATTATTCCGACCGGTTCCCCTTGGATCTCGATGGAAGCTGCAATTCCCGGATGCAGCATCGGCATCGAGCTACTGGCGACAAACCTGACCTTGTCCAAGGCAAAATGGTGAAAAATGTTTTCCAGTACACCTTTTATATCGTAAAAATCAACATCTTTATCCCGGGTGTTCCAGGATTCCGGGCTGCGTCGGCCGCACAACAGGGCTGAGAGCATCAGCCGTTCATCAGGCAGTGAACCTTCAGCCTTTGGGTGGAATACCGTTCCGATCTCAAACAGCTTAAAATCCATAGTGCCGCGATTGCAGTTGTTGCGGGCTGTGAGCAAGAGCCCGGGAAGCAGCGTGGTGCGCATGACCGATTGGTCCTGGGAAAGCGGGTTGGCTATGGACAACGAATGACCAAGGAGGTGATGGTCAGGCAGCATCAATGCTTCTACATTCTTTGGCGAAATGAAGCTGTACGTAATTACCTCGAAGAATCCACTGTTAGTCAGGAGCAGACGAAGCTTCTGCTGTTTGTCGAATAGACGGCGTTCCTGGTACTGGAATGCATCCATTTCCGGCAGCGTAACAGGAATATTTTCATAGCCGTGAAGGCGGGCGATTTCCTCGATTAGATCAACATCCTCTTTCAGATCTCCTCTCCAGGAAGGCGCGGTAGCCAGGATAGTCTGATCGTGGCGAGTAACGGAGATATGGAGCCGCTTCAAGCAGCCGATCATCTGGTCGGGAGCAATGTTCACGCCGAGCACGACCGGAACCTTATCGAGCTTGAGCTCAATCGCCGGAGGGTCCGGGATAGCTTGCGGATACACATCTAACACTCCGCGGGCAACGATTCCTCCCGCCAATTCAGCAATGAGCTGAGCCGCATGATTGAGAGCAGGGATTACAGCCTCAGGATCGACGCCTTTTTCGAATCGGGCTGAAGACTCGGTCTGAAGGCCCAGAAAACGTGAGGTGCGCCGAATACCGTGAGGGGTGAAGTAAGCACTTTCAAGGAGGACCGTTTGGGTAGATTCGGCAATCTCGGTATTAAGTCCTCCCATGATCCCACCGATCGCTACATACTTGGAGGCGTCGCAAATCATTAGTGTCTGGTCATCCAGAAGTCGCTCTTTTTCATCAAGAGTGAAAAAGCGATCGTGGGCAGCAGCTCGTCTTACGCGAATCATTCCCTGATCGAGAAGGGAATAATCAAACGCGTGCATAGGTTGCCCCCAGGTAAGCAGTATGTAGTTGGTGATATCAACGACGTTGTTGATTGCTCGGATACCGGCACGTTCCAGACGCTGCCTCAACCAAAGGGGAGAAGGCTTGATAGTGACGCCGGAAACATAGCGAGCTGCATAGCGCGGACAGAGGTCCGGTGCATCCACAACGACCCGTATATGCTGTTCGACCGGATCACCTTGTTCGTCTACCTGGAGATTGGCTGACGGCAATGAAACCGGGAGATCAAGCAGAGCGCCTACCTCTCGGGCGATTCCGACCATGGAGAGACAGTCGGCGCGGTTTGGCGTCAGATCCACATCGAGAACGAAATCCTTTAACCCGAGCTCGGTGGCAACAAGAGCTCCGATCCTTGTTTCCGGCGGCAGGATCATAATGCCTGTCGACTCCTTCTCCAGGTTGAGCTCTTCTTCTGAACAGAGCATCCCTTCTGAATTAACGCCGCGAATTTTAGAAGCCTTGATTTTAACGCCGTTCGGGAGCTTTGTGCCGATCGGAGCGAGCGCAACCTTGTCTCCTGCTTTCATGTTGGACGCGCCGCAGACGATGCTCAGCATTTTTGTGCCGTCGTTTACCTGACACAAACTGAGCCGATCGGCGTTAGGATGCGGGGAGAGCTCTTCAATCTGAGCCACTACCACATTTTCAAGATCATCACCAATCCTGGTTATACCGGCAACTTCAAGCCCGGCCATGGTGAGACGGTGGGCAAGCTCTTCCGGCGAAATGGTGATGGGGACTAATTCCTTAAGCCACGTATAGCTTACTAACACGGTGAAGTTCCTCACTATCCTTCTGCGTTCGACGGCACGCGACGTCCCGTCAATCGGGCCGGTCGGACAGGTCAGATCTGTCAGACCGGTCAAACTGTTTCAAAACTGCTGCAGAAACCGCAAGTCATTTTCGTAGAACAGGCGGATATCATCAATGCCAAAGGTTAGCATGGCAATGCGCTCGATTCCCATGCCGAAGGCAAATCCAGTGATGTTGTCGGTAGGATATCCCACCATGCGCAATACTGCCGGGTGTACCATGCCTGATCCCAGTATTTCGAGCCAGCCCGTGTGAGAACACACCCGACATCCTTTACCCCGACACATGACACACTGGATATCCACTTCCGCACTGGGCTCGGTAAAGGGAAAGTAGCTGGGCCGGAAGCGAACTTGTGTGTCAGGGCCGAACATCCGGTGGACAAACACCGTCAGAACACCTTTGAGATCTCCAAACGAAATGCCTTTATCAACCAGCAATCCCTCGACCTGGTGAAACATGGGAGTGTGTGAAATATCAGAATCGCGACGATAAACCTTTCCAAGGCAGACAATCCGGACAGGGGGTTGTTGTTTTTCCATTACCCGCACCTGCACCGGCGAAGTATGAGTCCGAAGCACCATTTCTTCAGAAAAATAAAAGGTATCATGCATGTCACGGGCCGGATGGTGCTTTGGAATGTTGAGCGCTTCAAAATTGTAATAGTCGAGTTCGACTTCCGGCCCTTCCGCAAGGCTGAAGCCAAGTGAGGAGAAGATCTCTACCACCTTTTCAGTGGCTTGGGAAATCGGATGTTGGGCGCCGAGTGCAGGTCTGCGGCCGGGCAGGGTAACATCGATTCGTTCTTTTTCGATTTTTTCTTCGCGCTGTTTCTGCACGAAGCGGGTGAGCGCGTCGGTTATGCTGCTCTCTAGGTCGCTCTTCAGGGTGTTGAGCAGGCTTCCAATCGCCGGTCGCTCGTCAGGTGATACGTTTCTCAGTTCTTTAAGGAGCGAGGTCAAGGCCCCTTTCTTTCCTAAGTACCGGATTCGAATTTCTTCGACCTCCCGGTCACTGTCGGCCTGTGCAAGCTCCTGTTCTGCCTGAATACGAATCTGTTCAATGTGCTCTTTCATAGGATCGCCTAAAATCTGATGCAGTGGCTTAAACCTGTCGATGCACGGATGCTGTCGACTCCCAATCAGTCGGAGTTTGCGTGCGAAAAATAAAAAGACAGGAGAAGCGAACTCCAATCTGTCTTTTTAAACAGGATTAATGGAAGCGCAGCATTGTCGGTGCAGGATCGTCGTGTGTGACCGCGTCGCGATGCGGCAGGTCCTTACTTGTGTTCGTTTGCGAGGGCAGCGATGCGAGAAAAACCCTGAGGATCATGCACTGCGAGATCCGCCAGAATTTTCCGGTCCAGCTCCACCTCGGCTTTCTTCAAGCCGGTGATAAATCGGCTGTACGACAGATTGTTGATGCGAGCTGCGGCATTAATTCGCGCAATCCAGAGATTTCGGAACGCCCGCTTTTTTGCCTTGCGATCCCGATACGCGTATTTTAGAGCTCGATCAACCGCCTCCTGAGCGCACTTGTAGAGCTTGCTCTTGGTTCCCCGATAGCCTTTTGCCATCTTGAGGATTTTTTTGCGACGGCGTCGCGATTGGACATTGTTTATTGCTCGTGGCATGGCCTTACCCTTTCTAGCCGGAATGATGCTGCACGATTCCTTGTGATCGGTTTCTTGAGCTGCCTTTACTTGTAAGGAATCAGCTTGCGAATATTCTTCTGGTCCCGCTTGTCAACCAGGGTGGTTCCACGCAGCCTGCGTTTCCGGGACCGCGACTTCTTGGTTAGTATATGACTTTTGTTTGCTTTTTGCCGCCTAATCTTTCCGGTGCCAGTGACCCGGAACCGTTTGGCAGCTCCTTTATTCGTTTTGAGCTTCGGCATTTCGTACTCCTTCGTCTTTCCTGGATGCAATTATACCGTGCGGGCATGGTCCTGGAGTTCGACCTGTCCTCGTGTAAACTGCTGCAACGGTTCAAGCGGCTCAAACAGTTCGAACAGTTTAAACGGCTTAAGCAGCTTGAACGGTTTAAGCGGTTCGCCCCGCTCCCGTTCCTCGATGTTCTACGAGCTCGTTAAGGACAGCCAGCGCTTACGCTTTGGGGGCAAAGATCATCGTCATGAAGCGACCCTCCAGGCGGGGTTCTTTCTCCAGTACCGCCTCTTCCTGCAGGTCGGCGACAATCCGTTGCATCATTTTTTGGCCAATATCGATGTGGGCCATCTCGCGACCGCGAAACTGCAGCGAGATTTTAACCTTGTTCCGCTCAGTCAGGAACTTCTTTATGGTCCGCATCTTTACCTGCAGATCGTGCTCTTCTGTTCGCGGCCTAAGTTTGATCTCCTTCAGGTTGATTTGAGCCTGAACTCGCTTCTTCCGCGTTTCCTGAGCGCGTTTACTCTGCTGGTACTTATACTTGCCGTAATCCATAATACGGCAAACCGGCGTCTTTGCCTGCGGTGCGACCTCAACCAGATCATATCCGTCTTCCCTAGCAATCCGGAGAGCATCGAGTGGGTTCATTACACCCAGCTGCTGTCCGTCGGCACCGATGACAAGAACCTCCCGGCAACGGATATCCTCATTAATCCTGGTTCTATCCTTACTGCCTCGGTTTTTTTGAACTGTATTAACTATGTCCTACCACCTCCTCGTTAGGTGCTTCACGTTGATCTTTAAGGCTTGCTATAAACTGCTTCAGCTCCAGGCAGCCAAGATTGCTGCCTTCTCTGGTACGCGGAGCAACGCCTTTAGTTTCCACCTCCTTGTCGCCGACCACAAGCATATACGGGATCTTTCTTAGCTGGGCTTCTCGAATTCGCAAGCCGAGCTTCTCATTACGGAAGTCTTTTTCGACTCTGAACATTTCATTCCGCAATGTTTGGAAAACCTCTTCGCTATATGCATGATGCCGATCAGCGATGGGAAGAACAATCATCTGAACCGGAGCGAGCCACAGGGGGAAAGCGCCGCCATAATGCTCGATCAGGACACCCATGAACCGTTCCAACGCGCCGAGAATCACCCGGTGGATCATCGCCGGCCGATGTTTTTCGCCATCAGGACCAATGTAGGTCAGATCGAAACGCTCTGGAAGGGTAAAATCACACTGGATGGTTGAACACTGCCACTTACGGCCAAGATTGTCCTTCAATTTAACATCTATCTTTGGGCCATAGAATGCACCGGCACCTTTATCGACGGTAAACGGAATAGCATTTTCCTGCAGGACTTCCATGAGCGCTTTAGTAGCGTTTTCCCAGTCTTCATCGTTACCAATCGACTTTTCCGGTCGAGTGCTGAGTTCGACTTCGTATGGGAAGTCAAAGATGGCCATAACGTCTCTGATAAAATCGATAACACCCTTGATTTCTTCTTTGAGCTGGTAAGGAGCGCAGATAATATGAGCATCATCCTGGGTAAACTCCCGGACCCGTAACAGTCCGTGAAGAACTCCGGTTTTTTCATGCCGGTGAACGGTACCGAGCTCGAAGTACCGCAAGGGAAGATCCCGATAGCTGCGAATCTTTGACTTGTAAATGAGCATATGGGCAAGACAGTTCATGGGCTTAAGCCCGTACTTCTGGTTTTCAACTTCCGTAAAATACATGTTTTCGCGGTAATTGTCCCAGTGCCCGGAACGCTCCCACAGGTTCAGCTTGAGAATTTGAGGCCCTTTTACAATCTGGTAGCCTCGTCGCAGGTGTTGCGCTTTTTCAAAGTCTTCGAGCAGGGTCCTCAGCATTGCCCCATTAGGGTGGTAAATAACCAATCCGGCTCCAGCCTCATCCTGGATGCTAAAAAGATCGAGCTCTTTGCCGAGACGACGATGATCTCTTTTTTTTGCTTCCTCGATTTTTTCGAGGTACTCATCAAGTTCTTCCGCCGAAGGGAATGCAGTTCCGTATATCCGCTGCAGCATCTGATTGCGCTCATCGCCGCGCCAGTAGGCTCCGGCAACGCCGGTGAGTTTGAATGCCTTTACCCAGCCAGTGGAGGGAAGGTGAGGACCGCGGCATAGGTCGACAAAGGCATCACTGCGGTAGAGAGACACTGTTTCATCGGGAATTGCTTCCAGTAGTTCTACTTTGTAGGGCTCGTTACGGCTCTTGAAAAGACTGGTTGCTTCCTGCTTCGACAGCTCTTCACGCACGAACGGTTGATCTTTGGCAATAATCTCCTGCATTCGCTTTTCGATGCCATCGAAGTCTTCAGTTGTAAATGGCCGGGAGTAATCAAAATCGTAGTAGAAGCCATTTTCTATAGCCGGTCCGATGGAAATTTTTGCTTCCGGAAATAAATCCTGCACTGCCTGGGCCATAACATGGGAAGTACTGTGCCGGAGAATTTCCCGGCCCTCAGGAGAATCAAGGCTCACAAAATCGAGGGTTCCATTCTCGGAAAGCGGTGTATCAGTGCCTATTAGGCGTCCGTTGAATGCACCGGCGACAGTGGTCTTTTCCTTATTCTTATTCACAAGAGCAAGAATTTTTCCTACCGTAACACCAGCAGGAAATTCCCGGGAGGTCCCGTCAGGAAGCGTTACGGTGATAATCTGTCCTATAGCTGTTTCTTTCTGGTTCATTGATCGTTTCTAACGACTTTGTCAAAAGCTCCACCGAAGTCTCGCTTTGCGGGACCTGGAGAACTGACGAATAACCCGCGAGGAGCGGGATTCAGGTTTTATCCTCCGCCGCAGACGAGGCTTGTGCTTGTCCTTTGCCGCATAATGTTTATGTTTTTACGAGCTGGCCATTCTCTATACCAAAAAGGGCACCATACCTGGAAGCATGATGCCCCCGCTCGCAATAGACTTCGAGCTCTCTCGTTTCCAGGAATGTACTAACGCTTGATGCACGTGGTAATTTTGCCTGTGTTGCTCAGGAGTCCTGGAATATGCAAGAAGCGGAATGCTGGCTTCCGGTATCTGATAAAAATCAGTTTCAACAATCATCAGGCGCCCGAAATCCAGCATTCATAAAAATAGGCACGGGCGGTTTCGAACCGCCGACTTCTACCGCGTCAAGGTAGCGCTCTCCCCCTGAGCTACGTGCCTGTATTGAGTGTCAAAAGAATTCTTTTGAATTCTACTGCTTACACATCACGAGCCAAGTAACTTCAGGATAATTTTAGACTAATTTAAATGCAATTTGTCGGGATGTCAAGAGTTTTGTACTTTAGCCGTGCTTCTGAGGAAACGGTTCACAGTTATATATTTTTGCTGTAAAATAAGAAGTTATATACCCGAACGGCTAATTGTAGTAAGCAGTATTTTCGCCACGAGGAATCGTTATGGAATTGGAAGCTGTCACGGTTCTACTGAATGCAGAAGTACTACTCCGGCTCGGGGTGGCATTTCTCCTGGGAGGGATAATCGGGTTTGAACGACAGATGCACGGTCGACCCGCGGGGTTGCGGACCCATATTCTGGTCTGCGTCGGTTCGGCGGTGGTCATGATTGCCGCCAAGAGCCAGCCGAGCTTCTATGCCCTGGCCCCGGATGTGCATATGACTATTGATCCGGGCCGGATTGTCGCTGGCATTATGACTGGCATAGGTTTTCTCGGCGCTGGCGCTATCGTCCGCACTGGTGATTTCGTTCGCGGTTTGACTACTGCTGCTTGCATTTGGCTGGTGGCAGCGCTTGGAATCATCATCGGAGACGGGTTATACGGGCTCGCATTTCTTTCGACTGCCGGAGTCTTGGTGGTGTTGGTGGTGCTTCGGCACCTGGAGCATCAACTGGAACCGCTCATTTACCCGGCTCTGGAAGTGAGCGGACCCCTGGAACAGTTCGAGGCAGTCGAGTTGCGTTGTGAAGCGATCATACAAGAGCGGAATATACGCATCCAGCGCCGGAACTATGTTATTTCCCGTGAAGCAGGCCAGTATACTATTATCCTTTTTCTGCGCATGAAAAGGATGAAGCGCAGCGGAGATCTGATCCGGATTCTTTCTGTAGTGCCCGGCATTATGAAGATAACCTGGCGGTAGGGAGCAGGGGCTTGAGGGGCGAGAAGCTAGAGGCGCCGCCTGAGGCTGAGGTAAGAGGCAAAAGGCAGGAGGCGCGCTACGCTGAGGCAAGAGAAGATGGTTACTAGGGTTGCTTGGGTTTGTTGCCTGGTTGAGCGAAGCGAAACCGGAGGATTTCTGCTGCCAGCCGCACTCTTGAGAGGGTATACAGCATGGAAACAATCAGCGTACGCACTCGTGAGCGCTCCGAAATGGTGAACATCACGGCAGGGGTGCGGGCAATCGTAAAGAAAAGCGGTGTTGCTGACGGCATCTGTTATCTCTATGTTCCGCACACTACCGCCGGGGTGGTGATCAATGAAGCTGCCGATCCCAGTGTGGTTCGTGACATTGGAGAGACGCTTGCTGCTTTGGTACCGTTTGGGAAAGGGTACGCGCACACTGAAGGGAATGCTGACAGCCACATCAAGGCGTCACTAATCGGGTGTTCACAAGCCGTTCTGATTGAAAACGGATCCCTGGTATTGGGGACCTGGCAGGGTATTTTTTTCTGTGAGTTCGACGGCCCGCGCAGTCGGACAGTCTATGTGAAGATCATTGCGGCTTAGGTGCTGAGACACATTCTTGAAAAAGATATCAGGCTCACCCTTCGACTCCGCTCAGGGTGACATGCAGTGATCGTTCTGAGCAAGAATAAATTTTCAGGTGACGGTCTGCTGAATCGTTCTCATTTGGATATGTCATCCTGAGCGGAGTCGAAGGATCTAAGGTGTACTCATGTTGATCGACTCTCATGCTCATCTGACCATGCCTCAATTTGATGCGGATCGTGAAGCGGTGATTGTGCGGGCTCAGGAGGCGGGGCTGGCGCACCTTGTCACGGTGGGTACCGATCTGGCGGATTGTGAGCAAGCTTTGGCCTTGGCTGAAGCCTATGAGCGGATCTCGGTCGCCGTCGGTATTCATCCTCATGATGTGCAGTCCATCACCGATGATACCTATGAACGAATAAGAAATCTTGCTTCTCACAAAAAAGTGGTCGCAATAGGAGAAATCGGTCTTGATTTTTACCGAGACTGGTCACCTCGGGACGAGCAGCGAAAGCACTTTCGAAAGCAGGTGCAGCTAGCTCGTGAGATTTCACTTCCGGTTGTTGTTCATGACCGTGACGCACATAAAGAAGTTGTAACCATTTTACAGGAAGAGAAGGCTTACCACATTGGAGGAGTCATTCACTGTTTTTCTGGAGACTGGCCGATGGCTAAGGCTTGTCTGGACATGGGTTTCTATATATCCATTCCAGGCACGGTAACGTATAAAGGCAGTCACGCCTATCGTGATCTTATCCGCGCCATTCCGACTGACCGGCTGCTTATTGAAACTGACTGCCCGTTTCTTTCCCCACATCCATTCCGGGGAAAGAGGAATGAGCCTGCCTACGTTCTCTACGTTGCCAGGGAAGTAGGCCGCATCCGGGAAGTCGATAGCGAAGAGATCGGTGAACTGACAACACACAACGCTATGACCCTGTTTAATCTTGCTGTCTCGTAGGGTGTGATTCCTCACGATATTTTTGTAAGGCATGTCTTCTCTTCGAATATCTCCGTCGGCTATGATAAGAAAGCTCTTCGTGCTCCTGGTCATCTGTGTCATTGCTGCTACCGCCTTCAGCATCGCAGCATTCTATTCTTTTGACCTTCGGGCTGGAAAGCCGGTAATCGAGCAAGAGCTTTCCTCCTTCCTGCAGCGGCCGGTACATATTGGTGAAATAAGTCTCCAAGTTATTCCCACTATTGCGTTAAATCTGCAAAAAATATCCATCGGGGAATGCGACCAGCGGTCGGCCTGCCTTACTGCCGATACCGTGCAGGTAGGCATATCACTTTCTCG
>Ga0116144_10004501_pt1 | contig 13181 bp, 12 predicted proteins | sample AD_UKC035_MetaG_FD_89746 | JGI IMG/M metagenome (GOLD analysis project Ga0116144, IMG submission 89746) | Active sludge microbial communities of municipal wastewater-treating anaerobic digesters from USA - AD_UKC035_MetaG | ecosystem: Engineered > Bioreactor > Anaerobic > Digestate | place: USA... | reverse complement strand
GTAATTTAACTACTGCGAAATTTCTATCCTCAAACGGGAAAATATTAGCAACTCTTGTGATCAATGCAGATGGGTCAACGGTTGTACTTCACAACTCAGAAGATGATCCTTTAGATTCTATTGTTTCATCCAATCGAGCATTGTCACTTCTCGCTTTTCAAATATTACGCCTGCACTCGCCAGAGGTTTTGCACAAGGCCCGTGATACTGGAGGTCTCTGCGGTAAATCATTCCCCTTTAATGAGCTAGAACAAAAGGCCAACAATGGGAGATAGGGTCAGGTCTAAACATTCAACATTCGCGGCAGGATTCTGTCTGCACAGGGTGAAAAGAATGCGATGCTGAGCATGATTCAGCGTGGGCCTGAAAATCGCTCAAAAAGGGCTCAAAAAGCCTCAAAAACGGCCAAAAACGCTCAAAAAGTGCCCAAAAAGCCTCAAAAACGGCTAAAAACCATAAAAAAGGCCTAAAAAGCTCGAAAACATGCATATAGGACTAAAATGGTCCTATATGACTGAATCTGCAGAAATCGCGATACAGAGCCATGCCCGTGAAAAATGCGCGCCGTCTTTGGGGGAAGGGGTCTGCCCGCACATTGTAACGATATCATATCGGGCTGATCGTTGGCCATGTGGAGCGTCAATGAATTCCCCAGAGCATATTATGCAGTCAAAACAGGGATGATGGTTTATCTGTAGACTCCCCGCCGGTGGCCGACCTTGACGACGCAGACGATGAGGTGTTTGTCCTTGATCGAATAGATGATGCGATAGACGCCCTGGCGGAGGCGGTAGCGTTCCTGGCCTGAGAGTTTTCTTGACTGGGTCGGGCGGGGATTGTTGGCGAGGGTGCCGATAGCCGACATGATCCGCGCGACGTCCTTTCTCGGGATGCTGTCGAGGTCCTTCAGCACCGACTTGCGCAGGACAACTTCATATTTTGCCATGACGCTTCAGTTCCTTAAGCGCGGCCTCGTATGAAATCACGGGTTCATGGGCGCGCTCGTCGAAAGCGGCGAGATCCTCGGCGTCTTCGGCAAGGGCGACTTGCACGGCCTCGTTCACGATTTCTGAGAGAGATTGCGAGGTTTCGACGGATTTCAGGCGCAGAGCCTTGTGCAGGCCCGGTCTCAAATACACCGTTGCTCTTTTGGTCAATGTCGTCATCTTTGCACCTCAACTTTTAAGTAGATATTACAGTCACAACATCACAACGTCAAGACGCTGTAAGAAGAATAGGGTCACGTTAATCTATGATTCCTTAGAGAATCTCGGAACCGGCCCGCCTTTGCCGGAGGCTTCGGCGGACAGGCTCCGCGGTTCCCTCCAAAGGCAAAAGCGGGCCGGATTATTGGTCAATGGAGGGTTTTTCTCCGTCAAAACCACACATATTCAGCGGAATCATATATCACTATGTGATATATTGCGGCGACTGAGACGGTTTTGATTGCAGCGGACGGCGGGGGATTACCACTTTTCGCGATGGACGATGTCGCCGAGGGGTTTGCGGTTTTTCGGGCGGCCGCCGTCGGCGGGAATGCCCAGCGGGGTCATGGCCAGCGGTTCAACGCCATTCGGGAGATTCAGCGCTTTTTTTACCAGCGCCGGATCAAACGCCCCGATCCAGCAGGTGCCGAGGCCGAGATCGGCCGCGCACAGCGTCATGTGATCCATGGCGATGGCTCCGTCCACGTCCGCATAGTGTTTCTCGTCCGAACGATGCCATGCCTTCTCCGGTTCGACGCAGACCGCGATGATCACGGGCGCGCTGATGAACCAGTCCTTGGGATAGGCTTCGCCAAGGGCCTTTTTGCTCTCGGGGCTTTTCACGACGATGAAATGGTACGGCTGGCTGTTCTTGGCGGAAGGCGCCATGCGGCCCGCTTCCAGAACCTCCGCCAGCTTTTCCTCCGGCACGGGCTTTGATTCGTAACCCCGGACGCTGATGCGCTTCTTGGCAAGATCCAGAAAGCTCATCACAGATATTTCTCCTGCTTGTACCATTCGAAGGTGCGCTTCAGGCCTTCATCCAGCCCGACCTTGGGATCGTAGCCGAGGTCGCGCCGCGCGGCGCTGATGTCGAAGGCGCGGTTCTGGCGGTACCAGTCCACACGGCGAGGGAAAATCGGCGGAGCGATTTTGAAGGGCTTGCAGACTTTTTCGCAGACGTGTCCGGCGATCACGAGGGGCCAGACGGGATAATGCTTGATCTTCACATCAATGCCCATGGCTTTTCCGATGCGCTTCACGAGGTCTTCGATCGGAATATATTCCGCATCCGCGATGAGATAGACTTTGCCGTCACCCTTGCCGGGGGCCATGGCCAGCACCATCGCGTCCACGAGATTGTCAATATAGACCGGATGATAAAGGGTTTTTCCGCCGCCGAACATCGGGAAAACGCCCTTGGCGGCGCGGCGGTAGATCATGAAAAAGCGCTCGGGGTCGCCGGGGCCGTAAATGGCGGAGGGGCGCAGGATCACGCAGGGCAGGCCCTTTTCGTGGAAGCTCTTCACAACCGGCTCGGCGTTGTACTTGGTCTGCTGGTAGTAGTCGGCCGGGGCTATGTTGTGGGCCTCGTCGGTGGGGGGATTTTTCACATTGCCGTGCACGCCGCAGGTGGAGCAGTAGATGAACTTCTTCACGCCGGCGGCCATGGCTTCCTCAAGGCAGATGCGCGTGCCGCCGACGTTGACCTCGTCGTAGTAGGACTCGGGGACATTCATTTCGCGGAACGCGGCGGCAACGTGCTGAACGACCTCGACGCCCTTCATGCACTGCTTGACCACCTCGCGGTCGGTCACGCTGCCGATCACGACTTCTGCGCCCCAGTCGCGCAGCTCCTGGGTCTTGATGCCTTCCTTGTAGTCCATGGCAATCACGCTGTGGCCGTCGTTCAGAAGCCGCCTGACCAGCGCCTTGCCCGTGAAACCTGTTCCGCCTGTCACTAAAATCCGCATGCTGCTGCCTCCGTAAAAAAATGATTCGCATCGATACTACACATCAAAGGGGAATCTTCAATACCGGAAGCCGAAAAACCGCGCGGAGCGCCGTCCGGGCCTCCAGAAATCAAGCAGTATCAGAAACCGGCCTTTCTGCTTATATAGTACTAAAATAGTACTATATTAAACGGGGCCTCGAAAATGCTCAAAAAAGTCCAAAAACAGGCCAAAAATGGCCCAAAAACGCTTAAAAACGCTCAAAAATCGCGTTTTTTTGAATAAATGCCTGAAAACGGGTTGTTCGGCGCTCAAAACCGCATGCCCGGCGATGAGCCGTAATTATTACTCTTCCATGGCCTCGATTTTGCCCGCGCCTTTGGCGATGAACCAGCCCAGCAGGATGACCATGCCGAAGACGGCCGCGATGAAAAGGATTTTGGACGTTTTCCCGTCCCAGCGCGGGCCCGGCTTGTATTTCGGGTTCGCCTTCTGCTCGCCGAGGCTCATGACGGTGGATTCAATGGTGGGCACGCGGCTCAGCACGGTCTCCACGTCGTAGCGCGGCCGCGGGATGCCGCTTCCGCCGTACAGCACGGTGTAGTCCGCCCCCGGATCGGGGAGGAAAAGCACTTCATAGACATATCCCGTCGCCACCACGCCGGAGATGTCGAGCGAAGCGTTGTCGTGATTGAAGACGGTCACGCGATATTCGTCATAGCGGCAGTCGCCGCCGAGCATCACGGTCAGGTTCTCATCCCGGATGCCGCCGAGTTCAAACCGGTGCAGCGTGGCCGATCCGAGTGTGCGCCATGCCTCCTCCCGGCTGCCGCGCCGCCCCTCCACGGTGAACGGGCGGCTGAAGTTGCGGCTGGCCGATTCAAAGCTGAGCGAGGTCAGCGGCTGGCGGTCGGTTCCGAAGGTCCACGAGGTGGTCTGCTTTTCCTCGCTGCTGCTCATCCGCAGGTCGCGGCTCTCGTACACCTTGACGTGCGCGCTGTCGGGCCGGATCACGCGCTCCTTTGTGCGCAGTTCGACGGATTCAATCCGAATGGTCTCGGCCTGCAGGGCGCGGTGCTCAATCTCGCTGAACACCGCGTCGCCGCGCCGCTCGGTGCTGATGCCGGTTGTGGCGTCGGGCACCTGCTCGATGAAGTTCCCGATTTCAATGCGAAAGAGGGTGTGATCCGACGGCGGGAAATCCGTGCGCAGGCTGCGGACATCAATGTGGCGGCTGTAGTCGTAGATCCTGGATTCCTTCAGCAGTTCCCATGATGCCCCGTCGCGGCTTCCGAATATACGCACGGGCTTTTCGAAGTTCCGGTGGCGGGTGTGAATGATGACCGCCTCCGGCCGGGCCTTCGCGTCCTTCTTCCTGAGCACCACGTTCACGCTGTTGTTTGCCTGCCGGTCAAACGAAACAATCTCCGAGGCGGTGGCCCGCTCGACGATCTGCGTGACGGCATAGACCTTCTTCCGGAGGCCGTAGGGAACTTCGGCCCCGTTTTCATCCGTGATGCGGATATTGGCATACTGGTCATCCGTGGCGGCATACATCGGGTTGTCGAGCGTGAACGAGGCCACCTCGGCCTGCGGTCCGTCGGGACGGATCAGGGGCTTCATCCACGGATAATCGCGCAGGCTGATGCGGGCGTCCGCGCAATGCGCCAGGGAAAAAGTGAAAATGGAAACGGCAAGCAGTCTTTTCATGATTCACTCGTCCTTTTTCTGGATGAAACCCGGCGCGGCATTCAGATAGGCGAAGGCCCCGATCAGGAGGGTGATCCCGACCACAAAGAAGGCGGCCACACGCCAGATGGCGGGCATGCCCGCGAGGTCGTGCAGGAACACCTTGGCCGTGACGACGGCGAAGAGCAGCAGCCCGGCCAGCCGCAGCCCGCGCAGCTTTTTCCAGATGCCGCCCGCGACAAAGCAGACGGCATAGATGGCCCAGAGCACCGACACGCCGCCGGCGCGGAATGACGGCTCCTTGAAGTGCAGGAACGCATTCAGCTCAAGCGTGGTGTAAAGGAACAGAAGCGCCAGTCCTCCATAGCCGTAAAACGGCGCCAGCGATTTCCGGCTGTCCCGCCGGACAAACAGGGCCCACACGCCGAAGAGAATCACCAGCAGCAGGCCGAAATCCAGCAGGCGCGACAGCACCATCACGGAAGAATATTCGCAGCCATACAGTCCGCCGCGCGAAATATCCCAGTGCGGAATATCCCACAAAAGAAGCTTTGCGGCCGCAAGGCCCAGCAGGATGTTCGACGCGATCAGGTGCGACCGGTCATCCGTGGCGAAGAAGCGCCAGAGGGTGTAGAGCCCCATCACGCAGAACACCACTGTCATCATCGGCAGGCGCCACGGCGCATAGAACCGGAAGAACGCATTGGTTTCAAAGAGCAGATAGATCAGCAGAACCGAAAGACCGATCCAGTAGAAGAGCGTCGGGAGCAGCCCGCGCGAAGGAGTTTCCTCCGGGCCGGCCTCCGGCCCCGGCTGCGGCCGCCGGCGTTCCAGCCAGAACGCGCCGAAGACCGATGCGATGCTGACGCCGAAGGTCCACAGGCGGTCCGTCATGCTTTTGAGATAGAGCTTGAACGTTCCGCCCGGCCCCATGGACGGGTGGGGGAAGTTCTCGTGCAGGTCCACCGCGGCGAGCTTGAAAAACACGAGGCCATACAGCAGGTAGGAAAGCCGGTTCAGGAAGCGGCTCTGCACCTTTCCGCTAAGCCACAGGAACATCAGCGCCAGCAGCGACCAGCTCATTGTCAGCGACTCCCGCTCCAGCACCAGCGGCATCGTCAGCGTTGTGTAGAATCCCGCAAGGGCCATCATCGTGATCAGCAGGGCGCGGTCGCCGCGCTTGAACTGCAGGAAGGCCAGCACGTGCCCGATGTAAAACACCGCCAGCGCCAGCGTGAGGATCGCGGGATACGGCCGCCCGTGGGTGTACCGGATCAGGCTGTAGGCCGTCAGGGAGAACAGTCCGGAATTGATCAGCAGATAAATAATTTCCAGCACCGTCAGCTTCCCGTTGCGGCCGATGTTGTGCCAGATCACGATGGCCGCATGCAGCGCGAACAGCAGAGAAAGCAGGGGCATGACAAGATTGAAATCGGGTTTGCGATAGCTGAACAGTGATCCCAGAACCAGCATCCATGTGAAAAAGAAGCTCAGGTAGTTGAGCAGCCGCCACGATTTCACCTGCGAAAGGGCAAAAACGCCCGCTCCGAGGATGAGCATGTAAACATAGAGCACCATGAAGTCGGGCTTGCCCGTGCTGAGCATGATCGGCGTGCAGAAGCCGCCAATGATTCCCAGAATGGCCACAAGCAGGGAATTCACCCGCACGGAGAGCAGGCCGGCCGTTATGGTGATGAGAATCATCAGAAGGAAGGCGGCCGGAATCGGCAGCAGTTTGTAAAGAGGCCCTGCGGCATACATGCTGAAATAGAGCGTGGCGAGGCCGCCGCCGAAAAGCCCCTGGCCCATCAGGTGATATTTCTTCCCGAACAGGCGGTAGCCGGCGGCCAGCATGCCGATGCCGGCGGCAATGGCGATGGCTGTGCGGCCCGTCGGCCCGAGCAGCTGCCGCTCGATGGACCATTTCAGAAAGAATCCGACACAGGTCACGATCGCCACAATGCCTGCGCGCAGCAGCCAGGTGCTGGCGATGGCGAACTCGGCGCTGACCCCCTCGCGCCGGTGTTCCTCGCCCACAAGAATCCAGCTCCAGATTTTTCTCAAAATTTCCCCGACACGCGACGGCTGCCGCGTGATGCGCGGATAGGCCGGCATGGACGGGACCGCCGGCGGAGTCTGGGGTGCGGCGGCAACACGGGGGGGCTCCGGGACGGCAGGGGCGGGGGACGGCACAGGAGCCGGGATTTCCTGCCGGGGCGGCGGGGTCCATGGCTTGGACGGCTCTTCCGCGGGCAGAAGTTTTTTCACCATCCGCCGGAGATTGGACTGCTCGGACTCGATGTTTTTCAGCGCTCCCCGGATACTGGAAAGTTTGGCGAGCACCACGATCATCAGCACCAGCAGTACAAAACTCAGCAGCTCCATTTCACACCCCTTTCACTGTGCAGAATTATTAGCGGTTGGGCCGCAGGATAGGAAGCGTAAACCGCGCGCGGGCAGGAATCCTGCTTGTGATATTGCGGGCGCGGGGCTATTTTCCGGCTTTTGAGGCTGGTATAAGGAGACTGTCAAATGATCTACCGCGTGAACAGCTTTCTGGGACTGATCCTGATGATGCTTCTGGCGTGGCTGCTGTCCTCCGACCGGCGTCGAATGGATTTCCGCCTCATCCTCTCCGGGGTCGGCCTTCAGATTCTTTTCGGCGTGTTTATCATGAAGACGTCCGTGGGGCTGAAAATATTCGATGTGGCCCGCGCGGTGATCTCGCGCCTGATCAGTTTCTCCGACGATGGCGCACAGTTTGTTTTCGGTGAACAGTTCCGCGAGCACTATTTCGCATTCTCCGTGCTCCCCACCATCATTTTCGTGTCGTCACTGATGGCGATTCTGTTCCATCTGGGCATCATGCAGCACGTGGTCAGTTTTATGGCAAGGGTCATGGTGAAGGTCATGGATGCGTCCGGATCAGAGTCGCTGGCGGCGGCGGCCAATGTCTTTATCGGTCAGACTGAGGCGCCCCTGGTTGTTAAACCCTATCTGCTGACGATGACGCGTTCCGAGCTGATGGCGCTCATGACCGGAGGCATGGCCACCGTGGCGGGCGGTGTGCTGGCGGCCTACGCCGGCATGGGGGCGGACCCGGGGCATCTGCTGACCGCCTCGGTGATGTCCGCGCCGGCCTCGCTCGTGCTGGCCAAGATCATCGTTCCGGAAACCGAGGAGTCCAATACCAGGGGCTATGTGAGAATTCAGGTGCCGAAACAGGATTCGAATGTGCTGGATGCCGCCTGCCGGGGCGCGTCCGAGGGCCTGATGCTGGCGCTTAATGTGGCGGCCATGCTGATTGCCTTCATCGCCCTCGTGGGCGCGTTCAACTGGCTTTGCACGCTGCTCCCGGATATCGGCGGCGCCCCGCTCACCCTCCAGCGCGTGTTCAGCTGGATGATGGCGCCGTTCGCGCTGATGATGGGTGTCGAGTGGCAGGATGCCGGCATCGCGGGCACCCTGCTGGGTGAAAAAACCGTTCTCAACGAGTTTGTGGCCTATGTGGACCTCATCAAGTGGCGCGATCAGGTTTCTCCGCGCACCTTCACCCTGATGACCTATGCGCTCTGCGGATTTGCCAATTTCAGCTCCGTGGCCATCCAGATCGGCGGCATTGGCTCGCTCGTGCCCAGCCGCCGCAGGGATTTCGCAAAGCTGGGCCTCAAGGCCATGGTGGCCGGATCGCTCGCCGCCTTTATGACCGCCTGTATTGCCGGGATGCTTCTGTGATGACTTCATCCCGGCAGATCATTCTGCGGCTGAAAGCGCTGGGCAGCGATGAAATCGCCCGGCACTCGCAGCGTTTTTTCAAGACAGGCAAGGGGGAATACGGGGAAGGGGACCTGTTCCTCGGCATCCGTGTTCCGGTCATCAGACAGTGCGTGAAGGAGTGGCGCGATCTCCCGCTTGATGTGGTGCTCGAGATTCTGCAATCGCCATTTCATGAGGCGCGCCTGCTGGCCCTGCTGATCATGGTGAAACAGTACGCGGCAGGCTCGGAACAGGCCCGGAACGCCCTGTACCGGGTTTATCTGCATCATACGGCCTGCATTAACAACTGGGATCTTGTGGACTGTTCCGCGGAGCATGTTGTCGGCGCTCATTTGTTCACCCGTTCTCGCGCGCCGCTGTACCGCCTGGCCAAATCCGAAAGTCTCTGGGAGCGCCGGATCGCCCTCCTGGCCACGTTCCACTTCATCCGCCGGAACGATTTCGAAGACCTTTTGAAACTGGCGGAAATGCTGCTGCCGGACCGGGAAGATCTCATCCACAAGGCGGCGGGCTGGATGCTTCGCGAGGTCGGCAAACGGGACCGGAGCATCGAGACGGAGTTTCTGGAGCGGCATGCGCGCAGCATGCCTCGAACGATGCTGCGTTACGCCATCGAAAGATTTCCCGAATCCGCACGGCAGCGCTTTTTGCACCAGTGATCGGAGTTCGAACTGCCGCGGTTTCAGGCGGAAAGCTTTTTACCGTCGGCAATTGACTTCGGCGCAAAGATATCCAGAATCACGCAAGGTGATTTTCCGATCATGAAAATATTTGCGGCCAGAAGAAACAGGGAAGTGCTCACGGAGGGCGGTTTGCTCAAAGCCATCGCTGTGCTGGCCGTGCCGATGCTGGCCGGTGCGGTGCTGCAGAATGTGCAGAGCCTGATTGACCTCTTCTGGGTGGGGCGTCTTGGATCCCGGGCCGTGGCCGCGGTGGCGATGAGCGGAACCATCCTGATGGTGCTCTTCCCCATGCTGATGGGTCTTTCCACGGGAACCATCGCGCTGGTATCGCGCTCCGTGGGGGCGGGCCGGCCGGAGGATGCCGCGGCCGCCGCCGGGCAGTCCCTGATGCTGGCGGTTGTGCTTGGCGGCATCACGGCGGCCTGCGGCTGGCTGTTTTCGCCTCATCTGTTCCGCCTGCTCGGGGCGGAGCCGGAGCTCATCCATGACGGAAGCATCTATCTTCGAATATGCCTGATCGGCAGTTTCACGGTGTTTATTCTTTTTATCGGCAATGCGGCCCTGCAGGGGGCCGGGGATGCAGTCACTCCGATGTGCATCATGGCGGTTTCGAATGTGGTGAACATCATCCTGGATCCGCTCCTGATTTTCGGTCCGGGCCCTTTTCCCTGTCTGGGCATCCGCGGAGCCGCCAGCGCCACCGTGATTTCTCAGGCCGCCGCCGCAGGGCTTTCGCTCTATATCCTTTTTACCGGGAAAACTCATCTGCGGATTCATCTGAAGCAGTGGATCCCCCGCGCGGAGCTCTCGTGGCGGATTCTCAGAATCGGGCTTCCCGGCTCGGGCCAGATGCTTTCACGCAGCCTCATGAGCGCGGTCCTGATGCGCATTGTGGCGTCCTGCGGCACCGCCGCGGTTGCGGCCTACGGGGTCGGCATGCGGTTCCACATGATCGCCCTGATGCCCGCCTTCGCGCTGGGCGGCGCGGCTGCCACCATGGTCGGCCAGAACCTCGGCGCGGGCAAGCCGGCCCGCGCCCGTCGCGCCGCCTGGGCGGCTGTGGGACTGGATATGGTGTTCATGACGGGCATCGCCGCGGTGCTGATGATCTTCGCGCCGGCCCTGATCCGGTTTTTCAACAGCGAGCCGGATGTGGTCCGAACCGGGACGGACTATCTGCGCATCGTTTCCCCTTCGTACATCTTCGCGGCGCTGGGCATTGTGTTCGGCCGGGCGCTCAACGGCGCCGGCGACAGCATGAGCCCGATGATCATCACCGTTGCGACCCTCTGGGGCCTGCAGGTGCCCCTCGCGGTCATGCTGTCGAGGATATGGGAGCCCGCCACCAGCGGCATCTGGTGGGCCATCGTGGCGGCCATTATCTTCCAGGGCCTGCTCGCCGCATGGTGGTTTGAGCGCGGCACCTGGAGCAGAAAGACGGTCTGATCACACCTGATACAGTTCGCTCGACTTCAGCAGGTCCACCTTGTGATGCTGGAGAGCGCTGATGGTGTCCTTGATGTTGTCGGTGCGGATGACGACCAGCGCGCGGTCGCCAATGGCGAAGGCGTACATGTATTCCACGCTGATGCCGGCCTCGGCCAGAATCTTCAGCGCCCGGTTCAGCGCCCCCGGCTGATTCGGCGCGGCCATGCAGACCACATCCGTCAGGCTGACCGAAAAGTGCCGCGCTCTCAGCAGTTCCACCGCCTTCTGCGGATGCGATACCACGCAGCGCAGAACGCCGTAGTCGGATGTTTCCGCAATGCTCAGCGCGGAAATGTTCACGCCTGCATCCGCCAGCGCCTGTGTCACTTCCACCAGCCGGCCGGACTTGTTCTCGAGAAAAACGGAAACCTGCTGAATAATCATGGCGAATCCTCCTTATGAAAGTTTGCGGTTGTCTATCACTCGCCGGGCCTTGCCCTCGCTGCGCTCGATGGTCTGCGGTTCCACCAGCCGTACATTGACCGAAAGCCCCAGCGTGCTTTCCACACTGTGCTTGATGCGCCTGCTGAGCGCCTCGAGCTGCTTGATTTCGTCCGAGAAGAACTGCGCGTCCACCTCCACCTGAAGCGTGAGCTGGTCGAGGTTGTTCACGCGGTCTATAATGAGCAGGTAGTGCGGATGCGTTTCGGACATCTCCAGGAGCACGCTTTCGATCTGCGAGGGGAAGACGTTCACCCCGCGAATGATCAGCATGTCGTCGCTCCGGCCCTGGCACTTGTGCATGCGCACGGTGGTGCGCCCGCAGGGGCAGGCGCCCGTGATCAGGCTGGTGAGGTCGCGCGTGCGGTAGCGCAGGAGCGGCATGCCCTGCTTGGTGATCGTGGTGAAGACCAGCTCCCCGTGCTGTCCCGGCTCCAGCACCTCCAGCGTGACCGGATCAATGATTTCCGGATAGAAATGATCTTCGTTGATATGAAGTCCCTTCTGCTCCCAGCACTCGCTGGCGACGCCGGGGCCGATGATCTCGCTGAGGCCGTAAATGTCAATGGCCCTGATTCCGAGATTCTTTTCGATGGCCGCGCGCATGTTTTCGGTCCATGGTTCCGCGCCCAGCACCGCCGCCTTGAGTTTCAAATCACCGGGATGAATGCCGCGCTCCGCGAGGGCTTCCGCGAGGAAAAGGGAATAGGACGGAGTGCAGGCCAGCAGAGTCGGGCCGAAATCCTGGAGAATCTGGATCTGCCGCTGCGTGTTGCCGCCTGAGACCGGAATCGCTGTGGCCCCTAGTTTTTCCGCGCCGTAATGCACCCCGAGGCCGCCGGTGAAGAGTCCGTATCCGTAGGATATCTGGATGATGTCGTGCTCGGTCCCGCCCGCGCTGCAGAGCGTGCGCGCCATCACATCCGCCCAGAGTTCAATGTCCTCGCGCGCGTAGCCGACCACCGTCGGCTTGCCGGTCGTTCCCGATGAGGCGTGGAGCCGCACGATTTCAGACATGGGCGAGGAGAAGAGTCCGAAAGGATAATTGTCCCGCAGATCCTGCTTGGTGGTCATCGGCAGATGCCGGATATCCCTGATGCTTTTTATGTCCTGCGGCTTGACCCCAAGTTCATCCATCTTGCGGCGGTAGAAGGGCACCTTTTCATAAACCCGTTTTACGGTTGCTTGAAGGCGCCTGGTCTGGAGGGCGGTCAGTTCATCACGCGGCATGCACTCGCATTTTTCATTCCAGATCATTGTTTACTCCTGCTCTGTCCACGGAGGGCTCAAATTATATCCCGCCGTGAAGGCGGCCTGATTCACTTTATAAAGCTTTGGGGGAAGGTTTTCGGCAAGCACCTTGAGCCAGGATTCGGCGGGGTCTCCCGTCATCCGGGCATACATGCCGATCAGCACCGTATTGACCGTCTTGACATGTCCGGCGCGGCGCGCCAGGTCAAGAGCATCCGTGTGCCACACGCGCAGGTTCATCTTCTTCAGGTTTCCGATGATGTCGGCGGGGTAGGGCATTTCATTCGTGAGGACCGGAAGCGGCGCGATGGTCTGCGTGTTCACAATCACGGTGCCGCCGGGCTTCAGCATGGCGGCATGGCGCGCGGCCTCCAGCATTTCAAAGGCCAGCAGAACGTCGGCGGATCCCTGCTCGATGGTGGGCGAAAACACCTTCTCCCCGAAACGCACATGGGTCACCACGCTTCCGCCGCGCTGGGCCATGCCGTGAATCTCCGACATCTTCACGTCATCTCCGCGCGCGGTGGCGAAGGCCCCGAGGATCTTCGAGGCCAGCAGCGCGCCCTGTCCGCCGACGGCCGCGATCAGGATGTTGGTGGTATCTTTCATGCCGGTCCTCCGCCGGGCCGGGGCTGCTTCTCGATCGCATGGAACGGGCAGATCCCCGCGCAAAGTTCGCATCCCACGCAGAGCACCTGGTCAATCTTTACCTTGTCTCCGTCGAAGGAAATCGCCGGGCATCCGATGGACAGGCATTTCATGCAGGACTTGCACAGACCGGGATTCACCTTCAGCGGGAAATGCCGGACGGCGCACGGATGCAGGATGCAGGTGCGTTTGGTGATGATCACCGACGGCTCTTCGCGCGCGAGCTCCTCGCGCATCACGGTTTCGAGCTCTTTCAAATTGAAAGC
>Ga0116144_10004494_pt1 | contig 13193 bp, 5 predicted proteins | sample AD_UKC035_MetaG_FD_89746 | JGI IMG/M metagenome (GOLD analysis project Ga0116144, IMG submission 89746) | Active sludge microbial communities of municipal wastewater-treating anaerobic digesters from USA - AD_UKC035_MetaG | ecosystem: Engineered > Bioreactor > Anaerobic > Digestate | place: USA... | reverse complement strand
TGAGAAAAAGCGCATTATCGATGATATTGCCTACCTGCAGCAGAACACCACGATCCCGGCTGCCTTCAAGGTCATGCGCGGTCAACGGCTTTACGAAAACAGCTTTGAATACCGATGGCGAACGCATCTGACCGTTCAGTGGGAAAGCTTTCATCTGGCCGTGCTGCTTGCTGCTACAGAAGAGAAAATCGAAGAATATCCGGCCTATATGAATCTGCGCAAGGTGCTCGAGACCATCTGTAACAACTTCGATTCTTTCTGCCAGGCCGGCTCGCGCTGGCTTGAAGCCTTTGAAGCAGATATGACTGCCGGAATGGCTCCGTCTGCCGCTAACGCAAGACATGCCAGAGACGGTGTTTCGCAGATCAGCGGCCTGAAAAAATCTCTCGAAAACAAGATCAGTGAAGAAGGACTGATGAACGCGCGAAATGCCAGACTTCTCAAAGGCTCGGTGGCCGATCTGCTCGAGCTTGCATTCAGAACTTCCCGTATGCGGTAAATTCCGGGCGAAGCTGTTTATTGCAGCTTCGCCCATATAATCTTTGCTATTCCAGGAGCCAAAATTGTTCGAATACCGGCAAAAGATAAACATTGAAGGGCGCGACATCTATCTCATGCGGCCCGATAACCGAGAAGTCGAGTGGGTCGGGCATAATGAGCTGCAAACCAGGCTCAAGGCCGCCTGGCTCAGTATCGATGCGAACGATCTGCCGATGAATCCCGTAATCGTCGGCCCGCCCGGCAGCGGCAAGACGACGATGATCGCAGCAATGGCCGCTGCTCTCAAACAGCCGCTCTACATTTTCCAGTGCACCATGGATACGCGCCCGGAAGACCTTTTGATAACGCCGGTTCTGAACGAGCACAAGGAAATCAGGTATCAGGCCAGCCCGCTTGTTACCGCCATGCTTGAAGGCGGCGTCTGCATTCTCGATGAGGGAAACCGCATGCGCGACAAGGCCTGGGCATCTCTGGCCCCTCTGCTCGATTCGAGACGATACGTCGAGAGTGTCATCACCGGTCTTAAAATCCACGCTGACCCGGCCTTCAGAATCGCTTCGACGATGAACGAAGATTCGAGCACCTATCAGCTGCCTGAATACATCAGATCCAGATTGCGGCCCCGCCTTGAAATGCCTGATCCTGACGCAAAAACGATCGAGCAGATCATCGTCTCGAATCTGCGCACTATACAAAGCGAAGTGCTCGCCAGGGTGATGACTTTTCTGAAAAAGTCGATGAGTGTGCAGAAGAATTTTTCGCTGCGCCAGGCCATACAGATTGCCGCTTTTGTCAGCAAGAGGCTCAAACAGCAGCCGGAGGCCGATGTCGAGCTGCTGCTGCAGGAAAGCATCGAGCTCAATGCCGGCAAAGAGGCCATGAATGTCTACAACGACGTAGTCAGATAGCACGCATGGGGCCAGGCTATGAACCAGTATCAGAACACCGATCTGCGCTGTGGAAAAATCCTCGCCATTCCCAGCTATCATAACCACCCGCAGTTCGCCAGAATTGTGCGTGAGCAGTTCGAGATTTTCAAGCCTGACATTGTGGCGGTTGAATACCCGGATAACATCAAAAATGCCTTGAAAAGAGGTGTCGAATGGCTGCCGCAAATGTCGGCGCTGATCACTCCGCTCAGCGAAGTAATTGCGATAACGCCTGAAGATTCGATGATCGAAGCGGTGCGCTGTGCACTCGAAAAAGGCATTCCTTTTGCCCTGATCGACCTCGATATAGAACATCAGCGCGACGTCCAGCCTGTTTTTGATCCCAATCATCTCGAAATAATGGCTCTCGATGAGTTTGTTGCGCTCAATCGCGATAGAATCGATCAGTCTGCCGGCAATAAAAGCTTCCGGCTACGCGAAGAGCACATGGCCAGCCATTTACAGCGCCTGTCGGCAAGATTCGAGCGCATACTTTTCGTCTGTGGCATGGTGCATTGGCCGAGAATAAGGCAGAGGCTGGCGGCTGAAAATAGTTTGTATGCTCACAGAAGCCGGCCAGGTGGTGATCTTGCGCTGTTGACGCCCGAAAAATACATTCTTCTGACATCCGGCGCCAACCCTTATCGCGCCGCTTTTTATGAGCAAAGCAGAAGCGGTGGCGGTTTTTCTTTTTCCGCATGGCTTTCCGGGCTCTTTTTAAATGCGGCGCAGAGATGTGAGAAAACGCTTTCGCTGACCGAAATGGATCTGCTTATCAGGTATTCCCGCAATCTGGCCCTGGTCAACGGCGGGCTCGAGCTGCATCCCTACCTGATTCTCGAGGTGGCCGGCGCGATTGTCGATCCCGTATTCGAGTCGAAGGTCTGGGAAGCCATGCTCGATAGTCAACACGAAGAGACTGCGCAGCGCTATGCCGGCTCTTTAGAGATCGCAGGCGAGACGATGACGTTCTGCCATCATGGCCGACAACGGCGTCGCGTAATGGTGCGCCGTCATCGCAGCGCCGAAAACCGGCGGCACCCCGTGCCGGCCAGACCGGCAACCCTGACGGCAAGGCGCACCGGCGACCGCGCGCATCCTAATGCGGCGCTGTTGCAGAATATCGATGATCTTGTTTTGCGCGACTCATGGGGCAGATACACCGATGAAATGGAAGAAGAGGAACGTTTTATCGCCGCGCTCGAGCGGAGCTGGAACCATGTTAATTTTCAGGATGAGCATAATGTCGAGGAGTTTTCCGGTGGTCTGATGGACGGGCTCGATATTCGCGAAACCTTTTATCGGCGGTCGGAAGACAAGTGGTTCGTTGTCGAATATCCCAGGCGCGAGCCGCGTTTCGCCATGGTAATGGTCGAGTTCGCCGATGACAGCAGTTTCAACCTGCCGATCTATACCTACGGCACCCACAAAGGCCTGGCCTTCTGTACCCCTGAGAGTCACCCGCCTGAAGAGGCAAGAGTGGCTTCAATGGAATTTGGCCAGCTGCTGTCTTTCAAGCGGCTTATCGACAAAAGCCGTCTCGATATCCTTTATGGCGAGCTGTGGCAGCGCTGGCGGGAAGCTGATGCAGAGAGCGACGGCTTTTCTCCCCGTCTTGCCCTGACCGAACTCGCTTTCGGCCTGGCGGGCGAGGGCGATATTCTCATCGTCGCTCCCCGCGCGTCTCATCAGTTCTACCGTCAGCAGGCAATGCAGAAGGGCATAAATTTTTACTTCCTCGAAAAGGAAAAAATCTGGAACCCTTCCTTCGATCGCATTCAGAAGTTCCATGTCTATTATCATTTGTATTCATGATGCAAGGAGAGATTATGACTCATAGAATAATCGGGCGAATGTACACTGTAACTCCGGGCAGGCTGTATGCCGGGCCTATCCCTTCTTCACCGGATCCCGATGAAATTGTTACGGTTCTCAAGCATCCGATCGATAACTGGCAGGTCCGTTCGTTTCTCAATCTGATGGAAGAAGGCGAAACCAATTATAAGGGGCAGCCTTTCAACAGTTACATAGAGGCCGCGCGCGAACTGAACCCGGAAGTAGATATGGCGCGTATGCCCATACCTGACTATACAGCACCGTCGGCAGAATTCATGAAAAAGATTCTCGATTTTATCGATGCAAGAATCGCGGTCCAGAAGCCTGTTTATGTTCACTGCTGGGGTGGTCTCGGCAGAACCGGCGTCGTAGTCGGCTGCTGGCTGAAGCGCCACGGCGAAGCAGACCCGCTTTCCAAACTGGTGCAGCTTCGGTCAGTCACAATCAACCCTCACCAGGAATCACCCCAGAGCCCAGATCAGTTCGCTCTCATAAAGGACTGGCAGAGAGGCTCTTAAAGAAAAGACTTTAGTACCCCAACATCTTATAATATAATTCGAAAAAGGAGATTAAGGGGAATGTTAGTCTTTTTTAAAGAATTGAAAGATAAGCTTTTTTCTGTGATTCCGGGGAGGATCGGCAGAAATAGAATAACTGTTCGTCTTATAATGTCGGTTTTCTGGTATCGTTGCGAAGAAGCTTTCCAGAAAAGCATGATCGGTTGTTATGAAGCTTTTGTAAAGCAGTTGCCTGATGAAAAGAAGAAAGCTTTTTTAGCCGATAAAAATGCAAAAGCTCAAGTATTGCATAGAATAATGGTCGATTTAAGACCTGGCTTTCAACCATTCAACAATAGTAATTCTTTTGATTTCAGCAGAATCGATGATAGTGTCAATACTTTTCAAACATACAGGGATTTTTTAAAGGGTTTCTCTCCTCCATTTCAGTCTTTCTTTGATGACCAGGGTTTAATGAAGTTTCTGGAGGAAGCAGACAATGGCAGAACACTTACCGAGATTCTCAAGATTCTCGGTAAGCACAAGTTTGCTTTCAATGGAAAAAGGGAAATTTTGAAGAGTGCTCACTTTGTCTGGAGATTTGCTCATTTATACACTGAATTGTTGCCGTTATGTAGCGAAATGTGTGTTAATGGTTTCTCCATGACTGGTCAGATTTTTGGCTTGCAGCAATTGCTTGTTGCAAAGGCTGTTACAGACAATTTTGAATCCTTTTTTCGCTATCTGCTTACAGAAGCAAAAAGTGTTCTTGCTGAAGCAGACCCTGATAAGAGAGTTGAGCTTGCCCTGGAGATTGCTTTTGAAGAATTGGGGTTTAGAAAGGATCTGTTCAATTTCAAACTTTTGCTAAAAGCAAATGACGAAGAACTTCATGACAAGCTTCGAAAGCATCTGGAAAGTTTTTCCGCTTCTGCCGGTCACGATATTCGAATTGCTGGTGGCGGTAATTATGAGGGATTGACGATCCTTGACAAGTGCCAAAATCTCAGAAAAATAATGACTTTTTTGGCAGATTCCAATTATTTAATGTTTGACCTTGGTTCAATACGTTTATTGACAGAATCTATCATAAACGAAAATGAAGAGCTCTTTTTGAATTCCGATGTCAATATTTATCTGGAAAGTCTTGATAATAAAAGAACTATTCATTCTACCGACAAGATTCGTGTCGAATCCAGATTCGGTTCTTCATTCTATTCTTATCTTCTTGCGCATTGTAATTACCCTTTTAATGCTGAATTATCATTTAAAAATCCTGGCGATAAACTTGACGAAGTAAGGCTAAAGATCAAGATTAAAGGGAAAATTGGTTCTGAAGTAATTTATTCTTTTGGCAGTTTTATGCCTGGGCAGAAGATAACTGAAGAAAAGACATTAGAGATACCCAGTTCTTATCTTCTAGAGCTTGAAGAACCTGAATATATTCCCGTAGAAATTCAGATTCATTCAGGCAATGAAGTCATTCATGCCGTGGAGCACAGGATTGAACTCTTTCCTTTTAACCAGTATTTTTACCAGCCATTACCAGAAACTTTGGCCTGTTTCGTTACTCCGAATGTCGATGAGATAAATGAAGCGATACAAATAACCAAGCAGATACTTAGAGACAAGAAACAGGACGACTCTAATGAAGGCTATCAGAGCGGAAATATAAATAGAATATATCAGCTGATAGAGGCTGCGTATGAAACGCCTGCAAGAATGGGCATTTCTTATAGTAACCCTCCCAGCAGTATTGCGAAGATTGGCCAAAAGGTAAGACTCCCGGCGCAGGTCGTTAAGGAAAAAAAAGGCACCTGTCTTGATATGAGTGTCTTTTTCGCTGCCTTGCTGCAAACAATAGGCCTCAATCCTGTTATTGTAGTTGTGGATGGACATGCTTTTCCAGGGTGCTATCTTTCTGACCAGTATTATAATGCTTGCGAAAATAGTCTTGAAGCAGTTGCCAGAAATATTAATGATCGCAGTCTGTTGCTTTTTGATTCTTCTTCTGCGGTTACGGGAGTGAATTTTTCTTCGGCAATTAAAAAGGCTGTCTCTGTTGACTATTTGCGCGACTTTAGATTTATGATTGATATTGTTGCTGCAAATAAAAATGGAGTTACTCCATTTAATGTTAAACAGGTTGTGCATCCGCCCCCGCCCCCGCCCCCGCCCCCGACTAACCCGACTAACTCGACTAACCCGCCGCCCCCTCCGCCCCCGCCTCCGCCCCCGCCGTTTGAGGTGATAGAAAAGTTTAAAGCCAGATTACTGAACCTTTCTGCAAAAAACCTTCTACTAAATCACCCCTATATTGGTGGTGGAGAGGCGAAGTTTGAACTTTATCGCAAAAGCAAAACAGCCATTTATTTTTCATGTGGTTGTTTTGATGCTTTTGAAAAGCAATTTACAATATCAGGCGGGGCATTTTTAGAATGTAGCTTTCAACATTTTGATCAGGTCTCGTTATATCTTCGCCAATCTGCCTCCAGAGATTCCCTAGAATTAAAATCCTTGCTGCCACGAAATATTTTTACAATGCGTTGTCAGGAAATAAAGAAAAAACACAATCAGGAAATTTCAGAAAAGGGAGGCAGCCCACTTGTCTTCGGTTTGGGTATTATTGAGTATCTTGATAATAAGGACAAATATTATGCACCACTGGTTCTTTATTCCGTTACTCTGAGACGATATGAAAAAAGTAACCAATGGGCTATCGTGCTCGTACCTGGGAGTGCAAGAGTTAACCAGACTCTTCTATATAAACTGAAAAGTGTCAATCCGGCACTTGATTTTTTTGGTCTTTTCAGAACGCCGGAGTCTGAAAGGGAAAATGGAAAGAACTGGGCTTGGATATTTCAGGAAGTCAACAATCGGCTAAAGAGATTTGACGGTTTTTATATACACGAACATGCTGTGCTTGATTTTTTTCAATTTAACAGGTTTCTTCTGGTTCAGGAACTTGATGATAACCGTGAACAGATGGTTAGTCATGACCTGTTAAGGAAGTTTTTTGAACTTGACAGGTCGGAAAAAGCAAAGCCTGCCGAAGTATTGCCTAAGGGAAATGATTCTTCAGATGATGAGATGGCAGATGACCAGACTCGCGTGATTCCTATTGAACCGCCTATTGTAAAAGAATTTACGGATCCATATTTGTTCAATGGTGATTTTATGCTGATCGAAAGAGCCGACAGTACGCAGCAGAAAGTCATTCAAGCTTCGCTTTCAGGAGAATCTTTCATTCTTGAGGGGCCACCGGGTACGGGTAAAACAACTACCATAACCAATATAGTTGCGATGAATCTTTTAAGAGGCAAGACAATTCTTTTTGTTGCTGAAAAATCGACAGCCATGGATCAGTTAGCCAAAGGACTTGAAAAGGGCAAATTGTCTTTGGCTGTTTTGAAGTTTCCTGTGTCGCCATCCGGCAAATGGCTGAGCAACGAACTATACAATAAGTTGGACTTCGAGGTTCCAGAATTAAAAGTTGGGCCAATAAATGCGGCTTTAAAAAGTTGGCATGAATACAGGCAGAATTTGTTCAAGGTTACCAAAGCGCTTAGTCAGAAGAATAAGCTTGAAGTAACGGCACACAGCATTATTTCCGAGATTCAACCTGATAAAGAATATATCGAATTTGAATGCCCGCAGATTTTAGAAAGAGACTCGAATTGGCTGGAAGCTGCAAAGAGATTGATCAAAAATTATCATGATTTTAAGCGAAGTGTGAAGATTCATGAGACCAGGCTTGCGTCTCTGGTCAGTCCTGCTGCAAAAATTAATCCGAGTGAACTTGACAGGCAGATAAAGACTTATGCTGAGCAACTTGGCAAACTCGATACTTGTGCCAGTGTGTTGATAGATTCAGGTCTTTGTGTCTCTGTCAGAATTGGCCATCTGAAAAGTGCTTATGAATTTCTCAAGGCCAATGATAAAAACAGGCTGACTCCTTTGCATAAGGCGCTTATTGATTGCGGAAGGGCGCCGGCTTTGTTCAATAAAATTAGGGGGTGGCAGGACAGGTCAGCCATTCAGTCGGGTAAGGCAAAAACAATAACCAGAGAATTTAGACCAACAATTCTTGCCCTGGCTAACTTTGATGATCTGTTTCGCGATTTCAGGGATTATCATTCAAGCAATTACATTAAAAGGTTGTTTAACAACAGTGCTCGCAGTAATTTGAGACCTTATATTCTAAGGTCGGAGATAAGTGACGAGGATTTGTTTGAGAGACTGCAGATGGTTGCAGACTATCGACTTGAGCAAAAAGCTCTTAGCAGAATAAAAGCTGAATGTGAAACAACGTATAAAAGTATTACAGGGCAACCCGCAATTAATTGGAAAGAAATCGGAACATTGATGAAAGAGGTTGAAGGCGCTCTTTCATCAACCTTGAAAAATAGCGAAGAATGGCTGGAAAATCTATTGACTTTGGATGAAAAAACAAGAAAGTATCTTGTTGAGACTATATCATCATCCTTCCCGGATTTTATAAACTGTTGTAGAACCCTCACAGAAATGCTCGGATTCAATTTGAATCAATGCTGTGGAGCATCTCAAATCATGGAGATCAAATTTGAACAGTTAAAATCATTGCTGGCAGATTTAAAGTTATTGATTCCGGATTTGCAGAACATTAAAAAAATTAAAGAATTCTTGGTCAATATCAAAAACAAGGATTTATTTGATTTCTCAAAAAGGGTTTCAGACATATCATATCAGGATAAAATTGATGAAATATTTGAGCAGTCATTTTACAGAGCATGGTTTCGCGCCTATGCCAGTGAAAATGATGCCATAAGTGGTTTTATCAGGGTTTTGCACGACCAGCACGCAAGTAATTTTGCTAAAGAAGATGAATTCCTTTTAGATAATGCCAAGGATTTTTTTGCCAGTAGAATTTTAAGGTCAATAAAAGAGAATACTAAAAAATATGCAGAGAAGAAAACAATCCTGGCTGCTGAAACTCGTAGAACCAGAAGAGTAATGCCTATCAGAAAACTTTTAAGCACTCTCGAGGCTAGATATGTAACTGCGCTGCGGCCTTGTTTTATTCTAAGCCCTGTGCAGGTTGCAGAACACATTCCTTTGGATTTTACCTTTGACATGGTTATTTTTGATGAAGCCTCCCAGGTCGAGCCAGCTTTCGCTATTCCTGCACTGCGACGGGCAAAACAATGGCTCATTGTCGGTGATAGCAAGCAGTTGCCGCCAACCCCCTCGGGTTCGGGGAAAGTTCAATCTGATGAAGAGGAGTTGGATGACACATCAGCAGCCGATCTGGAGAGCATCCTTGATGAATGCACCAGGGTTCTGAGTAATACCTATTGGCTGTCATGGCACTATCGAAGCAAGGATGAAAGACTGATCAGTTTCAGTAATCAGAAGTTTTACAATGGCAAACTGGTAACCTTCCCTGGTGCCGACGATGGCAGTGGAAACTTTGGAATCGTCTATCAGAAGGAGAAGGGCTATTTTGACAATGGCATTAATTTGGCAGAAGCCAGTTTCATCGTTGATTACCTGGCAGACAAGTTGCGTGACGAAGTATATAAGAAGAGATCATATGGCATTATCACTTCAAATAAAACGCAGGCCGAACTGATAACTGAAATGCTCAAGAAAAAACTCAGCTTGACAGAAAGATTGCTGTTTCTGGACGAAGATGGAACTGGTCTCAAAAAGGCATCTCAGAAAACATATGAGTCATTATGGATTAAGCCATTAGAGCAGGTGCAGGGGGATGAACGCGATGTAATTCTACTTTCTACCGGATTTAGCGCTATAAAGCAGGGCACAGAATCTCCGGCTGGCAAGATAAGTCACCTCGGGCCATTAGACAAGGTGGGAGCCGAAAGAAGGCTTAATGTGGCTCTGACTAGAGCGCGAGAACAGCTTGTAGTGGTTACCAGCATGCATTCTAACGATATTTCCGATAACTTTAAGAACCTGGGCCCCAAATATCTTACGGAATTTTTAAGATTTTTAGAGGTTGAAAGCCAGAAAGGCACAGCTTCGCATAAGCCTTATGTGCCACCTGGCAAAAGCATACTTGACAGTTTATCACCGATGGTAAGAAACATCACAGAACAGCTCCTGGCCAGAGGTTATCAGGTTGAAAACAATGTTGGCTACTCAAGCTATAAAATTGAGATTGCAGTAAAAGACCCCGACAATCCCTCAAGATATCTACTTGCAATAGAGACTGATGGTCTAACCTATCAGACGACCGCGACCTCAAGAGATCGTGATATTCTCAGGCCATCCATACTAAAGGTTTTTGGCTGGGGTGATGTTTATCGCGTGTGGTTGCTGGAATATATGAAATCGCCAAAAGAGGAACTGGAGCGAATTGTATCAGCAATTGAAGCTGCCAGAAGTCGTCCGGTTAGAGAGCCGCTCTTTACCAATAAAAATGTTCCAGAGAATTCTGAAGACCTGCAGGATATTGAAACCGATGACGCTTCGATTGCTGATTTTTCGCAGCCAGATGAACCGCCGACGCAGTCTTTGGTTTTCAGGCCATATACTGCCTATAACGAGCGCTTTGAGATTGATGCCGGGCTTTTTGGTGATGAAGCAAGGAGAAACGAATTATGCGAAAGAATTTATCCGATTATACAGCACGAAAGCCCTATTCTTTTCGATGTCCTGAAGAAAAGAATCACGTCTCTTTCTGGTTTTAACTGGGGGGCTAAACGCATTGAATCTTTTAAAGCTATTTTGGGTAGCCTGCAGTTTAAAACCAGGATGCGCTATGATGAAGAAAATCAGACAATATGGGACGCCAGAACTGTTGACACAAGTAATTTCATGCCAAGGCAGGCATGCCAGGGAAGAAATATGTCACAAACTCCACCAGAAGAAATTCGCATCGGAACTCACCTGGTTCTTAACAATATTGTAGCAGCAGACCCTGATACCATAATAGCAGAAACTTGCAAGGCTTTTAATGTTAGAGCCACAAAAGATAATAGAGAGACAATAATTAAGGCTATTGAAGAATTAAAACGTAAAAATCAGTGTTACGATGATAATGGAATAATCAGAATTGCATAAAATGTGTTGGGCCAACACCATCGCACGTACAATTTGCAGAAGTGGGGAGGTCTTTTTATGACGAAGCAAATAGTGCGTATTCTGGCGACAAGTGAATTATCAGGGATAAATCGCAATGATGAGACAGAGTTCACCTTGTCATTTGAGTTATATCATAACCCGTCGTTTTCAGCCCCCTGTTTGAGTCAGACAATAAGCTTTACAACCTTGGGCCCGGAAGGATTAACAGAAAGCGACAGGGAAATAGGCGAGACATGGGGTTATCTTGTCAGGCAGATTTTTGCTGCTGACCTTGATTTTGAAACAATTCTTGGGAATTTCGACAATTTTCTGCATGAGATTGCAAAGACGGTTTGGCCTCAGGCAAGTTTTTTCACCAGCTTTGATGTAGTCGGTTTTAACGAATATTCAAATGAGCCGGTAGCGGTTGATGAAGAAAAAATATGGGCATCCGAAACAGAAACAAGACCAGATACTGAGTATCTGTTCAATTTGTTTGATCAGTGGCTGGAGCTTTCAGAAAAGTCGAGCGACCATGATTTGCTGCTGAGACAGTTTAATGACTTTGGCTTTTTCATGGGTGGAAAGCTTATGAAAAGGCTGCCCATGACAAGCCATGTAAACTTTTTCATATCGCCCCTTAACGATCTGTTCAATGTTGACGAGCTGGTTGTCGCTTCTGAAAACAACACTGGAACCATGTGGTCAACCAATCGTTATTGTAGTTATGGTGATGTGATACTTTTCTATTTCACCAAATCCGGGGGTAAGATTCTAGCCGATCAGAAGTTTGAAGGCGATAATCAGGAGTTCTTTGAACGACTTCCCGGCAGCATTTTTGCGGCTGGCCGTCTTCTTACCGACAGCATGCGGCAGCATAAAAAGGGTCTTTTCTACTGGAACAGTAAGGCTTTTATTGGTGACATCCTGATTTTTGACAGGCCGATTGCAACCGATGACATTATCGCGGCAGACGGTATATCTTTGACAAGGCATTTTCGTGACAGCCGTGGCGGCCTGAGACAGCCAAAGTCACTATACGGTCATGATGAGTATTTGAGCGCATTCAAGGAGCTGCTGTTTAAAGAGAACCCATCCCTTGCCGATTCTTACCTGAATCTTGAATCTTTCTGGCCAGAATCGATTCCTTCGCCAGATTCACAGAACTGGGCAGAAGAGATGGGCAAAGCAGATGTAAGAATATTCAAGGATAAGGATATTAACCGCAATTTAAACCAGAAGCACCTGAGCAATTTTTTCCAGGATGAAGAGGGTGTAAGAAAAATGTTTATCGACCCGCTGCTTCAAAGAATCGTGCCACCAGATGCACGCATCCTGCAGGAGTTCGAAACTCATAAGGGGAAGAGCATCAAGGTTGACTATTGCATCGAAAAGGGAGCTCTCAAATTGCCTGTTGAGGCAAAATTTGACATCTACACTGACCACAGCTTCAGCTGGGAGCGTGTTTTTGAGTATCTTGACGTCTCTCACAACGGCAAAGGGCTCCTGATTGATATTAATGGTGTGTTTGAGCTTGACCAGAAGCAGAAATCAAAGCAGATCATTTTTGAACGCATCGGAATGAATGAGGAAAGCGTAAAAAAGTTACAAAAATGGCTGCAGAATTTCTTCAAAACTAAGTAATTCTGCTGGTTCAGAATTTAACTTTAATGTCTCTCACAAAATTGATCTTCTCAATGCTGTAAGAAATAAGATCGGAGGCCTGTATGGCAAAGCTGATTCCTGAAGTGAGTGTAACAGATATTATTACTCGTTCTGAACGAGACGTAGCTGTCGCATTGACGGATTTGCCAGATGAGTTTCTGGTTTTTCACAGCTATCCGTGGATCAGAAACAACGGAACACGACTGTACAAGGGTGAGATTGATTTTCTCATTTTTAATCGAAAGACTGGTGGACTTCTGGTGCTTGAGGTCAAGGGTGGCGCTATTGGTTATGAACCTGTTTCGGGCAGATGGTACAGTGAAAGCAATAAAAAATATCTCATCAAGAATCCTTTTGAGCAGGCTTCAGAAAGTATGTTCACTATTGCCAGCAGGATAAAGAAAAGCGTGTTTCCAACGCTGGACCATATTCCTTTCCCGCATGGCTATGCAGTTGTTTTTCCTGATTGCGATTACACGGGAGATGTACCTCCAGGCGCAGACCGCTCTATTTTGTTCACCTGGAAAGATCTGCCAAGACTTGGCAAGGGGTTGATTTCTGTTCTCGATGCCTGGTCAGGAAAACCGCAGATTTTTTCTCCTGATAATGTTGCAAAGATCCGGGAAGCTATTCTGCCTGAATTCAAGCTGATTCCGGTTGCGTCACGTCGGGTGGCCCAGGATGAAGAAGTTCTGCTTCG
>Ga0116144_10004488_pt1 | contig 13199 bp, 13 predicted proteins | sample AD_UKC035_MetaG_FD_89746 | JGI IMG/M metagenome (GOLD analysis project Ga0116144, IMG submission 89746) | Active sludge microbial communities of municipal wastewater-treating anaerobic digesters from USA - AD_UKC035_MetaG | ecosystem: Engineered > Bioreactor > Anaerobic > Digestate | place: USA... | reverse complement strand
GCTCATATTCTGCCTCTCTTGCTTTGAAAATTGCCGCAACACATGAAAGAGTGAGCGCTGTTGCCTTATTCAGCCCGGGAGAATATTTCAGTGACAAAAACTATATCAGGGATGCAATAAAAACTTTTGACAAACCATTATTTGCAACATCGTCGAAAGCAGAAGCAGATAATGTTACCGACCTTCTAAAAGATGTGAATTCAAGAATTAAAATTCAGTATATCCCTAAAAAAGAAGGCGACCATGGCTCTAAGGTATTGTGGACCTCTGCTCCGCAAAATCAGGAATACTGGATAGCACTAATGAGCTTTCTTAATAAAATCAAAACTCTTGAATGATCTTGGAGATTAAAGGATGATAAAGGTGTTCTTTAGAAAACTTTTTTTTATCACATTGCTTTGCTGCACTTGTCATCTCACACAAGCTCAAAGGAATGTGACAACTGTTGGTCTTCAAGTAAAGCCGATCTTTCCTGTAAACTTCATCGGGACGGGTGAAACTTTGAACTCAGACTTAGATGTAGATTTTACTCTTGGTTTAAAATCAGGATATTCTTTCGGTATGGTCGTTCGTCGAGGATTTTCAGACCTGATCAGTCTTGAGTCAGGAATAAATTATGTTAAGAGAAAATACAACTTGAAAATTCAGGATCAGGATTATTCCCGTGAAGCAAACTTCAGAATAATCGGCTATGAAATTCCTGTATCAATGCTCGTTTATATTCAGCTCAGCGAAAAATTATATATGAATGTCTCCATGGGTTCCAGTCTTGATATGTTTGCCAGTGCCGTACAGACATTTGATACGAACTTTAATCAAGTCTCGTTCAGAAATCATGTTGCTCAAGGGGCTGTTATTGCAAATATTGGCTGGGAATGGAGAACCGAAAAAAGCGGATACATTTATATTGGTGCCTCTTATCATCGTCCTTTTAACTATATCTACCTGAGCAGGACCGAATATGTAAAACCGAATAAGTTGCCTACTGACCCGAACGCGTTTTCTGAAGTTGAACTATTGGGAAATTACCTGACAATTGACTTTAGATACTTTTTTCATGAAGACCCAGAGACCCGAAATCAACGACGGGCGAAAAGAAAGCAGAATTAGTTCATTTGAAGACTGTGTCATTAATAGTTATAAATTCTCAATACAATTCTAAAAATTTTGCATGTGAGAGCAAATCACAAACTTACATTCATTTAAGCTTCGGATTGTAAAGATGCCTGTCCTGATCCCTGCTCATTTTCTTCTCCAAATTTTTATGAAAGGCTTCATTGAGATCGATTCCGGTTTGGTTTGCCAGGCAGATCAGCACAAACAAGACATCAGCCATCTCGTCGGGAAGGTTTTTTTTCAGATCACTATCCTTTGAACTTTGTTCACCATAAGTACGGGCAATAATTCGTGCAACTTCTCCAACTTCTTCGCTTAGAAGTGCCATATTGGTCAGCTCATTAAAATAGCGTACACCAAACTTGTTAATCCAATTGTCAACAGCCTTTTGAGCTTCTGAAATAGTCAGAGATGAATAGTTGTTTTTCATGATGAGGTAAATTAATTCATTACTCTTTATTTTTAGTATCGATCAGGATCGTTACCGGTCCGTCATTTACCAGAGCGACTTTCATGTCTGCTCCAAATTCACCTGATCCAACCTTTTTATTGAGTATCGATTCAAGAGTTCTTATAAAGAGATCATAAAGAGGGATAGCCTTCTCAGGACCTGCGGCGTGAATATACGAAGGTCGGTTTCCTTTCTTTGTCTTTGCATGCAATGTAAATTGGCTGACCACAATTACATCTCCTTGACTTTCCTCGATCGATCTGTTCATTACACCCTCTGAATCCGGCATGATCCTCAGGCGGCTGATCTTTCCGGCAAGCCAATGAACATCTTCTTCTTCGTCGGCTTCTTCTATGCCTAGCAGAATGAGAAAACCCGATGCTATTTTGGATTTTACTTCCCCTTGAATGCTTACCGAGGCTTCGCTTACACGTTGGATGACTGCCCTCATTGTTTATCAGTATTTTGTCGGATATACGATCCTATTTAAAAACATCCTGTTTTGTTAAAATGCTCAGATAGCTGTCAAATCTGCTAGCGGAGATCAAACCTGATTCAACGGCTTTCTTTACGGCGCAATTTTTTTCATTAAGATGAATGCAGTTGCCATACTGACATTGTTTAGAAGCTTCAAAAATCTCAGGAAAGAAATGAGAGACCTCATAAGTATCAAAATCTATCATACCAAATTCTCTGATACCCGGTGTGTCGATAATATATCCACCTTCGGGCAACAAATGCATTTCAGCGAATGTAGTGGTATGTTTTCCTTTTAAATGTTGAGATGAGATAGCGGCAGTTTTCAGTTTCATGCCCGGGATGAGAGCATTGATAAGCGATGACTTTCCAACCCCGCTATGGCCGGAAAATAAATTCACCTTGCCATTCATTTCGTCAATTAATGCCTGAAAGCCAAAACCATTTATAGCAGAAACACTAAAGACTTTATATCCGATACTCTCATATAAATTTTTTGTTTGCTCAACGTATTCCCAGATCTCGTCTGTATAAAGATCCGCCTTATTCCAAATTATCCCTCCGGAAATACTATATGCTTCTGCTGTAGCTAAAAAACGATCAATAAAACCTAAGGATGTTTTAGGCAACAAAGGAGTTGCAACAACAAAAGCCCTGTCGATATTAGCAGCCAAAATCTGAACCTGCCTCGATAATTTGACCGACTTTCGTATGATATAATTCTTCCTGGGAAACATATCCGTGATTTGCCCAACGTCATCGCCCTTCTTCCACTCTACTTCAACGATATCACCCACAGTGATAGGATTAGTCGCTTCAAAATCTTTCATCCGCAGATTACCTCTGATCCGGCACAAAAGAATCATGCCATCGTCGAACCTCACCAAATACTGTGACCCTGTGGATTTAATCACCAATCCCCTCATGGAGCTAAAGTAAAAAAATGTTAGCGACATGCTCTAATTTTTTAATAAAGCATGTACCCAAGCGGGCAGATCTCCGGGCGATTTATAATTTAATCGGACGAACCTTACGGAGAAAACCGTAAATTTGCCAATCATATTAGAAAGCTATTGAAATGTCTGTATCTGTCAGAAATATCACAAAACTTTATGGAAGCCAGAAAGCCCTGGACGACGTAAGCTTCACAGTTGAAGCAGGAAGTGTTGTTGGTTTTCTTGGGCCTAACGGAGCAGGCAAATCAACGATGATGAAAATCATAACTTGCTTTATCCCACAGAGCATAGGTGAGGTTGAAGTCTGTGGCTACGATGTTACTGAAGCATCTCTGGAAGTCAGAAAAAATGTTGGTTATTTACCCGAGAACAACCCGTTATACACTGACATGTATATCAAGGAGTACCTGGAGTTTATTGCAGGATTACATCATCTCAGTGGTTCAAAGAGCAAAAGAGTGGCAGAGATGATTGATATTACCGGTTTGGGCATTGAGCAGCATAAAAAAATCGGAGCGCTGTCAAAAGGTTTTCGTCAACGGGTAGGCTTAGCACAGGCATTGATTCATGATCCGAAAGTGTTAATATTAGATGAACCTACGACAGGACTGGACCCGAATCAGTTGGCAGATATTCGTCAGCTTATCCGAACTTTAGGAAAAGAAAAAACGGTTATCCTTTCGACTCATATTATGCAAGAAGTGGAAGCCATCTGCGACAGGGTGATTATAATTAATCACGGCAAGATCGTTGCTGATGGTTCTACTGAAAGTCTAAACACAGGCAATAAAGCCGCTGATATAATTCTGGTAGAGTTTGATAAGCCGGCAGATAAAAACTCAATCCTGCAGATAAATGGTATTTCGTCAGCTGAAAATATTTCCGGCAACAACTGGAAAATAAGTGCTCAAGCCGGAAGTGATGCGAGAGCCACCCTGTTTCGTTATGCCGTTGAAAATGATATCGGGATCCTTTCTTTACAAAAGCAGGAACAAAAGCTCGAAGATATCTTTCAGCAACTCACCATGAAAAGCGGTTCCAAAGAAGAAAAAATTAAACCTCTTCAATAATACCTGATATATTTTGAAAATAATTTCACTGTTCACTTATGTTCTGCTCTTAATAATTCCTCTTTATTCAGGTGCTCAGAATATTTCAGCTTTCACCGACTATAGGGGATACCTGCAAGCCTTCGACGATGGGCAGTTCAAGCAATTGGAGTATATGCCGGTAAAGTCATACAAGTTCGGTCAATCTGCCATAGCCTATATAGACAATAAGAATGACTTTAAAATTTATTACAATGGCAAGTCAAGCTATCAATTAAATGCGGCAGATTTTTCCTACCAGGTTTCCGATTACCTGATTGCATATAAGGTTGGCTCGGTACTATACGTCTTCGATAGAGGTGAAAAAAAACTATTAAGCTATTACAATAGTATCGTCGTGTTAGATGATAGCTTGCTTGCTTATTTTGACGATTCAAAATACACGTTATCTGTTTACTATGATGGAAAAGAAGCATTATTGGAAAACTCATTACTTGACAAACCCAGAAGCATTGATGCCGGAAGCAATACTCTGGCATGGGTAAATCAAAGTGGATTTTTCAACGTCTTTTATCAAGGGAAGATTCATATACTCGACAATATTGCTCCACTGGCCTATGAGGCGGGAAGAGATATTGTAGCTTACGTGGACGACTACGATCAGTATTTTCATTTATTCTATAAGGGCGATTCAGCCATTGTTGAAACCTTTCCTCCTGACTCTTTTAAAGTCGGATATGGTATCATGGCTTATGTAGATAACCTCGGAGATTTTCGGATCTTTTCTAATGGTGCCACCAGACGAGTGCTTGCAGATCGGCCTGACTTTTTTTTCGTTAAAGGCAATGTCATAGTTTATGCATACAACCGGATGTTCAACGTAATATATGAGGGCAAAGAATACACACTGGAAAATTATACTCCCGGAGATTTTCAACTTGGAACAGAAGGTGTGGCATGGATCGACGAAAGTGGTAGGCTGAAATGCTTCGATAAAGGCAAGATCTACCCTGTTTCTTATGAGATCATTAACTCGTTCAATCTGACCGGATCTGTACTTAAGTACGAAACCGGCAACAATACTGTGAACATCTTTTTCAAGGGCAAAAATAATTGATCCAATACAGGCACCTTTTTACCTGAATTTTGGAAAAAATCAAGGTCAGGACGGTCGTTGATATCACCGGGAATAGAAAAAAAACAGTGTTTTAGAGATATCGCAGTGTTTTTTTTCAGTACTTTTGCACCGCAAGTGGAAAAATTTGATTGCTCTGTGTATGCAGAGAACAATATTGCAACCACGGTAAAAAATGCTAATACGCATTTTTCATTGTGTTCGCCGGATCCCTTCCCTTTCACCTTCTTAAATAATTACTTAAAAATCTAAAGAAAAAACATGTCTTATTTGTTCACTTCCGAGTCAGTTTCTGAAGGGCATCCGGACAAGGTCGCAGACCAGGTATCCGATGCATTGATCGATTACTTTTTAGCTTATGACCCACAGTCGAAAGTTGCCTGTGAAACATTGGTGACTACCGGACAGGTAGTCCTGGCAGGTGAAGTTAAATCTGAAGCATATCTTGATGTGCAGGAAATCGCAAGAAATGTAATCAAGCAAATTGGATACACTCAAAGCGAATATATGTTCGAAGCCAATTCATGTGGTATACTGAGTGCAATCCACGAGCAATCTGCAGACATCAACCAGGGTGTAGAAAAGAAAGACCCATGGAAACAAGGGGCAGGTGATCAGGGAATGATGTTCGGTTATGCATGCCGTGAGACTGATAACTACATGCCACTTCCTTTAGAGTTGGCACATACCCTACTTCGTGAGCTTGCCGCTATCCGTCGTGAAGCAAAAGTGATGAAGTACCTTCGTCCTGATGCTAAGTCACAGGTAACAATTGAGTACGATGACAACAACCAACCTGTGCGCATTGATACTATAGTTATTTCAACTCAGCATGATGATTTTGACAAAGATTCTGCTATGTTAAAGCGGATAAAGGATGATGTTATCAATATTCTGATCCCGAGGGTGATGAAAAAATTACCTAAGCGTGTTCAGGCTTTGTTCAATGATAAAATTAAGTACCATGTAAACCCTACCGGCAAATTTGTGATTGGTGGACCACACGGTGATACAGGATTAACAGGCCGCAAAATCATCGTAGATACTTACGGAGGAAAAGGCGCACATGGAGGTGGAGCATTTTCCGGTAAAGATCCTTCAAAAGTAGATCGCTCTGCTGCATATGCAACAAGGCACATTGCCAAAAACATGGTTGCAGCAGGATTGTGTGATGAGGTATTAGTTCAGGTGGCTTATGCTATCGGTGTAGCTGAGCCTGTTGGATTATATATCACCACCTATGGAACTTCAAAATTGAAAATGAGCGATGGCGAACTAAGTCGTAAGATTGAAAAACTTTACGACATGAGACCTTATGCCATTGAGCAGCGCTTCAAATTACGCACTCCTATCTATCAGGAGACTGCTGCTTACGGACATATGGGTCGAGAAATGCAAATCAAAGAAAAGACTTTCAACAAAGGCAAAAAGAATGAGATCAAAATGAAGGTGAAGTTGTTCCCTTGGGAAGAATTGAACTATGTAGATATATTAAAGAGAGAATTTACATCATCTCCTGAAAAAAAATCCGTCAGTAAAAAAGGAAAAATGGAGATCGTTTAAATAATTTTCTCAAATGAAATAAAAAAGGGCTCCCGATGGGAGCCCTTTTTTTATGCAATAACCAAGAAAAACAAAAATAATTTTTTTTTTTCTTGACAGGTTTCAATCTATATCGTAATATTGCGATATACAATTAAAGATATGGGGGCTTCTAAACTAGATTTTTTTACGAAACAACAGAACGAATTAGCAATAGCGGCCAAGGCATTATCGCATCCTGCCCGTATTGCAATTGTTCAATATTTAGCCAAGGTGAATGCCTGCGTATGCGGAGATATAGTAGACAAACTCCCACTTGCTCAACCGACAGTTTCGCAGCATTTGAAAGAACTAAAAAACGCCGGACTCATTAAAGGCACCATTGAAGGAAATGCTGTCTGCTATTGTCTGGATCTTAAATCAATGAAAAAATTTCGTGACATATTTAACGGACTATTAGAGCCGGAAAATGTAAAGTCATCATGTTGTTAATATTTATATAGTGTATTATGAAAAACCAGCTAATCGTAAAAGCAAAATCAGCAGTAAGCAACACACATGTATCAGCAGACAGTAAAAGCTGCTGTGATCCGACTTGTTGCAGTGATGAGAAAAATGAAAATATCCATAAGAATGAAGAAGAGTTAAAGGAAATAGTCAGAGAGAAGTATGCAGAAATAGCTCTGGCCGATCCCTCTGAAAACAAAAGTTGCTGCACGCCCGCATGTTGTGTTGATGGCAATAAGAACAGCATGGCTGATAGTTATGATGGCCTTAGTGGCTATGAACCAATCGCAGATCTGGGATTAGGTTGTGGACTTCCTACTGAATATGCAGGAATTAAAAAAGGAGACACCGTTGTTGACCTGGGAGCAGGAGCAGGTAATGATTGCTTTGTGGCAAGAGCCGAAACGGGTGAGACCGGTAGAGTGATCGGTATCGATATGACATCGGAAATGATAAAACGTGCAAGAAAAAATGTTGAGAGTCTCGGTTACAAAAATGTTGAATTTCGTCTGGGAGAAATTGAAAACATCCCGGTAGAGGCAGATGAAGCGGATGTCGTAATTAGTAATTGTGTTTTAAATCTTGTTCCGAATAAAAACAAGGCATTTAGAGAAATACACAGAATTCTAAAGCCGGGCGGACATTTCAGCGTATCCGACATCGTGCTAACCGGACCATTACCACAGTCTCTCATCAAAGTAGCAGAGCTTTATGCAGGATGTGTAAGCGGCGCTGTTTCAAAAGATGAATACCTGAACATGATCTCTGAAAACGGATTTAAGAACATTATAATTCAAAAGTTTAAAAAAATTGAACTCCCGGAAGAATTTCTGCAATCACATTTAAGCGATGAAGAAATGGAACTGGTCCGCAATACTAAAATTGGGATCGAAAGCATCTCTGTTTATGCTGAAAAGCCATTGAATTTTTAAACTCCAACGCATATTTGAATATGAAAAAAATCCTTGTCCTCTGTACAGGTAACTCATGCCGGAGCCAAATGGCCGAAGCCTATTTGAGAAAATACGCCAATGAAAAAGCTGAAGTTTACAGTGCAGGTGTTGAAGTTCATGGCCTGAATCCCCGTGCAGTACAGACAATGAGTGAAGACGGAATTGACATATCCGGACAAACTTCTAATCATGTCGATGAATATTCGGATATCAAATTTGATTTTATTATTACTGTTTGTGATCATGCCAATGAAGTTTGTCCTTTCATTCCGGGTAATGCCAAAAGAATCCACCAAAACTTTAATGATCCGGCTAAAGCAAGTGGTACGGAAGCTGAAATCGCTGAATCCTTTCGCAGGACAAGGGATGAAATCAAGATCTGGTGCAGGGAATTCATCGACAAAGAAATCGGCAATTAATTCAGATTCTTTCAGCATTAATAATTCATTGACTTAGAATTTTAGAATATGGCAAACAATGATTGCGCAACAATAGTATCGAGAAAAAAACTAAGCTTCCTTGACAGGTACCTTACCCTTTGGATATTTCTTGCGATGTTACTCGGAGTAGGTATTGGTTATTTCTATCCATCCTCATCAGATTTTATCAATTCCTTCTCTTCGGGAACGACAAACATTCCCATTGCAATTGGACTCATCCTTATGATGTATCCTCCACTTGCCAAAGTACAATATGAAAAGATGTCTGAAGTTTTTCGTAATACAAAAATTCTTGGCACATCATTACTTCTTAATTGGATAATCGGACCAATACTCATGTTCTCATTGGCGATCATTTTCCTACATGATCATCCTGATTATATGATCGGGCTCATATTAATCGGATTGGCACGTTGCATTGCCATGGTAATAGTCTGGAATGAATTAGCGGATGGTAACCGGGAATATGCAGCAGGTCTGGTAGCTTTGAATAGTGTGTTTCAAGTACTCCTGTATAGTGTATATGCCTATTTCTTCATCACTATTCTCCCTCCCCTGTTTGGTTTAGGAGGACTGGAAGTAGATGTTAGCATCAAAGAGATAGCGAAAAGCGTAGGTATATATCTTGGTATTCCCTTTGCAGCAGGGATTGTAAGCAGGTACGTACTAATTCAATTAAAAGGAATCGATTGGTTTCAGAATAAGTTCATTCCAAAAATTTCTCCGATTACCCTAATTGCACTTCTGTTTACCATCATTGTTATGTTCAGCCTAAAGGGTGAACTTATTGTAAGCATTCCTTTCGACGTATTTCTTATTGCACTTCCACTCGTCATCTATTTTGCTATCATGTTTTTAGTCAGCTTCTATATCAGCAAGAAAATGGGCGCAGACTATTCTAAGAACGCCTCCATAGCATTTACCGCAGCCGGAAATAATTTCGAGTTGGCTATTGCAGTTGCGATAGGTGTTTTTGGCATTAATAGCGGCCAGGCATTTGTAGGAGTAATCGGACCACTGGTTGAAGTTCCGGCACTGATAGCTTTAGTAAATGTAGCATTTTGGTTAAGAAAAAAATATTACCCTGCTACATAAAAGCAATTCAATCAGGTCAATTTTTTTTTATAATTCAATCTGCGATTTGTGTAGATTGGTATTTATCCCCGGATGATTTTTTTAATTTTTCAGAACTTCCTCTTTTAGCTTCAATTAATTTGGGATGAAAAATTGAAGCTTTTCTTACAACAGATTCAACAAGAATATTTCAAAATTTCGATCTCAACGGGTTTTTATTAGCGTAATAAATTGAATTATCTGTTTTTCCTGAGAGTGATCTCAGTGTTTTCTTACATCACTATGTAAGAAAACACTGATAATACTTCATCAAATTTTTCAAGACTCCGTACAGCAAGTCAAATCAATCTAAAATTTATGAAAAAAATCTACATCTTATTGAATGCTATTGCATTGTTATTATGCGTCAAGGCGAACGCTGCGATTTTAAGTGTAAATCCTGATGGAAGTGCATCTTATACAAGTATTACGGCTGCTATATCGGCTGCATCAAGCGGCGATACTTTAAATGTTTTCGGCACCATCACGGGAGAAGGTGTAAGTGGCGAAGGGATCGTCGTTAATAAAAACCTTACCATTACAGGTCAGGGTGCAGAGAGTACAATCATAGAAGCGGCAAGCACGCAGAACACAGCAAACAGACGTGTCTTTACGATATATGCAGGACGTACTGTTACAATAAAAAACCTAACCATCCGACATGGTAAAACTGCAAGTTCAGGTTACCCGGCACAATGGGGAGGCGGAATTTTGAACTATGGTATTCTAACTGTAGATAATTGTGTGCTTAGAAACAATAATGCTAACAGTTCCGGTGGAGCGATCTATAATGATAAATACAACCAGGTTGGTGCGAACGGAGTGTTGACAGTCACAAATTCCACGATCATGAATAATGTAGGAGGAGACTATGGTAGTGGAATCTGTAACGGATACTTTGGCACTGTGATGACTCTGACAAACTGCACAGTTTTTGGAAATACGGGATCATCTGGTATAGGTCTTGACAGATCACAAAGTAGTTATATTACAAATTGTACAGTCTCCGGAAACACTTCCGGTATTTGGACATATGCAGGTGGAAACACACTCTATCTTAAAAACTCAATAGTTGCAGCGAACACAGGAAATGACTTCACGCTTCTTAGCGGCGCATCAGTTGTTGAAAGTTACAATATAGTACTCACAAGCTCAGGCTATTCATTTACCGGCACAGGAACTTTAACAGGCGTACAACCCTATCTTGAACTTAGCAACACTTTAGAGCCAAACAATTCATTCAATCCGACACAAACACTTGCATTATATACGAGCAGTATTGCAATAGATGCGGGAAGTTCTGCAGCACCAAATGGAATTGTTGCAATTCCTTGTAAAGATCAAAGAGGATACATGTCAAATGGAACAAAAGATATTGGCGCATACGAATTCGATGGCGCAACAAATGTTCCGAGCGGAATCGTTATTGCAAGCCACCCAAGTTCTCAAAGCACATGCCTTGGCTCAAGTGTTACATTTTCTGTAGATGCAAACACAAACTACAGACAATGGAGAAAAGACGGAGTAGTTATCCCGGGAGAAACAGGAGTTGATCTGGTAGTCTCAAATGTAGATTTCAGCAGCCTGGGAGATTACGACTGTTTATTATTTGAAACCTGTGCTGTCACGTCAACTAATCCGGCGACACTAAGTATGTTCACTGATATCACCGCACCGGTAGCTGACAATATCACCCTGCCTACAATTTATGGAACATGTACAAGTCCTGCTGTAGCCTCAGCACCAACTGCTACTGATGATTGCATCGGAACCGTCACAGGTACTACGAGCAATGCTACCTCCTATTCTAATGTTGGAAACTATACTATCAATTGGTCTTATGAAGACAATAATGGAAACATAAGTACACAATCTCAACAAGTTATCGTGATTGACACTGTTGCTCCTGTACCACAGTTAAGTTCACTACCACAAGTGAACGGAACATGTTCAGTCACTCTTACTCCTCCACAGGCAGTTGATGCCTGCGAAGGAGTTGTAACAGCTACCACGACAGATCCATTAAGCTACAGCTCTGCAGGAAACTACCAGGTCACATGGACTTATGATGACGGATATGGCAATACTACCGAGCAGGTACAAGATGTTGTGATAGCTGACAACCTTGCACCCGTTCCCGATGTTCCTAGCCTTGCACCGGTTAATGCGGTATGTGATGTACAATTGACCGCACCAACTGCTACAGATAACTGTTCAGGAAGTATCACGGCAACGACAACCGACCCTACATACTATTCCAGTCAAGGTAGCTATTCAGTCACCTGGTCATACGATGATGGGAATGGCAACGTAGAATATCAGGTACAAAATGTTAACATCTCCGACAATATAGATCCTGTTCCTTCTCTTTCGAGCCTGCCTGATTTGAATGAAAACTGTGGATATGTTGCAAGCTCACCTGAAGCAATGGATAATTGTAGCGGACAGATCTTTGCAACTTCAGCAGATGCAACTTCATTTCCATCACCCGGAACATACACTATCACATGGGAATATTCTGACGGGAACGGGAACACTGTGACTCAATCACAAAATGTAAATATATCAGACAATTTACAACCTGTCCCTGATATTACAAATCTTCCTGAAGTAGTGTCAATGTGTAGTGCAACTTTAACTGCACCTACAGCTACAGATAATTGTGCGGGTAAAATTATTGCAACCACTACAAATCCGACCACATATACCAGTCCCGGCAATTATACAGTAACATGGGAGTACAGTGACGGAAATGGAAATACAAGTTCCCAAAATCAAACAGTGATTGTTCAGCCTATTGACACAGCAGTATCAAGTTCAGGAAACGCATTGCAAGCGACTTTAGGTGCTACAAACTATCAATGGTTAAACTGCGGAGATAATTACTCGGAAATTACGGGTGAAACTTCAAGTTCTTTCAGCCCGATCCAAAGCGGATACTACGCAGTCAGAATAAGCAATGGAAATTGCATAGATACTTCTTCATGCCATTATCTTGTCGTTATTCAAACGGGTATTGAGTCCTCAAATGCATCAGATCAAATAGAGATCTTCCCTAACCCATCAAAAGGTGCATTTAGAATTAATATGAAATCCGGTGAATCAATACGATCTTTCGCATTAATAAATCACATGGGTGCGACCATTCTGGATTCAGAACACAGCGGGCAGGAAAATTATCAGGTTGATTTAAGTGATTATTCCCCGGGAATCTATTATGTACGAGTGTATACTGACAAAAATGTAATTGTCAAAAGAATTATCGTTAACAACTAATAAATAAATCAAATAAAAAAAAAGCGGACAGTGTCCGCTTTTTTTTTGTGATCAAATTAAATTTATAGGATTAGCCATATAGTTCCATAACGCAGATTGACTGCGTAGCCAGTGTTTTTCTTTGTGTAAAAGAAAACGCCATGGAAGCATTTAAAAGTACAAATTTATTCGAGTTCTCTGAACG
>Ga0116144_10004487_pt1 | contig 13200 bp, 10 predicted proteins | sample AD_UKC035_MetaG_FD_89746 | JGI IMG/M metagenome (GOLD analysis project Ga0116144, IMG submission 89746) | Active sludge microbial communities of municipal wastewater-treating anaerobic digesters from USA - AD_UKC035_MetaG | ecosystem: Engineered > Bioreactor > Anaerobic > Digestate | place: USA... | reverse complement strand
TGATTCGTCTTCTATTGTGTTACCTTTCGACCTTCCCTCTTCAAAGTTTTCCAGAGTACCGTGAAAAAATTTGCTGATTATGTCCCTAATATCTTCATTAGAAATCATTCCACACCTCACTAATGTAAATAGTCTTTCAAGTTGATAATCGTACTTCTTAAGGATTAATTTAGCATTAGATAGCTGTGTAGTGTGTAGTGATTTCTTGATGACCTTCTTCTTCAATACCTTTTGCATATCAACAGGAACTCTCATTCTGAAATAGTAATGCCCTTTCACCTTGAAGAGATGCAACATTATGTTACCTCTCTTAGAATTATTGATTCCTGTCTTGCTTTAGTTTGAACTAAAGAATGTGTTCTAAAAAGTGACCAAAATGGACGTGAACCTGAGATTAACTTATTGAAAGGAAAAGGTTTTGCAAACTTAAATAGAGAATAAAGCCGAAGCGGGGATTTGAACCCCGGACCTGCTCATTACGAGTGAGCTGCTCTACCCCTGAGCTACTTCGGCATTTCTGTGAAATAACAAATTGAATTACTATATTAGAGGAAATTCCAAAGAAAGGCAAGTAGAATGAAAAGGCCCAATGACACCATCAGCGCTATGTATAAAAAATGTAATTGATTTTTTAGGCCGTTGTGTTTTGTGAAGTTTTCTCTTTTTTCTTTTCGAGTTTTCGTTTCTCCTCATCTCTGATTTCTCTTCTCAGTAACTTGCCAACCTTTGATTTTGGCAACATATCTCTGAACTCTATATAACCGGGCACTTTGTAGGGGGCTAATCTGTCGCGGCACCATTTAATAAGCTCGGTACTCCCTATTCCCTTTGCATCCTCCTTAAGAACAACAATCGCCTTAATCCGCTCACCAACCTTTGAATCGGGCACACCAACAACACATGCACCAATTACTGTAGGATGATCCTGTAAAGCAGCTTCAACTTCCGAGGCCGAGACCCTATATGCCTTGTACTTAATGATATCCGCAGTTCGCTCAACAAACTCAAGTTCACCTGCTTCATTCCTCTTAACAAAATCCCCCATTCTATAGTAGGTCTCTCCATTGAGGTTAACATAAGAATAGGAAGTCTCTTCAGGTTTGTTCAGGTATTCTTTTATGGGATACGGTGAGGTCACAAGTAGTTCACCAAGTTCCCCAGGAGGTAATGGTTCCAACGTCTCTTTGTCAACTACAATTGATTTTCTTGTTTTCAGGGGCTTTCCAATGGTGGTAGGTGACGGATCCTTATCGATCGGGCTATATGTGACATGACCGATCTCAGTTGAACCATAAACCTGGTAAAGAGGAATGTTGTACCTGTCTTTCCACGACCTGAACACTTCAATTGGCAGTACATCGCCGCCACAGTAACAATAACGTAGTGAGCTCAGATCATACTGTTCAAGCCTATCATTTTCCAGGATCATTCTGTAAAGAGCGGGGACACCCAGCACCCAACGAACTTTGTATCTTTCAATGGCCGATAACACTGCATCAACCTCTGGAAGTGGCATCAAAACGACAGTATTACCGTAGTTAAAACCAAATGCGATAGTAAAGCCCTTTGCCATGATGTGAAAAAGAGGGTTAACCATGAGCACCACATCTTTACCCTCATCTATGAATCCCTCAATTACGTCTTCCATGATGTCATTAATGTATGACACTTCACCAATATGATTGCCAGGAACCCCCTTGGGAAATCCTGTTGTTCCACCGGTATACATTATATACGATAGATCCTTCCAAGGATCCAGATTGACTTCGGGTGGTTTTGGCCAACTTTGTTTGAGAATGTCGTTGAAGAAAAAAATGTCTTTGCCTTTTTCTACTGTTCCCATGGGAATCTTGTCCAACATATGACCCACCATTCTTTTCCACCAGGGAATAAGATCAACCAGGTTGGTGACTATCACTCGTTTCAGGCCAACTCTTTCCTTAACCTCCCTCACATAAACAAAGTTTGTATCAAGACATATGACAGTATCTATGCCCGCATCCTTCATCATATACTCAATCTCAAAAGCTGTGTAAATCGGAGAAACAGGAACAGTCACTGCCCCTATTCTGTTAATGGCATAGTTGGCAATCAACCACTGGGGGCAATTGGATATATACAGCATTACCTTGTCGCTTTTCCCTACCCCAAGGTTCGAAAGCCCTGTTGCGAACTTGTCAACCAACCTTTCCAAAGCACCATACGAAAATTTTTGTCCGAGGTATATAAGTGCAGTTTTACTTGAATATTTTTGACATATTTCATAAAAACGCGTGAAGGTTAATTGACTTTCAAAATTCTTCATAAATTTTCCCCTCAAACACCAAAATAAGCCGATTTTACATCTGGGTTATTAAGAAGTTCTTCTCCTGTCCCTTCTAAAACAGCAGAACCATTCTCAAGAATGTAACCATAGTCTATGATGGGGATAACTGGGCGAGCATACTGTTCTGTGACTATTATGGTGATACCTTTCGTATCGCGGATCTCTTTGGTTCCTTTCACCACAATGTCCATATAAGCAGGACTGAGACCCATGAGCGGCTCATCGAGAAGCAAAATCGTGGGATTCGCCATAAGCGCTCTACCAATGGCCAACATCTGTTGCTCCCCACCACTTAAAAATCCACCTTGTCTGTTGAGATGATCCTTGAGACGTGGAAATAGATTCAAAACATAATCGATATTATTTTTTGTATCCAGTCGGCTTGAGAGATAGGCACCAATTTTCAGGTTTTCCATGACAGAACTCTCAGGAAATATCCTTCGACGTTCTGGACATAACACTATTCCCTTTTTTGCCCTCAAGTGGGGTTTGAGATTGGTCACATCATCTCCATTGAGGAATAACCTTCCAAACACTGATATCCGTTCTCCCCCCCTCATCTCTTCTTTTTTCTTAATATCGAGGATTATACCTGAAAGCGCATACATGAGCGTGCTTTTGCCTGCACTATTGGACCCAAAAATGCCGATAATCTTCGCATCAGGTGCATTAATACTAACGTTGTTCAGTGCAATCATGTTCTCATAAAAAACCATCATTTCGCGTGCTTCAAACATAGTATCTTACACCTCTTCACTTCCAAGATAGGCTTCTTTTACCTTCTTATTTTCAATGACAACGCTCGATTCACCTTCAGCAATTTTTTCTCCAAAATTGAGGGCCATGACCCTATCTGCTACTCTGAACAACTCACGCAGCCTATGTTCAATCATGATTAACGTGATTCCTTCTGATTTCATTTTCTCAATTAATGGGAGCATGCCTGCAATTTCGCTCATACTCAGACCTGAAAATACTTCGTCGCAGAAAATGATCTCCGGTCGCATAGCCATACACCGGGCTAGCTCAAGTCTTTTCTGGTATCCTGTAGGCAGGGTAGAGGCAAGTTTATAAGGAACCCTGGAATCTCGCTCAAATCCGATTTCCTCCAGAATATCGACCGCTACGGTATCCCTGTCCCCATGTTTTCCTCCACCTCGCCATCCCCCTGTCGTCTTAGCTCTAGGTGACCAAAGGGGGACTATGAGATTCTTATATGCCGGAAGGCTATAATATGGCCTCATGATCTGAAATGTGCGGCTAATACCTATATGCGCGATTTTGTGAGGTTGCCAACCGGTGATATCTTTTTCCTTGAATAGTACCCGGCCTGAATTGGGTTTAATAAAACCTGTTATGCAGTTAATCAGCGTTGTTTTCCCTGAACCGTTCGGCCCGATGATTCCATATACCTCTCCGCGGGTTATATCAAAACCCACATCTGCCAGTGCTTTTAGACCACCAAATGTTTTACTTATTCCTTGTACAGAAAGAATAATCTCTTCGCTCATACCTTCACCCACCTTTCAAATTGGTGGTATTTCCTCATCGCGTACACCATTATTCCCTCGCTCTTGAACACAATAAATCCTGTGAGAAGGGCACAATAAATGACTATTCTGAAAGTGCCAAAATTTCTGAGAACCTCCGAAAGGGGAACCAGTATGAAACTGCCAATAATTGCACCCAATAGAGTTCCACCCCCCCCGATAACCACTGATGCCATCGGTATTATCGAAAAGTCAAGCGCAAACATGGAAAGCCCTGACCACATGTACATATGTGACATGTAAGCCCCCCCAAAACATCCCATGAATGCCGCTATGCATACAGCAAATGCCTTCATCTTTGTGACGCTTATGCCAGACGCCTTAACTGCCTGGTCATTGTCCTTAACCCCCCTTATTACAAGACCCACATCCTGGTTGACAAAACGCCTCATCGCGTAAAGAAAGAAGAGGGTCATCAGTATGATAGTATAATGTTCAACATACTCATTCGGCAGGCTGTCAAGGCCTGTAATTCCATTTGTTCCTCCTAATATATCAAGAGCTTCAATGACCCTTGTTGCAAGAAGTGGATACATGAGGGTGACAATCGCAAAATACACCCCTCGAAGAGGAAGGCACGGCATCAGAAGAAACGTACAGATAAAAGCTCCACAGATCGTAGCCAGAGGTATGGAAAGATAGACAGGGAAGTGAAGATAAACGTTAAATATGGCAGACAAATATCCTCCGACCCCAACGAAAAAAGCCCCTCCGAGACATACTAACCCCACATAATTTGCAAGAAAATCGAAAGATAGGGCAAGCAAAGCATATACGCACATTATGTTAATTACTCTCTTCCAATATGGTGCAAGTTCAAGAATAACAGGAAGCAATATAACACCTATGATAAGGGCAAGTGGAGGACCCATAAGGTAGAGCATCTCTCGCCATGAGGAGATCGCATAAAGGCCTGATGCTCTGACTCTAACTCCCCTGTCAATCCTTTCCTTCCGCATTGTTTCCATAAATTATACCCTTTCCTCAAGCTCTTTCTGTTTACCAAATATTCCGGATGGTTTTATGAGCAGAGTAATGATTATTGCAAAAAGGGCTACCACCATCTGGTAGTGAGTGGAAAGAAAAGCTTCTGTAAGTATTTGCGCAAAACCTATGATGAAGGAAGCGAGTATCGTACCTCCCCAGCTGCCCAACCCTCCAATAACACACACAGCAATAGCAAAGATAAGGACGTTATATCCTACTTCCACTATTATATTTCCTAAAGGCAGAAGGAGGATTGCCGCAAAACCCGCAAGGCCAGAACCTATTGCAAGAGAGACTATGGCGGTCATGTCGGAGTCTATACCCAGCATCATGGCAGCTCTCTCATCCTGTGCTATCCCCCTCAGCGCAAGCCCTACCCTGTTAAAATGTGTAAACAGATAAAGGCATGCGAAGGTCACAATACCTATTCCAACAATAAGCAACCTTTGATAATCAACGCTTACTCCAAAAAGTTGAACACTGCCTGAAATAAAAGGAGGGAGGGTGAAGGTCCCCCCCCTTAACCCTCCCCACCTTAACCCCTCGAGGATCGCAAGACCAATTGCATAGGTGGCAATGATTTCTGAAATTTCCATCCCCCTCACTCTTATCAGGATAAATCTGTATATGAGCGCACCAATCACAGCAGTGACACATATAGCAATCGCAATTGCCAGAGGATATGGGAACCCCGTAAGCTTATTCAGCAGGATCCATGTGATATATCCTGTTGTGATATACAGGGCACCGTGGGCAAAATTAGGTACCCGGGCTATGCTGTATACCAGGGTAAAGCCAAGCGCCATAAGTGAGAGAATTATGCTGTTAATTATTCCATATATAATTATCTCCACGTTACCCTCGATCTCCTCTTTTACTATTTCATCCAAGGTGGAAGTAGAATTTTTCCCTCTGCCACTTTAGGTGGGAATATCTGTACCCTTTTACCGGCCTGCCACTGAATCATACCGGTGACAGCTCCCTCTTTTGGATCCCATGAGTGAATGATCTGGTGCGTTTTCTTATCAAACCTCATTCTGCCATATACACCCATAAAGTCCTGGCTTTCCAGCGCTGCAATAACGGCATCTGATTCAGTTGTTTTGGCTCTCTCTATAGCATCTTTCAACTGATATACTGCCATATAGCTTGATGAGGTACCGTATCCTTCTGGCTCAAGCCCCCATTTCTTTTTGTATGCTTCAACAAACTTCATGGTCCATGGAGTAATTTTTGCTGGAGCATTTCCGCCGTTTACGAGGTTAACAATCATATATTCACCCTTTCCACCGGTTGCTTTCCAGAAACCAGGCTGTTCAGCAGCATTCATAAAACCCATAGGAAGGGATTTGAGCTTCATATTGCTCCACTGCTGAAGAAGAGCTGCGCTTTCCGGCATATCCATCCAAAGGAAGAGTATTTGAGCGCCTTTTTTGCCTGAATCGATAAGTCCCTGAGAATAGTCAGTAGTTCCAGTTGGATAAATCTTCATATCAACAACTTCCCATTTCTTTTCTGAAAGGGCTTTTTTCATATATTCTCCACCAGCTCTCGCATGTGCTACATCCTGTACCATGATGTAGGCTTTATTAAAACCTTTAGTCTTATGAAGGTCTTCAAGCAAGGCCATGAAATCACCCATCATTGGTGGAACCTCACTTGAATTCCGGAAACAATATTTATATTTGCCATAATTTTCTGCAATTCGTTTGCTATAGGCCGGAGTAAGAACTCCTGTAGTCAGAATGCTTATTTTTTTGTGTTTGCTTAGAAGGTCCATTGCCGCAAGAGCAGCCTCTGAACGCACAGGGCCTCCGACGATGAAATCTGCTTTCTTCTCAAGAATCAGCTTTTCCACTGCGAGCAGAGCATCTGCAACCGGAACGCCAGGCTCAAGATCTCTTGTATCAATAACTTCGATTTTTAATAGCCTTTTCTTTCCAGCAACGTTCACCCCGCCTGCAGTATTGATTTCATCAGCTGCCAGTTTTATCCCGCGCTCAGCGTCCCATCCATAAAGGAAAGCTGTTGCTAAGGGAGCACCTATAACAATAGGTTTCTCTTGTGCAAAGGTAGCTATTGGGGCGCAGAATAAAACAACAATAATTCCAATGGAAAAGTAAATCAACTTTTTCATAAACCCCCCTTTTTCAATTTCTTTGTTCTTTTCCTTTTATTTGCTATATAACCCCCGCCAACGCCAATAAAAAACAAATCAGCAATTACTATGCCACCCAAGAAAATGTTTATTTGTCATTTTATTCCAATATATTAGACAGTAGACCTTACAGAAAAGAAATAACTTATTGAACCAATCTTTTCATTTTTGAAAATTATTTTCAATCGTTGTCATAGGACACTGAAAAGTAACATAAACATATTGAACAAACGTATTTTCGAAATATGGTGTAAGTTATTTTCACAATTTCAAAACGTCAATAGACGCTGGGTGGTAGGTTTATTTATGGTTTTTTGATTGCAATTGTTTTCAAAATACGAACCTGTTTCTTAATAACTCTTTCTGGTACTTTGAGGATTTCACTTGCTTTTTTCATATCCCATCCGGTTTTTTCAAGGACCTGGAGAATGTGTTTCAGTCTTATTTCATCGAGGCTTTGCATGTTGTAATAACAGATATATGTGCAAGTGGAATACCATTACAGACTCTTAATAGTTTAAAATAGTTCACGATACATGGTGAAAACCTGTTAAGGCTTACAGTGTATGGGGAATGGATTATTCGGAATCAGGAGTTGAGGCAACTATGCCATATTCTTTCATTTTTTGCCTTAATGTAGGACGAGAAATACATAAAAAATCGCACGTCTTTCCAAGATGCCAATGTGTATGCTCCAGGACCCTTTTAATATGCTCTTTTTCCACTTCCTGCAAACTAGGCATGATAAAAATATCTTCTTTTTCTTTAAAATCCGCTTTGTCAACAAGAAGCGACAAGGACTCGTCCAGAATCAGCTCACCATGGGTATTAATGGCTGCACGGGTAAGAACATTCTCCAGCTCTCTTACATTACCTGGCCAGTCATATGCCATAATGCGGTCTGCAGCTTTTTCTTCAATGCCTTTGATATTCTGATGTAATTCTGTGTTGATTTTTTTCAGAAGATATTCAATCAGCAGGGGTATATCCGTCCTCCTCTCTCTCAATGGGGGAACTTTGATCGATGCCACGCTCAAGCGATAATAGAGATCTTCGCGAAAAACTCCATCTTTAACCATTTGCCATAGATCTCTATTTGTTGCCGCTATAACCCGTGCATTCGATTTTAGGCTTTTCTCCCCGCCTACTCGTTCAAATTCTTTTTCCTGTAGGAATCGCAAAATTTTTGCCTGAAGTTCAAAAGGAATCTCGCTCACTTCATCGAGAAATATGGTACCTTCACCTGCTAACTCGAACTTGCCTCTCTTTGTTGTTATGGCACCGGTAAATGAGCCTTTCTCATGTCCAAATAACTCACTTTCGAGAAGCGTTCCAACTATAGCTGAACAATTTATGGCGAGAATTGGCTGATACTTATCAGAACTGTGATAATGGATTGCCCTTGCAATTAATTCTTTTCCTGTACCAGTCTCGCCTTCAATCAACACAGTGACTCTGTTTTCAGATAAAATACCGATAGATTTGAATATTTCCTTCATGATCCTGCTTTTGCCGATTATTTTTCCTTTTTCGTAAGTCAGCGATGGATCGAGGGAAATTGCATCTCCGCTTTCCCTCGCTGTCCGTCCTACGGTAAAAACCCTTTCCACTGCCTGCTCAAGTTCTTCAATATCGATCGGTTTTGGAATGTATTCAAAAGCACCTCGTTTCATTGCTTTTATTGTGGTATCCATATCATGAAAGGCAGTAATAATTATGATATTCTTTCCGCGATGATTTTGTTGTAGTTCTTCAAGGATATCAAGACCATTTTTGTCCGGCAGCCTAACATCAAGTATAATAACATCTGGCTGCACCGACTGGTTCATTTCAAGGCCTTCTGTAGCGGTAAGTGCACTGTAAACATGGTACCCTTTTTCACTGAAAAACATATCAAGTGATTCAAGAAGAGATTGTTCATCGTCAATAATCAGAATTTTTTCTTTTCTCATTTTGTCTGCCTAACCGGGATAACGAGCAAACATTGGGTACCCTTTTGTTCTCTTGCTACTATGCTAACTGTGCCACCATGAGCTTCAAATACTTTTTTTGCATTTGAAAGTCCGAGACCGGTTCCCTTCTTCTTGTTGCTGAAGAAAGGATCAAAAACATAAGGCAGATCTTCTTCGCATATTCCCGGACCATTATCAGTTATCTCCACATATATCAGTCCGTTATTTGATTTTTCCATCTTCGATCGAATTTGTATTTCTCCTTCCAAAGACAAAGCTTCTACAGAATTAAGAAGCACATTGATAATTGCCTGTTCAAGCTTATCCCGATCAAGCATGGTCCATGGGATTCTCTTTGAGTACTTTTTTTTAACTGATATACCTTTTTCTTTTATTTTGACATCGACAATATCAAGGCACTTGTCGATTACGCTGTTGATCGATGTTGGTTCAAGGTATAAACGAAGTGGTTTTGCAAAATCGAGCATCTCAGCAAGTATTTTTTCAAGCCTTGAAATCTCTGAGGACATGATTTCCATGCGTCTTTTGTCGTTTCCATCAAATTCCACGTTTTTTAATAATATTTGAATATTCATTTTAACAGAGGATAACGGATTTCTGATTTCATGGGCGAGAGAGGTGGTAAGTTGTCCAATATGAGCAAGATTTTCAGACTCACGAATCTGTTTCTCCATCTCCATGCGTTTTGTAATATCTCTGCATATTCCCGCAATAGCTAATTTATCCTGGTACATGATGGTTTTTACTTTGTTCTCTGTGGGAAGGCTTGTTCCATCTTTGTTTAAACGGTAATAAGTATAGAGGTTTTGTGAATGACCTTTACTAATCATTCTATCATTATACAATCTCTTGACTAATCTCTTGACCTCCTCTGCAGATTCCTGGGAAATAAAATCTAAAAAAGACCTGCCAACGACTTCTCCTGGTTTATAACCGTGGATGTTGCAAAATGCCTTGTTTGCGAAGACGATGTTTCCGTCTTGAGTGACAAAATATCCATCATTTATTTCTTCAACCAATACACGGTATTTTGCCTCAGATTCAGTAAGTTCTCGTGTTCTATTTGCTACCTGATGCTCAAGCTTTAACGCGTGGTCCTTAATCTCTCTTTCATGTAAAGATTGAAAATAATTGCTGTATCGCCTAATGGTATAAAAGAGACATGTGTTTAATTGTTCTATGGCTTTCGATAGACTGGGACCTTTTAATTCCTTTGTTAAGGCTGGAAGTAGAAGTACTCTATAAAGTTCATACGCATTTTGAACCTCTGAGAGTGAAAATCCACCTTCAAGCCTTGCTTTCGTAATCCATTCTATATGGCAGCCAATTTTTGAAAAGTCATTGTGTATCAGGACAGCATGGCTTGCATCATATGCACCTGCAACTGTGATGCGAAGTTCATCAAGGGGTCGTTCTCTGTATCTCTCGCTGGAACCAGAATGAAGACGCTCAATCCACTCTTCGATAATCTGGTCACGATATTTCCTTAAAATGTTTTCAAGATTCACGCATAGATTGTATCCCTATAGCTAAATTTGGTCAACTAATATCAAATTGTAAATTGCCTCCCACATCGTCAAGCCAGAGCCAAACACATTTTTTTAAGACTGATTATTCCGTCACTGTGCAGTGATGCTTACCCACCGAAGGCGTACTGTATGGAGAGGAAAAACTGCCGCTCAGGGGAAGGATACAAACCCACTTTGTTGGCAAAGGAGCTGTAAACACCGTACTCACTGTATCTTTTTCCAGTCAAATTTTTTATTGCAAAAAGAGTCATGAATTTTTCGGTACGCCAAACCACAGAAGCGTCATAAGTCGTGTAACCGGGTAATTTTGATTGCTGATTCTTCTGGTCGCTTATGGCGAAACAGTTGCTTCTCGTGACAGCCATGAGGTTAAATGTGAGCTTATCTAATGCTGTATAGGATAACTTGACGCCAAGTTTGTTGTTTGGCACAAGGGGAACATCATTTCTTCCAAATACTCCGCCATCGAAGATAGCTTTGACGTATGAATAGGTTACTGTAACAAGAAAAGGATCAAATGGCCGATAGAACACAGCTGTCTCTATTCCGGTCCGCTTCGTCCTGTCATAATTCATGTTAGCAAACAATATGGGATCATAATAGATTTCATTCTTATTTTTTGCCTGAAAAACCGTGACACTACCACCTGCAGTATTGAGAAGGTTATAACGCAAACCTATGTCTATTTCGTCTGTAATCTGGGGTTTAAGTGCACTGTTGACCTGTGTAGGTTGGCAGTATCCAAAAAAACAATACCCTGGGATAACAAATTCATCCGTTACCGGAAAGCGAAATCCCCGTCCGTAGCTACCAAAGATAGCCCCGTTTTTTCCGATTAGATAATTAATTGAAAACCGATAGGCTTCCTTGTCCTGGTGTGTTAACGCTGAAGATGTTAGGACAGGGTTAATCATATCACGGTGATCGATATCATATCGAGTTTTATGTCTTCTGTACCCTCCCTCAATCATTAGGTTGCTGAACGGATAGAATCGTTCATTTATGTAAAATGCATTGTCAGTTCTTTCAACATCAGTATCGGTATTTGATGGCCCGAGAAAGCTGTTTCCCGCGGCTTTCACAGTTGTAGAGTAATTGTAATAATCCCATCCAATTACAAAGCTACTCTTTCTTCCAAAGATCGGTTTATCTATTATAATCTTGGGCGTCAAGGCTATGGTGGAAAGATTACTCCTGCTTTCAGTAAAGCTTCCCGAACCGTAAAAGAAATAGGACGGTTGAAGTCTATTTCTAAACGATCCACCAATGGAAGCCTGTCCCACATTTCCAATTTTTGCATTAACCTCTGTATCAATAAAATTATCCTCTGTTCGAGCATGGTCAAATGGATGGGTTGAATCTTTTTGGTCGACGGAACCACTTCTAAGTTCATTAATATACAATGCCCCCGGCAAACCATACTTGTCTTTATGATGGCCAGCCTTAACGGCTATGTTCAGGTTCTGCAGAATGTCAAAAGAAAAATTACCAAATATATCTCTCGCATCAGAATAATTGTTATGTCTATACCCATCCGAATTGAGGGCAGACATGAGAGCAAAATAAGAGAACCCGCCCTCCCTGCCTGATATTGAGAGCTGTGAATTCAAATATTTGTCACTTCCGCCTGACACACCTGCAGTCGTCTTCAGTTTCCCTTCTCCTTTTTTCAGGATAATGTTCACGACCCCCGCAGCTGCATTATCTCCAAAAAGTACGCTGGCAGGTCCCCGATAAATTTCAACACGCTCTATTGCATCGATCGGAATTTGTGACAAATCTGTTCCGGAGAGGTCGATACTGTTGACACGCCTGCCATCAACAAGAAAAAGCACATTCTGAGGCGCGGTTTCACCATAACCGCGAATATCAACCTGGGCACGCTTTGGATTGTTCAAAAGATTTGATGTGGTGACACCCGGCTCCATGTCAAAAATATCAATAAGCGTTCGTGCGCCTGCGGCTTTAAAATCTTCTTCCGTGATGATCGTGACATTTGTCGACGTTTCCATCAGCGGCATTTGAATCCGTGAAGCTGTTACAACAATATCTTGAAGTCGAAATGGGCCTTCCTGGGCCATAGACAAACCAAGACCTGCAAAAAAAATAACAATAAAAAATATAAAGGAAACTTTTTTCATGGGAGACCTCCTTATGCCTCGTAAGGACAATCGTTTGAAGTCTAACCCAAGGTTTCCTGGCTCAGGGTTACCGGCCCTCGCGCCTTCCCGTTCCAAATTCATCGGAACAGTGGCTTTAAAAACATGCGAGTCATTAACCCATTACAGTTGCGGGACAGCGGCAGGATTTCACTGCACTTCCCTTGTAGGTTAAACCCTTACTATCAAATCGTTGAAAACTATCACATTCTAAAAACGTTTGCAATGATTTTGAGAAGTTTTTGTAAACCCGACCCCGGGATGATATGTTATTGTATGTAGAGGGAAGAAAGTACAATGCATGAGGAATATATTAAAAATCTGTTTAATAATTGCAATGTTGGCAAGCTTCTGGGTATCGAAGTGTATGACCTCAAAGAAGGTCATGCGAAAGGCAAGCTGACAATTCGTAACGAGCATATTAATGTTTTTGGGACAGTTCACGGTGGTATACTATTCACTCTGGCCGACCATATAGGTGGTGCATGTGGAAACACGTTAGGAAAAAAATCTCTACT
>Ga0116144_10004484_pt1 | contig 13204 bp, 11 predicted proteins | sample AD_UKC035_MetaG_FD_89746 | JGI IMG/M metagenome (GOLD analysis project Ga0116144, IMG submission 89746) | Active sludge microbial communities of municipal wastewater-treating anaerobic digesters from USA - AD_UKC035_MetaG | ecosystem: Engineered > Bioreactor > Anaerobic > Digestate | place: USA... | reverse complement strand
GAACAAACGACCTGAGCCAAATGACCTTTGGTTTCAGCCGCGATGATATGGGAGGATTTATGAATGAGTATATCGACAAGAAGGTTCTGGCTGCCGATCCGTTCCAAACCATTGATCAGAAAGGGGTTGGTCAACTCATCCGTTACTCGGTGGAGCGTGGACGTTCCACTCGTAAGGATCTGAAAATTGGTATTTGCGGTGAGCAAGGAGGCGATCCCGCTTCGGTTGAGTTCTGCTACGAGGTTGGACTCACCTATGTAAGCTGCTCACCCTACAGGGTACCCATTGCACGGCTTGCCGCTGCGCAGGCAGCCATCAAAGCAGGGAAATAGATATAAAACAAGTCTAATAATTTGATTTCAAAGGGCTGTCGGAATGGGCAGCCCTTTTTCAATTTCACACAATTTTCAGGGCATGTTATTTGTTTATTTATTACCTTGCAGGTACCAAGTCGATAATCATCATGAGATTGCCGATTACACTTCTATTATTTTGGTTTCTTCCGTTTATTGGAACTTTTGGCAGCCACCCTCAAAAGGTAGAAGTAACCATAACGGGAGTTAAATCAACCCAGGGAAGGTTATGTATTGCCATTTTCGTGGATAACGAGGGTTTCAAAAAAGAATCGCCCTGTAAAGACATGAAGATCAGCAAAGAGAAAATATCAGGCAACACAACTACCGTTGAGTTCGAATTGCTTCCGGGCGTTTACGGAATCTCCGTTCTTGATGATGAGAATTGCAATGGCAAGATGGATTACAATATGGTTGGGATTCCCAAAGAGGGATTTGGCTTTTCCAACTACTACCACAGGGGCATCACCAAGCCCCACTTCGACCAGTTTAAATTTGAAGTGTCTAATAGTGATGTAAAGGTTTTGGTAGAGTTAAAATACATGTAATCAAATTTCTATCAATTGGGGGAACTGAATAGTTGGCAGCAAGCATTTATGACGCGACACAGCAGACATTAACCGAGTGAAAACAGAAAAAGAGAAACGAATTTTGGCAAGCGGACAACGACATATAGGCCATATTGAAAACGGAAAGCAAGTAAACAAACACTCTTTGTACACACTTAACGATAATTTGCGATATTCACGAACTAAAATCCCTGACTTTTAAATGCTATTAGACAATAAGACAAAAACAGAGGACAACGAACACTACAAGGTGTTTGACTTCATAAAAGGGAACACCGAAAACGGTGCCCTTGACCTTGTGACAGGTTACTTTTCAGTGAACGCTTTGGCGTTAATGAAAGACAACATCAACACGGCTGAGAAATTCCGACTGATTTTAGGAAACTTATTGCAAGAAGAACCACAACTCAACAAAGTGATTAACTTGCTGAATGGAAACACCGGTATCGACTCGACGCTTTCTTTAAGCACATCAGCTCAAAAAGCCGTGGAGTTTCTGCAACAGGAAAAAGTAGCCGTAAAGAATATTCAGAAGAACTTTTGCCATGCAAAAACATACTTATATACCGACAAGATCAAAACCAAAAACTATTTCATTGTTGGTAGCTCTAACCTGACTGACGCGGGGTTAGGTATTAAGGACAGTTCTAACATAGAATTGAACATTGCCAAACACGATTATGAGGACGAATTCAAAAATCTAAAAAAATGGTTCCAAGAGCAATGGGAAAAAGTGGCTTTGGAAAAAATCGAACTACCCGACAAAACCAAAGTTGAAGTAAAACAATACGTCATTGAACTGATTAAAAACCTTTTCAAAGAATACACGCCATACAACCTTTATTTTAAAGTCCTTTACGAAATGTTCAAGGACGACATAATGGAGTTTTCCGGTGATGCAGAGTTTAGGCGAGAAATTGGTCACTTAGAAGAAACCGTTATTTACAAAGTGCTTTTCCCCTACCAACAAAAAGGAGCAATCAGTTTAATTAAGATGCTGCAAAAATTCAATGGAGCAATATTGGCGGATGCCGTTGGTTTGGGTAAGACCTGGACTGCATTGGCAGTAATGAAGTATTTTGAACTGAAAGGTTATACCGTTCTATTGCTTTGCCCGAAAAAGCTTTCAAACAACTGGCAGCAATATAAAGTAGGACATCAAAGTCGTTTTGAGAAAGATGAAATCGATTATTACATCAGATATCACACCGACTTACAGGAAGGACGTTTTGATCGTTACAATGATAAATCACTTCGTTACTTCAAGACCAGACCAAAATTGCTAATTGTTATTGATGAAAGCCACAACCTGAGAAACGACAAATCTTCAAGATATAAATTCCTCATTGATAAAATTCTGCTTCCTGAAAATAAAAGCAGGGATGTAAAAGTATTACACCTTTCTGCAACGCCTATCAATAACAAGCTGATGGACATTCGTAATCAGTTTAAGTTAATGACAAAAGGCTTGGACGATGGATTTAAAGAAACTGATTTAGAAATTGAAAGCCTTGAAAACATTTTCAAAACGGCTCAAAAGGATTTCAGCGAATGGTCGGGCATTGAAGAACGTAAAATTGCCGACTTCATCGCCAAACTTCCCAAGAAATTTGAAAAGTTAACCGATGCTTTAATTGTCGCAAGAACAAGAAAGTTGATTGAAGGAGAATTCGGAGAAATGAATTTCCCGAAAAAAGAAGACCCAATCAATGAGTATGTAACTCCTGAAAATATTGGAGGCTTAAAATCATTTGATGATATTTTAGATGCTATTTCAATAAATCTTACGGCATATCGTCCTGCTGATTACATCAGAGACATTTCCCCAAAGAGTGTGCTGGAAGATGAAAAGCAGCGTCAAAAGTTTCTCGTTAAAATGATGTATATCCTTTTGATAAAACGACTGGAATCCAGTTGGTTTTCATTCAAAAGCACCGTTGAGAACATTTTAAACCATCATACCAACGCACTAAACAAAGTCAATCAATTTATTCAAAGCGAAACCGACAGTGCCATCGAAGATGATTTGACCGAGGAAGAAAAAGAAGAAATTGAGGAAACAGCAGCCGAAATAGATGGTGAAACAGAAGAGCCCATCACACTCGGTAAAAAACAACCAATTCCCCTTTCATCTATCACAAACATTGACAACTTCAAAAAGCACTTAGAAGCTGACATCAAAAAACTTTCTAAACTTAAATAAAACCTTGACAAATACGAAACTGATTTTAATGCCGGTAAAGTCCATGATGATAAAGTCAACAAACTGATTGAACACATCAACAACAAACAAAAGAAATCCGACAACAAAAAAGTATTGGTGTTCACGGTATTTAAAGATACAGCCAAATTTCTGTATGATGAATTAAAGAAAAGAGGAATAAAAAATTTGGCTTTTGTTTCAGGTTCTATCAGCGAAACTTTTGACGGCTATTCAGGCGACAAGTTTGAATCTATTTTGGAACGCTTTGCTCCCTTTACCAAGCTTTACAATGAGAAAGATTGGTCTGATTTGTACGAAAAAATTAATCTATCAGAAGATTTCAGAGAAGCTGACAAGTGGAAAGTGCCCTACACGAAATGGTTGGAGATAATCAAGCAGCACGACAGAACAACGAATGCAAAAATTGAGAAGCCAATTGATGTGTTGATTGCCACCGACTGTTTGAGTGAAGGACAAAACCTGCAGGACTGCGACACAGTGGTGAACTATGACATACATTGGAATCCGGTTCGCCTAATTCAACGAATGGGGCGTATTGACCGTATCGGCTCACCTAACAAAACTATTAAAGGCATCAATTTTTGGCCGGGGAAAAACTATGAAGATTACCTAAACCTGAAAACAAGGGTTGAAAACAGAATGGCTTTGATGACCGTGGTAGGAACAGAACTGGACGACAAAATAACTCCCGAATTGTACAAAATGGTTGAAGAAAATCCATTATTGCCAAAGCAAGCCCAAAAGATGTTGGAGCAGTTGCAAATTACTTGGGACGATGTAGAAACCGGCGATGACACTTTGGGATTAAACGACCTTTCATTGGAACAGTTCAGACAAGAGTTGTTTGAGTTCTTCAAAAAGAATGAAGAGTTTTTCAAGAAAATACCAAACGGAGTTTTCACAGGTTTCAGATTCATACCTAATCGCAAATGGCAAGCCATGCCCGACAGTATTGTTGCTGTATTGGGTTATCCAAAACGACCGGATGAAACATTAGACCACGTTTACGATGAAATTCATTTGCTACATCAAAACATTGAAGACGGTAAAAGCAACAAGCTGGTATTAAGTAATAATCAGGAAATTTTAACCCTGCTTAGAAACCACAAACTGGAGGCCCGATATGTTCCCAAAACCATTGACAAAGGCGACAAAGTAGTTTTGGACAAACTGGCCGATGCGGTTGGCACTTGGGTAAAAGCACAGGCAACACCTGTAGCAGTACATCAAATTCAGGATTTATTTACAGGTGATGTAACACCTAAAAAGATTTCGCCTGAACAAAAGAAACTGGAAGAAAAATTCAAGGCAGAAAATTTCGATTTGATAAATTGGTTTGTAATCTCCAATTAAAGCCCTCGATTTCGATGGGTTTAAACAAACAATAAATTATGGCAAAGACAGAAAAAATAAAAGTTACAGGAGTTGAAATAACGGTTATAAAGGAACCACTGGGCGATTTTATTTCAATAACCGATATGCTAAAAGCTAAAGACGGGGATTTTTTTGTATCAGACTGGCTGCGAAACAGAAATACTGTCGAATTTCTTGGTATTTGGGAGTCCGTAAACAATCCCGATTTTAATTATGGCGAATTCGCCATAATTAAAAGTCAGGCAGGCCTTAACAATTACAAAATCAGTGTAAAGGAGTGGGTAGAAAAAACCAATGCCATTGGTTTGAAAGCCACTGCCGGAAGGTACGGGGGCACTTATGCTCATATTGACATTGCATTGGAATTTGGTATGTGGATTAGTGCTGAATTTAAAGTGTATCTGATTAAAGAATTTAAAAGATTAAAAGAGGAGGAAAGTAGCAGAAAAAATCTTCAATGGAATTTACAAAGAACCTTAGCCAAGGTGAATTATAGAATTCATACAGATGCTATCAAAGAAAATTTAATTCCGGAACAACTATCTAAAGCTCAAATTCAAATTGTTTATGCCGATGAAGCCGATTTGTTGAATGTAGCTTTATTTGGTTTGACTGCCAAACAATGGCGTGATAGCAATCCTGAAAAAGAAGGAAATATTCGTGACTACGCCACTATCGAACAATTAGTAGTTCTGTCTAATCTGGAAAGCATTAATGCTGTGTTGATTCACCAAGGATTAAATCAATCCGTAAGATTAAAACAACTCAATCAAACGGCTATACAGCAAATGAAATCATTGATTAATAACCTTAGTATCAAGAAATTGAAGTAATCTATGAATCTGAATATATTCAATACAACCAATCTTTTTGAAGCAGCTACTAACCTGTTTCAGCAGTTGAACATAAAACTCAACTCCAACACGGCTGAACCACTGCCTACAAAAGATATTTTAAAGCATCATTACAAAGACAACGACACCTTTAAAGCCATTGATAAAACCTTTTTCATTGGCCTTATTGACGATTCGGTTTTTAAGGCAACAGGAATGTTTGACATCAATTATTCCTACAAAGAAGCCATTGAACAAGGCGATAAAAACTACAACGGCCTAATGCTGTTTGCCCTGGAACTTAAAAAGCAGTCAACGACTGCTAAAACCCAATCACACAGCATCTTTCAGCCACAATGAGATAGAACGCCAACTGCCAACAGCGGTTTTAAAAAAGCGGGTTTAGTGGTAAATTGAACATTCTACCTCGCATCAACTTTTGTGTTATGTTGACAGTTTTGTGCTCCTAAACCCGCTTCTTTGCAAAGCCGAAGCCCGGTAGCATAAGCCAGCTTTACTCAACGGTATTTCAACAAGTTGTTAGAGCATTAGCTACTCCCCTACCCCAAACCACTCAACCAGCCCGCTATTGTCAATACCCGGGCGATAAAAAAAATACTCCTCGTTGCAGCCGTTCAGCACAATACAGGTGCTATCGTATCGCAACACAGACCAGTAAAATCCAACGCTATCATAAACACAGGCATGGGGATTGAAAAGGGTAGAATCGACAACCAACTTCTCCACAGCCCGGTGGTAGTTATGGGATGCCATTGAGGCTTCGCGGTACGTGCCATCGTTGTATAGGCGGATATTCTGGGCAAACAACGTTCCCCCGTTGGTGGACTTTATGCGGGCAGCACGGCAGTAAACGAAACCATTCTGTATGTGAAACATAAAGCTGTGATTATTTGTGCCAGCCCCAAACCGAAAAAGGTTATCCGCCTCTTTCAGTTCCAGCCTCACACCCAGCATCCATTCCTGCAGGCATTTCCCCAGATTATCCTTATGGGCATACTCCATTTCATATGGCTGTACCAAATTAATCGGCTCAACGGGATACAATACTTGAGTTCCATGCATTCCTTTTATCAATAGCACTGAGTCAGCAAACTCACCCACAGAAGAGGGATGAATTAGGCTATCCGGTTGATAATCCAAGTGCTTGTAAACTACAGAAGTATCCCGAAAATGCACCTCGCCGTATGCCCTGCACCTGTGCATCTCTTCGCCACGGACAAGATTGAAGTACTTAACCACAAAGAGGTTGTCAATCCTTTCGAAGAATAGGCAATGGCTCCCTGTGGTCAACACCTCGCAATCGCGGTTGGCCCACACACCGTATGGTGTTTGAGCCAAAGCACTATACGAGGTAGCCAACAGCACCAAAAAAGTGAAGTAAAAATGGCGGGTTAGCATTAGTCGTAAGATTACTTAATCATTTCAATTAACTTTTTCCTATCGGTAATAATCACCTCTCTGCGGTTGACAACCAACACCCCCTCATCGCGCAGTTCAGAAAAAATGCGGGCCAAGGCAGGGCGGGTAACGCCAAAATACTCAGCCAACTCCTGATGCGATTTGGGCAGAACAATGGTGGTTTTGGTTTCGCTTTTAGCCAACGTCAGCAGGTAGTGCGCAACCTTCTCCTTGATAGTTTTGAACGACAGAAACCACAGTTTCTGAGTAAGAAAAAGTGCCCGATTCGACACGGCTTGCAGGAAGTTGGTGAGCACAATCTCATTCCACTGCATCAGCCTTAGCATATCGGAACGGGGAATGAACAGGATTTTGCAATCGGTTAGCGCAATCACATCAACGGGAAAACGGTTGGTATCGCTGAACATCACGGCATGTGCCAGGGGTTGCGATGCTTTTATCTCCTCAATCTTGAGGATTTTCCCCGAGTAGTCAACCATCTCACCCTTTACCACACCCTCGATAACCAGGTAAAGGCTTTTCATCTCCTCGCCACGCTGGGCAATGGTTTGCCCCCTAACATACGACCTAACGGAGTATGAAATACGACCGAACATCTTCTCCAGCTCTTCGGTGCCAATGCCATGAAAAAGTAAGGATTGCGAGAGAATTTCGAACATCATCTATGTTTTAATAATTACAAATTTGCCATTCGTACAGGATTAAAAGCCTGACATGCAATCATTTTCAAATCATCAAAAATCTGTTAAATATCGATATCCTTTTTCCAAATAGTACTTGCTCATCAGATAATAAAACCCCAATCATACTATCTTTACACAAAATTAGTGTTAATTATCCATGAAAACACGTGAATACTACCTTGAACTGCTGAAAAAGCATGTAAAGAATCCGAAAATGCTGGCCCACAGCTTGGCTTCCGAAGCAGTGATGCGGGCCCTGACCACAAGGTTTAAAGAGGATGTTGATGTATGGGGCATTGCCGGCTTAATGCACGACGTTGATGTGGAAGAGACCAATGCCGACCCCAAAAGGCATGCCCTGGAAGGTGCGGAGCTGCTCAAAGCCGAGGGGCTACCCGACGATGCCGTTGATGCCGTACGCATGCACAACGAGATGGCCACCGGTTTGGATAGAAACACACGCTTTCAACATGCACTGGCTGCGGGCGAAACCATCACCGGGCTCATTTTTGCCACTGCCCTTATTCTGCCCGAGAAGAAAATCTCATGCGTTAAAATCAAATCGGTGGTGAAGCGCATGAAAGAAAAGGCATTTGCCGCATCGGTAAATCGCGATACCATCATGGAATGCGAAAAAATAGGCATACCCATTGCCGAGTTTGCCCAGCTGGCCATTGAGGCCTTAGTGCCCATTGAAGAAGATTTGGGGTATTGAAAAAAGGCTTAAGTCCTCCTTACAATAACATTAGAGGTTTTAACGTTAATAATTTCAGGTTGAGAGGATAGGTTGAGTTTTTTGGCTATATCAAAAGGAATTCCTTTTCAACACCATAACTATCCAAACAATTAGTCACTAACCCAAATGCCTAAACTCATGCGGATTAAAAAACAGTTCTGGATTATCCTTGCCATAGTGTTCATTGTTTTCTGGATACTGGGCGTGCTGCGTTTCGACTATAATGCTGCAGCCATTCTGTTCAAAGTTCTTCTTTTTCCCTTTGGTTTCCTTCTCGCAATCATTGAAAACTATTGCGTAAGCCATTACTCCATGTCGCATTTCCTGAATGATGAGTTTTTCGGCATGTTCATGTTTGGCATTGCCGTACTGTGCCAAGCCATACTGATTAATTTCATTGTGAACCGGATACGAAAAAGATAGGTCCCTAAAAAGGCCATTCTCTACCTCTGCGAGCTGACCGTTTGGTAGCCGATAATCCTGTCGTACCGCGAGCCCATGGGCCTGTAGTAAACAAGAACCATGTAACTATTTTCCGTATCGAAATGGCTGCCCTCAAAGTAGGTGGCATCAACCGTACCGGTTGTGTTGTCGGCCACCACAAAGCGGTAGCTATAGGCCCCCTGCTTCAACAGCAGGCTGATTTCGTATGCCTGCCTTTGGTAGCTGTATTCCATGCGGTTATCGGGGCTTAGCTGCCATCCGGTGAGCTCACCGAAAAGGTAAACGCTCTTCCCCGTTTCGCCTCCCAGAGGGGTTTTCAGCGTGAAATATGTCCAGAGATAATCGGCCTCAATCCAGCTTTTATCGCTTCGCTCGAGTCCCACCACGAAAATTCCGTTAAGGTCGGAGTAGTACGAATACTTTTGGTTTAACTTCGATTCTTCGGGTTTAAGCAACACGTGATATACTCCACCCTGGTAATCAACCGATTGAATGCCCGTGCCGGGTTGCCGAATACTCCTTGTATCGAAGAGGCGAAACTCATTAATGCCCTCAACGATAATGGCATCGGGATGCGAGTAGTCAATCTCGCCATCCTGCACATGAATGGGCTTTACATTCTGCAAGCAACCCTGAAAAAGATAGCTCTGGCAAACAACGGTTTTCAGTTCGGTGTACGGGTCATAAATTCTAACACCTTCCGTGTTTACCTTTAAATCCAACTGCTGCCCGCTGTACCTGTTCTCACCCGCCGAGGGTTGACGGACCTGCACATTAATTTTTGTCAACGGTTCGTACACCACAAAACGTCTTTGAATGAGAATCTCGTCGGGTTTGTATGTATCGAATACTCTTAAAAGGTAGTTGCCGGATATTTTCAAACGCACATCCCCATTGGGCAATTCCAACTGGAAATGGGTGTAATCCATAGTAGTTCCCGAGGAATAGCTGAAGTCTTTAATTTCGTTCACCTCAAATCCATCCATGTAGTCGGATAGAAAAATGGGAGAAAAGTTCCAATCCCAATCGCAATGGGTTACTGTATATGAATATGTAGAGGGATTTCCCGAAATATCATCGAAGCTAAACAAGAGTTTACCCTTACCATTCAGTTCAATGGCCTGCTCAGACAGTTCCCATCCAAGCCTGTGCAACTTAACGGATTTTATTACGGATGAGTTGACAAACTCAATTGATTGGCTTTCCTGATTTGAGCCGATAGCATGCGCCACATTCGTTTTAATTAAAGCAAAACAAATGGTCGCAATAAATAAAACCTGCTGAAAGTGAACTCTACCATCAATGCTACACATCACCCTGAACATATTTGCACGAGAAGTAAAACGAATCGATTAACTGCGAATTGCATTGAATTTTACATTTCAATGCTTTCTAATTGTTACAAATATAAGTCCAATATTAATTTTGCACAATTCGTCCCGTTTTAACAGTATTATATATGTTGATTACTATTTTTGTTAAATATATTTTCAAAAACTCGAACATTATATTTTTTACCTTTGTTGTCTGTAAAACTAAATCTTGATCATGCCAAAGGTTTATAAAATTCGCAAAGGCTTAAACATCCCCCTGAAAGGTGAAGCCGAAAAAGTATTTACCCGAACCGAACAAGCAGAAGCATATGCTATTAAACCCATCGATTTCCCGGGAATTACCCCCAAACTCAGCGTTCTGGAGGGCGATAGGGTTTTAACCGGTTCGCCGCTTTTTTACGACAAACACCATCCCGAAGTCCTTTTTACATCGCCTGTGAGCGGTACAGTTGAACTTATCCGAAGGGGCGAACAAAGGAGAATCCTTGAGGTAATTGTCACGCCTGATAAAGATCAGGAGTTTGTTGACTTTGGTGCTGCCGACCCCAAAACCCTGACGCGAGAGCAGGTAATTGAAAAAATGCTGAAAAGCGGAGTTTGGCCAACCATCAGGCAGCGTCCATACGGCATTATTGCCGGCATAAAGGACGTACCCAAAGCAATTCACATCTCTGCATTCGATACCGCTCCCCTGGCTCCCGACATGGATTTTTCCGTAAAGGACGAGGTGGAAGCGTTTCAACTGGGTATTGATGCCCTTTCGAGGTTAACCCACGGTGTGATACACCTGAATGTCAATGCAGAATATCTGCCGAACAACGTTTTTAGCAAAGCCAAAGGGGTTAAGGTTAACAAATTTACCGGGCCGCATCCTGCCGGAAATGTTGGAATTCAGATTCATCACATCGAACCCATCAACAAGGGGGATATAGTTTGGACCGTTAACCCTCTGGATGTCATTATCATTGGAAGGCTCTTCAAAAAAGGGCAGTACGATGCCACAAAGGTGATTGCCCTGGCAGGCTCAGAAGTACTCAAACCCCGTTACTACATCATCAAAACCGGTGCCTCCATTCACAACATCGTTAAGGGCAACTTAACCCAACCGTCTGAAAATTTGCGATTTATCAGTGGCAACGTGCTAATAGGTAAAAAAATAAGTGAAAACGGTTTCTTCGGTTTTTACGACAATATGGTTACCGTTATCCCCGAGGGCAACCATTACGAATTCCTTGGATGGGTTTCGCCCGGGTTCAACAAGTATAGTGCTTCGAGAACGTTCATGTCTAAGTTTTTCCCTCGAAAAGCGTATAAACTCCATACTAACCTCAATGGAGGAGAACGTGCCTACGTGATATCGGGGCAATACGAGAAAGTACTCCCCATGGATATTTATCCGGTACACCTGATTAAAGCCATCCTTACCAATGATATAGATAAAATGGAACAGCTGGGCATTTACGAGGTGGTGGAAGAGGATTTTGCCCTGTGCGAATACGTTTGTACCTCGAAAATTGAAGTACAGGAAATCATACGCAAAGGCATAGAAACGGTAATAAAAGAATTAGGTTAGCAAATTAACACTTTCCATAATGAAAGCATTACGAAACGTTATTGATAAAATTAAACCAAACTTTCAGAAAGGGGCAAAGTTTGGAATGTTCCATTCCACCTTCGATGCGTTTGAAACCTTTCTGTTTGTCCCCAACAAGGTAACATCAAAGGGTAGCCATATTCGCGACTTTGTGGATATGAAACGCACCATGACTGTGGTAATCACGGCACTAATCCCCACTCTGCTATTCGGAATGTGGAATGTTGGTTATCAGCATTCGCTGATGATAGGCGAGAGTTGGACGCTTTGGCAAAACTTCTGGTTTGGGTTTCTTAAGGTCCTCCCCCTGCTCATTGTCAGCTACGGGGTAGGTTTGGGTATTGAGTTTGCCTTTGCCCAGTCGCGGGGGCATGAGGTTAACGAAGGGTTTCTGGTTACTGGCATTCTTATCCCTTTAATCATGCCGGTTGGCGTACCGCTGTGGATGGTTGCCATAGCCACTGCCTTCTCGGTTATCATTGGGAAAGAAGTTTTCGGAGGTACCGGAATGAATGTATTTAACCCGGCCCTTTTGGCCAGGGCCTTCCTGTTTTTTGCATATCCATCGCACATGTCGGGCGACAATGTTTGGGTTGCAGGGCTTGCCCATGGGGCAAAGGCGGTTGACGGTTTTTCGGGTGCAACACCCCTTTCCAATGCTGCATCCTATCATATTGATAGCATTCCGTCCACGTACGACATGTTCATGGGATACATACCGGGGTCTATTGGCGAAACATCGAAATTGGCCATACTCATTGGTGCTGCAATTCTACTGATAACGGGCATTGGTAGCTGGCGGATTATGCTTTCGGTAGTTATTGGCGGACTATCGGCAGGTTTTCTTTTCAACATTCTCTCCGTCAATCCCTACATGGATGTGCCCGCATGGCAACATCTGATTATGGGAGGGTTTGCATTTGGTGCGGTTTTCATGGCCACCGACCCCGTTACCGCAGCCCAAACCAATAAGGGAAAATGGATATTCGGCTTCCTGGTAGGTTTTATGGCGCTGCTGGTGAGAGTATTAAACCCTGCCTACCCTGAAGGGATGATGCTATCCATCCTGCTCATGAATGCCTTTGCACCGCTAATCGATCATTACGTGGTGCAGGCCAATATCAAAAAGAGGTTAAAGCGCGCCCAAAAGGTTGCACAACAATAAAGTTACTGACTATGGGAGTACTAGATAAATTTAAAAAGATGGATACCAACAGCAACCTGTACACATTCCTGTACTCATCGGGAATGGTGATTCTTGTTGCCGTTCTGCTAGCCATTGCTGCCACGTCGCTTAAGCCGGCCCAGCAAAAAAACAAAGAAACCGAAAAAAAGGTTGACATCCTGAAATCATTTGGCAAAACGGAAGGGATTGACAAAGCTGCCAACAAGCATCGTTTTGTCGATGAAGTTTTTAAGAAGTTTATCACAGAGCAGCTGGTGGTAAATATTCATGGCGATAGCATTAAAGGCGTTGATGCCTTCGGCATTGATTTAAAAGCCGAACTCTCGAAACCTGAGGAAGAGCGCAATCTGCCGGTTTTCAAAGCAATACTCGAGGATGGGAGTGTTAAATATATCTTCCCCGTACGTGGTAGAGGTTTGTGGGGACCAATTTGG
>Ga0116144_10004483_pt1 | contig 13208 bp, 12 predicted proteins | sample AD_UKC035_MetaG_FD_89746 | JGI IMG/M metagenome (GOLD analysis project Ga0116144, IMG submission 89746) | Active sludge microbial communities of municipal wastewater-treating anaerobic digesters from USA - AD_UKC035_MetaG | ecosystem: Engineered > Bioreactor > Anaerobic > Digestate | place: USA... | reverse complement strand
ATACGGGCCGGTTGCGGATAATGCGGGAGGCAACGCCGAGATGTCCCACCAGCCGCCTTTCGTAAGGCAGAGAACGGATGCCCTTGATTCGCTCGGAAACACCACTGCGGCAACAGGCAAAGGATTTGCCATAGGCTCTGCGGCACTTACCACCCTTGCCCTTATAGCGGCATTCAGGGAACAGGTTATTCTTTTGGGCGGCAAAATGGATCTGTCGGTTATGAACGTAAGGCTTCTTGCCGGAATTTTCATAGGGGCGATGTATCCCATGTTCTTTTCTTCCATGGCCATGAGAGCCGTAGGAAGAACTGCCCAGTCCATTGTTGAAGAGGTAAGAAAACAGTTCAGGGAAATAAAAGGCCTCATGGAAGGGAAAGCAAAACCCGACTATGCCAGGGCTGTCGACATATGCGCAAAATCTGCCCAGCAGGAGATACTCCTGCCTTCAGCGATAACTATCATTCTTCCCATAGCGGTCGGAATTTTTCTCGGAATTGAAGCACTGCTTGGACTTCTCATAGGAGCTCTTACGAGCGGTTTTGTCCTTGCCATCATGATGGCAAACGCAGGAGCTTCATGGGACAACGCAAAAAAATATATAGAAGCTGGCAATTTCGGCGGCAAAGGAACAGATGCGCACAAAGCAGCTGTCACGGGAGACACGGTTGGCGACCCCTTCAAGGACACGGCAGGCCCGTCTCTCAATATTCTCATAAAACTGATGTCGGTAGTTGCAATTGTATTTGCGTCTTTTATCATAAACAACACATTATTCAAGTAACGCAATAAGTAATGGTTCAGTAAAACACATTGTAAGGCAACAGTGCGATAGATGAGGTGCCCGGGATTTATCATGAAAGACAATATATATGCAGAATCGCTTAAACTGCACAAAAAAGTTAAAGGGAAGATAGAAATAAAATCGAAGGTTTCCCTGAAAAACAAGAAGGACCTGTCGCTTGCATATACGCCGGGTGTCGCAGAACCATGCATGAAAATAAACGGCAACAGGCAGCTTGTTTACGATTACACATCCAAGTGGAATACTGTTGCAGTCGTCACAGACGGAAGCGCGGTTCTCGGACTGGGCAACATAGGTGCAGAAGCCGCACTGCCCGTAATGGAAGGCAAATCCATACTTTTCAAGGAATTCGGGGGAGTGGATGCCTTTCCAATATGCATATCCAGCCAGGAAGTCGAAGATATAGTGAAAACCGTAACCCTCATATCCCCGGGACTCGGAGGGATAAACCTCGAAGACATTTCGGCGCCGAGATGTTTCCTCATAGAACAAAAACTGATAGATACCCTGTCCATACCTGTTTTCCACGATGACCAGCACGGAACGGCAGTGGTAGTTCTTGCGGCCCTCTTCAATGCCCTTAAAGTTGTCAGCAAGAAAATAGGGGACGTAAGAATTGCCATAAACGGGGCAGGGGCCGCAGGCATAGCCATTTCAAAATTTCTCTATTATGCCGGAGCAAGAAATATCATGCTCTGCGACACAAAAGGTATCATCTGCAAAGACAGGAAAGAAAACATGAACTTTGCAAAGGAAGATGTCATCAAATTCCTTCGGCCTTCCAGAATGGGAAGTCTCGCAGATGCAATGAAGGGAGCAGACGTGTTCATCGGGGTATCGGGCCCGGACACGGTGACAGAAGCCATGGTCAGAGAAATGAACTCCGGCTCAATCGTCCTTGCCATGTCCAACCCCATACCCGAAATCATGCCTGAAAAGGCAAAAAAAGCGGGAGCTGCAGTTGTTGGAACAGGAAGAAGCGATATGCCCAATCAGATAAACAATCTTCTTGCCTTTCCGGGCATTTTCAGGGGAGTTTTTGACTCGGGCGCAAAAAAAATCACGGCAGAAATGAAGATTGCCGCAAGCAGGGCAATCGCCTCATACGTGCCGGAAGGAACACTTGACTGCGACTGTATCATCCCTTCTCCTCTCGACAAGAACGTGGGCAAAAAGGTAGCGGACAAGGTGGCAGAAGCATGGAAGGCCGGCAGCTAATACCAAATTGATTTCATCCATATAGCATCGTTGGCATCGTCGCCGTCCGCTTCAACGTATAAACATACGTTTCATTGACGGCTTCTTGCCTCCTTGCTATCTGGCAAACTCAATTCGTTATTACTATAATTTTGACGGCGAATCAGCTAAATATCTTCTTCTTCGCCGAATTCCCTCTTTGAATCAAGGTAATTCTGGAGTATAATCTGTGCTGCAAGTTTATCAATAAGTTTCTTTCTTTTTTTCCTGCTCATATCCGCTTCTATGAGAATGGAATCGGCCTGTTTTGAACTCAGCCTTTCGTCAAAAGGAATACAGGGAACCGGGACGTGCTGCCTGAGAACGGAAATAAAAGCCGAGGATTTTTCTGTCTGACCGCTCATGGAGCCGTCCATCCTGAGGGGCAATCCATAAACAATGCTTTCTGCGCCGTATTCTTCCACCAGTCCGCATATCTTCTTCACTTCGCTGCCGTCCTTGACGATGTTTCCTATTCCCCTGGCCAGCATCTTATCCTCATCGCTCACGGCCACTCCTATCCTCTTATCTCCGATATCCAGACACAGTATCCTCATTTCTTCAACCTCTTTTCTCTATAGATTCGGCAACCCTCAATGCCCTTATGGTTTCCTTGACGTCGTGAACCCTGAATATCCTTGCACCCCGTGAATATGCCAGGACAGCCGAGGCGAGTGAACCCTCGAGCCTCTCTCCTGCGGGCAGTCCGTTTAACAGCCTGCCTATGAAAGACTTTCTTGATGTTCCTATAAGCAGCGGCCTGCCAAACTTCTTCAGCCTGTCAAGATGCCTTATGAGCTCAAGGTTGTCTTCCAGCCTCTTGCCGAACCCTATACCGGGGTCTATGACCGCCTTCCCGGAATCAATTCCCTTTTTCTCCATAAAGCCGAGCTTCTTCTCAAAAAAAGCCTCAACTTCTCCTGAAACGTCATCATAAAAAGGGTTCACCTGCATATCCGCGGGCGTTCCCCGCATATGCATGAGAACATACCCGCAGCCGGAATCCTTTACAACTTCCGGCAGCCGTTTATCCATTGAAAAAGCAGAGATGTCATTTATTATGGAAGCCCCCGCTTCTATTGCTTTTGCCGCAACCCCGGCCTTGTACGTATCGCAGGAAATAGGAAGGTCCACCTTCTCTGACAGGGATTTGATAACGGGAATAATCTTCTTAATTTCCTCTTCTGCCGTAACCCGGGAACTGCCGGGACGCGTCGATTCTCCTCCAACGTCTATTACATCGGCCCCTTCTTCCGCCATCTTCAAACCATGCGCTACGGCTCTGTCGAAATCCGCATACTCATTTCCGTCGTAAAAAGAGTCGCTGGTTACGTTAAGAATCCCCATGACCCGGAACGTCGAAACGTCCAGTTCAACGCTCCCTTTAAGCTGCCATATATTATCCGGCATGGACTGTTTACACCTCGTAACCTGCTGGAACGTATGCACTTCCTTCAAGGTTCGCCTTCGCAACCCTCAGCACGTTGCCCCCTATGATTTTCTTTATGTCTGCATCCTTGTAACCTCTCTGGACAAGTCCCACAGTTACCAGCGGCCAGTTTGTCCATGACATGGAAAGAGCCGACTGCTCCACCTTCTTCCTGTCTACCCTGGAAACGGGTTCGGGCCATAAACCCTGCCATGCTTTCCTCCCACGGGGGTAATTCTTAATCTCGGGCAGTTTGAATCCGGCTGAAGGCGACCTATGGATAGTCGCCGTTTTATCCGAACCCACGGCTACATGTTCAGCTCCGAATTTTTTTGCAGCATAGTCTATATGGTCTACCACGGACTTCAATCCGCAGTCCCCGCCGAGAAAAGCGCCTACCCAGCAGATGCCTATATACCCGCCGCTGTCGGCTATTGCCTTTATCACGTCGTCGGGCTTCATCCTGTAATGGTTATTCAAAGCCGCGCATCCGGAATGGCTTGCCACCATCGGTTTTTCGGAAAGCAGCGCCGCCTCTTTGCTTGTCTGCCATCCCGAGTGTGCGATATCCACGATAACACCCGTCCTGTTCATCTCTTTCACCACGGTCCTGCCGAAATCGCTCAAGCCCGCATTGGTTGATTCCCCGCACCCGTCTCCTATCATGTTGCTGCGGTTGTAGGTAAGATGCATCATCCTTATCCCCAGCTGGAAAAAAAGGTGTATCATATCCAGTTCCGCTTCGGCAGACTCCCACCTCTGAGGCAGCGGCACGGCATTTGCCGAAAAATAGAGGGCGTGTTTATTCTCTTTTTTTGCCTTCAGCACGTCGGCCGGAGATACCGCCTTTATCACAAAATCCTTCCCGAAATCGGTAACCAGGGTGTGCCTGGTTATTCTTCTCAGAACCCTGAGAGGGTCCTGGTTCTCCTGGCCGGCGTTCTGGAAAATTGAGGTAACGCCAGATGCCTCGAATATCTTTTTATAGTCTTCCCACGCCTGTTCATCCGTGATATTTCTCACCTGTCCCATCTCTTCGTTCAAATCGGCTATTTCCTTCGCCGATGCCCCTTCTTCAACCTTCTTCTGTATAACGGCGGCATGTTTCATGCGCCATTCTTCCGAACCCTGCGCATATACCCCCAGGGCATACGAATCAAATACCACGGACTCGGCATGGAGTTTCAAACCGTGTTCAAGTTCCTTTTTTGAAGGCTTAAGGGAATCGAGAGCCGCCTTCCATTCCATGCTGTTGATTCTTTCTTTGACAGACATTTTCCCCCCTATTTTTTTTTCTTCATCAGGGCTTTCCTGTAATCTTCCGCCTCCATGTTTTCCAGCCCTTCAATTTCTTTAAGGTTAAGATACCTCATTTTGCCGGCAACGCATCCTGCAAATATGGATTTTGCCGCTTCTTCGACAAGCCAGCTTCTCGCGAAAGCCTCCCTGAGGGTTTCTCCCGCGCACACCACCCCGTGGTTCTTCAGCAGCACAACATTGTTGCTCCTGAGCTCTCCCACAACTTTGTTTCTCATTTCCCCGCTTCCCGGCTGTACATATTCAATTACGGGAATTTCCCTGCCCAGCAAAGCCACGTAGTCAGGGAAAAACGGCTTCAGCCTGACTCCCGCAGATATCAGCCCCACGGTTACGGGCGGATGGGTATGTACCACGGCATTGACATCTTTCCTCTCCACGTATATGCCGAGATGCATCGCTATCTCGCAGGTAGGCCTGAGTTCCCCGTAAATCCTTCCCGATTCAAGGTGGACCCTGACCCATTCTTTTTCTTCTATTTCGTCAAGAAAAAAACCGCTCGGAGAAAGGAAAACGGAGTCGCCGTCCCTTGCGCTTATATTGCCCCCGGGTCCAGCCGCAAGACCTTTTTCTATAATCTTCCTGCCGTAAATAGTCAGCTCTTTCCTGCATGCTTCCATTGTCTCTCCACGGATATTATTTTATTTCAGCCTTATGAATTTCCTCTTGCCCGCCTTCAATACCTGTCCCTCCATTACGGAAATCCTTGCCGAAGGGTCCTCCACGGTTCTGTCATCAAGTTTTACAGCTTTCTGTATAACCAGCCTTCTTGCTTCCGATTTGGAAGAAGCAAGGCCAGCCATGCATATCAGTTCAATGATTGAAACACGGCCTTCGGCGTCTTTAATCTCCTGTTTTACGGCAAACTCCGGAATATCCGAAGGCGCCTGTTTCTCCCTGAATATCCTGTCGAACTCCCTTCCCGCCTCAAGGGCTTTTTCTTCCCCGAAGTATTCCTTCACCACCTCCAACGCGAGATTGGCTTTGGCCTGCCTCGGGTCGGCAGAAATCACATTCCTGAACGTCCGTTCATCAACAAGAGTCAGAAGCCTGTAATATTCTTCCATTGCTCCGTCGGTAATCGACATGAGCCTGCCGTACATATCCTGCGGCTGAGATTCCACGGGAATATGGTTGTTGTAGGACTTGCTCATTTTCATCCTGCCATCTGTCCCCACCAGTATGGGCATGGTAATAACCACCTGCTTGGACTGCCCCATGGCTTCCTGCATGGTCCTGCCTGCAAGCAGGTTGAACTTCTGCTCGGTAGCTCCGAGCTCTACATCGGCTTCGAGGGCGCAGGAATCGTATCCCTGCAGCAGCGGATAAAGAAATTCCTGCATGAAAATCGGCTTGTTATCCCTGTACCTCTTTGAAAAATCGTCCCTTTCAAGAATCCGGGCTATGGTGAAAAAGGAGGTAAGCCTGATAATTTCTTCGAGGGTCAGAGAGGCAAGCCACTGAGAATTGTAGACAAATTCCGTCTTTTCAATATCAAGTATTTTCCCTGCCTGCTCCCTGTACCTTGAAAGGTTTCTTTTTATATCCCGGTCCGAAAGAATCGGCCTGGTTTCGTTCCTGCCCGTAGGGTCGCCTATCTTTGCGGTGAAATCTCCTATGAGGAAAAAAACCTTGTGCCCGAGCTCCTGGAACTCTTTGAGCTTCTTTATCGGGACCGTGTGGCCCAGGTGTATATCGGGAGCCGTGGGGTCAATACCGTATTTTATTCTCAAGGGCGTATTTGAAGAAAGAGATTTTTCTATCTTGGCTTTCAGCTCTGTTTCTTCAATGACCTCCACCGTGTTTCTTTTTATAACGCTCAACTGTTTTTCTGCTTCTTTCATAATCAGGATAGTTTACCCCCAACCCGCTGTTTAGTCAAAAAAATATCCGCAGATATTTCCCCTTTTCCCCTCGCCTTATGCCTGTCCGATATCAGAAAATTTGACAAAAATACAATATATGCTACAATGGCAATATAATTCGGTTGTCTGGCAAAAAATAAAAAAGGAGATGAAAAGATGAGAAAAAAAGGATTTACTCTCATAGAACTTCTCGTGGTAATAGCCATCATAGCCATACTTGCTGCCATGCTCCTGCCTGCGCTTTCGAAAGCCAGGGCAAGGGCAAAAAGCGCGGTCTGCATAAACAACCTGAAACAGATAGGAACAGGCATGCTTCTCTACATGAATGACTGGGAAGGATTCTACAAGGTATACGGATGGTATAACCAGCCTAAATATTTCCCGAGGTCCGTTACCGTATGCCCTGCTTACCCGCCGTTTGAATATACAAGTTCCCTGGGTTATTGCGGGTACGGCGTAAGGTACACAGACCACGGTACGGATATCATGTATGCAACGGGCGGTACCACGGAATATTATATCAGCACAAACGCCATAAAGTATCCGGTACACTATTTTATACTGGCGGATACTGCTGTCATTAATCAAACAGGGAGCTATGCTGCATATAACTTCAAACAGTATGTCTATATACAGAAGACTGAAACAAGCCGGGGACAGCCGCATTTCAGGCACAACCACCATGCAAACATGCTTTTTATTGACGGCCACGTGGAAGCGTTAAACGTCAACGGATTCAAGGAGAAGCTGATAGCGGAACAGAGCGGAGTAGCAGCCCCGAGGACGTGGTGGTACCTGGATTCAGACCATACAAGAAATTACGTTACTTTCTGATATGCGTGTTTGATACGAGGGGGTGAATCATGACAAGAGCTATAGAAAAAAGGAAAGGTTTCACCTTAATAGAACTGCTTGTTGTAATAGCAATAATAGCAATACTGGCGGCGATGCTGCTGCCCGCCCTTTCCAAGGCGCAGGAACAGGCAAAGCGGAGCAACTGCATGAACAACCTTAAACAGATAGGGCTTGCCCTGCACATGTATGCCGGGGCGGATATTTTCCAAAACGCGAACATGCAGATTGGAGGTCGGCCTACAATGCTTCTCTCGCCCTGCTGACGGGCCAGACGAATACTTCCGTTGATGGTTATGAAGACGTGCGCTATATAACGGACCCAAAGCTTTTCGTCTGTCCGAGTTCACTGGACAGGGTTTCGCCCATAGGCAAGCTGACATCCGGGGACTCGTCTACTCCCGCGGCTTACCGGCTTCCCACGGCGCCAATGGCGGCCGGAACCTGTTCCTATGCGTACGCCATGAATCTTAATGTTCAGACCCATCCGGATACAGTAATACTTGCGGACAGAAAATACCACAGCTTTACCGGCAATAACTACGATGCGTCGTCATACGGAACCGTTTTGACCCACATGTCTAAAGGTACCCACAAGTTTGAGGGTGTCAATGTCCTTTACGTGGGAGGCAATGCCAAGTGGGTTCCTTTCGCAAGGAAATGGATTTATGGGCCGACAAGTTATAAAATCCCCATGAGAGACCTGCCCCAGGAAGCCCTCCCCAACGTAAGGCCTGTCTCGGGGGCCGGTTCCACGAGTCTCAGGGTGCTGTGGTATACGTATTGATGGGCTTTCTCTGTCAGCATGGCCTGGTAAGAGGTTGTTTTTTCGATTTCTTATTTTACCCTATGCGCGCTTTTTCGCAGGAAAATATTTTGGAGCCCGGAAAGCTCTCAGCTCATTTACCTTTTTTTCGCTCCCACAATAGCAGAATCTCCGGTTTAAACCTCAAATAGTCTTTTCAAATTGAACAATTCAAAAAAAAGTGGTATAATGGGCGGTTATGGAACCCAAATATATAAGCATAAAAGGCGCAAAAGAACACAACCTCAAGAATATAGATATTGATATTCCGAGAAACAAACTGGTGGTTATCACGGGAATATCAGGGTCAGGCAAATCTTCGCTTGCTTTTGACACTCTTTACGCAGAAGGACAGCGCAGGTACATAGAAAGCCTTTCCGCCTATGCCCGCCAGTTTCTCGAACAGATGAAAAAACCCGATGTCGACCATATAACAGGCCTCCCGCCAGCAATAGCAATCGAACAGAGAAAATCCGCTTCAAATCCCCGTTCCACTGTTGCAACAACAACAGAAATATACGATTACCTCCGGCTTCTTTTCGCGAGGACAGGAATACCTTACTGCCCGGAATGCAACAGGTTGATATCGAGAGAATCTTCTACTGAAATCGTGGACAGGATATGCGGCATGAAAAGCAACAATAAAATGCTCAGTATACTTGCCCCCGTCATAAGAGGCAAAAAAGGCGAATATACCAAAATACTGGCCCAGATACAAAAGAGCGGGTTCCTGATGGTCAGGGTTGACGGGATATATTATGATGTGAATGAAAAGATAAAACTCGGCAGGTACAAGATGCATAACATAGACGTTCTGATAGACAAATTTTCCCCTTCAGAAGAGGATAGAAGCAGAATAGCAGAAAGCGTAGAGATGGCCCTCAAAGTGGGAAAAGGATTGCTGATAGCGGAATCTGGAGGCAAGGACACCCTGTACAACGAGAATTACGCCTGCGGCAAGTGCGGGAAGGGTTTTGAAGAACTGACCCCGAGAATGTTCTCTTTCAACAGCCCTTACGGCGCCTGTCCCGAGTGCAAGGGACTGGGTTTTCTCATGAAGGTTGCCCCGGACCTTGTTATTCCTGACAGGGAAATAACCTTCAGGAACGGCGCAGTGAAACCCTGGCAGGAAGCGGGTGGCAGGGGACTCTTTTTGTATTACAGGGGACTATTGAGGGATATTCTCAGGAAACTCAACAAGAGTATAGACAGCAGGCCTTGCGACCTGACAAAAGAAGAGATGTCCGCCATTCTTTACGGTTCCGAAGAATACGGTTTTGAAGGCATCATCCCCAACCTTGAACGGCTCTTTCATCAGACGGAAAGCCAGTACCGCAGAGAAGAAATCCAGAAATACATAAGGGAGGTATCCTGTCCCCTGTGCAAAGGGGGAAGGTTGAAACAGGAATCGCTCAGCGTCAGGGTTGCCGGTAAATCCATAATGGAAATAACCGCAATGAGCGTCAAGGCCGCAAAGATATTTTTCGGCACCATGAAACTGAAAGATACGGAACGTATTATAGCAAAACAGATTCTCAAAGAAATAATCAGCCGCCTCACATTCATGGAAGAAGTGGGGCTCAATTATCTTACCCTCAACAGGATGACCCACACACTGTCCGGTGGAGAAGCAGAAAGAATAAAACTCGCCACCCAGATAGGTTCGGGACTGGTAGGGGTCATATATATACTTGACGAGCCCACGATAGGCCTTCACCAGAGAGACAACATACAACTGATAAACACCCTGAAACAGCTCCGTGATATAGGGAACACGGTAGTGGTTGTTGAACATGACGAGGAGACAATCAGGAACGCCGATTATGTGGTGGACCTGGGACCCGGAGCCGGAAAACACGGAGGGGAAATCGTGGCGGAAGGAACCGTCGGCGAGATACTGCAGAATCCCGCTTCAATAACAGGACAATATCTTTCCCAAAAGCTAAGGATACCCATCCCGGGGAAAAAAAGGAAGGGCAACGGCAGATACCTCCATATCCTGGGGGCGAAACACAACAATCTTAAAAATATAAGCGTCAGAATACCCCTGGGCATGTTTGTCTGCATAACGGGCGTCTCGGGTTCCGGCAAGAGCAGCCTCGTGGAGGATATCCTTTACAAGGGGCTTAAAAAAATTCTCTACAAATCAAGGGAAGAACCGGGCGAACACGATGCCATAATGGGGGTTGAGAACATAAAGAAATCCGTGGTCATAGACCAGTCTCCCATAGGCAGGACACCGAGGTCAAATCCCGCAACTTATACCAATGCCTTTACTTTCATAAGGCAGATTTTCGCCAACACCGAAGAATCCCGCATAAGGGGGTACAAACAGGGAAGGTTCAGCTTCAATGTCAAGGGAGGCAGATGCGAAACCTGCATGGGAGACGGGATAAAAAAGATAGAGATGCATTTCCTGCCGGACGTCTATGTGCCGTGCGATGTCTGCAAGGGCAAAAGGTATAACAGGGAAACTCTTGAGATTACTTACAAGGGGAAAAACATATCCGAAGTCCTGGAAATGAAGATAGAAGACGCCCTGGTATTCTTCAAGGCGCATCCTTCCATAAAAAATAAGCTGCAGACTCTAAACGACGTGGGGCTCGGATACATTGAACTCGGCCAGTCGGCGACAACCCTTTCGGGCGGGGAAGCCCAGCGGGTGAAACTTGCAACAGAACTTTCAAGGAAAGGAAACGAAAATACGCTCTACATACTCGACGAGCCTACGGTTGGTCTGCACACCGCCGACATAGCGAAACTTCTCAATGTGCTCAATAACCTTGTAGACACGGGTTCAACGGTGCTTGTCATAGAACACAACCCCGATATGATAAAATCGGCGGACCACATAATAGACCTCGGCCCCGAAGGAGGAGACAAGGGAGGAGAGATTGTTGCCGAAGGAACCCCGAGACAGATTGCGAACTGCAGGAAATCCCACACGGGCAGTTTCTTGAAGGAAATCTTGAAATAACCGCCATATTCCGGACATCAGATAATAGAAAACGCAGATAGAGAATCAGAAATGGGAAAACCCGGAAGGTTTTATTTCTACAGTTTTATTTCCATAAATCCCCAAATACCTTTTTTCTTCCGTTATTTCACCTATGCAGGTAACCGAAACTTTACCTACCCGGCGCGCCATTTTATTCCCGGAAGATGCAGGAACGGTGAAAAGGAGTTCGTAATCCTCTCCGTCGTTCAAGGCATGACCTATGGCTTCCTCACGTGAACCGCTCATCCTGACTGCCTCTTCAGACAAGGGAATTTTATCAAGGGACAGACTGAAACCTTTCCCGCTTGCCTTTGCAAGTCTCGTTAAGTCGGAAGATATTCCGTCAGAAATATCCATCATCGATGTTACGGGAAACCTACTGATAATTTCCCTGCTCTCCTCTATCCTGGGCTTTATATCGAGGTGTTTGCCCATAATCGAACCTCCGAGTTTTCCTGTAACATAGATGCCATCGCCTTTTCCGGCGCCGCTTCTGAGTTTAAGGTATTTTTTTTCAACCAGTCCGGCCATGGAAATGTCTATAAAAAGAAAGGGAGCCCTGCTCAGGTTGCCTCCAACAATATCAAATTTGTATGAAACCGCCATCTTCTCCATTCCCCTGAGAAGAGGGGCGATAATATTCTGCGAGCCTTCAGGCAGACCCACGGATACAAGGGCATAAAGGGGAATGCCTCCCATTGCGGCAATATCGCTGAGGTTAACAGCCATGGCCTTTTTGCCTATCTGGAAAAGGGTTGCTTCATTCCTTCTGAAATGTATATTCTCAACTATCGTATCCGTGGTAAGAAGAAGATAGCGCCTGGAATCATATTTCAGGACGGCCGTATCGTCCCCGGGGCCGACAAGAACATCCCTGTTTTTTATCCTTATCTTGCTTTTCACGTATTCTATTATCTTTTCTTCTTCCATTGCCTGTCTCCCGTTTGGCACATCATAAATGCCTCCCCGCAATATTACATTATATCACAACATTTTCTTTTGACATTGGGCCCATTGTGGTAAAATAGAGCTATGAAAAGAAAATCAATAATAGAGAGGAAAACAAGAGAGACAGAAATTGAGATTGAAATTAACCTTGACGGAAAAGGCATTTGCAGCATTGCCACGGGAGAGGGCTTTCTCGACCACATGCTGGAACTCTTTTCGCGTTTTTCAGGCATGGACATTGAAATAAAGGCAAAAGGCGACCTCCACGTGGATACACACCATCTTGTAGAAGATACGGGCATCTGCCTGGGACAGGCATTGAAAAAAGCGCTCGGAGACAAGAAAGGAATCAGAAGGTTCGGCTTTGCTTCTCTTCCAATGGACGAAACTCTTGTACACACCTCTCTCGATATCTCAGGAAGACCGTTCCTTGTTTTTAACGTTCCTTTCGTGAAGGGAAGGGAAGGTAGCTTCGAAACAGAAGATACCAAGGAATTCCTGAGGGGTTTCGCTGTACACTGCGGAATTACCCTGCATGTCAACCTCCTCTACGGAGACAACCTTCACCACGTAAACGAAGCCATATTCAAATCTCTCGGACTTGCCTTGAAAGAGGCCATAAAGAAAGAAGGGCAGGGTCTGCCGTCAACCAAGGGCATGATAGACTAAACGGCATGGAAGACACTCTCAACAAGTTCCTTGATTATCTTGCTCACCAGAAAAATTATTCCGGCAACACGGTGGCAGCATACCGCATGGATATCCTCAGTTTTTTCTCATACCTTCATAATATAAAAATTCTGTCATTGGCCGATGTCGACTACCAGGTCTTCATGGGATTCTTATCCTGCTTGAGAGAACGGAAGCTGGCAGACAGCACCGTGGCAAGAAAAGTGGCAAGCCTCAAGGCTTTTTTCAAGTTCCTCTTCACCAGGAAGCTGATAAATGCCAATCCT
>Ga0116144_10004480_pt1 | contig 13223 bp, 13 predicted proteins | sample AD_UKC035_MetaG_FD_89746 | JGI IMG/M metagenome (GOLD analysis project Ga0116144, IMG submission 89746) | Active sludge microbial communities of municipal wastewater-treating anaerobic digesters from USA - AD_UKC035_MetaG | ecosystem: Engineered > Bioreactor > Anaerobic > Digestate | place: USA... | reverse complement strand
CCGCCGGCTTCAGGCAGATGCAGTGACAGGTATTCCCCGACTTCGTTCTGCGGGGTAATCGGATAAGCAAAAAAGCCATCGACGCCTGCCCGGATCGCGGCTTCGGCGAGCGCTTCGTTTCCTTTCATGAGCACTTTTCCCATAGGATCTCCTTGCGACTCGTAACGATTATTCTTTATAAACGGTTATACAGACGTCAGGACAAACCTGATAACACATGGTGCAGGCCGTACATCTGTGCTCCGGGTCAGCCGGCTCTGCCGGTGTATACCCTTTTTTGTTAATCACCGTGGTCGACATGCGGATGATGCCGAGCGGACAAGCCTGCACGCACAGTTGACACCCTTTGCACTTTTCCGTGTCGATAACAATATGGTTCATGATTTCCTTCATGTTGAATGACAATAAAACAATCGTGGATATAGTACTACAGGTTGCAGGTATAAAAAAACCCCGTTACTCCCAGAAAAGGACGAGCAAACGGGGCCCGCGGTACCACCTCAATTCCCTGACCCTACGTCAGGACACTTCGCTGGCGATAAAGCTGCCGGCTCTGCGTTTGAGTGAGTTCCGATGATCCTGCGGGGTGCTCGCACCAGATGCCCCCTCGCTGCAGCAGAAATCCTGTCGTACTATTCTCAAACAGGTATCACCTATTACAGGGGAGAAGTATAAAGTAACCGCTCCAGACCGTCAACGTTCATTTTGCTTTCCTGTCTCTACGAGAGGCACTTCGCTGTAGGCACGGATCTGCATGCCCGGAACCAGACGTTCCTGCCGCTCCGGCAGAAATAGAAAACCAGCCAGCGTGGCTGCCCACCCGAGCAAAAAAACAAACAGCAGAATTAAAAAATACCTGTTTGTTTGCACGCTGATTTCGATTGACAATCCAGTTCGCGGCATCTGAATCCTAGTACGATAATATGTAAATTGTAAATTGATAATTGGATATTAAAAATTGAATATCCCATCTTCAATGGATCAGTATCCTGCTCTTCCCAACAGTTTATAGGCAATCTCTTTCCCCCGCTCGACTCCCGGCTGGTTAAAAGCATCGATGTTATAAAGTTCACCTGATACAGCGGTCGCGTATTCGAGCAGATAAATCAGCTGACCGATCGTGTATGCTGATATATCAGGCAGCACAAGTGTGCTGTTGGCAACCTGGTTTTCCACGAGCGCCCCGCGCGTGCCTTCGTACTCCGCGGTCATGATCTGGCTAAATGACTTATCCTGCAGGTAGGCAAGCTCATCTACCTGGTCCGGTGTTTCGCTGATGATCAGATCATGGTCGAACTGTTCGACCTGCAGGAAAACAATATTGCGGTCCCGCGACCCGCAGTTAAACAGCTGAATCTGGGAATGCTGATCGGTACTTCCGAGTGCCTGGGTCGGTGTCTGCCCTACCCGGATCTCCTTACCCTGCCGGTCATATTGCTTGCCGAGGCTCTCGGCCCAAAGCTGTTTAAACCACTCCGGCCATTTTTTCAAACGGAATGCGTAAGGCATCATGGTGACGACGTTCTGTTTTTTGAAAACATAGGAAGCATACTGCAGGGCGGCAAATTGTTGACCCGGATTTGAGGCAAACGGCTCCTGGCAGCGCTCGTCCATGCGGGCCGCACCGTCCAATAGTTTCTCGACATCTATCCCCATCCAGACCGCGGGGAACAAACCAACCACGCTCAAAACGGTAAACCTGCCTCCGACGTCATCCGGATGCACCAGCATTTCTATGCCTTCGGCTGCGCTGACTTCTCTCAGCAACCCGACGGTATTCGATGTGGTGAAGATCAAATGCTTTTTATAATCAGTACCGAGCTTTTTTTTCAGTTCCTGCCTGACCAGAAGAAATGTAGCCGCGGTCTCCAGAGTACTGCCTGATTTGCTCACGATGTTAAACAGGGTCTCCCGCAAATCAACGGTCTGGAAAAAGGCATGCAGTTCCTCAGGGTCGACATTGTCAAAGCAGTGAAACTGCACCTGAGGAGATGTCGTGGTAGAAGAAAAGGTATGATCCAGGGCTATCGACCCGAGCGCCGATCCCCCGATGCCGACAACTACGAAGTGTTTAACCCACGGCCTGCTCTCCCTGATCTCACTGAGTCTCGCCAGGACCTCCCGTTCCTGCGGCAGATCCATGAAGTGGAGTTTGCCGGCCGCGCGCCTCGCCTGCACTGCCGCATGCCCGGCTTCACTGCGTTCAATCGCCTGCTCCAACTCTTCGGCAGTGATGCCGTAGCCGGGACCGATGCGCTCAGCGAGCATATTGTCAAAGTTGTAGGTGATATCGGACATCGTGTCTCCTGAGATAAGGATGGACAAGTAGTAGTAGTAGTAAAATTATTTAATGATAGCTCACTCATACTAACCGATTACCTAAATCATGCAAAAAGGAGAATAACAATGTCTGATAGAATAGAAGCAATGGGTAACCCAGAAGATGATGCTCTTGAAGCAGAATATCCATTTATTGATTCGTCCCTTTTGGGCCCAGGGGCTGAATTTCCCTCACAACCTGGCTTTCGTATTGCCTGCGATGTTGTCGTAAATGCTCAGGGTTATTATGTCTCTTCCGAAGCTTTTACTGCAGCTCTCGCCGCTGGCGAACAACCTGTTTACTACCGTACAAACGATGGAGAAGATGGGAAAATCAGACGCCATGCCGTCATCCTTGAGTCTATGCCAGTAGATGAATCTTGATCACTCCACCCTCGTCTCCAGAACCTCTGCCTCACAGCCTGCAAAACGATGTGTAATTGTCTTAGCTTGTTCTGACATGACTATTTCCGCAACAACTGCAAAACAAGCCCGACCGTCCTGTCCTTGTCTTTTGGACTGCTTTCCGCTACGAGCAGGGTCAGCGCCGTCAGCGCTTCCGGCGTCATTTTATCCTTGCGCAGAATTCCGGCCCGGTTCAGAAACCAGACAAACGCATAGGCGCCGGCTCGCTTGTTGCCGTCAGTAAACGGATGATTTTTGACAAAAAAGTAAAGCAGGTGCGCTGCCTTGGCCTCCAGGGTCGGATAGGCATCACGCCCGAAAACTGATTGGAAAACCGTACACACGATACCAGCGATGGCGTCTTTTTGCCGCTCCTGGGCGAAAAGCGCTGATGCTTGCTTTTTCTTCATCAAATCCTGCTTCAATCCGGCGATGCCTGCCGCCAAATCACCAGCGGTGATCTGTACCTGCTTTTTGGTAGAGCCGGTTGTGGGCAAAGAAGCTTTGTCATACGCATCAAGGGAAAACCAGGTGCCGGCAAACAGCTTGACCAGCTCGAGCGCGTCTTCGGCTCTGACCTTGTCTCCAGCAGGAAGTAGGGATTTTAGCGATTCTACTGCCTGTAAAAATTCATCATAGTTTTGAGCGATTCGCTTCCGGTTAATCGTGTAGCCTTTGACGATATGATCGCGCAGGGTTCTGGTTGCCCACTGACGGAATTTGATAGCAACAGAGGATTTGGTTCTATAACCGACAGCCAGAATAATATCCAGATTATAATACTCTACTTCCTTGGTCTGTGTTTTTCCCTTTATGGCTCCATGAGGAGTGGTTTGTGCAAATTTTGCACTAACCACTTCCTCTCTGAGTTCTTTGTCAGAAAAAATATTTTTGATGTGTCTGGTTATCACCGAACGATCCACGCCAAAAATAGCGGCTATTTGTGCTTGATTGGCCCAGATAGTCTCTTTTTTCAAATCACCCCTGAGCTCAATCGCTCCATTGGATGACTGATAGAGTACTATGCTTTTGTCAGATGTATTTTTTTTCATAATCATTCCGGATAAAAAAATCTGCACTCCCTCCCTGCTCACTCCACCCTCGTCTCCAGAACCTCTGCCTCACAGCCTGCAACAGCTCCCAGAAAGTAGACGCCGAAGTTTGCCGGGATGATCACTGCCTGTCCCTGTCCCAGCACATATGCTATTCCGTTACAACTGACCTCCACCTCGCCTTGGCTTACGAAAAGATGATGGAAACTGTCAGCAGTCTCGTCCCGGTGCATGCTGTCAGCTGCGGAAAGTCGGATGCGCCGGCAGGCATACTGCCGGGTAGCAAACAACAAATCAGCCTGGCCTGTGGATGAGGGAACACGTTCCGGTTCCCGCACCAGGATGGAAAGGTCATTAGCCGCGGGCGAACTGTCGAGATGGGTGAAATAATCCGTAACCTGTACCGCGCGAATCGTGCCGTCATCGCGGATCTTGCCTTTGTCAAAGGAGCGCATGGTAGACCGCTCATCCGGGCGGTCCAGCTGTACCTCGTAGACGATATTACCGAGCGGACAGATTTCACTGTCCTCCTCCCAGGAGTGGTGTATCCCGCCGGCACTCGGATCGATGACTGTCCCGGATTGGACCGGAAAGCGATTAACGAACTGCCAGGGATCGAGCTCCTGCACTGCTGCTGTGGCGCGCTCGCGGCCAGCTTCCAGGGATACCGCGCCGGACCGGATCTGATCGCTCAGCTCCTGCATTAATTCCTCAATCGCTTCACAAACGCGGTGATACTCCTCCACATCTGCGCCCGGCCGGATCCCGAGGGTCACGAGCCCGGGCTCGAGAAAATACCAGCTCTCCGGCTTAGCAAGCCAGCCGTCCTCCTCCTCGGCCTCCTCCTTCACATGCAGTTGAAATGAATTGCCCAGCGCCTGGGTGAACTTGATCAGTAAGGGCATGACCGCCCCATAGCGCTCATACACCATGCGGCCGAGAAATCGCTCACCCTCCCGGGCTATCAGGTCAGCCATGCTTAGCTCAGCAATGCGGTCTGTGGATGCAACACCCTGTACATGATACAGCTTGGGAAGTGTTATAGTCCGTTCATACCCCGCGCGGTCCAGCAGGGTGTTACAGGAGGACACCGGCATCAGTCTGCTTGTTCCGGACAGTTCATAGGACTGACCGAGGCGCTGATCGCATAATAACGGATCACCGTCGATACCCTTGAACTGGGCAATGTAAGCACCGCCCCAGGTCGGCTGCTCGACAAGCTCCGGAACCACCAGATAGAGCTCATTTTTCGGTTCAGACATGCGATTCCCCCTCAATGATTTCCCGCAGATGCTCAGTGCCGATGCGTTCCACCGGCTGCGCTGCATACGCCTGATAATTAAACTGGTTGATCCCTCCGCACACTTTCAGACGTACGGTACCACCGGCTAACCGGCGCATGATCGCCAGATCTTCTGCTGATACTCCCTGAGGGGTGTAGGTGGTTGAGTTGACAAAAAAATCCGCACCTGCCTCCCTGCCTACGGTATATATCCTTTCACTTTCCTCCGGGGTCAGCCAGTAATTTTCACCCACCAGTTTTATCGTACTTTGCGGCGCTTGTTGCCGAATCCATGACTGCAACGCCTGAATCTCCTGGATAACTGCTGGCAGACCCTCCCGTTTCAAACGAAAGATATTGATAACATATTCAAATTCCAATCGACACCGGCTTGCTGCTACAGCCAAAACGCGCAACACTTCCTGCTTTTTGTCCTCTAGGGAAATATCGTAGTGGGTAAGCGTCTCGTTATTCGCCTGACGTTCGATCGTCAACCGCTCACGCAACCGCGAGTAACCGATCACGGCACAAAGCGCTGTCTCTGATCCGGCAACGGCTTCGATGGCTACCGGCAATTGCTCAGGGCGTACGCAGACCGCGGCACATTTCTTGGTCACCGCGAGCCGGGCTATTTCCCCGATAACAGCGGCAGGTGTACCGAGGCGCAATTCCATCCATTCCAACCGGACAGCTACGTCTTGAGGCACCATGGCAACTCCTGTCTGCTAGGTCAGGATCAGTTTCCGCAGGATCTCCTGCACAACCGGCGGATTAGCCTGGCCTTTGGTCTTCTTCATCATCTGGCCGACGAGAAACATGATTGCTGATTCCTTGCCGCTTCTGATCTGATCAACCACTGCGGGATTTTCAGCGATTACTTCCCGGGCAACTGCTTCCAATGCCCCACTATCACTCACCTGCTGTAAACCTTTTTCCGTTACCAATGCTTTCGGACTTTTCCCCGTTATAATTTCTGGTAATATATCTTTGGCTATTTTACCCGATATCGTCCCCGCTGCGATCAAGGTAACCAGCTCCACCAAGTGCTCGCCGCTTAAACCGCTCTGAAGCAAAGTGGTTTCCCGTTCGCGCAGCAAATAGGTCACATCCCCGAGTAGCCATTTGGCTACTTCCTGTACAACCGTTTTATCCTGTTTTTCCACTGCCTGCTCGAACCAGTCAGCTTCTTTCCGGTCAGCAACAAGCAAAGCCGCATCCTCTGGCTTGATACCATATGCCTTCACAAAACGGGCTGCCTTAGCTTCGGGAAGCTCGGGAAGTTCTGCCCGCCATGTCTCGATCTGCTCAGCGGTAAACCGCATGGGCGGCAGATCCGGCTCTGGAAAATAACGATAATCATGCGCCTCTTCTTTGGAACGCTGGAAAATTGTTTCTTCCCGTTCATAATCCCAACCGCGTGTCTCCTTGTTGCCCATTTCCGAAAGTTCACCGGTTTCTTCATATAACGTAATTTGGCGTTTGATTTCATACTCCAGTGCTTTTTCCAGAGCACGGAACGAATTAAGATTTTTGACCTCAACAATCGGAGTGTGCTTTTTCGGCAATATTCTTTTAACTATGTCTAATGTATCCTCAACGCCTTCAGCATCCTCGATAATCCCCAAGGAAACATTGATATCAAATCTGAGCTGCCCTTTTTCCATATCCGCATCCGAGGCGCCGATATAGCGCACGATTTGTTGGATTTTGCGGGCGTAAGCACTTGCCTCTCTCACAGAACGCAGATCCGGTTCGGAAACAATTTCCAGTAATGGTATGCCCGATTTATTGCAATCAATAAGCGTATAACTCTCTCCAGTCTTGGGATCTGTCTCATGGATGGATTTGGCAGTATCCTCCTCGAGATGGGCGCGAGTGATACCGATGCGGACTCGACCTTCCTCTGTCTCGATTTCCAACCATCCATTTTTTGTTAAAGGTTGATCGTATTGGGAAATCTGATAGCCCTTCACCAGATCAGGATAAAAATAATTCTTCCGGTCAAATTTTGACTCCGCCGGTATCTCGCAATTCAACGCCAGTCCCACCCGGATGGTCTGGATAATCGCTTCCTGATTCATGACCGGCAGTGCTCCTGGCAAACCCAGACAAGTAGGACAGGTATGGGTGTTCGGTTCATCACCAAAATACTGCGCATCACAGCTGCAAAACATTTTTGATTGTGTTTTGAGCTGGACATGGATCTCTAAGCCAATAATCGGAACATATGACGTTGCCATGTGCTATCCTTACCGTTAATACAAAGAGAAATCAGCTTAATGTAAGCTCGCCCGCATAATTAGTCTGCATCATCCGCTTTACGTCTGCAGGATTCTGCGTCTGAGCAAGTACCCACATAAATTTCGTAATCGCTGCTTCATCAGTCATATCCAACGCGGAAATCGCACCCGCCGTAACAGCATCAAAGCCTACGAGATACTGACGCATATCTCCTCTCCGCAGACTGCACTGTGTCGTAACCAGTACTGGTATGCCAACAGCGGTAGCTTGTTCGATGACACCGATGAGCGACCTACCGCCATTGGGAATATTACCGGGCCCAAACCCAAGCATGACGATACCTTTACATGTATTGCCAACGAGAACCCTCTCGATCAAATCCGGCTCCATGCCTGGAAACAACTGGAAAACAACAATACGATTCTCAAAGGCTGCCTGCAGTGTAAGCTTCTTCTCGTGTCGAGGTGTGTACTGCCCCCGCAGATAGGCATCGATTTCTATCTCGCCGATAGGAAAAGCGATCGGCGAACGAAACGCGTTCAACTTCGTATCACTTTCTTTTGTAGAGCGATTACCCTGTAAAATGCGTGTCCCAAAAACGATGCACACTTCTCCGAGATCCATCTGTGCCACCCGAACGGCATTGATCAAATTGTTTATACCATCTGTCGCTAGGGATATAAGTGGCTTCTGTGAACCGGTAAGCACGACTGGCTTCCCGAGATTGCCAAGCGCAAAGGAAAGCGCTGAAGCAGTGTAGGCCATGGTATCAGTCCCATGTGCAATAACAAAACCGTCATATCGGTCATAAGCGCGTGCGATCCGCTGCGCGAGATCTGCCCAGATCTCCGGTTGCATATTTGAACTATCGATATTGCATACCAGCTCAAAATCACAGTCTGCTGCTTCGCGAAGCCCGGGGACGGTTTTTAAAATAGTCTCCGCATTATCGCTCGGAGCCAGGACACCGTCTGTGTTGGGTGCCATACTCAATGTTCCGCCAGAAAATAATACAAGTATCTTGCCCATGGTTATTCCTGACTCAGTTGTGGCTTCTTTGTGTGCCAATCCGTAGCTTGTTCAAACGCATACCCAACCTGCAAAATCAGTTCCTCGCTGAACTGCGGTCCCATGATTTGCATACCGACTGGCATAGCGACTGATCCGTTTTTCGGTTTGCTGAACCCGCAGGGAACGTTCAGACCGGGGAGACCAGCCATACTGCTTGGTTCAACGAGAACATCCATAAGCTCACCAAAAATAGCCGTTTCCTCGCTTGCCCCTTTTGGCAGGGCAACCACTGGTGATGTAGGAGCGATGATTACATCGACTGTCTTGAATGCCTGATTAAAATCGTCAACAATCAGGGTGCGTACCTGCTGGGCTTTTTTGTAATAGGCATCATAGTATCCAGCCGAAAGCGTATACGTCCCGAGCATGACCCGGTTCTTGGCTTCATCCCCGAAGTCTGTACGTTTGTGCCCAAAGCGATTCCCGTCTAAGCGGGCAAGATTCGAGGAAACCTCAGAACGCTGGACAATCGTATACACCGCTATCGAATATTTTGGATCAAGCAGGGAAATCTCAACAATCTCTGCCCCAAGCTTTTTAAACGTTGCAACCGCCTGCATGATGGCATCCTTGACTCCGGCTTCTATCTCATCTACAAAATATTCTTTTGGCAAACCAATTTTAACGCCTTTGATCGGCTTCCCCAGACAAGCGAGATAATCGCCTTTGGGCTGTGGAGAAGTTGTCGAGTCATGTGGATCCTGCCCAGCAAGGATATCAAGAATCAAAGCACTGTCACGCACGTCTTTGGTAATCGGGCCTGGACTGTCCGTGGAGGAACACATGGAGATCAAACCGTAACGGCTGACTCGCCCATAGGTAGGCTTCAATCCGGTCACTCCTGACCAGCTCGCTGGCTGGCGGATAGAACCGGCTGTTTCGCTGCCGATAGAACCAATCGTCATGTCAGCAGCAACTGCAGCAGCAGAGCCGCCAGAAGAACCACCAGGTAACCGACCTATGTCCCAAGGATTACTTGTGGTGAAAAAATCGGAGGTTTCTGTCGAGGAGCCATGCGCAAACGCGTCCATGTTCGTCTTGCCGATAAATACTGCACCTGCTTCGCGCAGCAGTCTCACGACAGTCGCGTCGTATGGCGGATAATAATTGTCCAGCATGCGCGAGGAAGCAGTGGTACGCACATCCTGCATGCAAAAATTGTCTTTGACTGCAATCGGCACACCATCAAGAGAGCTCAGGACTGCCTTGCGCGCCCGGCGTTCATCAGCAGCTTCTGCCTGGGCTGCAGCTTGTTCTTCCAGCAGTTCCATATATGCATGCAGAGAAGGATCAATCTTTTTGCTCTGCTCCAAACAGTCCTGCAGTACTTCCCGGGCGGAAAACGTTTTCTGCTCCAGACCTTCTGCTATCTCATGCACGGTTAATGTTTGCAATGTTCCCATTGGTGATAGTCTCCTGACTACTAGAGTTAACCCTCACTGCGATCAAACACCGCTTCGACTTTAAAATACCCCTTATACGTTGCCGGAGCATTCTGCAGTGCCTGTTTCTGGGTTAGAGACGATTGCGTCTGGTCCTGCCGCCACAGGTTTACCAGACCGGTAACCTGCGAGGTCACGATAACACCGGCTGTATCCAATTCCTGCAAAACTTCTATGTAATCAATTGCTTCTGTCAACCAACCCTGAAATTTTTTTACTTCTGCAGCAGTAAGCTGCATAGCTGCCAGCCTGGCTATACGCGCCACATCTTCTGTGGTAAGTCGATCCGCCATAGGTTCTCCTTGTATTACGCCTGCATGATAGCATGTATCTTTTTTTCATGAAACCATTAATATGATGCTCATAACCACCTCAACAAGGAACTTCCCACCGACAATGCAAAGCACTCCCCCGCCAATTATCCCCATCAGAGAACGAATCCGCATACCCAGCCGCATTCCGGCAGCATGCATGACACATGACAAACAGCACCAGTACGACAGACTGGCAAGAAGCATGCTCACAGGTATCGCTACTAACAACCTTGAAGTAGCCGAGGGAAAACCAAGCATCAAACTCGAGCCCAGCATAGTTATTCCCAGGACTGTACCTGGATTCGGAGCGGTAAGTAATGCTCCTTCCAGAATTGAGTTCCAGACATGGACTTCACCTCGTGAGTCCTCTGCCATGTCTTCTACTAATCGAGAACCGATATGAGCAATACCGAGCTTTAACAGGAATAATGCGCCCACTGAAAGAAGTATCAGCTTAACAAATGGCAAACTAACCATGAGCGTACCGATGCCAAGGACAGCGAACAGGATATACACCGCATCAACCAATGCCACGCCCACACCTAGGAGCAGCGCCCTCGTCAATCTCCCTGATAATGCAGTACTGGCAATATACAGGCTAACTGGTCCGGGCAATGCCATAAACATAAAAGCAGTGAAAAAAACATGCGGATAAAACATCTCTATCTCCAATTAGTATCTATGTAAAAAAAAACCAGCTTGCTCTCGGCAAACTGGTTTAGAACAACTAAGGATTTCAGGTGATGTTATGCCATGCCAAACCAGTCAGCCGAATTGGTAATCTGCTGCTGGTTCTGCGCTCCGAAGCTGGAGGAAAGGGCGTACATCATCTGTTAACAAAATAAATAAGTACTATACTAAAAGTATATCAATGAAACCATCCTTTGCCAAGACACCATCCGCAGCCGCAGGCGATCGCCCGCGGCTGCCTGCCTGTGCTCGACACTCAAAGCCCATCGCTCATTGCTCTCAATTCTCAGCTGAAAGCTATATATCCTCTAGATACCGATCCAATTCCCACTTTGTAACCGATAGGCGATAATCTTCCCATTCTTCAAGCTTGGTTGCCATGTACCGCCGATGCGTATACTCGCCGAGCAATTCTTTCATCAATTTACTTTTAGCAAACTTCATAAGCGCCGAATGCATACTTCCCGGCAGGGAATTGATGTAATACTGTTTTAACTTTGCATCGTCATATTTAAATACATCCTCTTCCACTGGTTTTGGAGCTACTAGTTTCTCTTTTACTCCCTGCAAACCGGCTTTGATCATCGCAGCTAAGGCAAGGTACGGATTGTTAGATGGATCCGGACAGCGCAACTCAAAGCGGGTTGCCTGCGTTGCTCCGCCCCGTATGCCGGGGACGCGAATCAGGGCAGTCCGGTTTTTCCTGGCCCAGCAGACATACACCGGTGCTTCGTAACCGGGAGTGAGACGCTTGTAGCTGTTGACGATCGGGTTAGTAAGAGCGAGTATTTCCTCGATATATTTCATCAGACCAGCCATGAACTGATAGGCAAGTTTGGAAAGATTGTATGTATCTTTGGCATCGTAAAACAGGTTCTTTCCGGTTTTTTTATCAGCAAGGCTGAAATGGGTGTGCATCCCATTACCCGCCTGCCCTCGTATTGGCTTGGGCATAAAGGTTGCCTGATAGCGATAGAGATGCGCAATATTCTTTACAGTATATTTCAAGGTTAGGGCATTGTCAGCGCAGGTCAAAGCATCGGCATACTTGAAGTCGATTTCATGCTGCCGGTCCGCAACCTCATAATGGCTCGCCTCGACTTCGATGCCGAATGCCTCGAGCGCCGAGGTGATATCCTTGCGGATGTCATAGCTTTCATCCATGGCATGCGTCCAGTAGTAGCCATTGCCCTTAGATTCAAGCAAAGTCTTCCCGCTCTCGTCCTTGGGAAACATGTAAAACTCAAATTCCGGACCAGTATTGCAGATATACCCTAACTTTTCCGCCTCCAGCATGGCTTTCTTGAGGATAAAGCGCGGATCCCCCTCAAATGGTTTGCCATCTGCACGGTACACATCGCAGATCAGGCGGGCAGTGGCTCCGTCCATTGCTCTCCAGGGCACAACCGCAAAAGTGCTCGGGTCAGGCACAAGATACATATCAGATTCGGCGATCCGGGCAAACCCTTCCACTGACGACCCGTCAAACCATTTACCATTGTTAAGCGCGTCCGCCAGCTGTGCGACCGGGATGGTACAGCTTTTGATCGCCCCGAGGTAATCGGTAAACTGCAAATCAATCAGTTCCACCCCTTCATCTTTCACTTTCTTGAGTACCTGGGCTTTGGTGAGTTTTGGCATAGAGCCTCCTGATAGGGATAAACTTTTTAGTCATGAGTCCTTAGTCGCGAGTCAAGAATCAAAAGACAGGTATAAGGTGTGAGGTGCTAGTCATAACAAGTCTTAACTCTTCGTAACTATGCATAACAATCTGTAGCCAGCCTCAATAATCCATAATTTTTCGTAAAACTTATCCGCTGAAGCGCACCGACGGGGGATGCGTGGATAAAAAAAACGACCCGAAAAACGGATCGCCGTCTGGATGAACACCTGATCAGGAAAGATGTTTCTGCAACAGCGGTTAAGCTCTCGCAAATCCATCTATCCATGCCAACGCCTGCTCTGCTTGATCCCCCCGTTGTCAAAGGGGGGAAAGTCTATGAGGAGGGATTTAACGCTTCCCCGGCGTGAAAACCTACTTCCGTCCCCGCGGAGGCGGGGAACACTTCAGTTATCATTATGTCAAAATAACATGCTCTGACAGATTAACTAATAAATCAACTGTCGGGGAATGTCAAATAGTTCATACAAAATATGATGATTATTTCAAAATAAGTGTACGAACAATTGCTGTCATTTCAGTTATTTTCTCCTGCGTCGTTGCATCAGCCATAACCGGCAAAGCATCGACACTACTTGTTTTATAGCTCATTGTTACAACTGTCCGATGCGTATCAGCCACATCTTGACGAATAAAGAATCCTTCATTGCTCACATAGGAAAAATACCAACGCGCCTGTGCATCAGAAGGCTGACGACAATATGCAGGACTTGTAACTGCCACACT
>Ga0116144_10004477_pt1 | contig 13228 bp, 10 predicted proteins | sample AD_UKC035_MetaG_FD_89746 | JGI IMG/M metagenome (GOLD analysis project Ga0116144, IMG submission 89746) | Active sludge microbial communities of municipal wastewater-treating anaerobic digesters from USA - AD_UKC035_MetaG | ecosystem: Engineered > Bioreactor > Anaerobic > Digestate | place: USA... | reverse complement strand
GTTTTTGCCGGGATCCTTTGGGAAACCCCTGGGAAGACCGTTTTTTCTCCGTCATGGCGTCACTGGCGTTTCTTCCCAACTCGCCCACCCTGATGAACGCCGGACGGGACCTCGGACAGCTTTCCGCGTGTTTCGTCCTTCCCGTGGAGGACTCTCTCGCCTCCATCTTCGAAGCCCTGAAAAACACGGCCCTCATCCACCAGAGCGGCGGGGGGACCGGGTTCTCCTTCAGCGCGATCCGGCCGAGGAACGACCTGGTTTCGACCACGGGAGGCGAGGCGAGCGGTCCCGTCTCGTTCATGGAAATCTTCAACGAGGCCACGGACGTGGTCCGGCAGGGCGGGACGCGGCGGGGGGCGAACATGGCCGTCCTTCGGGCGGACCATCCCGACATCGAGGACTTCATCACCGCCAAGCGGGATCCCGGGCGTTTCTCCAATTTCAACCTGTCCGTGGCTATGACCGACGCCTTCGTGGAGGCGGTCCGCCGGGACGGTCCCGTCGAACTCGTCAACCCCCGGACGGGACAGCCAACGGGAAGCCGGCCGGCCCGGCATCTTTTCGATCTCGCGGCGGCCTGCGCCTGGGAGGGCGGGGAACCGGGGGTTCTCTTTCTCGATGAAATCAACCGACACAACCCGACCCCCCGTCTCGGGACCCTGGAATCGACGAACCCCTGCGGGGAACAGCCTCTTTTACCCTACGAATCCTGCAATTTGGGGTCCGTCAACCTGGCCCGGATGATCCGCCGCCGGGAAAACGGGACCACCGTCGACTGGGAGAAGCTGGAGGACGTGATTTTTGTCGCCGTTCGTTTTCTCGACGACGTGGTCGAGGTGAACCGGTTCCCCCTGCCTCAGATCGAGGCGGTGACCCGGGGAAACCGTAAAATCGGCCTGGGGGTCATGGGGTTCGCCCATCTTCTCATCGAGCTCGGCCTGCCCTACCGGTCGCAGGCAGCCGTCGATCTCGCCGGGACCGTCATGGCCTTCGTGAGCGACAAGGCCTGGGAAGCCTCCCGGCAGCTGGCCCGGGAAAGGGGGGCCTTTCCGAACTTCAAGGGGAGCACACGGGACCGGGAGGGGGCGCTCCCGGTCCGCAATGCCACGGTGACAACCATCGCGCCGACGGGGACGCTCTCCCTCATCGCGGGGTGTTCTTCCGGGATCGAGCCTCTTTACGCCCTGTCGTGGTCCCGGACCGTGGCGGGAAACATCGAAATCACCGAAACGGACCCCCTGTTTACGAGGCGGGTGAGGCAGGAAGGGTTCCTGTCCCCGGAATTGACGGCGTCGGTCCGGCGGACGGGGCGGATCCCCGGTGATTCCCCAATACCCCGCCCCCTTCGGGATCTCTTCGAGACGGCTTTCGAGATTCCCCCGGAGACCCACATCCGGATGCAGGCGGCCTTTCAGAGGCACACGGACAACGCCGTTTCCAAGACCGTCAACTTTCCCCCGTCCGCTGAACCGGAGGATGTCCGGGAGGCTTTTCTCCTGGCCCACGAGCTCCACTGCAAGGGCATCACCGTCTACCGGGACGGCAGCCGGGCCGGACAGGTCCTCCGGTGCGGGCTCCATCGTCCCTGTTGAGCCGCCCTCGGGTTCGGCGGCCGCAGGGCGCCTTCAGCCAACAATACCGCCTTTCCGGTACCGGTCGATCTCTTCCTTCGAGAAGCCGGCTTTCCGGAGGATTTCGTCCGTGTGATCCCCGTGAAGGGGGGGAAGAGTCCGGACGGACCCCGGCGTGTCGGAAAGTTTCGGAAGGATCCCCACCTGGCGGATCTTCCCGAGTTCCGGGTCCTCGAGGTCGAGAACCATCCGGCGGGCCAGGATCTGGGGGTCGGAAAAGACCTCGTCCATGCCGTAGACCTTGCCCACGGGGATGTCCTTGGGAGCCAGGAGATCGAACCACTCGTCCCGGGTCTTCGTTAGGAAGACCTCCTTGAGATGGGCGAACATTTCCCCGTGCCGGGCGTCGGGTTTCCGAAAGGTCGTGTCCATGCTCCAGGCATGGTCGATGAAGTCTTCCCGGCCGATGTACCGGCACAGGTTTTCCCAGAAATGGGGTTCCAGGCAGCCCACGGACAGGTATTTCCCGTCCCTGGTCTCGTAGACGGCATAGTACGGATAGACGCCCGAGGCCCAGGATTCGCCCCGTTTCATCACCGTGCCGTCGTAGAGGTAATCCTGGGTGAACCAGGTGAGAAGATGGAGGGCCCCCTCCATGTAGGTGTGGTCGATGTACTGGCCTTTTCCTGTCTTCTGCCGGGCTATGTAGGCCAGGAGAATTCCCACGGCGCCGTAAAGGGAGACCCCGGCGAAGTCGGCAATGAGGTTGAGGGGGATCGACGGAGGGCCCTCGGCGGGTCCGATGAGCCCCAGGACCCCGGCAATGGAAATGTAGTTGATGTCATGGCCCGAGTAGAGCCGGTAGGGGCCGTCCTGGCCGTAACCGCTCAGGGAACAGTAAATGATCCCCGGGTTCAAGGCCCGGACGGTGTCGTAATCGACGCCCAGGCGCTTCACGACGCCGGGCCGGTATCCCTCGATGACCACGTCCGCGTCTTTCGCCAGCCGGTAGAAAATTTCCCGCCCTTCCGGCGCCCGAAGGTTGAGGCCCATGCTTTTCTTGTTCCGGTTCAGGGTGAAAAAGGCCGCTTTCCTCCTTTTTTCCTCCCCGCCGGAAGAGTAGCCCATGTCCTCCATGGGAAAGGGTTTCGCCGGTTCGACTTTGACAACCTCCGCCCCCATGTCCGCGAGGATCATGGTGCAGAGCGCACCGGGCACGTAATTCGACAGGTCCAGAATTCTCATTCCCTCCAGTGGCAGCATGGTTCCCTCCTTGTTGTTTTTAGGGGGACACCCCTTTTCCCCCTCATGAAAAACATGCGGAAAACAGCGAGGACCCGTCGCCGACGCGCGGGCCCGCGACGATCCTGACGTCCTTTTATCGCGGCGGAAAGGTCCGGAAAGGGCTCGAAGGCGCGTTTAAAGAGCGGTGCGGCGGGTTTGGTGAAGAGATGGGATGAAGGAACTATAACGGTTCGGGCCGCTTTTTTCAACGGATTCTTGTCACCGGCGGCCCTTCGATGGTATCAGGAAGTAAGGAGGCGACCATGATCCCTTTGCCGGAACAGAAGACAAAGATCGTCTGCACCGTCGGGCCGGCCTCCCGGTCCGCGTCCGTACTGAAAGGAATGATCCTCCGGGGGATGTCCGTGGCCCGGATCAACCTGTCCCACGGGACCCTGGAGGAACACGGCGAAACGGTCCGGCGCATCGGCGAAGCGGCGGAATCGACGGGGAGGACCGTCACCGTTCTGGCCGATCTCCCGGGACCCAAAATCCGCGTGGGCACGCTCCCCGGCGGGTCCCTCTCTCTCGAAAAGGGTGACCGGGTCGTTCTGTCGGCCCGGGAAAGCAAGGCGGCGGGCGTTTTCATCCCCCTCTCCCATCCCGCCCTGGCCGAAAGCCTCCGTCCCGGGCGCCTCGTTTACATGAACGACGGCTACATCGAACTGGCGGTCCTCGAGGTCCTGGGGGACGCCGCCGTGTGCCGCGTGAACGTGGGGGGCGAGCTCCTTTCGGGCAAGGGGGTGAATCTCCCCGGTACCTCCCTGGCCCTGGAAGCCGTCACGGACCGGGATCTTTTTCTCATGGACGCCGCCCTGGACATGGGCGTGGACACCTTCGGCCTCTCTTTCGCGAAGGGCCCGTCGGATGTTCAGAAGATCCGGGACCACGCCCGTAGAAAGGGCCGAAACATCTTCGTGGTCGCCAAGATCGAGAGAAGGGAGGCGGTGGAGGAAATCGACGGCATCCTGGACGGGGCGGACGCCATCATGGTGGCCCGGGGGGACCTGGGCGTGGAAGTTCCCCTGGACGAGCTTCCCCTTCTCCAGAAAATGCTCATCCGGAAAGCCAATCTCCGCTGCCGGCCCGTCATCACGGCCACCCAGATGCTTCTTGCCATGGTCCACGCCACGAGACCGACCCGTGCGGAAGTGGCCGACGTGGCCAACGCCATCCTCGACGGCACCGACGCACTCATGCTCTCGGAAGAGACGGCCGTGGGCCGTTTTCCCCTCGAGTCGGTGGCCATGATGGCCCGCATCGCCCGATCGGTGGAGACGAACCGGGGAACCCTGCCGGCCTGGCGGGGCAGCCTGGACCTCCTGAAGGGGGAACTGCTGAAAGAGGGCCTGTCGGTGCATGACGCTGTTTCTCTCAACGCGGCGGAGGCCGCCCTGGCCCTCCGCTCCTCCCTCATCCTGACACCGACGCGGGGCGGAAACACCCCCCGGCGGATCTCCCGCTTCAAGCCCGAAGCCTGGGTTCTCCCCCTTTGCGCCCGTGACGACGTCTGCCGGTTCCTCGCCTTTTCCTACGGGGTTCACCCTCTTTGCCGTGACGGCCGGTCGGAAGGGTGGCGGGAGCGGACGGTGGCCGACCTTCTGGCATCGGGAATGGCCGCCCCGGGGGACCGTATCCTGATCACGGAAGGAAAATACGGCGGTGCGTCCGGGGGGACGGACAGCCTGAGCATCTACACCGTTCCGTGACCGACCCGCCGTTATCTTCCGATCCCCGGCTGCTTTACAATTAACCCGGAAATCATGTAAAAGGTGTGCGGTGACAAAAACCCCCGCGAGGTCCGTCGCTCATGGCGAAAAAGAGACCCCCCGACAGGCCGGAGACCATTCTCCCGAAGGCCCTGACCACGGTGGACGGGTTCTACGAACTCATCGAGGTACTCCTGGACACGGACCGGGGAGCCCGTTCCGTTCCCCCGGGGGGCTTCGGCCCGGCTGTTGAGACCGATGACAAGGCGGCGGCCTGCCTCGACCGGGTGTCGGCCGTCGTGGAGGATCTTCTCGGGGAACCGTCCCGTCCCGAAAGGAAGCCCCGTCTCGTTCTTCTCCGAGATCTCCGCCGGCTCCGGTTCCTGACCCTGAGGCTCTACGGGGTCTTTATCCCTCTTTGCCTTTTTTTCTTTTACCTGACCCTGGATCATTCCGGGACGGATCCCGCAGTGTGGTTCATCCGGGCCGTCCTCGTCTTTCTCCTCCTGTTTCCCCTCATTTACCGCCGGCGGCTGCGGCTCAACCTGGAACACCGCTGTCACTACCGCCATGTGGACGGGGGAGAGGCCTGCATCTCCATGGAAGAGCTGAAGGAGGCGCCCTTTCACTCCTATCTCGCCCACGAGTACGCCCACCACGTCTATGGAACCCTCTTCGGCCACGGGCAGGGGGACCGCTGGTTCCGGGAAGGGTGGTGCCGCCTGATCCAATGGAAGGTCTGCGAGCGGCTGGCCCGGGAAGAGGGAAATCCCGCCTTCCTTCACCACGTCCTTCTCCAGGTGACGGGGGAACTGAAATTCGCCCTCACGGTCATGGGCCACGCGCTCCGGCTTCGCCTGCCCCGGCGGGCGAAACAGGTGAAGAACATCTTCCGCATCAATTCGCTGGTGAGTTTTTTTACGGGGAACCCGGGATACGATGTCAAGAGCCTTCTCAACCACGCTCTCGGGACCGCTTTTTTCGCCCTGGCCCTGAAGCGGATGTCTTTTCACGAGGCGACCCTCCAGCTTCCCCGGAGGGACGCCCCGGAAAACATGTCCTTCCCCCCGGCGCCGCCGGGGGCGTGATGGGGGGCGGAACGATGTATCTTTCCGTTCTGTTTCCCCGGGAGCTTACGGCGGAGGAAAAAAAGGACATGGAACTTCTGTTGAGGGAAAACGGGTTTGAAAAGGGCGGGCAGGGCGGCTGGCGTTCTTCCGGACCCCTCTTCCTGTCTCTTTTCCTGGAGGAGAACCCCCGGGAAGACCCTTTCTGGGTGTCCTTGACCCTGGACGATCTCTACTTCCTGCCCCTCGATGAAATTCTCCTGGCGTCAGGGGGAGACACCCCTTCTCGCGAGGGAATGTACCGCCTCGCCGCGGACCTGTCGGATCGCCTCGGGGGGGTGATTTACGACCACCAGGCCGGCCGGGTGTACGGTCCCGGCGGCAGGCTCCCGGAAGAACGCGGGCCCGCCTGGGGCGCCGTGGAATACGGGGCCCTTCTCGGTAAGGGCCCGAAAAAGGAGGACCGATGAAACCTCTTCGACCGGAAGATTTTCGGCACATCGTTTTTTTTACCGGCGCGGGCATGTCGGCGGAAAGCGGCATCCCGACCTATCGCGGGAAAGGCGGTATCTGGAACCAGTATGACTGGGAGTCGTACGCCTGCCAGGAGGCCTTTGACGCCGACCCTGAAAAGGTGCTCCGGTTTCACGAACTGCGGCGGGCGGCCATCCTGGCCTGCGAGCCCCACGAGGGGCACTGGGTCATCGCCGCCCTCGAAAAGAACCATCCCGACGTCCAGGTGGTGACACAGAACATCGACGGCATGCACCAGCGGGCGGGAAGCAGGAAGGTGACGGAACTCCACGGAAGCCTCTGGCGCGTCCGGTGTTCCTGCGACGGGGTCCGGGAAGCCCCCGGGGAACGTTACGAAAACGACCGCTGCCCGGACTGCGGCGCCTGGCTGCGTCCCGATGTGACGTGGTTCCGGGACAGGCTCGACCCCTATGTCCTCCATCTGGCGGACCGCCTTGTCCGGCGGTGCGACCTTTTCATCACCGTCGGGACCTCGGCGGTCGTCTGGCCGGCGGCGGGGTTTCCCGGCATCGCCAAGGAGAGCGGGGCCAGGCTCGTCGAGATAAACCTGGAACCCACCGAGATGTCGCCCCTTTACGACGACACCTGTTACGGGCCCGCCGGTGAGGTCCTGGCCAAACTTTTTACGGGTTGAGATGGACAACCGGGGGACGGCGGGACCGGCCCCCGGCTGTTTTCACCGTACCTTACGGGCTCTCGATGTAATCGTAAGGCGGCTGGCTCTGCAGCGTCTTGTTGAAGACGAGGGTCGCCGTTTTCCCTGTCGACAGTTCCGTGAAGGTCATGGTTCCGGAAGCGGGCACCGTTTTCCAGTCGCTGGGGATGGTGAGACTGTCCATGCTCACCCGGTACGGCCCCATGACCCCGGGGGATTCCGTGTGCAGCATTATTCCTGTCTCTTCATCCGTCGCTTCGTCCTTCAGTATTGTCAGATCCACAATGATGTCGAAGGGACCGTCACTGGTGACGGCGTCCATGTCGATTGTCCACTGGTCCTCGTCGGCCAGGCTGATGGTGGCGGTGCCGCTCGAAAGGGTAAAGTCACCGAGTTTCAGGTTACCGAAGGTGACCACGTAGGCCCCCGGCGTTTCCCCGGCCCCGAGGGTGAGGGTGACGACGCCCGAGATCCGCTCCTCTCCCATGACGAAATTACTGAAGGTGACCGTCACCGTTCCCGAAGGATTGGTCAGGTCCAGGGTGATGTTCGTCGAAGAGACGGTGATGGAACCGGAGATGGTTTTCCGATTTACCCGGACATTTTCAAAAGTGATATTGCCGGTAACGGACAGGTTTCCCTGGCCGTCCTGGGTGATTTCTATGAAACCGGTCATTCTCCCGTCGAGATAAGGCTCCGTTGAATTGTTCATGGTGACGTTGTTGAACAGGGCCTCGACTTCCAGTCGCAGGCCCGTGGCGGACCGGATAATCGAAATGTTGATGGTGATGCCGCCCCTGAAAACGTTTCCGTCCTCCGTCGTGAATCCCGTCCCGAAATCAATGGAAAGGCTGATGTCGTCGGGTAAATTTTCCGGGGTGAGGGGCGTCGGAAGGGGCGGGGTTATGGTGACCAGCCCCTGAAGGTTCTCGTCTTCCAGAAGGGAGGTGAGGACGTCAAGCCCCTCGGTTACTTCTTCCGAGTTGACCACCGTCAGAATGGCGCCCAGCTTGTTTTCAATGTCCTCTTCCATGGTGGCCGCCGTCGTGCCGCCTCCCGATGTACCCCCGGAGTCACTCGATGAGCCGCCGCCTCCGCCGCCGGTGCCTACGATGGAAAAAAGACCGAACACAAAAAGAAGAACGAGAATCCCGAGGCGTAACTTTCCCAGGCATCCCTCAAGCATTTTTTTTCTCATGATCCAACCTCCTCTGGAGCAGTAGCGACAAAAAAAGACCGGCGGCGACGCCCCCGGCCGTCATGGCGGTCATGTCGATGACATCGAACGAACCGAAACGAAAGAAATCGGCCGTGTTTTCAAGGAAGGGGATTCCCTGGAACCAGGACGGGACAATCCCGGCGGCGGCGGTCTTGTATTTCTGCCCCAGCTCGAAACAAAGGTTCACGACCGTCCAGAAAGCGCAGGAAAAAAAGATCGCCTTTCTCGTCAGGGGAAGAAACGCGGCCGTGAGAAGGGAAAAAGAAAACACGTGAAGGAAAGAGGGGAGGCGACCACCCAGGCCGGTGAGAAAGGGGGGAAGGGCCGCCGAAATATGGACCGGAAGATCGAAGAAACGGAGGAAATAGACCTCATGGGGGTCTCGAAAAAACACGTAGAACAGGACGCCGGCGAACAGGGCGGACATCCCCGTAATCCCGCTTATGAGGCTGTTTTCCCGTTTCATGAGGGACTCCTTGCTGGGGATAATACTAAAACGACAGGAAGGGCGCAACCGTTTTGCAACACCGTTTTGAGGTGCCGTTTTGTGATCGCCTGTTTCGCCGTCGCCGTGTCGAAGCCGCCGGTGGGAAAAGAAATGTTCCGGGGGCCGTTAACGGATTTTTTTCTTGAATGATTCTGAAAAACTGCTATTTTCCCCTTCTGTCTCCACGGAACCGGTTTCGTGGGGTCCTGTCGGGAGGTTTTCTTGAAATGGCGGATGAACCGAACAAGGTGATCTATTCCATGCTCGGCGTGGGAAAGGTGTACGGCACCCGCACGGTGCTCAAGGACATCTCCCTTTCCTATTTCTACGGAGCGAAAATCGGCGTCATCGGTCTCAACGGGTCCGGGAAAAGCACCCTTCTTCGCGTCATGGCGGGGCTGGAAAAGGAGTTTATCGGAAGGACCATTCTTTCCCCGGCATACACCATCGGGTTTCTCGAGCAGGAACCCCGCCTGGACGATGAAAAAACGGTGCGCCAGATCGTCGAGGAGGGGGTGTGGGACATCGTCGACACCGTCGCCGAATACGACGCCGTTTCGGAGAAGCTGTCCGAACCGCTTTCGGACGATGAAATGGAGCGTCTCATTGCCCTCCAGGGGGACCTCCAGGAAAAAATGGACGCCCTGGACGCCTGGGATCTCGATGCCCGGCTGGAAATGGCCATGGATGCCCTGCGCTGCCCGCCGGGAGACACGCCGGTCCGGGTCATCTCGGGGGGCGAAAGGCGGCGGGTCGCCCTTTGCCGGCTTCTCCTGAAGAAACCGGACATTCTTCTTCTCGACGAGCCGACCAATCACCTCGACGCCGAAACGGTGGCCTGGCTCGAGCATCACCTTCGGAATTACCCGGGGACGATCATCGCCGTCACCCACGACCGGTATTTTCTAGACAACGTGGCCGGCTGGATCCTGGAACTGGACAGGGGCCACGGGATTCCCTGGAAGGGCAATTACTCGTCCTGGCTGGAGCAGAAGCAAAAGCGCCTCACCGAGGAGGGAAAAAAGGAATCCCAGCGCCTGAAAACCCTGGAAAGGGAACTGGAGTGGATCCGCATGTCCCCCAGGGGGAGGCAGGCGAAATCGAAGGCCCGGGTCGCCTCGTACGAAAAGCTCTTGAACGAGGAACAGGAACAGAAAGAGCGGGAACAGGAAATCTTCATCGCCCCGGGCCCCCGCCTGGGAAGGATCGTCATCGCCGCCGACGGCGTCACCAAGGGATACGGGGACCGACTCCTCATGGACGGCCTGTCTTTTTCCGTTCCCCCGGGTGCCATCGTGGGGATCGTGGGACCAAACGGCGCGGGGAAAACCACCCTGTTCCGCATGATCACCGGCATGGAAACCCCTGACAGCGGTAACGTCACACTGGGCGAAACGGCGCGGCTGGCCTGGGTGGACCAGAGCCGGGACGTTCTGGACCCGGCGAAGACGGTCTGGGAGCAAATCTCCGGCGGAAACGAGTTTCTTACCCTCGGCGGCAGGCAGGTCAACTCCAGGGCCTACCTGGCCCGATTCCAGTTCACCGGGACGGACCAGCAGAAAAGGGTGGCCGAGCTTTCAGGGGGGGAGCGGAACCGCGTTCATCTGGCCCGCATGCTGAAGGAAGGGGCCAACGTTCTTCTTCTGGACGAGCCGACCAACGATCTCGACGTCAACACGCTCCGTGCCCTGGAAGACGCCCTCCTGACTTTTGCCGGGTCCGTTCTCGTCATCAGCCACGACCGTTGGTTCCTCGACCGGGTCACCACCCACATCCTGGGTTTCGAGGGCGAAAGCCGGGTGGTCTGGTTCGAGGGCCGCTACAGCGAATACGAGGCCGACCGCCGGGCCCGGCTGGGTGCGAAGGCGGAACAGCCCCATCGGATCAAATACCGGCTTTTGACGAGGCCCTGAACGAACAGAGGAAAGACACCCCCGGAGAGCGCCATGAAGGACGACAAAACGGTTTTTATGAACGGCCGCTACGTCGGCTGGAACGAGGCGACGGTGCATCTTTTGTCCCACAGCGTCAGCCGCGGGTCCGCCATCTTTGAAGTGTTGAGTTTCTACGAAGGGCGCGAAGGGCCCTCGATTTTCCGCCTTGACGCGCATTTGGCGCGGCTCATGAGGACCGCCGATCTTCTGGAAATGCGCCTTCCCCTCGGGGAACAAGAGATCGCCCGGGCGGTCTGCGAGACCGTCAGGAGAAACAGCCTCCTGACGGGGTACATCAAGGTCGTCGGCTACTACGGGGGCATCGCCTACGAGATCCTACCGCCGGATGAGGACCTGGATCTCGCGGTTTTTGTCATCCCGGCGTCGGTGGACCCGCTCCATCAGCAGGGGGGAGCGCAAAGGGGGTTTTCCATGGGCCTCTCCTCATGGCGGAAACTCGATCCCGGTACGGTTCCCGTGGAGGCGAAGGTGGCCGCCAATTATCTGAACGGCATGCTGGCCCGCCAGGAAGCGAAAAAGAAGGGATTCGATTACACGCTTCTTCTGGACCGGGAGGGGAACCTGGCGGAGGGCGGAACGGAATCGGTTTTCCTGGTGAGAAAAGGGCGACTGATGACGCCGTCCCTTGGGGGGATTCTCGACAGCATCACCCGAAAATCCGTTCTCGAAGTTGCCGGAGCATTGGGCCTCAATCCCGTGGAGGAGAAAATCCCGCCGGAAGTCCTCGAATACGCAGATGAAATATTCCTTTCGGGGACCCTGGGCAAGGTCGTTCCCATCGAACGAATGGGAAACCGGAGCCTGGCCCCTGTTCCCGGGCCTGTCACCCTTCGAATCAATCAGTTCATGGAAGGCATTCTCGCCGGTAAAGAGAAAAACTTTCGCCACTGGCTCTTTCCGGTCCGATGAAGAAGACCGGCGGCCCCGCGGGGTTTTCACCGGGCCCCTTAACCTTCCGTATCCCCTGCAAGTTTGAATAATATATCGATATATTTACATAAATAGGTGCACAAAATTAGTGCAAAAAGGTCAAAAAGGGCCGTTTCTCATATCTTACGGGACCCATGAACAGATTTTTCCACAGGGTTTCCCACAGAGTTGTGGATGGGGTGTCATACAATAAAAGGGGACAGATTTAAATCTGTCCCCTTTTATTGATTAAAAAGTCGTCAAAAATATATATTACCAGAAAATAAGGGGGGAGGGGAGGCTTTCGCCTCCCCTTTTGTGACAGATGCTGACTGCCGGCCAGTGCCTACGCAAGGAGGGGGAACATAGCCACACTGGCGGATCGCGTATGGAATCGGGGGGGGGGATCCCATGCACGATGGTTCTGGTCGCATCTTTGTTGTCATTTTATAATGCATGAAACATGCCAGAGATGAGGAAAAAAGATCCTTCAGGCAGGACACGGGAAAGGGGCGACCCTCTCCGGGACGTCCGGGCCCGATGGAAAAAACGAAGGAAAGAATTGTCGACTTTCTGAGATGTACCCCTTTCTTCCGGAGCGGCGGTGCAAGGCCGGGCTTGGGTGAAACGTTTACGACAATTTTGTCGTTCCGTTGCCCTTTTGATGTTCATCGTTTCTCCCCGCCTTGACAGAAAATCTTTTTTCCGCTTATCTTCAATAAAACGTTGCGAAGGCGTTACATGAAGAAAAGCCCGGAGACTTTTCGATACCGCCCGTTCTCGGACCTGCGGGAACGCCTCGAAGAAGGGGACTTTGCCGTGAGGGATTCCTCCGCTCCGGTGACGGGAAAAGACGGACCGGGGGAGGTGGCGGACGATGAGGCGCTGTTCCTGAAAGCCACGGAGGGGGTGACACCCCTGAAGGGAGGCGGTCCGGTTGGACCCCGTCCGGAAAAGAGGGTGTATCCCGTTTCCGGGGGGGACCGCCCGGGGGAGATAACGCTTCTCAGGGCTCTCGTGCGAAGAGGCGATGGTTTCGTTCTGTCTTCCACGCCGGAATACATGGAGGGAACGGGACACGGGGTTCCGGACCACGTGGCCCGGAGGCTCCACCAGGGGGAGTTTTCAGTCCGCCGTCACATCGATCTTCACGGTTTGAACGCCCGGGAGGCGGAAGCCGCGCTGGCCCGCTTCCTCAGGGAGACTCTCGAAAGAGGGGAGCGCGCCCTTCTTGTCATTCACGGAAGGGGGCTCTCCAGCGCCGGTGAGCCGGTGCTGAAGGAAAAGGTCCGCCGTTTCCTGACCCGGAGCCCCTGGAACAAGTGGATTGCCGCTTTCTCGACGGCCCGCCCCTGCGACGGGGGGGCGGGGGCGACCTATGTCCTTCTCCGAAGCCGGCCGGTAAAAAAAAGAACGGCGAGGCGGGCGAAAATTGACAAAAACGCTCCGGTGTGTTAGGCCCTATGGCCGCTTTCAAATGAAACCCGGCGGACCGCTCAGATGGAGACCCGGGAAACCATGCCCATGGGGAAAGGCCACAGGACCGTGACGGAAAAGACGGGTCGGCGGAAATCAAGGAAACGAAAAGAGCCGTTGTCATGGGAACAGTGACCGCGTGGCTGCGGCTTTCCCGTCTTCCCTTCCACTCCGTGGGCGTCCTCCCCTTCATCCTCGGAACGCTTCTCGCCTGGAAGGTCACCGGTGAAATCCGGTATTCCGTTTTCGTTCTCGGTGTCGCCGGGGTTCTCCTCGTCATGCTTTCCACCTATCAGAGCGGCGAATATTTTGACCGCCGGGAAGACAGCCTCTCGAAAAGACTTCACAGCAACCCGTTCGCC
>Ga0116144_10004475_pt1 | contig 13228 bp, 16 predicted proteins | sample AD_UKC035_MetaG_FD_89746 | JGI IMG/M metagenome (GOLD analysis project Ga0116144, IMG submission 89746) | Active sludge microbial communities of municipal wastewater-treating anaerobic digesters from USA - AD_UKC035_MetaG | ecosystem: Engineered > Bioreactor > Anaerobic > Digestate | place: USA... | reverse complement strand
GATAGCCCTCGGCGGCCAGATCGCCGGCCGCCGAATAGTACGCGGTACCCATCGTCCCGGCATTGAGGTGGCCGGCATCCAGGTAGTAGAGACTGTCCTGGCCGTCCAACAGATCCGCGTTTTCCGCCTGACTGACGGTCAACGTCAACGCCCCCGTCCCGGTGATGATCGTGATCACCTGGTCAGCCGTGGTATACCCGGCCGCCGCCACCGTGGAGATCACCTGTGTAGCCAGCAGATAGCCCGCGTCGGCTACGGCCTGTATGGCGTCCGCATCGGTGTACCGCGTGTCGTTGTCTACCCCATCGGCAAAACCCGCCGGGACGCCGCTCAGTTGCCCCCAGGCCACATCGGCTGCACCGATCAGGGTTTGTACCTGAGTCGTGGTAACATAGCCAGCCCCGGTCACAGCATTCAGGGCGTCAGCATCGGTGTACACCGTGTTGTCATCTATCCCATCGGCAAAACCCGCCGGCATGCCAGTCAGGCCACTCCAGGGCGCGCTGACCACGGTGAACTCTGTGCCGGACAGGGATAAGCCCCTGCCGGCCGTGTAGGTCGTGTCATTGTCCCGCCCATCGGCGAAGCCGGTCGGCACGCCACTCAGTTGACCCCAGCCGATGTCCGCGGCGCCGATCAAGTTTTCTACCTGCGTTTGCGAGACGTAACCGGCGATCTGCATCACGGTGATCACGTCACTGACGTTGAGATAGCCGGCGCTGGCCACGGCGGTCAGAGCCTGGGCATCGGTATATACGGTGTCATGGTCCACGCCATCCGCGAAGCCGGCCGGCATTCCGGTCAGGTGGTCCCAATTCAGGTAATAACTGCCTGGTTGCCCATTGAGCATTTGCGCATCGGTGAACGCACCGGTTTGGGTCAGATACCCCGCCGCCGCGACGGCCGCTAGCGCGTCAGCGTCAGTATAGATCGTGTCGTTGTCTACCCCATCGCGAACCCGGCTGGGACATTGAGGGTATATTGCCAGTCCCGATAGTAGTCTGCCCCCTGCCCGGCCAACGTCACGCTGTCTTGCGCGGTTTCCGCCACCTCCGCGTTGAGCGCGAAGGCCACCGATTGCAGCGGCTGGCGCGGCGTCAGGGTTTCCCCATTGACCGTAATTTCCAAATACACCGTACTGGACAACGCCGGCAACGGTGTTTGCTGACCCAGCGTGGCCGCGAAGTAACCCTGCCGCACGGTCAAGGTCTGTGTCTCTGGCCCCCACAGCCGCGTGCCGGCCATTCCGGTAGCCCACAGACTGAACGCAAATTCATACGCCCCATCCGCGACCGGCAACCCGGTGCTATCGTATAAGTGCCCCTGATATGTCAGATACGGGGGCGGCGGCGCGGCCCCTACTGCGCTAGTTCCCACCAGGAATGCCAGGATCACACTGAGTAATATCCGTAAGCTTTTACCTTTCACACTATCCTCCCCTATCTACTAAAGTATCGCCGTCTCTGCCGGCGTAGCTCCTCCCACTGATTCTGGGGAAGCCAGCGCCTGCACTGGCAAAATGATGAAAAACTGACTGCCGGGGCAGGCGGTTTCGTCGTACCCCGGACTTTCGACCCAGATGCGGCCGCCGTGCGCCTCCACGATGCCCCGCGCGAGGGTCAACCCCAGGCCCGGGCCGCCACCCTTGAACTTGGTTTTGCCGGTGGAGTGGTGCGCCACCGGGCCGACGCGATAGAACTGCTCGAAGATTAGCCGCTGCTCGGCCGGCGCGATCCCGATCCCGGTGTCGCGGATGACCAGCTCTACGTACTGCTTGCCGGTATCCGCATACGTGGCGCTGCTGACCGTGATCGTCCCACCGTCGGGCGTGTACTTGATGGCGTTGCGGAAAACGTGCTCCAATGCCTGATACAGCGCCTGGGTATCCATCCACGCCACCGGCAGTTCCCCCAGTTGCAGAGTCACGGTCAACCGCCGCCGGGCGGTTTCCGCAGCGTATATCCGGGTGACACGCTGTAACACGTCATTGACGTTGCCCCAGGTGGGCGTCAGTGTCAGGCTGTCGCCATTTAACCGGGCCACTTCCACCACCATGTCCACCACACTCGCCAATTGCTGTGTAGCGGTATTGATGGCCGCGAGGGGCGCGGCGCTGTCCGCCGGTAGCGTCACCATCTGGTGCAAAATCTGGGCATAGCCCTGGATGACCGTCAATGGCGTGCGCAGCTCGTGGCTGATAATGTCAATGAAGTCGTTCTTCCGGGCATCCAGGATCCGCGCGGTCTCCAGCGCCTTTTCCAGGGCAGCGGTGCGTTCGGCCACTTTGGCCTCGAGGTCGGCGTTGGCGGCTTGCAGCGCCCGCGTCAGTTGATGGATGCGCAATTGCGCCGTGACGCGCGCCAACACCTCCGGCTGGTGGAACGGTTTGGTGATGTAATCCACGCCGCCGGCCTCGAAGCCGCGCACCTTGTTGTCGCCATCGGCCAGCGCGGTCATAAAGATCACCGGAATGGCGGCCGTGGCGGCGTCTTTCTGCAACTGACGGCAGACGGTGAACCCGTCCATCTCTGGCATCATCACGTCCAGCAGGATCAGATCTGGCAGTTGTTGCGCCGCGCGTTTGAGGGCGTCTGGCCCGTTGCGGGCGATCAACACCCGCAATTTCCAGGCGCGCAGGAAGTCGGCCAGCAGTTGCAGGTTCTGCGGATTGTCATCCACGATCAGCACGGTATGCGCGCTGTAGTCCAATGTCTGCAAATCTCAGCCCTCCGTGAGCAGGGCCAGTAGCCCCGTTTCATCAAAATCCGCCACGCGCCGGCGAAACTCCGCCGTCCAAGCGGCGTACTCCCCCAGCAAGTTCCCCGCCTGTTCCGCGGCGGTAAGCAGGTCGCCGGCCAACACCAATGTCTGTAACTCCGTCCGCACGTCCGCTGGGGGCGCGGTTAGCACCTCCGGGGCCACTGCTGGACGTTCCGGAGCGTATTCCCAGGCCAGCCCCAGATTCTCCGCCAGCAGCCCCAGGAGCGCGGGCAGGTCAATGGGCTTCGCCAGGAAGCCGTCGCAGCCCGCCAGTCGTCCGGTGCTGTCCGGCGCGTGATCCAGGTCGAAGACACTCGCCGTCGTGGCAATGATGATCAAACTGCGCCAGGCCGGGTCTGCCCGCAATTGCTGCGTCGCCTCAAAGCCGGTCAGGCCCGGCATTACCAAATCCATCAGGATGACATCGGGATGCGTCGCGTGCGCCAGGTTCACACACTCCCGTCCGTCCCGCGCCGCGACTATGGTAAAGCCCAAGGGCGTCAAGGCGTCTACCAGGAATTGCCGGTTATCATCCTTGTCGTCGGCTACCAGAATCGTACGCCGGGGGCCGGGGTAGCCGCTAGGCCAACGCAAGGGCTGCGTCCCGCCACGCTGCGCCGTTGTCATAGGCAACGTCAGGGTGAACCAGAACTGGCTCCCGACGCCAACCTCGCTCACGACGTGCAACTCATCGCCGCCCAACAACTTGACCAACTGCTGGCTCAACGCCAGGCCCAGACCGGTGCCCTCGTGCTGCTGCTGGAACGTCGCGTCCCCGGCGCGCTCGAAGGGCTGGAACAGCCGCGGCAACTGCGCCGCCGCGATGCCTGGCCCGGTGTCCTGCACTCCAAACCGCAGGGTCATGGTCGTCGGTGTGGAGGCGATCACACTGGTCGTCAGCGTGACGCTGCCGGTTTCGGTGAATTTCACCGCGTTGCTCAATAAGTTGAGCAGTACCTGCCGCAACCGCTTTTCATCCGTCTGCACCGCCGCCGGCAAGTGGTCGGGAAAAATGTGCGCAAACCGGAGGCCCTTCTCCTGCGCCCGAATGTGGATGATGGCGGCGATATCGGCCAGGAACTCTGGCAGGTGTACCGGCGCGGTCTGCACGGCCACCTTCCCCGCCTCGATCTTCGCCATGTCCAGAATGTCGGTGATCAGCGTCAACAAGTGCTCACCGCTGCGCTGGATGATGCGTAAACCGGTCTCTTGCGCTGGTGTCATATCCTGGCTTTGCCGCAGCAATTGGGCGTACCCCAAAATGCCGTTGAGCGGCGTGCGCAGTTCGTGGCTCATACTCGCCAGAAACCCACTCTTGGCGCGGTTCGCGGCTTCTGCGGCAGCGCGCGCCTGTTCCAGTTCGCGCGTGCGCTCGGCCACCAGGTCTTCCAGGTGCTGGCGATAGGCGTCCAGTTCCAGTTCGGCCACCTTGCGCGCCGTGATGTCGAGGGCGATGCCGCCCACGGCGTACATCTCCCCGCAGGTGGCGGAAAACTGGTGGGTGTCCAGCACCGGAAAGCATTGCACCCAGAAGTAGCGCTCTCCGTGCTGGTGCTCGCTCTGGTACACCTGCCCACGGGCTTGTACGGTTCGCAGGCCGAGCCGGAACAAGTCTATGTCTATGTCCACTTCTGCCGCCACCCGCCCGATGACGTGGTTTTCCGCCACCCCATACAGCTCGCAGAAGGCTTGATTCACGAACCAATATCGCCCATCCACGCTCTGCATCAGCAGGATCGCGCCGGGGATGTGTTGCAGCACCCCCGCATACATCCGCTCGGTTTGCTGCATCGTCACTATGGCGTCGACCAGTCGCCGCTTCAGCTGCGCCACTTGTGCGGTCAGCGTTGCTATGTCAGTCTCCGGCATCCGGCCACTCCGGGCTAATCCACACATCCGCGTCGAGGAGCGGCGCGACGGCCTGTACCGCGCTGGCAATGTCGCTACTGGCGCGTACCTGCGCCAGGACATCCTGCGCCCAGAAATCCAAACGGATCTCCAGTTGCGCCTGCCACCGGTCCGCCAGGGCTGCGCGGAGCACCGCCGCCTGGTTGGCCGGGGGCGTCCCCGCCAATATCCCGACTAGATGCGCGGCATCCATCGGCGGTTAATCTCCATGCAGAGCAATGCCAGACCCCAACTGACTCCCACCGTCATCACGCCGGTGAGGCCAAAGGCGCCCAGGGAAGGGAGTGTCCACCGGCGCAGTAGCAGCCACACGGCTACCAGGAGCGGCGCGTGCAGCCCGTACACCCAGAAGGTGGGGCGCGTTAGCCAGGTTGGCCAGGGGCGGTTGGCCCACTGCTGGAATATCCCCAGTAGTCCGAGGGTCAGCGCCAGACCAAAGTATTGCTCAAACAGCGCGGCGGCGAGACTCTGCCAGCGCAGTCCGCCGGCGAATAACAGCGGGTGGTCCAATCCGCCTCCGTAGACATACAGTCCGCCGAAAAAGCCCAACACGACCCAGGCAGATAACAACCAGTGTAGTGCGGCGCGCCGATCTAGCCGGGCCAATTCCTGGTTACGGTACGCGGCGATTCCCAGGAGAAAGTACGCGGGGTATTGCAGGGGTAACCAGGGGAAATCTATGCTTAAGAATTGCAGTTCCCGCTGGAACGGCCAGACGATCCGCACCGCAAACGACACCAGCCCCAAACCACCACAAAGCCAGCCTATCGTGGGAGCGGTTAGCCGGAGCCGCACCAAAACCGGCGCGAGCCATTTTTCCGCCAACACCCACAGCAGCGTCAAGCAGAGCAGCCGCTCCACAAACCACAGCGGCCCGGAGCCAATAACCAGCGGCGTGGCCCAGAATGCAGTGCGCGCCGCTGGCCAACCCTGCTCCGCCAGGGCAATTTCGGCCGCAATTAACCGTTCACCCAGAAGATCGTAAGCCAGGAGTGGGAGGCCTAATTGCCGCAGTCGCCGCCGCAGAAACTGCGTTCCGTGGCCGGCCTGCGCCGGCGGTGTCAGGTATCCGGCGATGAAAAAGTAACAGCCGAGCACGAAAGGCTGACAGAGCACGGCAATGGCGGCGAAAACCAGCCGGGCCAGGGCGCTGTCAGCCGCCTGAGCCACGCTGAAATTCGTCGGGCCGCCATAGGCCGCGCTGGCGTGTAAAATGATCACCAGTACGGTCAACAGCACTTTTAGATTATCCAGATAGGCTAATCGGGTTTTCATCAAACGGGGTATCCAATGGGCTGGGACAGTTAGCCGACGGGGACTGTGCTCGAGCTAGAGTTGCGTACACCGCTGCGTCAACTCGCGGCGCGTGCGGCGATACGCCCGGAATTTCGCCAGGGTCAATCCAACGCCGACCAGACCGGTCAGGCTGCCCAGACCGATGCAGAAATATACCGGCAATTGGCCGCCCAGGAGTTGGGCAAACACCGCGTCGGCCAGCGTCAGGGAAATCAGCAGAATACCGCCGAGACCCAACAACGCGCTGCCCAGGGCTTCTTCAGCGACATTGCGCCGTAAACGCAGCAGGAGCAAGCCAATGGAAAGCAAACTGATCGTGAGCGCGGTCGTCAACAACGTGAGCATATTTATTACCGCTTCTTTTTGTTGGTGGCTGATTTTTTACCACTGCCGCGCGTGGCGGATGGTTCTGAGCTACCAAATAACCCGGTCAGGATGGCGGAAAGTAATCCCTGAGAGCATTTTCCTTGTTCGAGTTCGGCGGCGACTTGACGTAAAACAGCGGCTTGTTGCTTAGGTTTCATCTTGCTTATTCCCCACAGTAAAATTGACACCAAAAAAAACGTCTCCGCAGTTAGCGCCGGTCACGAGACGTTTTTTAGGCTGGATTCTAATTAAAAATCCCGCTGCATCGGGGATTATGATAACATAACTTTCTAGCTAAATCGTGCTAATCTGCCTGTTTTTTATTCCAATCCCTTTGACTGCCAGTCCACAATACTAGAACATTTTCTAACCGGCGAATGGCAACAAAACTATTACAGAGCTTTTCTGGGAAGAAGGGTCCGGCCGCGCGCCAGCGCGCGCCAGACTCATACATAAGATAAAGAACCAGATGGCTTCTTGTTTTATCTTTAATTCTTATCTTATCCCCCTGGGGTCGGTGCAAATGCACCGAATGCCAGATGCGTGCGGAGTTACAGTGCCGCGCATATCCGGGGCAAAACCTCGGATATGCGCGGCTAAATCGCGCGGCTGGCCTCGCTATGCCCCGGGGACCGTAGCCTGGTTTTCCAGCCTCTGGCAACCCCTTTAAAAGGCCACCGCCCCCAGGAGTGCTCCTGGGGGACGGTGGCGAGTAATCTTTTGTGTGCGATATTACTCTTTAGACAGTTTGCTGCATCATTATCGGTGCATTTGCAGCATATATTCGGTGCATTTGCAGCGAAAACGGGGATTGACCGGCCTCCGGACGATCCCATCCCATCGGGTAGTGGGGGGCGCGAAGTGGCAGCCATGCTCAAATGCCGCAATTTTGGTGTCTATCATCTCAGCCGTGTTATGTAAATTCCAGGTAAGGTGAACACAACTCGCTTCCTGCAATCTTCCTGTACTGATCTCTGGATGCAATCACCTGCTCGTTACATTATCGGTGCATTTGCATCGCATATTCGGTGCATTTGCAGCGTATCGTGGTTTTATGCCCACAACTCCGGATCCATGCCGTGTTCCAGTACCCACTGGTCATGGCGGATTTGTAACTCAGCGCTGAGTTCCGCGACCTCGGTGGGGTGCAGCAATGGCAACCGCCAACGCACACTCAGCGCATAGACCTGGCGCCGGCCACTGCCACTGACAGTGATCTCGGCCAGATCATACTGCTGCAACCGGTCGAACGCGCCAGGGTGGTGCCGCGCCCAGGCCGTCGTGGTGGTCTGGCCCAGTGGCGTCAGCGTCATTTCCTGCGCCCCAGGGGTATCGGGATCACACTGCCGGTTGCGCCCGGTCAAGGCCTGCTTGCCGCACGGCACGAGCCGGGCCAGTTCCGGGGCGCTGTAACGCACGCGCGGTGTCCAATCGTGAGGTGCGCCTTGATGGTCGGTACGCCGCACGATCTCCCACACCCGCCAGGCAATCGGCCCCAACAAGGGCGCCCAGAACAGTTGCCCGTACTCCGGCACCGGTACCCACCCGGCCACTTTCTTGGGGTCGCTCGGATCAAAGTCCGGGGCGCGCCATGCGACTTCAGCCGCCAACAACTCCGGGCGCTGGATGGGGGTAGGCTCCTGAACAACGAACTGCGCTGCCCAACCGTTGCCGGTGATGCGCTTGAGGGTGCGCTCGACGACTGGGTACAGCCGATTGGAGAGCCACTCCACGGCATAGCCGTTCTTCACCGCGATGATCAGTGTCTCACTGTCGGTATCCGTCGCCACCCAGCGCGTATCACTTAGCCACGTAAGATAGGTGGCGCTGGTCATCTGCAATTGCAGTTCTCCCAGCGCCGCTTGCCACACGCGGGCGCCATCGAAGGCTTTCGTTTCCATTTTCACCACCCTATCTCCATTGCGTATTGCCCTGGCCAGAATCTCACCCAACTCGTCTAGCGTTAACTGCACGGTCACGATGAACGAGGCTTGGGCCGTCGGCCCGATTTTCAACCGGGCGTAGCGGCTGTTATACCTGCCGCGCCTGTTCCAGCCACCGCGCCCAGTGCGTGGTCGGGATTTCTACCGGCCAGTCTCCGCTGGCCGGCTGTCCCACGCTGCTCATATCTCGTCTGGATCATCTTTCGCCTCAGAGAATAGTGAGCGTACGATACCCAGAATGACGCGCCGTTCGTCATCCCCCAACAAATCGCACAGATCGGCGATTTCCAGCGTTTCGGGCTGGCGATATTCGGGCATTCCGCTGAGCTGCACCGCAAAGGTGACTAACGAAATTTTGAGGGTGCGGATCAGTTTGAGCAGGGTATCCGATCTGACGTTGGGGGTCTTGGGGTTGAGCAGCGAGTAAATCGTTTGTTCCGATAGGTAGCTGCGCCGCGCCAATTCGCCAACATCCCAGCGCCGCTGTTCCAGCTGCTCCAGTAGCCATGTAGACAAATTCCGCATGATGTATAACGACTCCTATGCTATTGATAAGATTTCCCACCATAAGTGCCATGATTTCAAGCTTCATTCTGAAACGGACCGTAATGCCTGTTGGCGAGCGACCTCGACCTGCACCAGCGCATTCGTGGCGTCGGTCAAATCTGGCCCTGTCAGCCGCAGGGTGATCGGGCAGTCCGTACGGCGCAGGGTATACGTCCCGTCGGCGTGTACCTGCACGCCCCAGCGTCCGCACTGCACCACGTACTGGGGCGGGGGTTGCGCGGACCACGTCGCTTTATCCGGGATATTGCCAATGGGATGGTAGCCTTGCATGAGCAAGGCTTCCCGGTGAGCCGCATTGTGCGGCCATATCAAGCTCCAGCCCCGGCCCCTACTGGCCCGCGCCAATACTGCTACAGTGGGGCGGCGCATGATCCGGCGTTGCGCGCCGTGCGACAATTCGGTGAAATCTACCTGGCTCTCAGTCATCGTTTCCCCTGTGTGGTTTCCAATGGCTGGCGGGTGTAGCGCCACTGAATGAACTCGCCGATCAATTGCTGCTCGGACGGCGGCAGCGCGGTGAGCATAACCAGGGCCACAGCCAGCGGTTCCGGGATGGCGGTCAGATCGGGCGCCGCCGGGAGTAACCCGGTTTGCCGGAATACCGTTTCGGCGGGCAGCCCGAGGGCGTGTGCCAATGCCCGGCAGACATCCGGGCCGATGCCCCGCGTGCCACTGAAGATATGGTTGAGGGTAGCGTAGCGTACTCCACTGTGCCGCGCCAGGTCGGCCAGTCGCCAACCACGCGGCTGGATTTGGGTTAATAACCAGTCTTTGAAGTCTGAGCTGGTGGTCATTGCTCGTTCCTGTTTCACAGCGTTATCCTCAATCTGGATATGCCTCCAAAATCACCAGTCGCCGCGCCTGCGTGCGCCCGCATTTGCACCATCCCGCCATTTGAAAACAGTAGCCCGGATTGGTGCTGCGAATCCGGTATGGGTTGACGCAGGTATATCACCGTGTGCCTGGCCAGCGTGCCCAGGCCCGCGCCATCCCGGCGCGCAGAAAATCGCTGGACGGCTGCGGCCCTGCGTTGCGGAACACGGCGCAGTTCACGCCGACCTGTCCGCCGGCATCGCGGAATTTGCGCCATACCAACAGGGCATTGCATTCCGGTGTGAGTAGCCCCAGACGTTCCCCTGGTCCGGCAAAGCGCGTAGGGTGGCGGCCGTCCCGGTACTGATAGCACGAGTAATGCCGCCGGTACAACGCCAGAGCGCGCGGATCGCCAGCGCGCCCGCCAGGCCAGACCGCGTCCATCAAAACGGTAACTCCTGTTCCTGCGTCACTGCCCCACAATCCGGGCAGATGAATTGCCCGGCGGCGTTGCACCCCACCACCCAGACAAATCGGGCGCAGGTAGGGCAATATTGGCAATCAGTGCCCATTGTTTGCAAGCCGGCATCTGGTTTCCCTCCGGTGGCCATAGCTTTGAGTATCGCCAATGTCGCCTGACAGTCGCCCAGCGCCGTGTGATCCCCACCCGGCAGGCGCTGCCAGCGATAGTTGCTGTAATAGTCGCTCCACTCGCCTACCCACGCCGCGTACAGTTCCATCGCGCAATAGTGGTGCAGCGCACTCGGCCACGCTGACGTCCACTCCCCCGGCGCGTGGCGGTCGCGGGGGTGTGCCCGCGCCACTTCCCGATCCAGGACCCCGATGTCGAAATCGGCGTGGTAAATCCACACCGGCCGATCCGTGAGCAGGGCTTGTAGCTCGGCTTCTATGTCCTGAAACCTGGGCGCCGCCGCCACCATCTCGGCGGTAATTCCGTGGATGGCCTGTGCGTCCGGGCTGATGGCGGCCCCGGGGTTGAGCAGCGTGTCCAGCAGCACCGTTCCGTCCCCGCTCAACACGGCGATCTGGACAATGTAGCCGTCAAGGTCAGTCGTTTCGGTGTCCAGGATGACGGCTTGCGGATTCGCCAATGCCTGTTGCGCGCGCTGGGTCGCCCGCGCGCGGTCTGCCTGGCGTTGGCGGGCGCAGCATTGCGGGCAATCGGTGGATGGATAGAAACGTTGACTGGGAATGTGTCCCAGGGCATAGCCGCAGACCGGGCATTGTTGCCGCTTCAGCCGCGCTTTTGCCAGTGCGGCTAACTGTGCAGACGTTGCCGGCGACTTCGGCACGGCCTGGGCCACGTCGTACAGTCGGGCAAACATGGGGGTCCCCTGCCGGCGCCACTCCACGCGCGCCACTTCCGGGCCGCCGGGCCGTAAGCCCAGTTTCGCCAGTTGCCGCCGGGTTTTCAGGTTTTCTGGGGCGGCGCCCCAGGTATAGATAGGTAATGCCAGGATCATTTATCTTGCCCTCTGCGGCGTCAGGTACTCCGGGTAGTTGCACAAGTCCTCTTCATGCAACGGTTGTAGTATCCATATCCGATCTTCCCATGGCCACACCGTGTAGAGACGCAAGGGTGTGACCCATTGTTCGTAAATGCCAAATGAATGACACTGTGCCGCCGCGGCGTCCGGGGTGTGAAATGCGTTTCCCGCCGACTCCCATACATGCGTTGGTTGAGATGTTGAGCGGCTCATTACGCGGTAAAGCGGATAAATGGTTTTGAGTAATTTCGCGCCAGTTTCAACCAAGCTAAACTGTAACCCATCATCCTGGCGATAGATATACACCGGGAACTGTTCGGGGTACTGCTCGAACGCAGCCAGGGCTTGTATCTCGTATTGGCGCAGCGCGACCTGCTCTGCTTCTGTCCAGACGATTTCGGGGTAGCCGCACTGTTCACAGTAAATGTGAGTCAGTTCGCCAGTGGCGTGGGTATGAGTGGTCCCGATCCAGGGCCGCCCCGCGTGTACTCCTATGGCTAATCTGTGTAGGGGAACTAAGTTAGTTGCCACCAGCGGAATATGACAATAGGGGCACATCAGCCCCGCAGCGATCAAATCCGCAAATCTATCTGGAATAAATGTGTTATCCACTTCCATCGGTTCCTCCGTTGTACGAAATCAGTCGTGTTTTTCCCCGGCGTGTTCCGCCGGCGGCTGGCGTTTGCGCCACCAGGTGGGCCAGGCAAACTCGAACATCCGTTGCCCGACCAGCTTCCGCGCGTGCAGCGCCAGGTGACACCGCTGGCACAACGCCACCAGGTTTGCGTCGGTGTTGTTGGCGCGGTCGCCGTCAATGTGATGTACTCCCAGGCCATAGTACCCGGCCGGATCGTGCGGATGGCCGCACTGCTCGCAGTGCCAGCCCGCCGCCGTCTTGATCCGCGCGGCGATCTCCGGCCAGTTACGGGGATACAGCCACCGCTTAAAGGGCATCGCCGGCCTCGGCCCACAGGCGCGGTTGAGGGGCGTACCGTTGCGCCGCCGGCGAGAGCCACACACATTCCGGCGTGACCGTGTGACTGCTGGTGAGCGCCGGTAGACATTCGCGCCGCCAGTCGCCGTACAACTGGTCGTACTCGCCCGGCACGCCGCTGATGAGCGCCATGCCTTTGATGTCGTGAAGGAGCTGCGCTAGTTCCCGATGATCGTCCGGCGTCATTTCGCAGCGGTACGTCCCGGCGCGCTGCTTGTGCGGAAACAGATACGGCGGGTCGAGGTAGAAGCAGGTCTGCGGGCTGTCGTAGCGCACAATCGCCGTCAGCGCGTCCGTGTGCTCGATCTGGACGTGCTTGAGGCGCGCGGCGATGCGCAGGAGTTCCGCCGGCAACTCGGCCCATTCCGCCGGGTAGTAGCCGCCCCGATTCCCTGCCTTTTGCCAGATCCAATGGACATCCCTCCGTGAGGCCCCCGCGCGGGTCTGACCGGCGCGGATCAGGAAACGGCGGGCCACTTCCAGGTCATAGTCCGGGTGGGTGGGAGCCAGCGGCTGGCGGGCGGTTTCCACCTCGCGGCGGGCGTAGGGGGTGAAGGCCACCTGCGCGGCCAACTCCGCCGGACGCTCACGCAGCACGCGGAACAGCGTCACGACCTGGTCGTCGAGGTCGTTGTACACCTCGCGGGGCGCGGGTGGATTGCGGTGCAATAACACCGCGGCGCTGCCGCCGTAGGGTTCGACGTAGCAGACGTGGCGCGGCAACATCGCGGTGATCCAGGCTGCCAGACTCTTCTTACTGCCGTAATAGCGGAAGCTCATGCGGTCCTCCCCTCACCCACTGGCCATCCAGGCGGGTCATCATCGTGCTACTCCGCGCGGCGCTGTCTTCACCGGCCGCGTCCCCGGACGGAGGACGCCAGCCAGGGCGTCAGCCGGTGAGGACAAAGCCGCATATAGTGCCAAGATAATCGTCACCCTCATCATTCTTCCGAGAATTGTGGGGGGCCAAGAAATCCGCCCCGAATTATTAACCCCCCATAATGCTAACTGAACAACCCTTCCATATCCGCCAACATCATAACGGCCTCATCCACCGCTACAGTCTGAGGTGG